>Ga0163144_10013770_pt1 | contig 16844 bp, 13 predicted proteins | sample OliLak19BULKMAT1_FD_123175 | JGI IMG/M metagenome (GOLD analysis project Ga0163144, IMG submission 123175) | Freshwater microbial mat bacterial communities from Lake Vanda, McMurdo Dry Valleys, Antarctica - Oligotrophic Lake LV.19.BULKMAT1 | ecosystem: Environmental > Aquatic > Freshwater >... | reverse complement strand
TAGCGAAGGCGGCCACGCCGACCTCGCCCCCCTGCTGCGCTGGGGCGCCGGGCCACGCGCTGGCCAGGCGCTCATGCTCTGCGCCAAGGCCCGCGCGACGCTGCAGGGTCGCGGCTATGTCACGCTCGACGACATCCGTCGCGTCGCCAAGCCGGTCATGCGCCACCGCATCCAACCCAGCTACGAAGCCGAAGCCCAGGGCCTCTCGCCCGACGCCATCGTCGACAAGGTGCTGGCGCTGGTGCAGCTGCCGGCGAGCGACCTGGAGCGGGATCCGGCGGTCGCGGCGGTGATGCAGTAATCACCCCTGGGCAGACGGTGACCGCTGCTACGCCTGCGGTGAATCCGGAATCGAGAACCGGAAGGTCGACCCGCAGCTTGGCGACCGACCCGCGAATATTCCAGCAGTTCGCTGATGAGCGGGCCGCATGCGCTCGGTGCCATTGACGGACTGGGCGATGAAATCCCGTGCCCGCTCATCGAGTTGGGCGGCGTACTTCCGCTGCAGCAATGAGACGAAGGAAACGACCATGCGCTGGAGTTCCTGCAGATCGTGCGCCGTCATCGAGGCGAACTGGGCCAATTCCTGATTGACGGCCCGAAGCTTGTCTGCCAGCTGTCGTTGCTCATCGACATCGGTCGCGGTGCCGAACCAGCGGATGATAGTGCCATCGGCTTCCCGTCCGGGCCAATCCGTGAGGCTGTGCCAACGATAGAAGCCATCGTGGTGGCGGATGCGAAACTCCTCCTCGAAGTCCTATCCCGAGCGCATGGCGCCATGCCACTTGTCCATGAATGCCGGGCTATCGTCAGGGTGGATGACCCGCATCCATTTCCAGTCGCCCATCTCCTCGGACGACATGCCGGTGTACTCCTTCCACCGGCGATTGATGTATTCGAGGCTGCCAGCCGCACGCACCGTCCACGCCATAGTAAAAGCCGCGCCCAGAATACCGTTCTTCGACAGTTCAGGTCCGGAACAACCCCGGCAACGGCTTGATCGCCTTGTCCGAGAGAAATTCGCCGCGGTAGCCCCACCAGTCCTGGGCGATCGAGCGGTAGATCGCGCGGAAGTCGGTGGTGTGCACCAGATCGCCATCGTCGAGCCGCTTGAGGTCGGGCTGCTTGCCGTGCCAGCCACCGGTGACCTTGCCGCCCAGCATCAAGTGCGGCGCGGCCGTGCCGTGGTCGGTCCCCTTGCTGGCGTTCTCATCGACCCGGCGGCCGAACTCGCTGTAGGTCATCACCGCGACGCGATCCCACATCTTGGCTTCGATCAGCGCGGCGCGGAAGGCGGCGAGGGCGCCGACGAGTTCGCCGAGCAGTTCTGCGTGCCGCTTGGACTGATCAGCGTGGGTGTCGAAGCCATCGATGGTCAGTTTCCACACCGGCACGCCGGCCTCGGCGGCGATCAGCTTGGCGGTCATGCCGAGTTGCCGGCCGAGATTGGTCTTGGGGAACTCGGTGGTGAAGCGCGCTGGTTCCTGTTCGACCGCTGACAACCGCTCGACCGTGCTGGCGATGTCGCGTTGCACGCCAAGCACGTGGTCGAGCGCGGATCCCGCCGTGGCGGCATCGGCGGGTGCTGCCGCGCCCTTGGCGCGCGCGATATATTCGGCCGGCGAATCCATCACCAGGGTGCGCAAAGCCTGACCCGAGAGCGGGCCGAAGCCGCCATGGGCGACGGTGGCGCCGTAACCGAAGATCACGGCGTCGGCGAGCAGATCGGCGTACGCCCGGGTGGTGACGCCATGCAGCAGGCGCGCCAACCAGCCGTCGATCGCCTGTTCACCTGCGGCCGAACCACTGTTCCAGATGTCGATGCCGCGGAAATGCGAGCGGTTGGGTTGCGGGTAGCCGACGCCGAGCACCACGCCCAGCTCGCGCTCCTTCCACGCCGGCAGCAGCGGCGCGAACGCCGGGTGCAGGCCGAGCTCACGATCGAGACGCAGCACTCGTTCGGGCGGGATGGCGATGGTCGGTCGGGCGCGGGCGTAGGCCGCATCGGCGAAGGGGATCACCGTGTTCAGACCGTCGTTGCCGCCGCGCAGCTCGATCAGCACCAGGCTGCGGCGGAAGTCGATGGTCGGCACTGGCAGCGACGGGCCGGTGGGCGATTCGGCGGAGGATGCCCACCGCGGCAGCGCCGCCACCGCGAGCGAACCGAGGGCGAGGGTGAGCAGGTCGCGGCGGCGGAGGTCCATTCGGATGCTCACTTGAGGTTGAACGAGGGATCGCGCAGAGCGTCGGCTACGGCCTTCCGCACATCGGTCCCGGAATCGACCCCAGATCGTGGCAGGAGCATGCGCACGATGAGCGCGCGGTCGCCGGCAGCCGTCGCCGCCGGCAGCCACGGCGTGGGGGTGGTCAGTGCCGCCACCATCGGTTGCGCCGGCGTCCCCATCGGCCGCGGCGTGAAGAGGTGATGCTTGCTGGCGGCGGTGACCTTGCCCGAGAGCACCGCCTCCAGCGCATCGCGCCGCGCGAGCAGGCTGTGCGTGCTGATCCACGCCCGACCCCCCTTCCACCCCTTCACGTTGGGCGGATCGAAGAGGTCCTGGCCGAGGCGTTTGCCGGCATCGACCAACGCGATCGGGTCGCCCACCACCTGATCGAGTTGGCGCACCGCGCCGACCATCAGTTCGACCGGCGACTTGATCAGCTCGCCACGGTTGGCGGGGTCCCAGAACGCGTCGCTGGCCAGCAGCGCACGCAGCGCCGCCGGGATCTGGTAACGCGCGCGGTAGAACGCGGCCGAAACCGTGTACACCGCCTTCTCGTCCGGCGTCTCGGAGACGAACTCGCGCCACAGGCGGGTGCAGACGTTGAGCGCCACATTCTTCTCGCGCAGCAGCAGGATCTCGATGATGCCCTTGGCGTCGAACACACCGCGGTTGCCGAGCACCACCTTGCGCCCGCCGTCGTGCTGATTGCCATCGAGTTCGGGCACACCGCTCTCGCCCAGCTTGTAGCCGGTGAACGCGCGCGCCGCCTCCTTGATGTCCTTCTCGCTGTAATTGCCTTCGCCGACCGTGAACAGCTCCATCACTTCGCGGGCGAAGTTCTCGTTGGGATGGGCGGCGACGTTGGAATCGCTGTCGAGGTAGCGGTGCATCGCCGGGTCGAAGGGGATGGCGAGGGCGAGGTAAGCGAAACTGCCGAGCGCATGTCGCCGCAGCAGTTGGTTCTGCTCCCACATCAGGCGCGGATCGCCGACCACGCTCAACTGCGAGGTGAAATGGTTGTGCCAGAACAACACCATGCGCTCGGTGAGCGGCGAGCGCGTCGCGCACAGTTCCTGCCACCACCAGCGTTTGAGGTCCCAGCCGCGATCCTCGTCGCGTTTGCGCAATTCGTCCTCGCGCTTCTTGCGCGGCTCGCCCTGGGCCATGGCATAGGCGGCGTCCCAGTCGGCCTTGCGCGCCTTGACGTAGGTCGGGAAGGGATCGGCGCACCAGTCGGGCGCGACCAGGGTCGGTACCGTGGTCGCTGTGGCGAGGATGGCGTCGACCGCCTGTTCGCGGCTGAGCGGCACGAGCGCGGCGACCGCGGCCGGCGTCGGGCCGAAACCGGTGCGCGCGAGCAGGTGGCGAGCCTCGCCCTCATCGAGCGCCAGGAGCGGCGAAGCGAGGACGATGCCGAGAACGATCAACGCGCGCATGGATCGCCCTCCGTCCACCCGGGAAGTCTAGCCCTGCTTCATAAGCCGACGTGTCGGGATTGCCGACAGCTCAGCGCCGGACGAGCAGGGCCGCGTAGCCGCCGGCCTGCCACGGGTCGGGCCACGTGGTCCGCTCGGCGAGCAGGCGCCAGCCATCGAGGCGATGCGCCACCCCCTGGTTCTCGCGCGGACTGAGCGAGCAGGTGCTGTAGACCAACCGGCCACCGGGGGCGACCAGGCCGGCACCGCTGGCGATCAGCTGGCGCTGCAGGACATCGAGGGTGGCGAGGTGCGCCTCGTCATAGCGCCAGCGCGCCTCGGGTCGGCGCGCAAGCACGCCCGAATTCGAGCACGGCGCATCGACCACCACCAGGTCGAAGGCCGCCGCCAGGGCGGGCCGGCGGCCATCCTGCACCAGCAGACGGCTGTCGCCGCCGAGGGCATTCCGGACCGTGCGCAAACGGTCGTAGGCGGTGTCCGCCGCGATCACCCGGCAGCCGCGATCGAGCAGGGCCAGCGCCTTGCCGCCCGGCGCGGCGCACAGGTCGAGCACCAGTTCGCCCGGTCGCGCGCCGGTCAGGTCGAGCACCACGCCCTGGCTGCGGTCCTGCACCACCGCATGCCCGGCAGCGACCGGTCCGCTCAACGCCTCATTGCTGTCGTCCCACCAGGTCCACGGCCCTTCCCGGCGCACGATGGAGGCGCCTACCGGCGCCGGCTTGCCCGGCCGTTGGCGCGTGCACAGGTGGGGCACCCGGTTGAGCGCTGCCAGCGATTCGTCCTCGGGCCCGGGCAGGTACGGGCGCAGATCGGCGACCAGCAGCTTGGGCAGGCCGTGCCGCACCGCCGGGTCGCCGGGTAGCATGCGTTCGGGGATGCGCCCGAGCGGTCCATCGCCATGCCGTTCCGGGTCGCGCACGGTCACCAGCTTGCGTGCCACCGCGTTGGCGACGCCAGCCAGTTTGGACATCCCGGCGCGATGCAGCAGTTCGACGGCGGCATCGACGGCGGCATGCGCCGGAACCCGATCAAGGGCGAACAGCTGGTGGCAGAGCAGGCGCAGGGTGCGCAGCAGTTCGGGTGGCTGCGGGCCCGGGCGCAGGAAGGTCGCGGCGATGAAGTCGTAGAGCGCGCGGTGGCGAACGACGCCCAGGGAGAGTTCGCGCGCCAGGGCGGTGTCACGCTGGTCGAGCCCGCGAGCATCGATCCAATCCGCGACGCGGTCGATCGTCCCCTCGTCGAAACCGGTCATCACATCCCAGGCCGCGGCGCGCGCGGCATCGATTCCAGCCATCGGCGCAGCGTGGGGCGCGATCGACCGCGCGCCAGCCCTGCCCAGAATCGGATCAGCGCCCAGCCTGTCAGTGACCGCCGCGCTGCTTGAGGATGCCGATGCGCTCACGCAGGGGGCGGCTCTGCATGTAGACGTCGGGCCATCTGAGGCGCTGGAGCACGCCCGCGACTTTCTCTTCGCCATCGCCACTGCGCGCGGCGGTCTTCTCGAAGTCCTCGATGCGGGCGGCGGTGGCGTTGAGCGCCGCCAGGGCCGATTCCATGGCGGCGAGGTCGTCGCTGCGCAGAGATCCATTCACCTTCTGCTCGGTGTCCCTGATCATCGCCGCGATCTCCTTGTCGTCGGTGCCGACCTGCACCGTGCGCCGCTCGGGCTGACGCACCTTCATCACCACGGCGAAAAGGATGCCGATCACCACCAGGCTGATGGCCGACCCGATCAGGATCATCCGGCTGGGGTCCTTGCCGCTGCCGCGTCGCGAGCGCGCCGTCATCTTGGTCGACGACTTGCTGCCCCCCTTCGCGCCTGCCTTGCCGGTGCGCGAGGCGGTGCCCGATTTCCGGTGGCGGCTGCTGGTGCCGGTCGAGGGCTTGTCCTTGGCGGCTGGCTTGGGGGCCTCATCGAGGGCGAGGATGTCGTCGCCGGTATCGGGCAGGATCGGCAGCCCGGAGACCGTCTCATCCTTCTTTGGGCTCTCGCCGAAGGTGAACGGCGAGGCGCTGTCGCCGACCGTGGATGAACCGCGCGCTGGCGAGGTGTCCTCGGGCAGGGGCGCGTGCGCGGCGTCGGCAAGATCGTCGATGTCGTCGCTGGCGGCGGGTGACGATGCACCGGTAGTCGGCTTGGCCGCGGTCGGCGCGGCCGCACCGAGGGCCGAGAACATGTTGGCGGCCGCGGCGAGGTGCATCGGCTTGGCGCGGTCCGGGGTCGGCACCTTGGTGGTCGAGGTGAAATCCGTCTCGCTGAGCACCGGGTGGGCATCCGACGGGGTCGGCTCGCTGGGCGGCTCGGGCTGGATGGGTTTGCTTGCGACGCGACGGGCGGGCGCCTCGTCCTCGAGCGTGATGTGGCGGTCGCGCGCGGCATCGAGGGTCGGGCTGGCGGTGTTGGCCTTACCCTTGCTGCGCTGGCTAAGCCAGTCCTTGCCGTGTCCCATCTCAAGGCAGGTGCCGCAGATCACGTCCCAGTGGCTGCGGATGCCGTGGCCCGCACGCAGGTCGGCGTCGGTGACGCGAACCCCGCACAGATCACAGAAGTAGATATCCATAAACCCTCGTCCCTGGGGAGGGTACATCCGAAGGAGGGTGCGCCAGCCAGTTCTAGCGGACTCGCGCCCGGATCAGGCGTTGTGCGTGAAGCACCAGGGTCTCAAGGACGACTTCTGGCGAGGTGCCGCTCTGACGAAACTGCCGGCTGGCGAGGACAGCGCCGTTGAGCAGCCGCAGCACCAGCGGCGTGCCCATCTCGCGCGCACGCCGCCGGGCGTGGTAGAGGTTCGGACGACCACGCAGACCGGCGCAGCGCGCGGCCTCGCCATCATCGGCGATCTCGAGACAGGCCGCGACCTTGCGTAATTCGCCCAGCAGCGCCGCCAGGGCGGCTTCGGGCCGGTCGGCGCCGTGCGCGTGCATCAACTCGATCGCGCGCCGGGCATCCCCGGACAGCACGGCGTCGCTGAATTCCCACATCGGCCGGGCGGCGGTGCCGGCATAGAGTTCGCCCACGGCAGCGACATCGAGCGGCGCCTCGCCGCGCAGCACGCCGAGCACCTCGAGCGCGCCGAGCAGGGCGTCGGGATCATCGCCGACATGCTCGACCAGCGCCTCGGCCACGTGGCGTGGGCGCTCGGCCCCCTGGCGGTGGGTCTGGATGCGGTGCGCCAGCCAGTCGACGACCGCCTTGGCATCCGGCTCCTCGGCGGCATGCAAGACCCCGGCCTTGGCCAGCGCCTTGAACAGGGCGTCGTCCTTGCGCTCAGCTGGCTCGCAGACCAGCACCATGACGCCGCCTTCGACCGTCCCGCCGACGAGCTCGACGAAGGCATCGCGGTGTTTGCGCAGGTAGGGCGGTCCGGCGCGCACCACGCGCAGGCTGGGCTCCTCGAACAGCGAGGGCGTGCTCAGGTCAAGCACCAGGCGATTGAGGTCGTCCGGCTCCACCGCGCGCTTGATCGGGCCGTTCCAGCCGGCGAGGAGGATCGCCAACGCCTCGTCACGCAGGCGCAGGCTGCTGCCCACCACGGCGTGCAGGCGCGACGAGGTCAGGGTGGCAGGCATGGGCGGCAGGATGCGCGTGGCATGCGCGGGGACAAGCCGAGCCGGCCGAGCCGAGCCTACAACTCGAAATGGTCACCGAGATAGGCCCGGCGCACCTCGGTATTGGCGATGATCTCGGCCGGTGTGCCGTGGGCGAGAATGTTGCCCGACTCCATGACATAGAGCCGATCGACCATGCCGAGGATGGCCTCGGCATGGTGGTCGGTGATCAGCACGCTGATGCCGCGGCGCTTCAGGTCGCGGGTGATGGCGGTGATGTCGGCCCGGCTCTTGGGATCGACGCCGGCAAAGGGCTCGTCGAAGAAGAGCAGCTTGGGATCGACCACCAGGGCGCGGGTGATCTCGAGGCGGCGTCGTTCTCCGCCCGACAGGCTGCCGGCCAAGCTATCGCGCAAGTGACCCAGGCCGAGTTCGCCGAGCAGGCGCTCAAGGCGGGACTCGCGTTCGGCGCGGGGAAAGTACTGCTCGAGGACGATGCGGAGGTTGTCCGCCACCGACAACGTGGTGAAGACGGTGGGTTCCTGGGCCAGGTAGCCCATGCCGAGACGGGCGCGGGCATACATGGGCAGGCTGGTGACATCCTGTCCGGCGAGGCGGATCGACCCGGCGTCAGGCTTGAGCAGACCCACCACCATGCGGAAGGTGGTGCTCTTGCCCGCTCCATTCGCGCCAAGCAGTCCAACCGTCTCGCCGGGGTCGACATGCATGCTGACTCCGGACACCACCGGACGCCCACCGAAGCGTTTGCTCAGACTGTCTGCATGAAAAAGAGCCATTGTGGAGAACTAGCCTCTCGTCGCGAGAGATTCGACAAGATATCCACTCGACGCGGATCCCTGCAGAAGGCAGTGCGCATGTAAGTTGTTTATTCTTGAGAATTTGCACCGAGAAAACTGCGACGTTTCCCAAACTGATGAGCGCTTGGGGAGATCTTCATTTTGATGGCAAGCAGAATCGGCTGTGGAAAACCAGCCGAAAATGAGCCGCGTCTCGTCTACCATGCCAATCATCACTTGACCACTGCCCAATCCGTGAATGGCAGGGGAATCTCGCCCATGAAGCGGCTGCGCACGCGGATCAGGACGCGTCCGCGCAGGTTGGCGGCGGGCACCCAGCCCCAGTTGCGCGCATCCCAGCTGAAAGCGCTGTTATCACCCAACAGCAGATAGGCGTCCTTGGGGGCGGTGATGGCGGTCTGCTCGCTGAAACCGATGCGCTTCCAGTGTTCGTTGCCGCGCAGTTCGCGACCCAGCATCTGTTCGCGGGTGTCGGTCATGTGGCGCAGATCGCGCGCCGAGATGATGCGGTTGGCATCGAGCCGTTGCAGGTCGGCCCTAGCCCGTTCCCAGGTCACCCGGGCGCCGATGTCGGGTTTCCCATCGGGATGGGCGTGTTGGAGGGCGAACGGCACCGACTCGGGCAGGAGGAAGCCATTGTTGCAGTAGTGGAGGTCACGATCGATGGCGAGCGTCGCCAGCGTCAATTCGCCGGTGCCGCGCCAGGCGATTTCGAGGTGATCCTGCTCGGGATCGGTGCTGGGGAGGTCGCTGCGCCACGCGTCGGTGCCATCGATGGTCAGCACCACCTGATCGTCGAGATTGGTCAACGAGACCTGGTGCCCGATGAGGGAGGTCTCGCCGCCGGCGAGCTCGTGCTCGGCCGAGTCCGCGGCCCCACGCACCAATGTCCAGCCGGTGGCGGACAGGCGGAGTTCGATCCACTGCTTGGCGCCCTCGCGCAGACGCAGGGCCGGCGAGCCGCTTACCGCCGCGGGACGGAAGCTGACGCGTACGTCAGCGATGCGCTCGTGCATGGCGGTATTGAGCGAGGCGCCGGTCGCCTTGTTGTCGAGGTCCGCGCTGGTGATGCGGTTTTCCCACCACTGGTCGAGATCCCAGACATTCCCACGCTTGCCATGGGCGGTGAACACCGGCGTCAGCAGCGAGGCGGTCACCTTTACCGATCCGGCGCTCCCATCGCGCGGCGCAACATTGACCAGGCCAGGCTTGATGTAGAGGTTGTTGAGCGGCTGGGTGAAGGTCACCGCGCCGCTGTCCCCGGTCAGCTTGAGATGCAGCCCCTCGGCCGGGCGGTTCTCGACCTGGGCCGGCGCGGTGGGCTGCCAGGGCATATACCATTCTGGCTCGGTCTGGGCGCCATGCCGGTAGATCGGCTGCCACAGGGCGGCCTGCAGGTCGGGCGGTTTGCGCGACACCTGGAAGCGACCGTCGGCGCCCTTGAGATGGATGTCGCCGTAGGCGATATAGAACGTGTCCCCCGGCATGATCACCGCGCGTTTGACGAAATTGCGGTACATCAGCGGGTTGGTTAGCAGGCGATCGCGCCGCTGCCCCTCTTCGTCATAGGCGGTGACCGCCTCGCCCTTCACCTCGATCTCGGGATGTGGGAACTGGAAGACGGTCACGTCCCAGCGTTGGACGCCGCGAAAGCGTTGGAACAGCTTGTCGACCACGACGTAATCGCTGCGCGTGAAGGCGGGGTCGCCGTAGAGCGCCGGCTCCATCGAGGCGCTGGGGATGCGGAAGGCCTCGACCCCGAAATGGCGAATCGCCATGGCGACGATGAAGGCGAAGATCCAGTTCTCGCAGAACCGGTTCACCTGCTGCTGCCAGGTGGGCAGGGAGGACTCGTAGCTGGCGGGCGGCGTGGGATCGGTCATCGGCGCGGCGAGTCTGGACGCGATGCGGGCGTCGTCCAGCCACACCAGCTGGCAGGGTGATGAAAAAGTCCCGCGTCGGCCTGCTCGACCGCGGCGAGCCATCTGCTGCGTTGCGAAAAGCTCGCGCTAACGGTGCGAGCGCTTCGCTTTCCGCGCCTTGCATATGGCCGCGCCGGGGTCTTCGCATGCCTCGGAGACTTTTTCATCACCCTGCGAGCGTCGCGCGTACATGCGGCGTTCCACCGCGACGAACCAGGCGTGCAGGTGGTTGGTCATCCAGCGGTCGAGCTCTCGGGGCGGCAAGCCGGGCGGGGGTACCAGCGGCCGGCCGAAACAGATGGCGATGCGCGCGTTGCCCAGCGTCGGCAACGGCCGGCCGCGCGGCCACGCTTTTTCGGTGCGGTGGACGTAGACCGGCACGATCGGCACCCCGGCCCGGCGCGCGAACAGCGCCGGGCCATCGCGCAGGCGGCCGACGCGACCGCTGCGGGTGCGGGTACCTTCGGGGAAGATCAGCACGCTGATGCGCTGACGCAGGCGCTCGATCGCGCCCTTCATGCTCGACATGCCGGGATTGTCCCGCTCGACCGGGATGCTGTGCATCAAGCGCAGGGTGAAGCCGACGATCGGCAGCCGCCACAGCTCGGCCTTGGCGAAGTAGCTGATGGGGTCGTGCAGCCACATCCCGACCAGCATGGGATCGAGGAAACTGCGGTGGTTGGCCGCGAACAGCACGGGAGCGGGCGGCAACGGCCCGCAGCGGCGCACCTCGCAGCGATACAGGAAGCAGACCAGCGCACGGAAGACAAGGATGCCCACGCCCTGCAGGAGACGGCTGGGGAACGACGCGGGATGGCTCTGGCCAAAGATCACTGCGGATCTCGATCGCGATCGCGGTCGCGCTGCAGCTGGTTGAGGAAGGTGAGCGAGAACTGGGCGCTGTCGTAACGGCTGGGGCCGCCGATCAGTCCGGCGAACGAGAAGGTCCGGTCCTCGCTGCGCGGCACGCGGATGAAGGGGACGCCATGATGCGCCGCCGCCTCGGCGTCGAGCGGGCTGTCGCCGATGAACATGGCCTGCGGCGCGGCCACCGCGAAGTCGCGCAGCGGTACATCAAGGCGCTTGCGCGAACGGCCGCCGGCGAGCGGCTCGCTGGCATTTCCGGCGTGGTAGACAGCCGTGAAGGCTGTCCGCAGCCCGGCCTGGGCGATCGCCGCCTCGACTACGACCTGGCCGGCATCGCTGATGACCGCCATCGGCGTCGGCTGGCGGGTGCGATAATAATCGAGGAAGGTGACCACTCCGATGCGCGCGCGGTAGTTCCCGGCATCGAGCTCGACCAGGGTCTCGAAGCAATCGAGCAGGATCAGCTTGGTGCGCGCGGTGATGGCCGTGGTAGAGCCAGGCTGCGGCATGGGCGCATGCTCGGCGTGCGCACTCTGCCGCAAGACTCGGGGTGGCGATGTTCAGCGCTGGCCCTGGCCGGGCTGCAACCTATAAGCCGAGCGTGGCTGTGCGCCCTCTCGTCAGCATCCTCATCGCCGCTGGCCTCGGTCTGCCCACGGCATTCGCTGCCGCCGCAGCGCCCGCCGACCCCCTGGTGACCACCACCTGGGAGATCCGCCGCAATGCCGAAGAGCTGATCGCCGACGTGCGCGCCGGGCGCATCGACGCCGGCAGTCTGCTCGAACGTGCCCAGGCCCTGCTCGCCCAGCACGGTGATAGCCTGATCGCGCGCGATGCCTCGTTCGCCCCTCTCAGCGAGGTCGTTAGCGACGAATTGCGCAAAGCCGGCCTGGCCGAGCCGTTTATCGCCGTGTACGGCGGCCTGGCCGACCGCCGCCTGGCCGAACTGCGTGCCAGCGGCGGCTCGACCACCGCCTGGCGTGGGCTCGCCAACGCGTTCCCCGGCACCGTCGCCGCGCGCGCCGCCTGGGCCCACCTTGCCGATAGGGCCTGGGATCGCGGCCGGCTGGGCGCCTACGTCGCCGCCGCGCGCAAGGCGGGCGAGGCCGGCGATGAGCAGCGCAAGCCGCGTCTGGCCGCTGGACTGGGCCTGCTCGCCGGACCCCCTCCGGCCCGCCTGCCGCAGTCGCTCGATCTCGAGGAAATGTGGCGGCTGGATATCGAGCCGGCCGAGGTCAAGGCGGCGCCGATCCGGCGCGGCCAGTCGCGCCCGCAGACCGCGCGCACCTTCGCCCTGTCCCTGCCGGCCGGGGATCTGACCGCCGCCAGCGATGGGATGACCGTTTTCCTCGTCGACCACCTCGTCGGACGCCGCATCGGCCAGCTGCATCCGGTCGGCAGCACGCCGTTGAGCGCCCGCGTGAGCACGCCGGCGGTGGCGCGCGATGGCTTCGTTGCGCTTGGTGTCGCCCAGGGCGCGGGGACGGTCTTGGTGGCGATCGGCCATGATGGGGATCAGCGCTGGCGGGTCGAAAACGCCGGCGCCTCGCATTTCGCCGCGGTTTCGGCACCATTGGTATTCGATGATGTGGTGGTGTTCGCCGCCCTACGCGTGCAGGAAGAAGGCCCCGAACTGCGCGTGATCGCGCACCACCTCAGTGACGGTTCGCCGGCGTGGGACGTGTTCGTCGCCAAGCTGCCGATGCTGCTCAACCGCATGTTCATGTTCGACGAGAGTATGAACGCGCTCGCCTCGCCGGCGCTGTGCCTGCACCAGGGCGGCGTGCTGGTGCTGTCCAACATGGGCCTGCTGGCCCGGGTCGGGGGCGATGGGGCGGTCGAACGCATTTGGACCTATCCCAGTGCCCTGGCCGTTCCCGAAGAGCGCCTGGATCGCCGGCGCGATTACAGCCGGGCGGGCAGCGTGCGCAGCGACGGCACCTGGGCGGTGGCCACGCCGGCCGATGCCCAGGCCTTCGCCCTGGTGCTCGGGCCTGACGATGCCCAGCCGCGACGCTACCTCGGCGATGGCTGTCGCGGCGACTGCCTTGACGTCGCTGGCGGCGCCGCCCTCTTCGCGGGTCGGCAGGTGACGCTGCTCGACCTGGCCACCCAGACCCCGCGTTGGCACCGCACCCAGGCCGTGGTCGATCCCAGCGGCGTCATCGGGCAAGGTCAGGTGCTGGTCGCGGGACGTGATCGTCTGACCCTGCTCGATCTCGGCACCGGCGAGATCGTCTCCCACCGCGACGCCGAGCCACCGGTGACGATCGCGGTCAACGATGGCATGATGGTGGTCGGCGGACGCGAGGCGCTAGTCGCCTTCGGCAATGCCAAGGCCTTCCTCGACGAGCAACTCGCGCGCGCCAAGCGCGATCCCAAGGATTACCGCCCGCTCGTGGCACTGGGCAAGCTGGCCACCGCCCAGGGCGACGTGGCCAAGGCCTACGACTACCTGCTGCAGGCCCTCGAACGTGGCGCGCCCGCCGAATTCGCCGCCACCGCCGCCCGTCTGCTGCGCGCCCGCCTCGACCTCGAGCTCGGCGACCGACCCGCCTTCGCTGCCACCCTCGCCCGTCTCGACCGCCTCGCCACGTTCTCGCCCGATCTCGCCACCGAGGCCACCCTATGGCGTGGCCGCCGCTGCGAAGCCGACGGCGATGCGGCCGCCGCCGCCGCCGCCTATCGCCAGGTCATCGCCAAGCCTGGCCTGCGCGTCGCGACCGGATTGCGGCGCGAGGACCAGCTTGAGGTCGCGCTGTCGGCCCTGGCGCGCGCCGGCCTGGCGCGCACCGGCGCCGGGGCCACGCCCGGCTGGCTGCAAACCACGCCCCCGCCGACGCCGGCGATCACCACCATCGCCGCACCCTGGGAGCACCTCCAATCGCGCCAGGGCGCCTTCCTCGCCGGTGGCTTGCTGCTCGGCTACGAGGGCGGCGTGCTCACCGCGCTGCGTCTGGCTGATGGCACCGAGGCCTGGCGACGTAAGCCCGACCAGCACCTGCTCGGCGTGAAGCAGGATGTCGAACCGGTTGCCGATGCCCAAGGCGTCAAGGTGGTGGTGCTCGACGGGACCGCGGCCTCTGCCGCCGGCCTGCGCACCGGCGATATCATCACCGCCTTCAATCAGCAGCAGATCCGCGACTTCCACCGCGACCTCATTCCGGCGGTCCAGCAATGCGCCGAGGGCGCTCCCTTCGTCATCACCGTCCAACGCGACCGTCAGGCGATGAAGATCGAAGGCCGGCTCGGCGGCGAGCCGGTCGAGACGGTGGCGGCCAACGAGCGCGTCGCCCTGGTCTGGCCCGTCCGCCAGATGCGCAATGCGCGGGGCCAGGGTGAAGGCATGTGGGTCGCCGCCCACGATCTCGTCAGCGGCGCCGAGTTGTGGCGAGGGGTCTTGCCGCCGGCCAACACCGAGCAGGAGGCCACAACCCCGCTGCTGACGCCCGATGACGTGGTGATCGCCGTCGATGGCGCCGACCTGGTCGCGATCGCGCTGCGCGAGCCCCCCGAGCGGCGCGAACGCTGGCGCCTGGCCGGTCTCGCCCCCTGGCTCGAACGCGCGCGCCTGCTCGGCCCGGACGTCGCCCTGCTCGCCGACGCCGCGCATGGCCAGGCGCGCGTGATCGATCTCGCCAGCGGTGAGACGCTCTTCGCCCTCGCCTGCGACGTCGACGCCGGCGCGGTGCTCGAGGGCGGTGATCTGCTGGTCCGCGCCCCGGACGGCCGCCTCACCTGCTGGGACCTCGGCCATGGCCGCCTGCGGTGGCGCAGCGAGAAGGCGATGTACGCCGCCCTCGCGCTCAGCGGCGACGGCGCCTACGCGCTCACCGAGCGCAAGCAGCTGGTCGCCCTCGATCGCGCCAGCGGCGCGCAGCGTCGCCTCTATGGCGACTGGAGCGGCGTCGAGGACAGCATCGCGGCGCCCGGGCGCCTCTATGCCGAGGTCAAGCGCACCGATGCCGGCCGCGCGTTGATTGCGGTCGCCCTGCCCGGCGGCGCCGTCCTGTGGGAACGTCCTTTGCCCCGCGGTGCCGACGTGGCCGAGCTGCGCGCGAACGACGACGGGGTCTCGTGCGTGCTCACCGAGCCCACGCAGCGGCCCTCGCTGCTCGCCTTCGACCGCGAGGGCGTGATCGCCGCCGCGCTGCCGCTCGCCGACAACGAGACCGTCCGCCCTCTCGCCGGCGCCCTGTTGATCAGCGGGCCGAAAGGGGTCGCGGTACGCTCAGCGACCAGGCTGATGCCACCGCCAGCCCTGCCCTGTGCCGCCGCCACCGTCCAGCCGACCCTCCAGGCGACCCTGACCGAGGTCCTGCCGCGCCTGACCTGGCAGCCGGTCGGCACGGCCGCCTATGCGCTCGCCCGTCTCGACGGGTCCCTGCTCGTCTTCGCCCGCCTGCCCCCCGAGGTCGAAGCGATGGAAGTGCGCATCGGCGACAGCGGGCCGCAGATCGACCCCTTCAACCAGCCACTCACCTTCCAGCGTCACCGCGTGCCAAGCTTCACCAACACCACGGATGGCTGGCGTATGGGCGGCAACCAGCGCCTGCCCGCCGAGAACAACGTCTGGCTGAGCGTAGGTCGCCTCGACCCGCCGATCGGGCGGCAACCGGGACTGACCATCCTCGTGCGCGCCTCGGCGGTCGGCGTGGTCGATGGCCCCGACGCGCCCTGGTGGTTGCGCCAGGCATGGCGCCCCGTCGCGCCGACGGACGCCGCCGTCAAGCCATGATCCTCGGCCTTGGCACCGACCTCATCGGGGTCGCCCGCATCGCTGGCGTGCAGGCGCGCCAGGGCCGGCGCTTTCTCGACCGCGTCTATACGCCCGCCGAACTCGATTACTGCCTCGCCGCGCGCGAACCGGCCGAGCGACTCGCGGCGCGCTGGGCAGCGAAGGAGGCTACCATGAAGGCCTTGGGCACCGGTTGGGCCCAGGGCGTCGGCTTTCTCCAGATCGAATTGCTCCCCGGTCCAGAGCGAGGCGCCCCGATCCTGAATCTGTACGCAGCCGCTCGTGCCCGGGCCGATGTGCTCGGCGCCCAGCGCTGGCTGTGCTCGGTAAGCCACAGTGATGGTCTCGCCATCGCCACGGTGGTGCTGGAGGGTTAGACCCCCCGCGTTCCTTGTCCAATCAGGCGGAGCCGTTGGTCAGCCCCAATTCCTGGCGCGATAGAATGGAGTATTGGTACCGGGAAATCCCGGCGCGAAAGGACACCCACATGCGACATCTCCTCACCGCCGTGCTCGGCATGGCACTGGCCGCACCGGCCATGGCTGCTGATCAGACACCTTCCGTCACTTCAGCCTCCGATCCCACCGTCGGCAGTTCCGCCACCAGCGGGGATCGCGCGGTGAATACCATCTGCCCGGTGTGCGGATCCGCGGTCGATCTGCAGCGTGAACCGGTCTCACTCTACGACCCACAGAGCAGCAGCTGGCTCAAGGTCGGTGTCGACAGCGATGCCCATGCCGCGCTCATCACGCAGCAACCCGACCGCTATGCCAAGGCAGCCCGCGCCAACAGCCGGCTGAGTGATCTCAGTGGTTCCAGCAGCGGCATGGACGAGGCAGGCAAGGATGCCAGCGCCACGGCCGATGATCCCCTTGACCGGCAGGACCGCGCCGGAGCCCTCGAATTCAACCAGCAGCACAACGACATGATGGGTGAAACGAGCGGTCTGCAGGCGGGCAAGGAGGCCATGCCCGAGTCCGCGGATTCGATCCAGGACCGCCAGGGACGCGCCGGCGCCCTGGAATTCAACCGCGCCGAGAACGACTACCAGACCGACGGCCATGATCCCGCGATGAGCGGATCGAGCAGCGGCATGGAGCCCCAGCAATCGCCGCTCTCCCAGGGCAAGGCCGCCGACCGCCGCGACGTCGACCCGATCGACAATGGCCGTGCGAGCGCGCTCGAATTCAACAAGCACGAGCGCGATCTCGGCGCGCGCGAGCAGGCCATCCAGGAGGGCCACGACGAGCACGCGCGCTGACACTGACGAATTGCAAAGCGACGGCACG
>Ga0163144_10013768_pt1 | contig 16846 bp, 17 predicted proteins | sample OliLak19BULKMAT1_FD_123175 | JGI IMG/M metagenome (GOLD analysis project Ga0163144, IMG submission 123175) | Freshwater microbial mat bacterial communities from Lake Vanda, McMurdo Dry Valleys, Antarctica - Oligotrophic Lake LV.19.BULKMAT1 | ecosystem: Environmental > Aquatic > Freshwater >... | reverse complement strand
TTGGGCTTCGTTCGCCTGCGCCAAAAATTCGACCAGCCCGCCATCGGTGACTTCTTGCAGACCCGCGCGTTTGACATCTTCGCGAGTGATGTTGGCGGCAATCACGCCATTTTCGAGCGTCATAGTGGGCAGAACATAGCTCCACAACTTCATCACGTCAAACTTTTTGCTGCTGAGGGTGCGCGCCATAATTTCGTTGAGCGGAGCGCCCGCCTCGATCAATGCCTGCGCCAAGCCTAAGGTGCCGGCATGGACGGCGCTGATGCGAAAGCCGATGGTGTCGGTGACCAAACCGGTCAACAACGGCATGGCGATCGCGCGCGTGAGCGGTTGAGGCATGGTCGCCAACCATAGTTGGACGATCTCGGTCGTGGACACAGCATCGACTTTGACCAAATGGATATCGCCAAAGCCGGTATTGGTGACGTGGTGATCGATATTGATCACCCGTTTGCTGTGGGCACGCCCGAATTTGCCCGCTTCGCCGGTGCGCTCTTCGTCGCTGGAGTCCAGCGAGATCATCAGGTCGTAACTGCCCGTGACATGGGTGCGCACCGTATCGGAACCGGGCAGAAATGCCAGATAATCGGGCACGCCGCCATCAACGGCGACCCACGAGACCGCACACCCCCGTTGGCGGAGCGCATTGGCTACGCCGAGCATCGACCCAATGGCGTCCCCATCGGGGTTGACATGCGTGACCAGTAAAATCGAAGCGGCGGTATCGACCGCCACCGTCGCTTCGTCCCATTGGGGCGGGCTGGTATAGCGCGTGGGATTAACTGCGGTCGTCGTCATCGGCGTCTCCGTCTTCTTCATAGCCCTCATCATCGATGTCGAATTCGTCCGTGTTATCGAGATCTTCATTTTCGAGAGGGGCAGGAGGGATTTCTAAGGTGGTCAACAGATGATCGATCCGTTCGCCGCGTTCGAGGCTGGCATCCCACTTAAAACCGAGGTCGGGGGCACGCCGGAGTTGTAAGCGTGCCGCGAGTTGACGCCGCAAGAAGCCTTTGGCGTGTTGCAGTGCCATCAAGATTTCGGCTTCGCGTTCTTCTTCGCCCAGCGCATTGACATAAATTTTGGCGTACATCAACTCAGCATCAATCTCGACATCAGTGACCGTGATCCCGATCAGGCGGGGGTCGGAGATTTCCCGCGCAATGAGGATGCTGAGAATTTTACGGATACGTCCTGAGACGCGCTCCTGTTTAATGGTCATGGCACAACCTTTCCAATCAGATCGACAGACACCCCATGCCCACGCTCAAGCAGAGTGCCGGGCATGGGGTGTCCGTGAATAGCGGGTGGGCTTAACTCACCCGTTCCGAGACATAACATTCGATGCGGTCGCCTTCTTTGAAGTCGTCAAACCCGCTGATGCCGATGCCGCACTCAAAGCCCGCGCGCACTTCACGCACGTCCTCTTGCATACGTTTCAAGGAACTGAGGCTCAACCCTTCGATGATAGCAGTGCCCGCCCGCATCACGCGCACTTTGGCATTGCGGCGCAGTTCGCCATCCAACACCATACACCCGGCAATCGTGCCGATGCGGGGGATGCGGAACAGGGCGCGGATTTCTGCCGTGCCGATATTCTTGTTGGCATAGACCGGTTCCAGCATCCCTTGCAAGGCGAGATCGATGTCTTCAAAGAGCTTGTAGATGATGTCGTAACGGCGAATTTCGACATTGTGGCTTTCGGCGGCACGTTTCGCTGCCGTATCGATATCCACCGTGAAGCCGATCACGATAGCGTTCGACGCGCTGGCGAGCATCACATCGCTTTCGCTGATGTTGCCGACATCGCTGGCAAGGATGCGCACCTTGATGCCTTCTTTATTGCGTTCTTGGGCTTCTGCCAAACCTTCTTCAATCGGCTGGAGCGTCCCTTGAACGTTAACCTTCAAGATGATGTTCAGTTCTTTGGCGGCACCTTGGCGATATTGAGCGAAGATGTCGTCCAGCGTAACTGCCGCACGACCGCCGGTGGCTGCCAACGCTTCGGCAGCGTCCTTGCGGTCAGATGAGATGCCGCGTGCGGTTTTGTCGTTATCGACGGTTGCAAACGTATCGCCCGAAAGTGGGACATCATGCAGACCGAGGACGGACACCGGCATCGAGGGCAGCGCCTTCTTGACCGGTTTGCCGTTTTCGTCAAAGAGTGCCTTCACTTTGCCATAACTTTGACCGACGACAATGGAGTCACCCAATGACAGCGTGCCGTTAAAGACCAACAGGTTGGCGATGATGCCACGATGACGGTCGATGCGCGCTTCTAGCACGGTTCCTGTTGCGATCTTGGCATCGGGGTTGGCGGTGATGTCGGTATCATCAGCCACGAGGACGATGGATTCTAGCAGGTCTTCGATGCCTTGCCCTTCAACAGCGGCGACGGGCACGACGAAGGTATCGCCACCCCAGTCTTGCGGCGCTAAGCCCAGTTCGTTCAACTGTTGCTTGACGCGCTCGACATTGGCGTTACGCTTGTCCACTTTGGTGATCGCCACGATGATGGGCACGCTGGCGGCGCGGGCGTGGGTGAGCGCTTCGCGGGTGGTTTTCATCACGCCGTCGTCCGCCGCCACGACCAAAATCACGATGTCCGCCCCTTGAGCGCCACGCGCGCGCATCGCGGTAAAGGCTTCGTGACCGGGGGTGTCCAAGAAGGTGATTTGTTTGCCGTTATAGGCGACACGATAGGCACCGATGCCTTGCGTGATGCCGCCCGCTTCGCCGTCCGCGACATGGGCTTTACGAATGGTATCCAGCAGGGTGGTCTTTCCGTGATCGACATGACCGAGGATGGTGACAATCGGGGAACGCCCGACCAAACTTTCGGGACGTTCGGTGTTATAGACAGCACGCCATGTTTGGGTGGTCTCTTCGCGTTGGCGTTCACGGTCAATACGCGCTTGTTCGGCGCTGGCGGAACGCGCTTCAAAACCCAATTCTCCGATGACGATGGCAGCGGTGTCATAATCCACCTGCTGGTTGATCGACGCCATGATGCCGTTGGCGATCAAGCGCTTCATCACTTCGATAGGACTGGCGGAGATCAAATCCGCGACTTCGCGGACGCTGAGAAAATCTGGAACCAGAACGATCTGGTTTTCCTGTGCCATACATTACCCTCCATAGGCGGGCGATGGGACAGGAATCGCAGTCGATTATTGAGTCTGTCCCGGTTGCCCGAAGTTTACATAATTTTTGCTGCCAGCAGCCCAGACGATCATGGCGGGGCTACCTTAAATTGACGAAGCCGTTCGCGGTCTTCAGTGGTTAGGGTGGTGCGCAGCGCTTTCGCCAAAACATCTGACTCGGCGACTCGTTGCCAACACTTGGCTTGATCACATACATATGCACCCCGTCCCGCTTGTTTGCCTGTGGGGTCGATGTGAACGCCTTCGGGCGTGCGCACCACGCGGTTAAGTTCGCGCTTGCCGGCTTGCTGCCGACATACAACACAAGTTCTCATCGGCACATGTTTACGACGTGCCGATGAGGAAACTTGTTTTGCGCGTTCTTGTCCGTCACTCATCCCAGTTGTTCCAACCGCCGCCGCCTTTGCGTTGGCGCTTCACCACCATACCGCCCCGATCTTCATCATAGACGAGGTGACGCCCCTTTTTCTTGCGATCCTTCTTCTTGTCGCCGTTTTCATCTTCATCATCGGTGTCCACATAGGGTTCGACAAAGGCAGCGACAACGGGGGCAACAGGACGCTTACCAGCGGCGTCGCGTTTGGCACTATCCCCAACATCGGGGAAGACATCCGCCATGGTGATGTCTGGTTCGGCAGCTTCTGAATCGGACGCGGCGGGGGCTTGGGCTGCGTTTGCGGCTTGAGCAGCCAGTTTCGCCGCTTTATTGGCTTCGCGGGCGATGCGTGCTTCTTCAACCGCTTCCGCCTGAGCCGCAGCAATCGCTTCATCCGGGATGATCATCCGGTCCAGCGCATCTTGCAATTGCTTGAAAGAGCCGGCGGGCGTCTCGCGCAGTGCCTGCCGGATGCGCCCTTCATCAATGATGAAACGGAGCATGATTTCGCCAGCATTCTCAAACAAACGCAAGGCTTCAATAACCTCATCGGGCAACGCCAAGCGTTCGACAGGGACATGGAAGGCGGCTTGTGGGAGTGACGCCCTGACCGCCGCGATTTCGGCGATCCGGTGTTTGCGTCGTTGTTCGTGGGCGACCTGTAAGCGCCGTTGAACGAGGTCGGCAAATTTGGCGAGGGCGGTGAACTCCTCGATCATGATCGTCTTGCTCAGCTCACGCTTCGCCATGATGCGGCGCACGTCATTTACCATTTCGGGATACTGATCGGCAATTTCGCTGATCGGCTTCCGGTCGATGGCATCTAGGGCTTCGGTGACGGCTTCGGGCACACTCTTGATGTCGATGCGCCAGCCCGTCAACTTGGCGGCGAGACGGGCGTTTTGCCCCTCGCGACCGATTGCTAACGAGAGTTGGTCGTCGGGCACAATCACAAGGGCAGTGCGTCCTTCATCAGGATCATCGTTCAAGTACACGCCGGCGGTACGTGCCGGGCTGAGCGCTTTGGCGATGAAGATTTCATGATTGGGACTCCACTCGATCACATCGATTTTTTCGTGGAGTTCGGACACGATATTTTGAATACGCGCCCCACGTTGACCGACGCAAGCGCCAACGGGGTCGATGCCCTCTTGCAAAGCGGACACAGCGACTTTGGAGCGTCCACCTGCTTCACGGGCGATATTTTTAATCTCGACCTGTCCGTTATAAATTTCTGGGACTTCATATTCCAACAGACGGCGTAGCATATTGCGATGGGCACGGCTGAGGACGATTTGCGGTCCGCGATTGCTGTCTTCCACTTTGGCGATGTAAGCGCGCAGTTTATCGTGGGGTTTGTATTTCTCGCCGGGGATTTGCTCTTTACGAGGCATGACCCCTTCGGCGCGACCTAAGCTGACCGTCACGATGCCATTGTTGACGCTTTGGATGGTGCCATGCACCAAGTCACCTTCGCGTTCACGATATTCGTCCAGCAGTGTCTTGCGTTCTGCTTCCCGAATTTTTTGCAAGATCACCTGTTTGGCGGTTTGCGCGGCGATACGTCCGAATTTCTTCGTCGTTCCCTCAAGTTGAACCATGACCATATCGCCATATTCGGCTTTTTGGTCAAAGTACCGGGCTTGTTCCAATTCGACTTCGGTACGGGTATCCTGTACCTCATCGACGACTTCTTTCTCGACAAAAATACGCGCTCGCCCAGAACTGGGGTCGATTTGTACTTCGACACGCTGAGACTGCAAGCCGACATCGCGCTTGTATGCCGAGATCAAAGCTGATCTTAAAGCATCCAGCACAATATCGCGCGACAGTTCGCGCAGTTGAGAAATCTCATTAAACGCGACTTCAAACTCACTTTTCATGACGGTTTCGGTATGCTCCCGAACGGACAACAACAGGGGATGCGGCACGGCGGGCGGAAAAAAACAGGTCGCTGCTGTAGTGTTCGACGCCGTTAGACAAAAAAGTGGGTCAATGCCCACTTTTTGCCACGCTTATGGTACCACAAATTTCACGGCATGACAAGCCATTCGGAATTTCGCGCTGAGACGCTGAGACGGCGGCTAAAGCCGTAACGCGCTTCATCTACAGCCGCTGAAGCGGCGTAGCTTTCGCGGGCTAAAACCCTACTTCTGTAATGGGTATAAAAATCCATGTTATCCTTGTGACGATGGTTCGTTTTTACTGCGTATGAGGATTAAACAATGGATACAGACCGTCTCTTAGAATTGTGGCATATGCCCGAATCCGAGTTTACCGAATGGAAACCCTCGTTATCGCAAACAGACGGCATTTACCGCACTATCTGCGCCTTCTCAAATGACTTTGCGAACCATAAACAAGAAAGCGTTATTTTTATTGGGCGCAAAGATGACGGTCAATGTAGTGATATAACAATAAAAGACCAAGATATACTGAGTTTTGTCGGGAAAATCAGAACGTCCGGCAGTATTTTGCCCTTGCCCGTGATCAGCTATCAGCAGATACTGTTAGAAGGTTGCGTTGTCCTTGCGCTAGTGGTCACACCATCCGCTTCCACGCCGGTAGAGTACGGTCAAAGCGTCTATATACGCCAAGGAAATTCTACGCGGCGCGCGACACCTCATGAAATCACCATATTGACGGAAAAACGAATCAACCCTACTTTTGATGGACGCGCTGCCAATGGCGCAACCTACGAGGATTTAGATACATTTTATCTACAAGAAGAATATATTCCCAGTGCTGTTAGCCCTCAGGTTTTGATAGAAAATAACCGTTCTCTCAAACAACAACTGGCAGCATTACGCATCTTGACTCCAAATTTTCAACCTACCAACTTGGGATTGCTGGTCGCAGGCACAGACCCCCTGCGCTATTTGCCAGGAGCCTATGTGCAGTTTGTTAGACTGGCGGGAACTGAACTAGACGATCCGGTCAAGGACAGTGCAAAAATTTCGGGTCGCATTGCCGATGTACTACGGCTCACATTGGATAAAGTGCGTGCCAATGTGGAAATTGCGAGTGGTTATGATGAAACTGGACGCCGGATCGATTATCCTAATTATCCATTTGAAGCATTGCGCGAATTAATTGCCAATGCTATTGTGCATCGAAACTATGAGACTTCGAACGCTCCTACCCGTATCACATGGTTTGATGACCGGATCGAAATTAACAATCCGGGTGGTCCTTTTGGACACGTCACGGACCAAAATTTTGGGGAACCACAAATGACTGATTATCGCAATCCAGAATTAGCAGCGGCACTCAAGTATTTAGGATTTGTCGAACAGTTTGGTTTTGGAATCGCCAAAGCCCGTCGCCTTTTACAAGCTAATCGTAATCCAGATGTAGAATTTCAACCCAATAAAATCGAAAATTATATGATAGCAAAAGTGAAATTATCATGACAGCGCCAATTATCACATTCTTTAATAACAAAGGCGGCGTTGGCAAAACGTCTACGCTGTATAATTTATCACGTATGTTTGCAAAAAAAGGGAAGCGTGTCCTTGCCGTTGATCTTGATCCGCAAGCGAATTTGACTTCGCTCACGCTGGATGATGAAAAGTTAATTGAACTTTGGGATAACCCTAGCCACGCGCAACCAGATGCAGAAACCATTTATCACGCGGTAAAACCGGTGATGGAAGCGATTGGGGATGTTCACCTCGTAGTTCCGCAAATACCTCTGAATACCCTCAATTATGCCCTGATCCCTGGTGATCTGCGGTTAAGTCAATTTGAAGATAATCTGGCGATACAATGGAATTCCGTATTGGGAGGTAGAGCCAGTGGTTTAAATGTCACTTCTTCATTTGCACGGTTGATTGCTTGGGCAACCGAAGAAAATCAATCAGATATTGTATTTATAGACGTAGGTCCCAATTTAGGAGCTATCAACAGGGCGGCGCTTATTGCATCAGACTATGTTGTCATACCATTGGTGCCTGATTTATTTTCACTTCAAGGACTTGCAAATGTCGGTAAATTTTTAGTCGAGTGGCGTAAGGATTGGCAGAATGGTCTAGAACGCGCTCAATTACAGCATCATGGATACCCAATCGGGCGCATGGAACCTATTGGCTATATCATCCTTCAGCACCGTGAACGTCAGAGTCGGTTAGTTGCATCTCATCAACGGTGGGCGGATCGCATCCCAGAGGCGTACACGAGAAATGTGCTTTATGAGGAATACCGAGAAACACACCCCGATTCAAATATGATCGGGCAGGTTCGAAATTACCAAAGCCTGATGGCACTGTCACACGAAGTGCGCAAACCTGTTTTTGATCTCAAGCCCGCTGATGGTGCGATTGGCTCGCACAATCGCGTTGTGCAAGAGTCCGGAACAACCTACGATATGCTCGCCCAAATCGTCGCTGAGCGGGTGGGGCTCGTTTTTGATTGATAGGGTTCTAAGCGACATGTGGACCCTGTATTTGAGTGGTACCCATACACCGTCAGCGCATTTGCATAGTTCCCTCGCTCTTTCACAAGTGTATTAATGATTCTTCGCACTGAAATCCTGTAAGACAACAAAACCTCAATTTGCGGCACCCTCATTTTTGTGGTTTAATATCCATTAAGTTGTAAGCACATTTTGATCTTGTAATAAATACGTGAGCGAGAATTCATGACCACCATCACTTCTGATTTATTGCGTCTGGTATTGATAGTCGAGGATGATGATGAAACGGCAGGGATGATCACGGAGTTATTGCAGACTTCTGGATTCCAAGCAATCGCCGTTGATTCTGGTGAGCTTGCCCTCCACGAATTGGAAGACAGTTCGCCCGATCTCATCTTGTTGGACATGAACCTGCCCGATATGTCGGGGTTAGATGTGGTGCGCCAACTACGCGCCAATTCTTTGCTGCCCTTGATCGCGGTCAGTGGTTTAACCCGCGAGGGGGATAAAGTTGCCGCCCTAGAGATGGGCGCGGACGACTACCTCGACAAACCGTTCTCGCCCGAAGAATTGGTCGCAAGGATCAATGCGCTTTTGCGCCGCGTCGATTGGACGCCCACCCAAGAGCCAAAGATGCGGGTGCGCCAATTGGAACTTGACCTCGCACGTCGCCAAGCCTCGCTCAACGGCAGACGACTGCACCTGACCCCGGTGGAATATGGCATTTTGGTCACGCTGATGCGCGGTGTGGGCAAAGTTGTCACGCATGATGATTTGCTGCGGGCGGTGTGGGGGACAACCTATGAAGGCGATTATTCGGTGTTGCGGGTCAATATCTCGCGATTGCGACAAAAACTCGAAGATAAGCCTCGTTTCCCAGCTTATATCGTCACTGCGCCCGGACAAGGCTACTACATGCCAACGTGATCTTGTGGTACGCTAGGCGCATTCTTTTCAATCTTGCGGATAAGCTATGCGGCTGCGTATTCTGGTGATCATGATCGGCGCGTTTTTGGTGGTGGCAGCTTTCAGCTTCCCCTACTGGCAGCGATTTGTTCAGGATACTCCTGAAGAAATTATGATTTTGTTCCCCGGTTTGCCCGTTAATCAGCAATCCGACTTTGCAAGTTTGCCGTTGGATCAACAACAGGCTTATCTCCAACTGTCTGCTAGTAATCCCACTACGGCGCTACGGATGGTCACCTCGGCGTTAGAACCTCGTATTCCGCTTCCCGAAGAAGATCAAGCCATGCTCGAGATGAACGCTCCCGTCCCCATTGCGGCAGGGCGCTTCACGCCGATCACACCAATTCGGTGGGGGCAAGGGCGCGTGACGCTATTCCAGAGTGTTGATAATGTCTTCGTCTTGCGCTTTGAGGATTTTAGTATGCCCAATGGTCCCGATTTGCGCGTGGTGTTGTCGGCGCTGGAAGCCCCCGATAGTGCGGCTGCCATGAACTCAGGCATCACGCCGTCCTATGAAGTGGGACCCTTGCTCACGAGTTTCGGAAGTCAAAATTATGAGTTGCCCGTAGGGTTCAACCCTTCGGCATATCGTAGTGTCGTGATTTATAGCGGTGCGCTCGATATTGTTTACACGGTTGCGCCCTTGTCTATTCGCCAATAGACCTTATCTCGTTGAATGATTGTGCCATTTAGATTGGGATCGCGCCGTAATGGGTGCCGACCACAGACAGGGTGGGATATGCCAGACGCATACGAAAAACTCGCGCCTTACTATGATTTACTCGGCATGAGCGCTGTTGCCGAGGCACTGACGCCTAATGTGATCGGTTTTGCCCAGACCAACGATTGGGTGGGGCGGCGTATTATTGACTTGGGATGCGGCACAGGTGCCAGTACCCGTTGGTTGGTGAAGCAGGGGTACAACATCATTGGGATCGACTCTTCCCCGTCGATGCTGGCAGTTGCCCGTTCCACGATTGCGGCGCAGGGTGTGGGCTTGCAGTGGGTTGATGGGGATGCCAGCACTGTGGCGACGATTCATGACCTGGATATCGTGATCGCGTTCGATATCATGAATGAATTTGCCACCTTGCGTGATGTCGAAGCCGCGATCAGCCATATCGCAAAGGCGTTGCCTGCCGAGAAAATTTTCGCTTTCGACCTCCACACCATTGAGGGCATGGCGGCAGATGCCAACAAAACTGTCATCCTCCAAAACGACGCTGCCTTCATGTCGGTGGTGGAATCGATCTACGACCATGAGCGCCAAACCCTGACCGAAAATATTACTCTCTTTGATCGTCAACAAGTCGGCTGGCAGCGTGTGATCACCAGCCATCAACTGCGAGGGTATCCGATTCAAGCGGTGATTGCGCTCTTGCACCGCGCTGGCTTTTCGATGATGGGGCTACTGAATTTGGACTTTCAACCTGTGAGCGCGGTACATCCAAACGCCCCGCGCGTGATTTGTATTGCCACGCGCAATCCCTAAATTGGATAGCCCCTGCCTTAGACAACCATAACGGAGCAACAGGTCACTGTGAATAGTTTGCCAATTTCTGCGTCTTCTCCCCCGTCTGAACCGCTGGTCTATCTAGTGGATCGCGAGCATGGGGGCATTCGTTTTGTGGTCTTATCCGCTTTCTTTGCGGTCTGGGTGCTTGGTTTTGTCGTGGTCAGCAGCATTATGGCAAGTGATGGCCCCAACTTGATCGCTTTGTTGGCGGGCTTTGTTGCCGCCTATGCGGTTACGTGGTTTTTGGAACGCACCTTAAAACGGGTGTGGCAAAGTGGGCGCACCCTGACTCTTGACCGTGATGGGGTGCGGTTGGCGCTACGGGGACAAATTCAAACGGCGTTGCTGTCCGAAGACCCCGCCACCGCTTTGTTATGGCGTTTTACCATCGAAAAGCGCGCTCGCATTCCCAAGGGTTGGTCGATGGTGGCGTGCGCGCTTGAACATGAGGGGCAATACATCTGTGCCTATACGTTTATGTCACCGACGGCTGTCGAAACCTACCCCCAGCAAGAAAAGTTCAAGAAACTGATCGGGAAAAAGAAAAGCACCTTGAATGATGGACGCGAGGATCTGCGGCTTGCCGGCGAACAAAAACGACTGCGCGCGGCAGAAGATTATCGCTGGATCGGCGGGGCAGAGATGCCCCAAGATGATTTCGTCGCTTTCATCGATAACCTCATTCTTCGTTTCCCAGAATGGATGTCGTCCAAGTGATGCCAATACGTCGTATTGTCCTCCTCATTCTAGCGATCTTTGCCCTCAATAGTGCGCCTGTGTTACGCCTACAGGCGCAGATCGATTCTACGCTTTTTGATGGCATCACTGGCACCCTTGCCGCTGGTGAAACGACAACCTACTCTTTTAATGCCCAGAGCGGGATGGTGCTGTCGTTTGATGTCGCGGCGGATGAAGGGCTAGACGCGCTGGTCGCAGTCACCGATAGCAGCGGCAGATTAGTCGCCCAAAGCGATGATCGCGCCTATCCCGATGACCTCGTACCGTTGTTGGAAGCGATCACCTTGCCGCGCACGGACACCTATAGCGTGACGATCAGTAGTGTCGCCGGCACGAGTGGGGACTATTCGATCTTTTTGCGACCCGGGTACGCACAACTCAGTTCAGTGGGCTTTGGCGATGGACGGTGGCGTACAGCGCAAGAGGGCGTGAGTGTGGACGCAACCGCCGAACGAGTCATCATGAATGCTGAAGGTGTCCGCTTATTGGGGTTCGCTTATGATAATGCTTTTTCTCCAGTGGCGGACTTCTTCGCTCAAGTGGATGTCATCACGATCAGCTCGCAAACGGGGAATTGGGGTGCCGGTCTCAGTTTTCGGGCGGATGATGAAGCGCAGTATCTCTTCACCGTCAATCAGGCAGGCGCATGGCGGTTTAGTTTTGTCGAAAATGGTGCCGAACAGGTGATTCGTGATTGGACACCTCACCCGGCTTTGGTGGCGGGCGAGACCACGTTCACACTGGGTGTCCTTGCCCATGACGATAGTTTTGATTTTTTCTATAACAACACCTTCATTGGTGCCAACACCGATGATAGCCGAACGGATGCCGGACGGATTGGCGTCATGACCGCTGCGCCCACCTCGCTCAATACCCTCAATATCGCCACCTTTGCCAATTTGCTCATCACTACCCCTATCAACACGGCGGAAACCCAGTACATCCCAGAGCAAATTTTGATCACCAATGATGGACGCGCCTTAGTGACCAGCTTACGACGCCTCCTCCCGATTGGTGCTGATGGCGATATGGGCATGACCATCCCGCAAAGTTCCATCCAATACAATCGCGCTGGGGTGAATGTGATGCGGATGGGGCGCGGTGTGCGCTATCAAAACTTTGTCCTTGGGGTACGGGTGGCATTGAACGCGGGTGCCGCCGACAGTGCCGGATGTGGCATCGCAGCGGATATTGTCGGCGATGATGATTATCTACTGGTCTATTTTAATGGCGGGGGCGAATACGGCATTTCGCGCCGCACGGGGGATACTTTTGCGCCGGGGTTAGTAGGCACTTCTGAGTCCTTCGTGAGTGAGGGCGAGGCGCATTTGCTCATCGTGGCAAGTGGGAATACACTGTATTTCTATATCGATGGCGCTTTCGTGGGCAGCCAAGAATCGACAATGGACGAAGGCGAATTAGGGATCGCCGCCGTGAATTTTGAACCCAACGCCACCACTTGTACCTTTAATGATTTGTGGCTGTGGTCATGGACGCCCTAATGCCTTGTCGGGATGCGGGCGCTCCAGCGACCAGCACCATACGATAGGCAGGTCATCCGCTCATGATAATTGAAAATAAAAGGCACGGACGATACCATGCTGGGGATCGAAGTCGCGATTTTAAGAACCGTTCTCTATGCCGATGTTTTTCAATTTCCGATGACGCCGCAGGAGATTCACCATTTCTTGATCGCCGATGCCCCGGCGAGCTTCAGCCAAGTTGAGCAAGCGCTTGCCTCACCCGTCCTAAAAAAATTACTGATCGTCAAAGACGGTTATGTCATGCGTGCCGGGCGCGATGAACTGGCAGCGTTGCGCCGTGAACGCGAACAAGTGGCAAGCCGCTTATGGGGCAACGCGGTCACTTATGGGGTCTGGCTAGGGCGTTTACCGTTTGTGCGGATGGTCGTGATGACGGGGGCACTGTCGATGCGCAACCCGTCGATGCACGATGATGATCTCGATTATATGCTGGTGACGACGGCGGGGCGGGTGTGGTTGGCGCGGGCGTTTGCGATTGTGGTCGTGCGTTTGGGTAAATTGCAGGGCATCACTGTGTGTCCGAATTATGTTGTTGCGGAAACCGCGCTCTACCAAGAACGACATAACTTGTTTATTGCCCATGAAGTGGTGCAAATGGTGCCGGTATGCGGGCACGCGCATTATCAGGCGATGCGCGACCAAAATGCGTGGGTGTTGGGGCACCTCCCCAATGCCCGTGCCGCTTTTTATGATGAAAGCGAACTCGCACCGCGTGGGTTTTGGCGCATAACCCAACGCTTGATTGAAGGCGTATTGGGGGGCGCGGTTGGGGATCGCCTTGAAGCATGGGAATATCGCCGTAAAGCCGCACGTTTTGCCCGTCAATTGCAAACCCCGCACAGTACCGCCGTCATTGATCCAGAGAATGTGAAGGGGCACTTCAAGGATCATGGGCATCCGGTGTTGCATCGCTATGAAGCGTTATTGCGCGATTATGACATCAAGCCGTACTCGCTACCGGTGGCGGGGGATTGAGAGTTCAAAAAAAGACCGCTCCCATGGGGGCGGTCTTTTTTTGTGATGTGTAGCCTAAACCGATAGGGGCGTAGCGTTTAGCGGCGCATCACCGTGCCCAGCGTATCGCAGCCGGGGCAACTGCCATCAGGACGAAACAACGCATAGCCGCCCATCGGGTCGGTCGCGGTATAGAACGGGAAGTCCACATTCCAAACGATCATCAAGCGCACGCGCCCGCTTTGTGCTGCCAAGGATGCCGCTTCGGCAATCCATGCCGCATGTTGCGCGACGGTGGTATTTTGCGCCCATGCGAAGCCGCCCGGTAAGGGGGCGGCAAAGCCTTGCGGCGATAGATAACCCAGCTCTGTGAAGCAGACCGGCTTATTAAAGGGGGAATAACCGCGATTGAGCATCGACCCGAAGAAGTAGCTGGGGTAGCTGCCGCGTGGGTCGCCGCCGGTGGCGCTGGGGGCGATGATGCCTTCGTTGTAGTGCAAGCCCACGCAATCCATGTATTGCGTCGCCCCTGCCGCCGCCATCTGTTGCATGAAGACGTCATCATTACAGCCTTGAGCGGTACAGCCTGCTGCGCCGAAGAAACCCGTCGGCGCTGGAGCGCCGCTGATCACGATGGTGCCGCCATTGCGCGACTTAATGGCATTGAACGATGCCGCCAACAAGCGGGTATAGTTCGCGCCGTTGATTTGTCCGGCGGGCCATTCGCGGTCGATGTTCGGTTCGTTCCAAACTTCAATGGCGTCGGCACCCAATGCTGCCACCCCGCCGACGAAGTTAGCGTATCCTTGAATATAGGCGTCGCCACCCGCGCCCAGTTCGGACGGGTTGCCGACAATACCGAGCAGAATCTTGAAGCCGTTCGACTTTGCCGCATTGATCATGCCAGCCGCCGTCGCCGGGTCTTGACCTTGAGCATAACGGAGTTGTTTCTTCACCCACACCATGCCCGAACGACGCACCAAACTGACGGTATTGGCGTTGAATTCGAGGACGTGACCACCCAGTTCAAAGGAACCGGTGGCACCGGAGCCAGCGACTGGGGCAGGAAGATTAGGGTTCGCACCGGGGACAGCGGTTGCCGCCGCTGTCGTCACGGTGACGGTGGGGCAGGCGGTGATAATGGAGGCATCGAAGCTGGAACGACCCTCAAATTGGCGTCCATCCAAGCCCGTGACGACAAAACGCCATCCGTAATACAGTGGACGCGCGGCGTTGGGGTCATCCAAGGTCAAGCATGAGTCAATGCCGCCCAAGAATTCGGTTTCGTCGAAGGTGTAGCGGGTGACATAGGTCAAGTCGGTATTAAAACGTTCTTCCAACGCCTCACGAACAGCGCGGAAAGCGGTAGTGAGTTGGTCAACGGGCACTTCTTGGGCAGCAATGGGTGCAATGCTCAATAGAAGCACGACAATGGCGAGAACGGTAGCAGATAAGGTACGAGTGATGGGCGTAAATTTCTGACGCATGGGGTGGTTTCCCTCTCCTATATTGCAATTGAGGCGCGCAGTGTCGGCGGTTGATTAAATCAGACGCCACCTTTTTATGCACGCAGTACGACGCCGAAATCTACAACAAATTGGGGAATAATTCCATACCCGTAGGGCAATCGTAAGATACAAAAGTGTGTTTGAGGGGAAAACCAAAATTTGGGGCTTGGCATGAAAATGAGTATTGCCTAAATAATTGAACGCACTTGCTCACCTTTGAGGTGTACTACCTAATGAAAATTAAGTCAGTTTTTGGAGGTGTCATGCCCAATGATTTGAACCAATCGCGTGAGCGGGTGTTAGATGCTGCCGAAGCGTTATTCATTGCCAGCGGGTATGCCACAATCAAGCTAAAACATATCGCGGAGCGGTTGGAGGTCAAAGAATCGTCGATCTATTATCATTTCCCAAAAGGCAAGGAAGAACTGTTTGTGGCGGTCATGCACCGCACCTTTAATCGCCATCGGGTGGGGATAGCGCAGGCTATTCACGCGGCTGGCGAGGATTGGGTGGCACAACTTCGGGCGGTTTGTCACTGGTTGATATCGCAACCGGCATTGGATGTGATGCGCATGAGCAAATCTGACCTGCCGGCTATCGATCCGCTCGTCGCTTACGAACTAGAAGAAGAGGTGTACGTGGCGCTTAATCTCCCTATTCGGGAAATTCTCGAACGCGCCCATGAGTCGGGAAAAGCGGTCGTGCCGGATGCGGATTTGATCGCCGGGATGGTCATTGGCATGGTCGGGGCAATTGATATCATCAAAGGGACATGGAACCCGAAAACAAAAACAGAGATGGTTGATATCTTGTTAGAGTCGTGGGTCAACGGTTTGCGCCGCGTATGATCCTTTTTTTGGAGCCGCAACCTAATGAAAATTAATTAGATTTGCGGTTTGTATGTTCAATTATGTCTGTGCTGTATCAGAGAGGATCGTATCGTGAACCTTCGTCATCAATTGAAATATATCGCCATGATAGTCGTCACTGTAATCACCCTGATGACGCTCGCCAGTCTCGTCACGCATATTTACGTCGCGCCCGTGTTACAAACCGAACAGAGAATGGCGACCTCGTTCATTGAGACGGCAGTCTTGCACATCGCCTATGAGGTGGCAGGGGAGGATAACGGGCAACCAGTCATGTTGTTACATGGTTTTCCCGACGATATCCGCGCGTGGGATGCGGTAGTGGCGGATCTCATCACTAAGGGATTTCGTACCTATGTGCCGTATCTTCGCGGATTCGGCGAAACACACTTTCTCGATGATGCTACTCCGCGTGCTGGGCAAAACGGGGCACTCGTTCAGGATGTCATTGACTTCGCTGATGCCCTTGAGCTCGAACAATTTATTCTCGTGGGACACGGTTGGGGGGCGCAAGCTGCACAGGGGGTCGCCGCGCTGTACCCAGAGCGCGTTAGCCATCTCATCAGTTTCGCGCCCTATTCGCTGACATGGGGCGATTATCAGGAGGGTCCGCCAAACTACGCCCAAATACGTGCCCTTTGGTATCAAAATGTTCTGAATCGTAACTGCTCAGATTGAAAAACGGTCGGTAATAAAGGGAGAAATGACCGTTGGCGGCAAATGGGTGGATATTCGGCGCGGGAACTTTCATGTTAACGAACGATTGACAAGCGCCTAATCCACCCCTACATCCACGT
>Ga0163144_10013767_pt1 | contig 16848 bp, 27 predicted proteins | sample OliLak19BULKMAT1_FD_123175 | JGI IMG/M metagenome (GOLD analysis project Ga0163144, IMG submission 123175) | Freshwater microbial mat bacterial communities from Lake Vanda, McMurdo Dry Valleys, Antarctica - Oligotrophic Lake LV.19.BULKMAT1 | ecosystem: Environmental > Aquatic > Freshwater >... | reverse complement strand
GTCCGGCAGGAACCAGATCATTAAGACCTGGTCACGTCGTTCGACAATTCTGCCGCAGTTCGTAGGCCTCACCTTTGGCGTCTACAATGGCAAGAAATTTATCCCGGTATCGGTCAACGAAGACATGATCGGTCACAAGCTCGGTGAGTTTTCGCCGACCCGCACCTTCGTAGGCCATAGCGCCGAGAAGAAAGCGGAAAAGCCCGCAAAGAAGAAGGACTAACGTATGAGCAAAAAAGCAACTGAGCGCGCCCTCGGGGCCACTGAAGCGAAAGCGGTTATCAACCGCCTGCGCATCAGCCCGCGCAAGCTCAATCTGGTAGCTGGACTGATTCGCGGCATGAGCGTGAACAACGCCCTGACGCAGCTTTCCTTCAGCAGCAAGCGTATTGCTAATGATGTGAAGAAGGCGCTGCAGTCGGCGATTGCCAATGCGGAAAACAACCATAACCTCAATGTTGACTCGCTCTATGTGAAAGAAGCGTATGTCGGCAAGAATCTGGTGATGAAGCGTATGCACACTCGCGGTCGTGGCCGCTCTGCGCAGATCCTGAAGCCATTTGCCAATCTGACATTGATTGTTCGCGAAAAAGGCGAAGATGCACCTGTGAAGGCAAAGAAAGAAAAGAAAACGGCAGCGCCGAAAAAAGCAAAAGCGCCCGCTAAAACTAAAGTGGCAAAGGAGTCCAAATAATGGGTCAGAAGGTCAATGCCATAGGCTTACGCATCGGCGTTAACAAGACGTGGGATTCACGTTGGTACGCCGGCGCGGATTATGCCGACAAGCTGCACGAAGACTTCAAGATCACCGCGTATCTGAAGAAGACTCTCGATGCCGCTGGCGTCAGCAAGATCGTTATCGAACGCCCGACCAAGAAGGCGCACATCACCATCCATACGGCTCGCCCGGGCGTGGTGATCGGCAAAAAGGGTGCGGACATCGACAAGATTAAGAAGGACATCTCCAAGTTCACCAAGGACGAAGTGCATGTCAACATCGTGCCGGTGGCTAAGCCGGAACTCGATTCAACGCTGATCGCAGAAAGCGTTGCACAGCAGCTCGAAAAGCGCGTGGCGTTCCGCCGTGCGATGAAGCGCGCCGTGCAGTCGTGCATGCGTCTGGGCGCACTGGGTATTCGTATCAATGTCAGCGGCCGTCTGGGCGGCGCGGAAATCGCGCGCATGGAATGGTATCGCGAGGGCCGCGTGCCGTTGCATACGCTGCGTGCCGACGTTGATTACGGCGTTGCTGAAGCCAAGACTACCTATGGCATCATCGGCGTGAAGGTATGGGTATTCAAGGGTGAAATCCTCGGCAAAGAAAAGAAAATTGTCGAAGCTGTCGCCAATGAAAACATCCCGGCTGAGCCGATCGCAACTGAGAACTGATAAATTGGTGCATACGTTATGATGAGTCCTAAAAAAACAAAATACCGCAAAACGCATAAAGGCCGTATCAAGGGCAATGCGAAAGGTGGTTCGAGCTTAAACTTCGGTGAGTATGGCCTGAAAGCCCTGCAGCCGGAACGTGTTACCGCGCGCCAGATTGAAGCGGCCCGCCGTGCCATTTCGCGTTATGTAAAGCGCGTCGGCCGGTTATGGATCCGCATTTTTCCGGACGTCCCGGTTACCAAAAAACCCGCCGAAGTCCGCATGGGTTCGGGTAAGGGTTCGGTAGAATTCTGGGCTTGCCGCGTAAAGCCGGGCCGTATCATGTTCGAAATCGACGGTGTCGATGAGAAGACGGCGCGTGAAGCGTTTGATCGTGCATCGGCCAAGCTGCCGATCAAGACCAAATTCGTGTCGCGCTTAGCAGAGTAGGAGATAGTAAGATGAAGACCTCGGAATTACGCGCCAAGAGCAAAGAAGAGCTGAAGGACATTGTCCTCGGCTTGAAGAAGGAGCAGTTCAACCTGCGTATGCAGGCTGCCACCGGCGCTCTGGACAATAAGAGCCGTTTCAAGGAAGTGCGTCGTACGATCGCACGTGCCAAGACCCTGCTCAATGAAGAACCAAAAGCAGTAAAGGCAAAGAAGGCAGCCGCCCCGAAAAAGGCAGCCGCCAAGAAAGCCACTGCCAAAGCTAAAAAGGAGTAAGCCATGCCAAGGCGTGTACTAACCGGTGTCGTGGTAAGCGACAAAAACGAAAAGACAGTGATTGTGCGCGTTGATCGCCGCATGCGTCACCCGATTTATAAAAAGACCATTTCGCGCTCCAAGAAATATGCGGCGCATGATGAAAAAGGCCAGTTCAAGGTTGGCGATGCAGTGCAGATTATTGAATCGGCACCAATCTCCAAGACCAAGAAATGGAAAGTGGTCTACGACGAAGCGAAGAAGGCCTAGAGAAGCCTGAGACGAACAGAAAGATAGAAGGAAGATAGTATGATACAGCAACAGAGCAACCTCGAAGTAGCCGACAATTCCGGTGCGCGTCGCGTGATGTGCATTAAGGTAATCGGTGGTTCGCAGCGCCGCTACGCGTCGGTGGGTGACGTTATCGTCGTGTCCATCAAGGAAGCGATTCCGCGCGGTAAAGTGAAAAAGGGCGAAGTGCACCGTGCTGTTATCGTGCGCACCAAGCGCGACATTCATCGTCCCGATGGCAGCACCATCCGTTTCGATAAGAACGCCGCTGTGCTTATCACCAAGCTGAACGAACCGATCGGCACCCGTATTTTCGGACCTGTAACCCGCGAACTTCGCGCTAAGCAGTTCATGAAGATCGTCTCGCTGGCTCCTGAAGTATTATAACAAAGAGAAAATTTATGGCTAAGAAGTTCAAAGTAAAAAAAGGCGATGAAGTGATCGTGATTGCCGGCAAGGAAAAAGGCAAAAAGGGTAAGATCGTCAAAGTTATCACCGAAGATTCCCGCGTGGTTGTCGGTGGTATCAACATGGTAAAGCGCAATACCAAGCCGTCCCGTACGGGCGCCGGTGGTATCGTCGAAAAGGAAGCATCGCTGCACGTATCGAACGTGGCGCTGGTGGATCCGAAATCGGGCAAGGGTACGCGTGTAGGTTTCAAGAATTTAGCGGATGGACGCAAGGTGCGTGTCGCAAAGCGTTCGGGAGAAGTGATCAATGGCTAAGTCAGCAGCAGTAAAAAAAGAAGGCGCGTACATTCCGCGTCTGCAGAGCTTGTACGAAAAGGAAGTACGTCCTTCCATGCAGAAGGAGTTCAACTACAAGAACCCGATGCAGATTCCCAAGCTGGACAAGATTGTCATCAACATGGGTGTTGGCGAAAACGTCAATGACAGCAAAGTCATTCTGGCGGCTGTCAGCGACATGACGCTCATCAGCGGTCAGAAGCCGCTGGTAACCAAGTCGAAGAAGGCCATCGCGAGCTTCAAGCTGCGTGAAAATCTTCCGATCGGTTGCAAGGTGACGCTGCGCAAGCAGAAGATGTATGAATTCCTGGATCGCCTGATCAATACCGCCCTGCCGCGCGTGCGCGACTTCCGCGGCGTGTCGGCCAAGAGCTTTGACGGACGCGGCAACTATGCGCTGGGCCTGAAGGAACAGCTTGTATTCCCGGAAATCAATTACGACAAGATTGATCAGGTGCGTGGCATGGACATCATCATTGTGACGACTGCCAAAACGGATGCCGAAGCAAAAGCATTGCTGACCGCATTCAACATGCCCTTTATCAAATTAGGTAACTAAATAACGTTTAAGTAGAGGTAGAGCCGTGGCTAAACTGAGTTCGATTAACAAGAATAACAATCGTGCCCGCATGATCAAGAGGGATGCGCCAAAACGCGCCGCTCTCAAGGCCATCATCATGAATCGTGACCTGCCGTTCGATGAACGCCTGCAGGCACAGATGAAGCTGGCTGCCATGCCGCGTAACGGCTCGGCCACCCGTCACCGCAACCGTTGTGAGCTCACCGGTCGTGCACGCGGTACATATCGTAAATTCAAACTGTCGCGCATTAAACTGCGTGAACTTGGTTCATTCGGTCGTATTCCGGGTCTGACCAAGGCGAGCTGGTAGGAGACTTACTATGTCGATGAATTACCGTCTGTCTGATATGTTTTCGCAGATTCGCAATGGCCAGCAAGCCCGCCTGGATCGCGTCCGCGTCCACGCTTCCAAGCTGCTTGGCAACGTGCTCGAAGTTCTCAAGAAAGAGGGCTTTATCCGCGATTACCGTAAAGTAGAAAAAGATGCTAAGGCCGAATATGAAATCGAGCTGAAGTATCATGAAGGCGAACGCGTCATTAAGGAAATTGTCTGCATTTCCAAGCCTGGCCGTCGCGTCTATTGTGAAATTTCAAAGCTGCCGAAATATTACAATGGTCTTGGTATCGCCATCCTCTCCACCTCCAAAGGTGTGATGTCGGATTTTGATGCTCGCCAGGCCAATGTCGGCGGCGAAGTATTGTGCAGTGTATTTTAGTTAGTTGAGAAGTTTGGGAGAACACCATGTCACGTGTTGGTAAATTGCCGGTAGAGATTCCTTCAGGTGTGACCGTTATGGTCACCGGAGGCGTGCTCGCAGTTAAAGGCGGCAAAGGCGAAATGAAAACGAAACTGGCTCCGGAAGTCAGCGTCGAAGTGAAAGACGGCAAGGCATGGGTGCATCCCATTAACAAGTCGACGCGTGCGCGCACCATGTGGGGGACCTATCGCAACCAGCTGAACAACATGGTTCACGGTGTGTCGAAGGGCTTTACCGTGAAGCTTGAAATCCAGGGCGTCGGTTTCCGCGCCGCTGCCGATAAGAACTACCTGACGATCGCTCTCGGGTTCTCGCATGAAATCAAGTTCTCCATTCCGGCGGGCATTGAAATCAAGTGCGAAAAGCCGACCAGCATTGCCATCTCCGGTTTCGACAAGAAGCTGGTAGGACAGGTTGCCGCGGAAATCCGCGAACTGCGTAAACCCGAACCGTATAAGGGCAAGGGCGTGCGCAAAGAAGGCGAATATGTACGCATGAAAGAAGGAAAGAAGAAGTAATATGTCTCAGTCAGTCAAAGCAAAATCGCTGTTTGCGCGCCGCCAGGAACGTAACCGCATTGGTATCCGCAAGAAGGCCGGTGGCCGCGTGCGCCTTTCCGTATTCCGTTCGGGCAAGCATATCTATGCTCAGCTGATCGATGACAGCAAGGGCCAGACCCTTGCGTCCGTTTCCTCGCTCGACAAGGACATCAAGGGCAAGCTAAAGACCACTTCGACCGTTGAAGCGGCCAAGTCGGTAGGCGAAGCCATCGCGAAAAAGGCAAAAGACGCCAAGGTAAAAGAAGTGGTGTTTGACCGCGGCGGATACCTGTTTCATGGACGTGTTAAGGCGCTGGCCGATGCTGCGCGCGAACATGGCCTCTCATTTTAATAAGACAAGGTTAGGATAAACACATATGGCACGTGAACAACGCAACGAAAATCAGGGCGGCCGCGAAGAAGGCAGTGAACTGATCGACAAGCTGGTTTCCATTAACCGCGTCGCAAAAGTAGTAAAAGGTGGCCGCCGTTTCGGTTTTGCTGCACTCGTCGTCGTTGGCGATGGCAAGGGCAAGGTCGGTTACGGTGCGGGCAAAGCCAAGGAAGTATCCGACGCTATGCGCAAGGCGCTGGATTCGGCTAAGAAGTCGATGATCCGCATTCCGCTGCGTGAAGGCCGTACCGTGCACCACGATCTTTACGGTCGTTTCGGCGCCGGCAAGGTTATCATCCGCACGGCTCCGGTCGGTACCGGTATCATCGCCGGTGGTCCGATGCGCGCTGTATTCGAAGCGCTGGGCATTCAGGACGTTGTGGCGAAGTCGGTTGGCACGTCCAACCCGCACAACATGCTGAAGGCAACGTTCAATGCGCTGCATGAAATGAAATCCCCGCGTGCCATCGCTGCTAAGCGTGGCAAAAAAGTCGGTGAGATCGTTGAGCGCCGCGAGAACGAAAAACAGGCACAGGATAAAAAGACGAGCAATAAGGAATAACGACCATGACCGCTAGCAAATCTACCGGTTCTGCCGCCAAAGCAGAGACCAAGAAAACCGAACTGAAGCCGAAGGCGGCAAAAGCTCCGGCTAAAAAAGTCGAAGCAGCCGCTAAACCGGCCGCCAAGAAAGCTGAAAAAGCTCCGCGCGCTGCCGCTGATGGTAAAATCAAGGTAACGCAGGTTATCGGTTGCATAGCCCGTCGCTGGGACCAGGAGGCGACACTGATCGGCCTCGGCCTCAATAAGCGTCACCGTTCGCGCGTACTGGAAAATACTCCGGAAGTTCGCGGTATGGTGTACAAGGTTCGCCATCTGGTTAATGTCGAAAAAGTCAGCTAACATTTTAAGCGTAGGAATAAGACAATGCAGCTCAATGAATTAAAAGGCAACCCCGGCTCCAGGAAGCGCAAAATGCGCGTTGGCCGTGGTATCGGTTCCGGCAAGGGTAAGACCGCCGGCCGCGGTGGCAAAGGCCAGACCGCACGTACCGGTGTTCGCATCAATGGTTTCGAAGGCGGTCAGACCCCGATTCATCGTCGTCTGCCGAAGCGTGGTTTCAACAATCACTCGCGCCACGTATACGAAGTCCTCAATCTCGGCAGCGTGCAGAAGGCTGTGGATGCCGGCAAGCTGGATATCAAGGGAACGGTGGACATTGACGTGCTGAAAAAAGCCGGCCTCGTTCGCAAGGCCGCAAGCGAAGTGAAGTTGCTCGCGAAGGGTACGCTCACGGCAAAAGTAACGCTTCAGGTGAATTTTGCATCGGAAGCAGCTAAGGCAGCCGTTGAAAAGTCTGGTGGCAAGATTATATTACCTGCTGCCGCTTAATACTCCGTGCGTCCGCATTGGGTTTTTCGCGTTTCATTCATAATATAGTAGCTTCATGACTTCTGCCGCAGAACGCCTCGCCGCCAATATGAATTTAGGTATGCTCTCCCGGGCGACCGAACTTAAAAAGCGGTTCTTCTTTCTCATAGGGGCGCTGATCGTATACCGTTTAGGTACCTATATTCCGATTCCGGGTATCGATCCGCATATTCTCGCAGAAATTTTTGCCAAGCATCAGGGCGGCGTCATGGGCATGTTCAACATGCTCTCCGGCGGCGCGCTGTCGCGCATGACGATTTTTGCTCTCGCGGTAATGCCTTATATTTCCGCGTCGATTATCGTTCAGATTCTGACCGTGGCGATTCCGCACATCGCGGCGCTTAAGAAAGAAGGCGATGCGGGCCGTCGCAAGATCAACCAATATACCCGTTACGGCACAGTGGTTCTCGCCGCGTTTCAGGGCTACGGCATCGCCGTTGGCCTTGAAGGCATGACCAGTTCTAAGGGTTCCGCTGTCCTTAACCCCGGCGCGTTCTTCCTGTTTACCACCACGATTACCCTGACCGGCGGCACCATGTTCCTGATGTGGCTGGGTGAACAGATCACCGCACGCGGCATCGGTAACGGCATTTCGATGATTATCTTCACCGGTATTATCGCGGGCCTTCCTGCCGCTATCGGCCAGACCTTCGAACTTGGCCGCACCGGCGTGATTTCTACCACCTTTATTTTCCTGATCATCGCCATCGTGCTTGGCCTGATCGCACTCATTGTCTTCGTTGAACGCGCGCAGCGCCGCATCGTGATTCAGTATCCGAAACGCCAGCAGGGCAATAAAATGTTCGGTGGCGAAAGCACGCACATGCCCCTGAAACTCAACACCTCCGGCGTTATCCCGCCGATTTTTGCCAGCTCGATCCTGCTGTTCCCGCTCACCATCGCCAGCTTCAATACCGGCGGCGGCGGCATATTGCAGACCATCAGCGCGTATCTCGCCCATGGCGAACCGCTCTATATCGCATGCTATGTCGGGCTGATCGTATTTTTCAGTTTCTTCTACACTTCCATCGTATTCAATCCGGCGGAAACTGCTGATAATCTTAAGAAAAATGGCGGCTTTATCGCCGGTATCCGTCCCGGCCAGCAGACTGCCGATTACCTCGATTACGTGCTGGTACGCCTCACCACGGTTGGCGCAGTGTATATGTCGCTGGTGTGCGTTATGCCGGAAATCTTTGTCAGCAAATACTCCGTTCCGTTCCAGCTTGGTGGCACCGGCTTGCTCATCGTTGTCAACGTAGCGATTGATTTCTCCACGCAGGTGCAGTCGCATTTATTTGCCCACCAGTATGAAGGGCTGATCCGCAAGGCGAAGCTGAAGGGTAAGCTGAAATGAACCTGATCCTCTTTGGTCCGCCGGGCGCGGGGAAGGGCACGCAAGCCGATTTCCTGAATAAGAAGTTTGGTTATGCCAAATTATCGACTGGCGACATGCTGCGCGCTGCCGTAGCCGCGGGGACGGAATTAGGAAAAAAAGCTAAAGATATCATGGCTAAAGGCCAACTCGTGCCGGATGACGTGATGATCGGCCTGATCCGTGACAGCATCCGCCAGCCGGACTGCAAGAATGGATTTATTCTCGATGGTTTCCCGCGCACCGAGGCTCAGGCCGAGGCGCTGGATGGCATGCTCTCCGATGAGAACAAGCACCTCAATTTTGTGATTGAGCTGAAGGTCAATGACCAGCAGCTGATTGAGCGTATTACCGGTCGTTTCTCTTGCGCCAAATGCGGCGCCGGCTATCACGACCTGCATAAGAAACCCCGTAAGGACGGGGTGTGCGATGAATGCGGCGCGTCCGAATTTAGTCGCCGCGAAGACGACAAGGCCGAAACGGTGACGAAAAGGCTCGAAGCCTATCATCGCCAGACGGCTCCCTTACTTCCGTATTACAGCAAAAAAAACGTGCTGGTATCGGTGGATGGCATGGCGGACATGGGGGACGTTACCCGCCAGATCGAAAAAATACTGGGAAGCAGTGAAAAAAACGTGAAAAATGGTTGACGAAACCATAAATATCCCTAATATCTCTGCTCCTCTTAACGTAAAATAGTGTAACTTGTTAATTTTTAGAGGTTTTTTGTGGCTCGTATTGCTGGCGTAAATATTCCTTCCGCTAAAAGGCTGGACATTGCTCTGACCTATATTCACGGCATTGGCCGCGTTAAATCCGTCGAAATCTGCGAAAAAGCAGGTCTCCCACGGGAAAAACGCGTACATCAGATGTCGGAATCGGAAGTGATCAAAGTGCGTGAAATCATCGACCGTGATTACACGGTAGAGGGTGATCTCCGTCGTGAAGTGTCCATGAACATTAAGCGTCTCGTGGACCTTGGTTGCTATCGCGGCCTGCGTCATCGCAAGAAGCTGCCGGTACGCGGTCAGCGTACCCATACCAACGCCCGTACCCGCAAGGGCAAGGCAAAGCCGATTGCCGGCAAGAAAATTGTGACCAAGTAGTCAAGAAATTAGGATAATAATATGGCTGTAAAAGAAGCTGGTGCCGCTCGAGTCAAAAAGCGCGAACGTAAAAATATCAGTACGGGCGTAGCGCATGTAAATGCGTCGTTCAACAATACCATCATCACCATCACCGATACGCAGGGTAACACCGTTGCCTGGTCGTCGGCTGGTCATCATGGTTTCAAGGGTTCGCGTAAAAGCACTCCGTATGCCGCACAGGTTACAGCGGAAGATGCTGGCCGCAAGGCACAGGAACACGGCATGAAGATTCTTGCCGTAGAAGTAAAAGGTCCGGGTGCTGGCCGTGAATCGGCTCTGCGCGCGCTGCAGACGGTGGGTTTCACCATCACTTCGATCAAAGACGTTACGCCGGTGCCGCATAATGGCTGCCGGCCGCCGAAGCGTCGTCGCGTGTAATTTTTTTTTCAATCTGGTTTTGTAATTTTACAAGATTTATTCTTTAGACGGGGTCAAACGTGTTAGCAAAAAATTGGCAAGATCTCATTAAACCGACCAAGCTCGATGTTGCGTTGTCCAAAAACAATCCGCGTCAGGCTGTAATTATTGCAGAACCGCTGGAACGTGGCTTCGGTCATACTCTCGGCGTAGCGCTGCGCCGCATTCTTCTGTCGTCATTGCAGGGTGCTGCCGTGACCTCGATCAAGATCGAAGGCGTGCTGCATGAGTTCTCCTCGGTGCCGGGCGTTCGCGAAGACGTGACCGACATCATCCTGAACATCAAGGAACTGCGCCTGAAAAGCGGCGGCAGCGAAAAGAAACGTATCAGCCTGACGGCTACCGGTCCTGGCGAAGTGAAAGCCAGCATGATCGATACCGGCGGCGACGTTGAAATCATCAACAAGGACCATGTGATCTGCACGCTCGACAAGGGCGCGAAGCTCAACATTGAAATGACCGTTGAAACCGGCAAGGGCTATGTCCGTGCCGTGCGTGCCACCGATGCGCCGATTGGGCTCATCCCGGTTGACGCGCTGTTCTCACCGGTTATCAAAGTGTCCTACAAGGTGGACAATGCCCGCGTTGGCCAGATCACCGACTATGACAAGCTCGCCATGACCATCGAAACCGATGGTTCGATCACTGCGGAAGATTCAGTCGCACTGGCTGCCCGTATCCTGCAGGATCAGCTCCAGCTCTTCATCAACTTCGAAGAATCGAAGATTGAGAAGAAGGAAGAAGCGAAGCCCGAACTGCCGTTCAGCCCGTACCTGCTCAAGAAGGTCTACGACCTCGACGAACTCTCGGTACGTGCCACCAATTGCCTCAAGAACGACAATATCGTTTACGTTGGCGACCTGGTGCAGAAGACCGAAGCAGAAATGCTCAAGACCCCGAACTTCGGTCGCAAATCCCTGAACGAAATCAAGGAAAAGCTGGCGAAGATTGGCTTACGTTTCGGCATGGAAGTGCCGGGCTGGCCGCCGGAAAATATTGAGGAACTCGCACGCAAGTACGAGGATCCGTACTAAGTATTAATTATTGAATTTGAGAAAAGGATAGTACCATGCGCCACCAGATGTCAGGCCGCAAATTAGGTCGTAAAAGCGCACATCGCCGTTCGATGTTTGCCAACCTGGCCAACGCGCTGATCAAGCACGAACAGGTTTCAACTACCCTGCCGAAGGCAAAAGACCTTCGCCCGGTTGTTGAAAAGCTCATCACGCTGGGTAAGCGCGGTGACCTGCACGCGCGCCGTCAGGTGCTATCCATGCTGAAAGACACTGATCTCGTCCAGAAGCTGTTCACCGTACTGGCTGAACGCTACAAGACGCGTCAGGGCGGTTACATCCGCGTTCTGAAAGCAGGTTTCCGTTATGGCGACAACGCGCCGATGGCGATCATCGAATTCGTTGACCGCGATGTGACTGCTAAGGGCAAAGACTCCGGTCCGAAGCCGGAAGTGAATGCTCCGGAAGCAGTTGCCGCATAACATTTTACGAATGATATAAAATCGTGTAAAAAAGCAGCCTGAAGGCTGCTTTTTTACGTTAAGGGATTTTGCTATGAACAGATTGCGTACGATCATTGTGACAGGTGTCGCCGGGCTTGCCCTGGTATCCGCCACGTTGCCGGGATACGCGCAGGAACAGAAAGTAGTTCCGAGATCCAAGGCCGACATGGGCTTTTCATTTGCGCCCGTGGTAAAAAGAGCGGCACCGGCCGTGGTGAACATCTATACCCGCAGTCAGGTAACGGTGCAGGAAAACGCCTCTCCCTTCATGAACGACCCGTTTTTCCGCCAGTTCTTCGGGCATAATTTTGCTTTTCCCGGACGTACCAAAGAGCAGATAGTCAGCTCGCTGGGCTCTGGCGTGATTATCAATTCCAAGGGCTTCATCGTCACCAGCCACCATGTCATCAGGGACGCGCAGCAGATCAAGGTGATACTCTCCAACAAGGAAGAATTTGACGCCAAGGTAGTGGTGAAAGATCCGCAATCCGATCTTGCCTTCCTGAAAATCGAAACGGATGAGCCGCTTCCCTATATCGAGATGAGCAATTCCGATACGCTGGAAGTAGGCGATCTGGTGCTGGCCATCGGTAACCCGTTCGGCGTCGGGCAGACCGTGACCAACGGTATTATTTCGGCGCTTGCGCGCAAGGCGGCGGGCGTCTCCGACTACCAGTTTTTCATCCAGACGGACGCGGCGATCAATCCGGGCAATTCCGGTGGTGCATTGGTGACAATGGACGGCAAGCTGGCCGGTATCAACACCGCCATCTATTCCAAGACCGGCGGTTCGCAGGGCATCGGCTTTGCCATTCCTGCCAACATGATCCGCTCATTGCTGACCAGCAAAGTCGAAGGCGGCCGCATTATCCATCCGTGGCTCGGCATCGCCGTACAGCCGGTGACGCATGAAATGGCCGATTCGATAGGACTCAAATCGGTGCAGGGCGTTATTGTTCGCAAGATTTACCCCGATTCTCCCGCCGATAAGAGCGGCGTGAAAGTGGGCGATGTCGTCCTGACCCTCAATGATGCGGGGATTTCCAGCGAACAGGATCTGCAGTACCGCCTTGCCTTGTCCCGAATCGGTATGGCCAGCAAAGTGAAGCTGGTGCGTGGCGGCGCTGAACAGGAAATGGACATTGTGCTCGCAGCCCCGCCGGAAACCCCGGCGCGTGACCTGCGCAAGCTGGAAGGCTTCAATCCCTTCAATGGCCTGACGGTAGCTAATTTGTCGCCCGCGCTGGCGGTGGAGCTCGGTATGGACGATGATGTGGCGCGCGGCGTAACCGTGGTCGAGGTTGGCAAGGTGAAGCAAAGTATCACCGTCGGCTGGCGGCGCGGCGATATACTCCTCGAAATCAACGGCACTAGAATTACCGATACCGCGCAACTCGAAAAACTGGTGAAAACTATCGATCATGGCTGGAAAATTGTCTATGCGCGCGGCGGTAAGATCATGAGCCTCACAGTCAGAATGTAACGGAGCGCGCATATGGATCTGATGGCATTGATGTATGTAGCGTTTGGCGGTGCCTTTGGCGCCATGTGCCGTTATGGCGTGGTGTCATGGGTGGACAGCGTGAAGATGTCGGAATTTCCCTACGGCACCTTTGCCGTCAATGTCCTCGGCTGTTTCCTCATGGGCGTGTGGATTGCCGTGGCATCGACCATGCTGCCTGCCAAAGCCAAAGACCTGCATATGCTGTTTGCGGTCGGTGTGCTTGGCGGGTTTACGACCTTCTCGGCTTTCTCAATGGATGTGTTCTTGCTGCTTGAGCGCGGGCTTCTAATGGAAGGCGCGTTTTATATTATCGGTTCGGTGGTCTTATCGGTGCTGGCTTTAATGGCCGGTATGTGGTGTTTACGTATGATAGCAGGATAAACTAATGACAACGAACCAGCAGCATACAATCACTGACGACGATAACGACATACGGCTCGATCGCTGGTTCAAGCGGCACTATGCTGGATTGCCGCATGCGCTGCTGGAGAAATACCTGCGCAAAGGCCTGATCCGTATCGATGGCAAGAAAGCCAAGACCTCCGACCGTATTCAGGCCGGACAGGTGGTAAGTTGTCCCGATCTGAAGGTCGAAGCGCGCGCCGCCGTCAAGCATAATGCCAGCGAAGAAGATCTGGCCGAAGTTAAAAAATGGGTGCTCTACAAGGACGCCAATATCATTGTCATCAACAAGCCCTACGAGCTGGCAGTGCAGGGCGGCACCAAGATTACCAAGAGCCTCGACGATTTGCTGGACGGCCTCATGTTTGAAGCGCCGGTGCGTCCTAAGCTCATCCACCGCCTCGACCGCGATACCAGCGGCGCGTTGGTGTTGGCGCGTAGCAGCAAGGTGGCGGCGCAACTGGCGAAATTATTTTCGCGCGGCGACGCCGAAAAATCCATCGAGAAAACCTACTGGGCGCTGGTCAATGGTTGTCCCCTGCAGGCGATGGGCGTCATCGATCTGCCGCTGCTGAAATCCTCACGTGAAAATCCGCGCGAACAGGTCTATGTCGACGAGGAAGAAGGGCAGTTTGCCAAAACCGAATACCGTGTCATTGATTCGCTGGCGCGCAAAATGGCGCTGATGGAGCTGAAGCCTATCACCGGGCGCATGCACCAGTTGCGCGTGCATATGGCCGCCATCGGCTGCCCCATTATCGGGGATCATAAATATGGCGGCAGCATGCCCGATGCCAAATCGCTGGGCGTTGAAAACATCCTGCATCTGCATTCGCGCCGTATTGTCATCCCGGCATTCGGCGGCGGTAAAAAAATCGATGTGCTGGCGCCGCTCCCGCCGCATATGGTCGAAAGCTTCAAGGCGCTCGGTCTTGATGTACCGAAGAAATAACCATGAAAAACATTCCCATTCATAGCGCCGACGGCGCGCCGATGCAGACACCGGGCAAGCTTCCGTTTGCGGTGCCGACACAGGCGCTGGCCGATGCGATTACCGCCGAATGGAAAGAAGCCAAGGGTAAATTCAGCACCACGAAAATGCCGCTGACGGCGCTGGCCTATACCGCCATTGACCGCATCGGCAACCAGAAAGAGATGATTGTGGAAGTGCTGATGGCTTATATCGATACCGACACGCTGTCCTATCGCGCCACCGGTTCGGAGAATCTCGCCAAGGTGCAGGATGAACAATGGACGCCCATTCTCGCCTGGGCCAAAAAATCGCTCGGAGTGACGTGGGAAGTGACCAGCGGCGTGATGCCGCTCGATCAGCCCGAGGCGTTGCATAAGGCGCTGTCCAAGCGCCTTTCGACGCTGTCGTCGATGCAGCTTTCAGCCTGTTGCCTGCTGGCATCGGGTTTTTCCTCACTGGTACTCATGCTGGCGGTGCTGGAAAAGCATATAAGTGCCGAAAAAGCCTTTCATTTATCGCGGTTGGAAGAAGAGTCGCAGGCGGAAGTCTGGGGACGCGACCCCGAGGCAGACGCAAGGGCAGAGCGCCTCAAAGCAGAAATTCTCGCTACAGCGCAGTTTTTAGGCTTGCTTGATAAGCCATAAATTGCTTACCTCACCCTAAACATTACTGGATAAAACCTATGACACTTGCTAAGAAAAAGGCTGTTGAAGCGGCTACATCCGGGGAACCATTAATAACGGCACAACCTATGCGCAGCATTTCGATTATTTCGGAACTAGAACATAAACGTGATCGCGCCCGTGACGGTGGTGGCCTGCCGCGCATCGAAGCGCAACATGCCAAGGGCAAGCTGACTGCGCGCGAACGTCTGGAAGTGCTCCTCGATCCGGATTCGTTCGAGGAATACGACATGTTTGTCGAGCATCGCTGCACCAATTTCGGCATGGAAAATAATAAAGTTCCCGGCGACGGTTGCGTCACCGGCCACGGCACTATCAATGGCCGTCTCGTATTTGTCTATTCGCAGGATTTCACCGTTCTCGGTGGATCGCTCTCCGAAACCAACGCGCAGAAAATCTGCAAGATTCTGGATATGGCCATGAAGGTCGGCGCACCGGTCATCGGCCTGCTCGATTCCGGTGGCGCGCGCATTCAGGAAGGGGTTGACTCTCTCGGCGGCTTTGCCGAAATTTTCCAGCGCAACGTACTGGCTTCGGGTGTCATCCCGCAGATTTCCGTGATTATGGGGCCGTGTGCCGGTGGTGCGGTATATTCGCCGGCGCTCACCGACTTTATCGTCATGGTGCGTGGCTCAAGCTACATGTTCGTTACCGGCCCGGAAGTGGTCAAGACTGTGACGCACGAAATCGTATCGCAGGAAGAGCTTGGCGGTGCCGATACGCATACGCACAAGACCGGTGTGGCCGATCTCGCCTATAATAACGACATCGAAGCGCTCCTGCAGACGCGCCGCATGTTCAACTTCCTGCCGCTTAGCAACAAGACCGGCGTGCCGGTACGTCCGACGTCGGACCCGGCGGACCGTGTTGAAATGTCGCTTAACACGCTGGTGCCGGAAAGCGCCAACCGTCCTTACAACATGAAAGAGTTGCTGGAGCGCGTCGTGGATGAAAGCGACTTCTTCGAAATCCAGCCGGATTACGCTAAAAACATTCTTATCGGTTTTGGCCGCATGGAAGGCCACACCGTTGGCTTTGTCGCCAACCAGCCGACCCACATGGCGGGCTGTCTCGATATCGATGCATCACGCAAGGCGGCGCGTTTCATCCGCTTCTGCGATGCCTTCTCGATTCCGCTGGTAACCTTTGTGGACGTGCCGGGTTTCATGCCGGGCACCTATCAGGAGCATAACGGCGTTATCAAACACGGCGCAAAACTCCTGTTTGCCTACGCGGAAGCGACCGTGCCGAAAATCACCGTCATTACCCGCAAAGCGTACGGCGGCGCGTATGACGTGATGAGCTCCAAGCATCTGCGCGGCGACGTCAACTATGCGTGGCCGTCGGCGGAAATTGCGGTAATGGGGCCGAAGGGCGCGGTGGAAATCGTGTTCCGCGGCAAATACAGCAACGAGGAAGAACAGCAGAAGCTCATTGACGATTACCGCGCCAAGTTCGCGTCACCGTTCGTGGCGGCGTCGCGCGGCTTTATCGATGATGTCATTCGCCCGCAGAATACACGCTGGCGCATCTGCCGTTCACTGTCGATTCTGCGCGGCAAGAATCTTCAGAATCCATGGAAGAAACACGATAATCTTCCATTGTGACGCCACAGGAGCAGGACGAGCTTGACGCTTATTTCTGGCAACGCACCAGAAAAATTGTAGTCGTCATCGTACTGTTTACACTGGGCGGGCTGATGATTGGCCCGTATCAGGAACGTCGCTTTCACTCGGTAAAATACCGCTCCGATAAAACGGCGGCGGCGGTTACCGGGAAAAAAGAATACGCCGCCTGGTACAGTGTCTACGACACCTACCAGGTGACATATGATTACAGTGTTGAAGACGAGACATTTACGACGACGGAAGAAATAGAGTACAAGGAGTGTTTTGACAGGATGGTGGTAGGGCAGCAGATATATATCTATTATGACCGCAATCAGCCTGAAAAAAGCTACAATGAATGTGACATCAATTTACCCCTGGAAAATCCTTTCAGTAAAAAGTTTTAACG
>Ga0163144_10013766_pt1 | contig 16849 bp, 16 predicted proteins | sample OliLak19BULKMAT1_FD_123175 | JGI IMG/M metagenome (GOLD analysis project Ga0163144, IMG submission 123175) | Freshwater microbial mat bacterial communities from Lake Vanda, McMurdo Dry Valleys, Antarctica - Oligotrophic Lake LV.19.BULKMAT1 | ecosystem: Environmental > Aquatic > Freshwater >... | reverse complement strand
CCGCTAATGGACGGGCCGGATGCCATCCCTCGGGCGAAATGAATTTCGCGGCCCGTAAGAACAACCTGAAGATCCACCTGTTTGGTCTTGGGTAAATCGACTTTGGTCCGAGCGCGCCATTATTAGAATATTGAAATTCCATCTCCATCTTTGTGTTCTCTGCGTTCCTTTGCGGCTAAATAAGTCCCTGGTTTCCCCTATTTTGCCGCGAAGGAACGCAAAGAGCGCAAAGAAAAAAAGGTTTACGTCGTCCCATTCTCCGCAGCTTTCACGCCCGGATTTTTTTGGCAGAATCATCTACAGCAAAATCATTCTCTGGATCTGGCTTCAATGATTTTGCTGTAAATGATTTTGCCATCCTCTTTCTTCCCAATGAATCGCCGCTAGCTTGGGAATGGTGCCGGAACAACCGGGGCCATTTTTGAATATTGAAAGAGTAAAGGCACCACGAATCTAACGAATCGAACGAATCCGAAGAAATGACTGGAGGTTCTCCGTAGCATGGCTTCCGGAGTTTCTCTTGAACCCAATGTCTGTTATTTGGACCTGACCCTGATGCCGACCCTGATGTATTTTAATAATCTGGGACTGGATCCCGTTCTTGACTTGAGCTGAGCTCAGCCAACCCTTTACCGCCGTCTCCTGAGGAAGCACGGCAGGCAAAATCCAAGGAGCGCAAGAGACGATGGTTCAGGAATGACTTGTAGATAGTCGAGATCCACTGTCCCCAATGTGCCCGAAGGAGAGGTCGCCTCGATACCGAAGTCCATGCGTAACGACCATCCCGTTGCCCCCGCCACTTCTGGGATGGGATAATTTCCTGTATCACCGGAAAATATGTATTGAAGCAACTGATCCGACCCCAGAAGAATTTCAGTGTTGAGGGGATTGTTATAAATGGCCGTGAAAGCGAGATTGGTGAATGAGGATGCGGTTCCTACCTGATAACTGGTGAAGGAAAACGACAAAACCTGACCGGCCCCGAGAGTGAAGTCGCTGCCCCCGTCCGACCAAATGACGCTCGCGGATACCAACTGCGCTGCCGTGGGTTGGAAAACCGCTGAGCCTAAAACGGAGGATATCGATAGATTCACCGGACCCGAGAAATTGCCAGTATCATCCATTTCGTCCAGAATCACCGCAGCGGATGCCAAATGGCTTAATGACACGGCAAGAATGCAATTCAAACCAATGCACCACGAGATATTTCTTTTATTCATGACCGCGCATGCTGGCTCACAAGTTGAAATTGTCAATTGGAAATGTTTAACCCCCTGATACCCGCCAGGGCGGTGTCTGGTTAGTTGATTTGCGGCGGGGGTGTTTTCAGGAGGCGCTCGGCGGCGTAGGGGTTTGGCTCCGAATTTTAAGTTCGCGCCAGCCGAAACCAGCAGAAAGGGTGCGCTGTTTGGCCCGAAGCACTTTCCCTACATCTCAGGCGCTCCAACCGGCAAATGAGTATCGCCCTCGGATGAGACGGGAGGCATCGGTTTGTCCTTGGCACACGGGCGCTTGTGGCTTGAATGGCGGCACCTTGTTCACCGCACCATTCAACCTGCCTTTCGAACCATGGATCTGGCTGATCCCCGCGTTTCTCATCGGAGCCTGCATCGGGTCGTTCCTGAACGTCGTGATCTATCGGCTACCGCTGGGGATGTCGGTCAATGAACCCAAGCGATCGTTCTGCCCTCTTTGCAAGAACCCGATCCCGATGTGGTTGAATTTTCCGCTCGTTAGCTGGCTTTGGCTGCGCGGGAGATGCAAGGAATGCCATGCTCCGATCCCATTCCGTTATTTCGCGGTGGAACTTCTAACAGCAGTCTTGTTCGTCGTCGTGTGGTGGCAGTTTGCCGGCCAAAGTGTGGGAGTTGTCCCGCTTTTGTGGGTTCTGGTGGCGCTGATGGTTTCCATCACCTTCATCGACGCGGAGCACCTGATCATTCCGTCGTCCCTCACTTGGGGGGGCACTGCGGCCGGCCTCGCTGCCTGTGTGGTCTGGCCTCAGCTCCCGGTGCTCGGCAGTGAGGCGGGCAACTGGGTTTCCGGCCTGAAGCAGGGGGCCATCGGCTGGATCGCGGGATTCGTCGGACTTTGGCTGGTGGTGGAACTCGGAAAAATGGCATTCGGCAAGAAGGCGCTGAAGTTCGACAAGCCCGTCGATTGGTCCTTGAAGGAACCTGAGGGAGATCTTGACCCCATGTTGTTCATGATCGACGGCGAGGGCATTCCCTGGTGGGACATTTTCTCGCGCAAGTCGGACCAACTTCTGGTGGAAACCCGCGAGATCCGCATCAATGGCGAGTCGGTGGGAGGCGGGTCGCTGATCATCCGGGAAACGGAAATCCAACTACCCGATGGCACGGTCCACCATCTCACGTCGATGAAATCCCTTGATGGCGCCGCCACCAGCGTCGTGATCCCGCGTGAGGCCATGGGCATGGGCGACGTTCATTTGCTGGGAATGATCGGCGCGTTTTTTGGCTGGACCGGTGTGTTCTTCTCGCTGTTCGCCGCCTCGGTCTTTGCCATCATCGCGGCGGTGATCGGGCGCATCGGCTTCGGCAAACAACTTCCGTTCGGGCCATTCCTCGCGATGGGTGCCGCCGCTTGGATGTTCGGTGCGTGGAGGATTTGGGAATGGTATGTGGCGGCCATCGGACCCATCGGAATGCCGTGATTTTCTAGCGATGGGGAACAAAAATCCAACCTCGTGGAGCAACAGCACCGGCCTCGCCCGGGCGATTCTCCACGACCGTGCCGAGCGGCGGAAGTGGTTGTTCTACATGATTCTTGTGCCGCTCGGAATGTTGGCCATTGGCCTCTGGGTCATCGACGAATGGATCTGGGCAAACCTCTGGCGCGTGCTTCTCTGGTGGGGCGCTTGTGCCGTCGCCACCGGTGTGGTCCTCATCTTTGCACTGTATGATTCACTCGCCGTCATCCGTGAGGAACGCGAGAGGCTGAAGAAGGACATGGAAAATCGATAGAGTCTTCTGTTGAACCCCGGCTTGGCATCACTGCCGCACTTCTGTTACCTGAATCCCGATGCCACCCAATCACCTGCCTGCCGCCGCAAGCCGTCCCGTGATCTATCAGCTCATGGTGCGGACTTTCGGCAGCACCCATGAGACGCGCAAGTTCAATGGCACCATGGCCGGGAACGGCTGTGGGAAATTCAACGATATCAACAACGCCGCACTGACCTCCCTGCGGGAAATGGGCTTCAACCACGTTTGGCTAACCGGTGTGCTCGAACAGGCGAGTGGCACCGCCTATCCGAATCGTCCCGCCGATCCGCCGGACATCCTCAAGGGCATCGCCGGAAGCCCCTATGCCATCAAGGACTACTTTGACGTCTGTCCCGATTACGCGGTGGATCCAGAAAAACGGATTGAGGAATTCAAGGCCCTGCTAGACCGTTGCCGCGCCCTCGACCTGCGCGTCATCATCGATTTCGTGCCCAACCACGTCGCCCGATCCTATCAGTCGGACGTGAGGCCGGACTCTTCGTTCGGGGAGGGGGATGATCACGACGTCTTTTTCGATTGGGACAACCATTTCTATTACCTGCGCATAGACGATCCCGGCGGAGGTCCACCGCTCAAGCTTCCCACGGCGGCGATGCCCGGTTGCAGCGGACTCTTTGAGCCTGAATCCACCTTCGGCCGTGTCACCGGGAACAATTCGGTCACCTGGGCTCCGTCAATCAATGACTGGTATGAAACCGTGAAGCTGAACTACGGCCACGACTTCACCCTCGGTCGTGACACCTCCGGGCTTCCGGGACCAGACGCGCCTCCATCCGCCGTCCCAAAGACCTGGCGGACCATGGATGAGATCCTCGCCTATTGGCAGGAGATGGGGGTCAATGGTTTCCGTTGCGACATGGCGCACATGATCCCGATGGAATTCTGGCACTGGGCTGTTAGCCGTGCCCGCGCCCGCCAGCCCGACGTTTTCTTCACCGCGGAGGCTTACGACAACGATCCCGCCAAGCTAACCGACGGCGACGTTCTCGACGAACTCCTGAAAGCCGGCTTCGACGCTATCTATGATGCTCCCAGCTACGACGTCCTCGAAGGAATTTACGATTCCGGAAAATGGGCGAACGACCTGGATTCCATCACCTTTACCGGGAGACGCTTTGACAAGTCGTTGCGCTACGCGGAAAACCATGATGAGGTCCGGATCGCGAATCCCAATGAATGGGGAGGCGTCGGGATGAAGGTCGGCAAGCCGGTTAGCACCGTTCTTTTCGCGATGGGTGGTGGTCCGGTCATGTTATACAGCGGTCAGGAAATCGGTGAACCCGCCGTGGGTGCCGAAGGTTTTTGTGGCGACAACGCCCGCACTTCCATTTTCGATTATTGCTCGATGCCCGAGTTCACCAAGTGGGTGAACGGTGGGAAATACGACGGTGGGCAGCTCAGCAAGGAACAGAAATCCCTCCGCGAATGGTATGCCAAGCTCATCCACGCCACCCAGTCCCCCGCGTTCACCCGCGGCGAATTTTACGGGCTCAACCATGCCAATGCCGGAAACCCCGATTTCGGACGGTTGGGGGACGAGACCTTCTCCGGCCATTGGCTTTACGCGTTCCTCCGCCACGATTCGCAGAGCGGCGAATCTTGCCTTGTGGTCGCAAATTTCCATCCCTCTGAAACCCACCGTGGCGTGAGGATCGAAATCCCGGACCATGCATGGAAATTCATGAATCGGAAACGGAAAGCAACCCATCAATTTTCCGACCGCCTCGCAAGCAATTGGTCGGGGACATCCACCCCGGCAGGACTCATCCTCCCCGATCTCGAACCTTGCAGTGCGATGATCCTGGAGGTTTCCTGATAGAATCCATCGAAAAGCCCATGACAAGAAACGCATTCAAGATGAAGCTCAAGCCCGGCTTCGAGGCGGAATACAAGAAGCGCCATGAAGAGATATGGCCGGAACTCTCCCAAGCTCTAACCGACGCAGGCGTTTCGGACTACTCCATCTTCCTGGACGAGGAAACGCTGACGCTTTTCGCCGTCCAGAAACTTGCGGCGAACCACAGCGCCGGTCTGCTTCCCGATCATCCCGTCGTCCGGAAGTGGTGGCACCACATGGCGGACATCATGGAGGTGAATCCGGACAACTCGCCGGTCTGCGTCCCGCTAACGGAAGTTTTTCACGCGGTCTAGCGGGGTAGTAAGGAGTGGGGACACTCTTGTCCCCACCTCAAGTCCGGTGTCGCTCCGCGATACGAGCATCCGGGACCGACAGACCGTGGACTGAATTCCACGGCTATCGTCCTGGACCGCGATGCGGTCGCAGACGAGTCATGAGTAGCGCGGTCACGCAAAACGAAACTTTGGGTTGCGCCGCCGACAGGATGCCTCCAAAATCCGGGCGATGAAAAAAGCGTCTGTTGGATTTGTCGGAGTCGGGAGGATGGGAGCGAACATGGCCCGCCGTCTCGCGGATTTGGGATACCCGGTTACCGTTGTTTACGATCATCACGAGCCGCTGGCTTCCTCGTTGGCCGTGGAACTCGGGTGTGTGGCGGCGAAGTCGTTGCCTGAGGTGACTGCGTCCGCGGATGTGATTTTCACGGTGGTGACGGATGACGCGTCGATGCGTGAGATCTTTGCTGGCGAAGAGTCCTTGTTAAAAGCGGCGGAGGGCAAGGTCTTCATCAATTGCGCGACGGTTAGTCCTGGTTCGCATGAGGCGGCGGAAGCAGCCGCAGCCGCGGCGGGAGCCTCCACGCTGGCTGCTAGCATGGCATCGAGCATCACCCAGGCACGCCAGGGGACGCTCTATCTGATGATGGGGGGCGACAAGGCGGTGTTTGAGAAAATGGAACCACTGCTCAGCGATATTTCAGTCTCGCTGCGCCACGTTGGGCCGGTTGGCGACGCCGCAAAGATCAAGGCGCTGGTCAACATGGTCATGAACATCAACACCGCCGGGTTGGCCGAGGGGCTGGGCCTCGGGGCCGCGCTGGGACTGGATCTCCAGGTGCTCAAGGAGGTGTTTTCTCAAACGGGTGCCAATTCCCGGGTGTTGGAAACCGATGGCGATGACATGATCACCCGCGAGCACGACTGTTATTTCTCCGCAGCCCACGCCGCCAAGGACAGCGGCATCGCCAACGAATTGGCCGATGCCGCCGGGGTGACGGTGCCGCTTTCCCATGCGACCGAGGAACAATATCGGAAAATGATCGACCTCGGGCTGGGAGATCTCGATAAATCAGGGATTGCCGAGCTAACATTCCCGGAACGTGCGGGATCCTAACCAACCTTCATTCAAGATGGCCAATTTCGAAATCCGGAACCGCGCGGGCGAGTGCCTCGACTATCAGTTCAATCCCGGCACGCGGATGAATATGCTTGTGATCCTGGGGCACGGGGTCACCGGCAACAAGGACCGGCCTCTCCTCGTCGCGCTGGCGGAGGGACTCTCGAAACTCGGCTGGCCGTGCCTGCGGTTCTCGTTTTCGGGAAATGGCAGCTCGGAGGGGCGCTTCCAGGATTCCTGCATCACCAAGGAAATCGGCGATCTCCAGGCGGTGCTGGGCTCGGTCCCGGACACGGCGAACGTGATTTACATCGGCCACAGCATGGGCGGCGCGGTGGGAGTTCTAACCGCTGCGCGCGACATCCGGATCCGGGCGTTGGTTTCCGTGGCGGGAATTACGCACACCGCAGCCTTCGCGGAGCGGGAGTTCGGCGAAGTCACGCCGGGCGAGGGCTTCATGTGGGACGATGAGGAATGCCCGCTTTCCTGGACATTTGTCGATGACCTCAGATTGATCGACAACACGCTTGCGGCGGCGGAGGCGGTCCCCCAGCCGTGGTTGTTGGCCCATGGCAGCGCTGACGATGTCGTGCCAATTCAAGATGGTCGGGACGCCTATGAGGCGGCGACTGGAAAGAAGAGCTGGCTGGAAATCCCCGGAGCCGGGCATTCGTTCGACGAAGCGACTTATCCACAATTGGTGGCTGGTGTGAACGATTGGTTGCTGGGGATTTGGAGCTGAGGCCTCGCGTTGCCGCTGGATTCCAGCGGCATGCATAATGCTGTTGCACTCACAAACACGGTTTCCTAGTTTCCGTGCTTCACTCTCAAGTTCTACCGTCATGAAACCTGAAAAACTACTTTTTGCCACGCTCGCCTCGCTTTTTAGCCTCCTATCGCTGTCAGGCTGCAAATCCGGCGGGGGAGACACCATCAAGGTCGGCGAGTTCGCCTCACTGACCGGCAAGGAAGCCACTTTCGGAACGTCGTCCCACGAGGGAACGGTCCTTGCGGTCGAGCAAATCAACGCGGCTGGTGGAGTTCTCGGCAAAAAGCTAGAACTCCTCACCGAGGATGATCAGACAAAGGCAGGTGAACCCGCCAACGCGGTCAACAAGTTGATTTCCAAAGATGGCGTCGTCGCCATTCTCGGTGAAGTCGCCTCCAGCCGCTCGCTCGAAGCCGCTCCGATCTGCCAGCAAAACCAGATCCCGATGATTTCGCCGGCTTCCACGAACCCGACGGTGACGCAGCAGGGAGACTACATTTTCCGCGTCTGTTTCAATGACACCTTCCAAGGAGGGACTCTAGCGAACTTCGCCAGCAATACGCTGAAAGCAAAGAAAGTTGCCATTTTCACCGATGTGAAGAGCGATTACAGCAAAGGCCTCGCCAAGAACTTCAAGGAGAAGTTCGTTTCGAACGGTGGCAAGGTCGGCATCGAGCTCGACTTCAACGGCGGCGACAAGGATTTCAAGGGTCAGCTCACCTCCATCAAGAACGACGCGCCCGACGCGATCTTCCTTCCCGGTTACTACAACGACGTCGCACTCATCTGCATCCAGGCTAAGCAGCTTGGCATGAACATCCCGATCTTCGGCGGTGACGGATGGGAAAGCGAAAGCCTGCTGACGATAGGCGGCGATGCCATGGAAGGTCACTATTTCTCGACCCATTGCTCGATCGAGCAACCGACTCCGGAAATGACTTCGTTCGTGGAGGCCTACAAGAAGCGCTTCAATGGAAAGACTCCGGATGCGATGGCCGTGCTCGGCTACGACTCCGCACTCGTTCTCGCCGACGCCATGAAACGGGCGGGAACCACCGACGGTCCAGCCCTCCGCGACGCGATCGCCGCCACCAAGAATTTCTCCGGAGCGAGCGGCGTCATTTCCTTGAATGAGAATCGGGACGCCGTGAAGGCCTTGGTTTTCATTCAGATCAAGGGTGGCAAGTTCACCTACAGCGCGACGGTGAATCCTTGAAGAAGTTGAGAGTGGATGGTTGAGAGTTGAGAGCTAAGAACTTCCGCTCCTCACCCTCTCCAACTCTCGACACTCAACCTTCAACCCTCAACTTCTTGGACTGGCTTCAGCAGATCATCAATGGCCTCGGGCTGGGAGCCATCTATGCGCTCATCGCGTTGGGCTACACCATGGTCTATGGCGTTCTCAGGTTTATCAATTTCGCCCACAGTGATGTGCTGATGCTCGGGGCGTTCACCGCCTTTTACGTCTCGCCTGAGATCGAGAAACTGATGGGCTCACAGTCGGTCTTCGGCTGCATCATGGTATTCGTGGTGGCCGCCGCGGTTTGTGCCTGTATCGGCATGCTGATCGAAAGACTCGCCTATCGTCCCCTGAGAAACCGGCCGAAGCTCACGGTGTTGATCACCGCCATCGGGGTTTCGTTATTGATCGAATTCACGGCACAAAACGAAAATGTCCTCGGTGCGTCGCCGCGGCCGTTTCCACAATTGCTGCCTGAGCACACCATCCATCTCGGAAGGCTTGTCGTTTCCAGCAATGACATTCTAACGGTGGTTGTCACCGTCATCCTGCTCATCGGCATGTGGTTCATCGTCCAGAAAACCCGTGTCGGAACCGCGATGCGGGCGGTTTCCTACAATCAACAAGCCGCCTCGCTGATGGGAGTTCCCGTCAACCGCATCATCTCCTTCACCTTCGGGCTCGGCTCGGCGCTCGCCGCGATCGCGGGGATCCTCTACGCGATCAAGGCACCCGGCATCGAGCCATTGATGGGCGTGCAACCCGGACTCCGTGCCTTCGTCGCAGCCGTCCTCGGGGGTATTGGTAATCTTCCAGGTGCAGTCCTCGGTGGCGTCATCCTCGGGTTGTTGGAAACGATCGCCGGCGGGATTCCCGGACTGTCGAACTATCGCGACGCCATCGCCTTTGGAATCCTCATCATCATCCTCTTGGTCAAACCCGCCGGTCTGCTAGGCCGCTCATCCGTCGAAAAAGTCTGATGCCGTTTCCCGGAGCAAAACGCTGGTTGCTGCTAGGCATCGCGCTTGCGATCCTCGCCTCGTATTTCACCCCTCATTGCAACCGCTATTACCTCGGCGTCGCCATCGATGTCGGAATCGCCATCATCCTCGCGACCAGTTTGAACCTGATCAACGGCCATACCGGCCAGTTCAGCCTCGGCCATGCCGGATTCATGGCGGTCGGAGGATTTTTCTCCGCGTGGATTTCACTCAATGTCGGCGAGGCAGTGAATGCCTTCTGGTATTTCCCTCTATCACTCATCGCGGGTGGTCTGCTTGCCGCCGCCGTCGGATTGTTTGTAGGTGTGCCATCGCTCCGGCTACGCGGTGATTATCTAGCCATCGTTACCTTGGGTTTCGGAGAAATTATCCGGGTGATCGCCCAGAACACCGAAGCCATCGGTGCCGCCAGCGGGCTCAAGGGCATTCCCAAGCTAACCAACCTCGGATGGACCTTCGGCTTCGCCGCGATCACCATCTACGCGATCACCGCCCTGGTGAACTCCACCTATGGTCGCGGATTCATCGCCGTCCACGATGACGAAATCGCAGCCGAGTCGAACGGCGTCGATACCACCCGCACCAAGGTCACCGCGTTCATCACCGGGGCCTTTTTTGCGGGCATCGCCGGTGGCTTGTATGCGCACCACAAACAGTTTCTCTCGCCCACCGGATTCGACTGGTTGAAGTCCGTGGACATTGTCGTCATGGTGATTCTCGGTGGCATGGGCCGCACGGTCGGCGTGATCGCCGCCGCCATCCTGCTCACGCTCATGCCTGAATTCCTTCGCGAGTTCTCGCAATACCGCATGATCCTCTACGCCCTGTTGATCATCCTGCTGATGCTCCTGCGTCCCGGCGGATTGTTCACCATCAACCTCAAACGCCGCAAAAAAGCATGAGCGCGCCTATGCTTGAACTCGAGAAAGCGACGATCAAGTTCGGTGGTCTCACGGCGGTTTCCGAACTGGACCTCAATGTCGGTGAAGGCGAGTTGGTCGGACTCATCGGCCCTAACGGGGCGGGGAAAACGACCGCCTTCAACATGATCACCGGCGTCTATCGGCCGACCTCCGGCCAAATCCGTTTCGCCGGCAAAGACACGCTCGGCATCAAGCCGAACAAGCTCGCCGCCCGCGGCATTGCCCGCACGTTCCAGAACATCCGCCTCTTCGCCAGCCTCAGCGTGCTCGACAATATCCGTGTCGCCGCGCGACTTCACAATGGAGAGGGCTACTTCAGCGCCCTTTGGCGAGGAAAGGGCTGGAAGTCCGCCGAAGCCGAGACCGAGAAAAACGCCCTCGAACTCCTCGAAATCTTCGACCTCGCCGAGCAGCGTGATGAGCTCGCCGTTTCACTTCCCTACGGTGACCAGCGCCGGCTGGAGATCGTCCGTGCCCTCGCCACCAAACCCAAACTCCTCCTGCTAGACGAACCTGCGGCCGGCATGAACCCGTCTGAAAAGGTCGATCTCATGCGGCTGATCCAGTTCGTCAAGGAGCGCTACAACCTCTCCGTCCTCCTCGTCGAGCACGACATGAAGGTCGTCATGGGCATCTGCGAACGAATCGCCGTCCTCGAATACGGCATCAAGATCGCGGAGGGAACTCCCAAGGAAATCCAATGCCACCCGAAAGTAATCGAAGCGTATCTGGGAGCGGCGGCGGGATAGTTGAGAGTTTGTAGTTGAGGGTTGAGAGTCAGATTAAAGAGATTGGAAAACAAACAAACCTATGTTCGGATTTGAAAAGCTTGAGACGTGGCAGCGCGCCATTGACTTCGCCGATGTCGTGTATGCGATGACGCGGAGTTTCCCTGCTGACGAGCGATTCGGCCTGACCAACCAGATGCGTCGTGCCGCTGTTTCGATTTCGTCCAATATCGCGGAAGGCAGCTCTCGGAACTCTCGCAAGGACTTTTCCAGATTCATTGAAATTGCTGCCGGATCGCTCCACGAGGTGGTATCCCAATCCGACATCGGAAAGAATCAGGGCTTTTTGACTCAAGAGGAATTCGAGACTCTTTACGCAGCCGCTGACGAACAAAGTCGAATGCTGAGCGGTCTCCGTCGATCCCTTGGCGAAGCCTGAATCTTACTCTCAACTCTCAACTCTCAACTCTCAACTCTCAACCATCAACTTCTCTTGCTCTCTGTCGAAAATCTCAACGTTTCCTACGGTGCCATCAAAGCCCTGCATGGAGTCAGCCTGAATGTGCCCAAGGGAAGCATCGTAACCTTGATCGGTGCCAACGGCGCGGGAAAGTCCACGACCTTGCGCGCCTTGTCCGGATTGGTGAGATCCACCGGTTCTATCCTATACGACGGCCAGGACATTTCAAAACTCCCGGCTAACAAGATCGTCGAGGCGGGTCTCTGCCATGTGCCGGAGGGGCGCATGGTGTTCGCCAACCTCACGGTGGGTGAGAACCTGAAAATGGGTGCCTATCTCCAGCGCGACCGCAAATGGATCGCAACGCAGACAGATTACGTCTTCAGCTTGTTTCCACGGCTCAAGGAACGTGAAAGCCAGGCCGCTGGAACTCTCTCCGGCGGTGAGCAACAAATGCTCGCCATCGGCCGCGCCCTTCTCAGCAAGCCAAAATTCCTGATGCTCGACGAACCCTCGCTCGGGATCGCGCCACTGCTGGTAAAGAGTATTTTCGAACGCATCGTGGAGATCAACCGCGAGCAGGGACTCACCATCCTGCTCGTCGAGCAGAACGCGAATCTCGCGCTCGATGTTTCCAGCTACGCCTACGTCCTCGAAACCGGAAAGATCCTCATCGAAGGACCCTCCGCCAAAGTGAAGGCGGATCCGCAGGTTCAGGAAGCCTACCTCGGCGCATAGCGTCGAACGGCTCACTCCGCCTCCCGCGTGCTCCAGCCCGGCAGCAGGAAAATGGAAGTCGCCATGCTCAGCGTGATGCCGATCACCGCCACCGTGCCGAGGCTAACAAGTGCATCGCTGGAGGAGAAGATCAACGAACCGAAGCCGATCACGTTCGAAGCTCCACAAAACAGCAGCGCCTTGCCCGTGCCCTGCCAGAGTTCCTTGAAATTGCCACCCGTGCGGCGCAGGCTCAGCGTCACGTGGATCGCGTAGTCGATGCCGGTTCCTAGCAGAAGCGGTGTCGCCATCAGGTTGATGAAATTCCACTTCAGCCCGGTCAGGCTCATAATCGCCAACATGACCAGAGTGCTGATGACCATCGCGAACAAGGCCAGCGCCACATCTCCCGCGCGGCGGAAAATGAAAGCCATCATGCCGACCAACAGCACAAACATCGGCACCAGCATGCGGGTCATATCTTCTCTAACGAGCTTCGAGATCGCTGGCTTGAAAAGTCCCCAGCCGCTCAGCCAGATCCCGTCGCCGGTCATTTCTCGGAAATTCTCATAATCCTTGCCGGATGGATCAATTCCCGTGGCCGGTTCCAGCGATCCCAGCAGATAACCACCGCCCTCGTCCTTGCGGGAGAGGAAAAGCCGCATCACTTCACGGGCAGATGCGGATTGCGGGAAAATCAATTCACCCGCCGCCGACTGTTTCACCATTTCATCCAGAACCGTCCGCCCCAACGCCAGTCCTTCTTCAGCGAAACCCGCAGCATCCGCCTCACGCAGCAGACGCTCACGGTCCGCAGCCATCGCCGCCAGCACCGGGCGGTTCGCTTCCTGCATCACAAGATCCGGCCACCAGCCTTCGGGAAGAATCCCTTGGGCGACAAATCCGGATTTGCGCGCGGTGAGGATCCGCTGCCGTGCCTCCTCGATTTTCTCCAGCATGGCGGCATCCGATCCCGCTTCGATGACCACCCCCAGCGATTCACCACCGTAGGCGGGAAATGCCTTCTGAATGTGTTCGAAAGTTTCCATCGCCTCGCTGTTCCGTGGCCGCATGATCTTCGAGCTGAACTCCGTGCCAGGCAGGCCATGGGTCATCAAAACCACGACACTCGCCAGCACAAGCCCACCGGTGATCGCCCATGATTTCCCGCGCCGCGGCAGGATCCTGCCAGTGCCCCGCGCCGGTTGGCGGTTCACCCCGAACTTCGCAACAAAGGGCAGATAGATCACCAGCATCAGCACCGCCGCCGCCGACAGCCCGAAGGCAACGATGCTCCCGAGCTGCGCCATCCCCGGCAGTCCACCGAGATTCAGCGCGAGGAAAACCACGGTCGTCGTCAACGCACCGAAAAACACCGGCTTGCCACTGGCCGCCAGCAACGCCTTGCGATCATGCCCCGCTACCTTCGCCTCCTGGCAGATCACCAGCCCGTAATCCACCGCCAGCCCGATCAGGATTTCGATCGAACTCAGCGCCATGATGCTCAGCTCGCCATAAAGCCAGCCCGCGATTCCCAGGGCCACCGCGAAAACAAGGATCAGGATGCCCACCAGGCCTAGCAGCAAGCTGAAGCGGCGTTGCATCCACCAGAACAGAATCCCTATCAGCCCCAACGTGATGCTGATCGATCCGCTCAAGTCATTTTCCATCGCCACCCCGATTTCCGAGGAAAAAGCGGGTTCTCCGGTTAGGTGGACTTTCAGCCCCGCGCCATCGCCCTTCTGCCAATCCGCAACCGATGCACGCAGTTTCTTCAGCCACGCATCCGCCTCCCGATAGCCAGGAATCGGGGTGGGGGAGTCCGCGAACAGCAGATGCGTCCGCCCGTCCTCGCTTTCAAACGCTTCACCGCCCTGACCGGAGGAATTCATCAACGTCGTCACCGCCGGGTGATTGAGAAATCCGAACGGATCATGCGCCAGCATCACCATGTCCAGCCCCTCCATCGAGGTCGCCACCTTCGCCAGCGATTCCTCCAGCGTGGCTTGCGAATTTTCCTGAGAAAGCCGTTTCGCTTGGGCGAGTGTCACGTCCGGATCGCCATTGAGCCAGAGGTAGGCGAGAAGTTCCGCGATCCCTTCCGGTTCCTCGTTCCAGCGTGGCTTCCAGCGGGCGTGCTTCACCACGCGGTCCGTTTCTAACTTCTCGCCAAGCGATTCCGCCGCCAGCGACAGGGAGCCGACATCGTCCTCGCCGCCTTCTATCAAAAGGATCAGCTCGTCATTGCGGGAAAACGCCTCGTGAAATGCCTTCAATCCCTTCACTTCCGGCAACTCGCCGGGAAGCATCGACAGGATGTCCGTATCAAACCGCAACCGCGTCAGCCCGAACGACGCCACCAGGATGGAGACGACAAGAATGAAGGGAACAGCCAGGCGGCGCAACATGCGGAAAATCAAGCGGGTATCGGCCAATGCGGCAAGCCCCGTGGCGGCGATCACCGGTCGCCGCGAATTCATTCATCCAGCCCATCTCGCGGCGACCGGTGATCGCTGCCACGTCAGAGTCATCCTTCGGCTGGATCCGCGAGTTCCGTGAGGCGGGATGCGATCCAGTTGTTCAGGCTTTCACCGTCATGGGCACTGAGTTCCGCGAGACGCCGGTGAAGCAACGGGTCCACCCGTAACAGGAACTTGCCTGAAAACGGCTTGTCCGGTTCCTCTCCACGGGATTCACAAAACTCCAAATAGTCGTCGATGGAATCCTGGAACGCCTTCTTAAGCTCATCCACCGTCGTGCCTTGGAACGTCACCACGTCACGAAGCCCGATGACCTCGCCGTGGAAGAGCTCTGCCTCGTCGTCGAAGCGGACTGATCCGCTATATCCCTTGTAAGTCATCATGGTTGTATTCCTGCCTCGGTTAGAAAACGCCTTATCGATTTGACCGCCCCCTTGTCAGTGGTGCGCTGGGGATGAGGCCGGTGGAAGACGGCCCTGACTCCGTGGAGCACAATTCTGATGCGCGAGCCTCGGCCTTCGGAAATCTCGGAACCCAATGCTCCGAGCAGGGATTCGATGTCGCTCCACGGAATGGAAGAGAGAACCGGGTTCCTGAAAATTTGAGCCAAGGTTTCGCGGTGGCGGTTGTTCAATGTGCAAGTGATGATACCTTTTCATGGTATCACGGCAAGTAAGAATCATCCTGAGACGGGATCCCCGTGGCGGCGATCACCGGTCGCCGCGAATTCATTCATTCATTCATCCAGCCCATCTCGCGGCGACCGGGGATCGCCGCCACGTTGGCCAATCAGACGTCCGCCGGTTTTTTCCCAACCATCATTGAGGTGACGATTCCGGTGACGAGGATGCCGAGGATCACTCCGAGAATGACGAGGTTGAACGAGTCGCCGAGCCAGAGTTTCAGCCACTTCGCGGCGAGCATTTTCGCTCCCACCACTAGCAGGATCAGCGACAGCGCGGGCTTGAGATAGCGGAAATTCGCAATCATCCCGGCGAGGGCGAAATACAACGAGCGCAGACCGAGAATGGCGAAGACATTGCTGGTGAAAACGAGAAACGGGTCCGCCGTGATGGCGAAAATCGCAGGAATCGAATCGACCGCGAAGATCAGGTCGGTGACTTCCACGAGAACCAGCGCGATGGCCAATGGAGTCAGCAACCATTTCCCGGCCGGTGCGGACTCCACCACCGGATCCGGTATGATGGCTTGCCCGGGTTCCGGCGCTTCCCGCGACCATTCGCTACCTGCCTTCACCATGAAATGCTGGCCATGAAAGTGTTTGGTGACCCGGAAATGCCTGCTGATCCACCGAACCAGCGGATTGTTTTCAGGATGCTCTTCTTTCTCCTTCATAAAAAGCATCTTCAGCCCGGTCAGAATCAGGAATCCGCCGAAAATATAGAGGATCCAGTGGAAATTCTGCACCAGCGAGGCACCGATCCCGATCATCGCCCCGCGCATCACCAGCGCACCGAGGATCCCCCAGAACAAGACGCGGTGCTGGTAACGGGGTGGTACCGCTAACGAGCTGAACACCATCGCAATCACAAAAATGTTGTCCACGCTCAGCGATTTTTCGACCACATAGCCGGTCAAGTATTTGGTCGCTGCGAGTTTTCCGTTGTTCACGAGTCCGTCCACCACATCGCGCGCCAGTCCCAGGCCGAACCAGTGGCTCTCATAGGCGTAGTAAACTAACACCGAAAATGAAAGCCCCAGCGTGATCCAAACGGCCGACCAGCCCATGGCCTCCTTGAAGCCGATCACATGGGACTTCCGGTGAAAGACTCCGAGGTCGAGTGCCAGCATGAGAAACACAAAACCAATGAAGATCACCCACGGCCAAATCATTGCGCAACGTGCCGAGAAGGAGCGGTCGCCGACCAGTGGAATCTTTCCCGGAATTTCCATGAAGGCAGGCTCCGTGGCGGCGATCACCGGTCGCCGCGAATTCATTCATCCCGTCTCGCGGCGTGGCCGTGGCGGCGGTTTTCAACCGCCATGCCCGATCATGAAGAAGGCCATGCGGTTGGAAACCGCTTCCACGATTCCGATCTCCTCGGGGTTGTGATGAATGAATGCGCGGCGACCGGTGATCGCCGCCACGAATGCTGTCTGTCTCTTGTGGCGTCAGGTTGTAGCGCATCAGGATTTGTGAAAAAACTGGAGCGGCGAGGCGTGGCCGTGGCGGCGGTTTTCAACCGCCATGCCCGATCATGAAGAAGGCCATGCGGTTGGAAACCGCT
>Ga0163144_10013762_pt1 | contig 16850 bp, 17 predicted proteins | sample OliLak19BULKMAT1_FD_123175 | JGI IMG/M metagenome (GOLD analysis project Ga0163144, IMG submission 123175) | Freshwater microbial mat bacterial communities from Lake Vanda, McMurdo Dry Valleys, Antarctica - Oligotrophic Lake LV.19.BULKMAT1 | ecosystem: Environmental > Aquatic > Freshwater >... | reverse complement strand
TTGGTGCGGACATACTCCGGGTAGGACATGCCGGACAGGTTGGCGACGACTCGTCCCAGGATCGCGAAACCATAGTTGGAGTACTCATAGGCGGTTCCCGGCGCGGTTGAGAACGGGATCCCGCTTCGCATCATCTCGGACATCTGGGCGTCGGTGGCGTCGAGCTGGCGATCCCCCCAGGGATTGTCCTCCGGGAACCCGGTGGCGTGCGACAGCAAGTTGCGAATCGTGAGCCTCGGAGAGTCATCGCTGGGATACCCCAGGCCGGCGAGCTCAGGCACGTATCGTTCGGCGGGGTCATCGAGCGAGAGTTTCCCGGCGTCGCGCAGCTGCAGGATGGCCACGGCGGTAAAGCTCTTGGTCATCGAGGCAATGCGGAACACCGTATTGCTGTCCACCGGAGTGTTGCCGGCCAGTTCCCGAAGGCCCGCCGTGCCTAGATGGACCAGCTCCCCATCCACCAGCAGTCCCCAGGCAATCCCCGGCACCCGGCCCCGGGTGGCAAAGTCCGTAAACAGGCTGTCCATGGCCGGGAGGGCGCTCTGGAGCTTGTCCTGGCGGTCAGGATCGGTGAATTGCGCGGCGGGTACCGTGGCAGCGGCGGATGCCCCCGTGCTCTCTGGGGGGCGGGTGCAGGCGCTGGCCAGGCCGAAGGTGACGAGGGCAGTACCCCACGCCAGTGCGCGATGTCCCATCCGGGTCATTGAGATGTCTCCTGGGGTGCGGCGGAGCCGGTGGCGGGCGATTGAGGTCCCTGGGCCACCATGCGGAACGGAAGGATCATACCACCGGATGAGGAGATTCGCCGATGGCGACCGGCGTGAGAGACAGCGCCCGGCTCCGGATCAGCCGCCCTGTGCAACCACCCCGCCGTTCGTGCTCCGGGAACGATACGCGTTCCCGAGCCACACCAGGAGCAACCCGGCGGCAAGCAGCCGCACCATGAGAGGCCCGACAACCGGCGCGCCATACGCTTCTGCCAGCGCCGGGGCGGCATACCAGTAGTACAGGCCGGCCGACAGCGCACCGAGGATTGGGAGCGCCTGCGTAACCTGTGGACGCAGGGTGCTCATGACGCCAAGCACGACGACCAGACTGCCGAGTGCCCACATCCCCACGTGCAGGTAGACATTGGCCGCCTCCGCCGGGCCACCGTTTTCGAGGGTGAAGTATCCGAGGATGAATCCGGGAAATGCGGCCACCATGATGCCGAACGGATTGATCAGCCACTCCTGGCTCCGGCGTCGCAGGCTCTGCCGGGCACTCTTGCCGCCCGCCAGGTCAATGCAGCCGGCCGGCGTGCAGACGTCGCAGGTGGTGCACCGGGCGCTCGGGACCTGGAGGAGCGGCGCCTGACCATACAGCTTCTCGACCGGCAGCACGGGACAGACCGAATTGCAGAAGCCGGAACGGCGCGGGGATTGCAGCCCGACCAGCAACGCCAGGGCGGCGACCACCGCAATGGTGACGGCCAGCGCCACGCCGTCCTGGTTGAACAGGAACCGTCGAGCCGGCACGAGCGTCCCGAGCAGGATAACCCCGATCACCCAAGCCGACACCATGAGGCCCCGCCCGAGCGGCGGGGCACTGCGGCGCCCGGTCCAATCATTCAGGGTGCCAAGCGGACAAACATTGCGCCACAGCATCGGATTGATCAGGAACACCGCGGGCAGGATCGGGATGACCATGTCCCACAGGATGTGAAGGGTCAACATCGGCCATTGCAGCAGACCGACCAGGAGGACACCGGTCAGCACGACCCCGGCAACCTGCGCCACGGACCACAGTGGAGATGGGCGTGATTCGGACAGCACGATGAGCGGCATGAGGGGACTCCCAACCGGCGCAATGGCAGGACGCAGCGGACGGATTCAACAAGCTACGGCAGGGTGGAGCAGGTCGGGAGGGGGGGGTACAACCCGAAGAATGATTCACAATCAGCAGCAAGGCGGGCGCACGGCACGAGGGAAGCATCCCCTCAGAGCGCCTGTCGCAGATCGACCTCCACCCGATTGCGCCCGCCACGCTTGGCGGTGTAGAGCAACTGATCGGCGCGCTCAAGGAGCACGCTGCGCTCGGCCGGGTCCTTCAGCACCTGCACGCAGGCGGCACCGGCACTGGCGGTGACCTTGACGACCTTGCCATCGGGCAGGGTCGTCTCGGCGGAGGAGATGGCCAGCCGAATCCGCTCACACGCTATCCGCATCTCGGCAGGATCGACGGCAGGAGCGATCAGGGCAAATTCCTCGCCGCCATAGCGCGCGGCAAGCTCATTGGTGCGCGTGGCGCGGGCAATGACCGCCCCGACCGTGCGGAGCACGGCATCCCCAGCGGGGTGGCCGTGGGTGTCATTGACCTGCTTGAAGAAATCGATGTCGATGATCGCCACGCCAAGGGACTTGGCAAGTCCGCCGCGGACGCGTGCATGCGCCTGCTGCGAAAGGAAATCATCGAAGGCGGCGCGATTGGCGAGCCCCGTCAGGACGTCGGTGCTGGCGCGGGCGCGAAACTCCTCGGCCCGCTCCTGCTCGTTGCGGAGACTGACCGCCACATCGAGCCCGACGGTGGCCATCTGGAGACGTGCCGCCTCCAGGATGTTCTGGTACGACACCCCTGGCGGCAACTTCAGGTCCATGACCGCCGCGGTCTCGGCGACCCCGAGGTCCACCTGCTCCATCAGCGCCGAGACGTGGGCCGCGTCAAAGCCATAGAAGGTCCGGGCATCCTCGGAGAGCTCCTCCATGGCGGCGCCCTTGTCCTCGTCGAACAGAACCCGGACGGTGCGCAGCGCCAACCGGACGATGCCGGTCAACTCACGGGACTCCCCCGTGATCTCGTTCGGCAGGTCCTGGAAGCGAATGGCATGGTGGAGGCTCTCACTGAACAACTCCGGCAGGCCCCATGACGCGAGCAACGCCACCGTCACGTCGCTGCTGTCAAATCCAAAGGCCTCGCGCTCCTGGGGGATGGTGGGCCAGCCACCCGAGGCGGACACCAGTGGGCCGTACGCCTCCGTGGCGCTCTGCGCCAGCACCAGCTTGCCCAGGTCGGCCAGCAGCCCGGCCAGAAATGCTTCCTCCACGAGGCGAGACCCGATGTTGCGTGCCAGCAGCCGCGAGATCACCGCATTGACAAGGCTGCGGTGCCAGAACTCGGTCAGGTCCAACCCAGCGCGCTCCCCCTGGGTTGGCATCTCGCGCTGGAGAGAGAACCCCAGCGCGATCACCTTGACCGCCCGGAAGCCGAGCATGGCAGCGGCGCGTTCCAGGGAGGTGATGGCACCCCCGCCCCGACTGAACAGCGGCGAATTGGACATCTGGAGGATCTTGGCGGCCAGCGCCGGATCCCGCCCGAGCACCGTGGTCAGGTCCTGGATGGTGGCGTCAGGGTCCTGGACGAGGCGCAACACATGAAGGGCGACCGCGGGCAAGGTCGGAAGATTCTGCCCAAGCGAAAGGTCTTCGAGGCGCAGCGCAGCGGTCATCGTGAGGCTCCGGACGGAAGCGTGCGATGTTCAAAACATCAGGGAGTTCGCGAGAAGCGTGCCAGAACCTAGACACCCGTCCTCGGGATTACAACGGCTGCAAGCGGCGCCGCCTGGGTCAGCCAGCGCCCCCAAGCGCCTTGCCCCCTGCCGTAGGCCGCCAGACCAGTGCCGCCAGCCGGAGCGAAATGGCGTTCAGGTTGGCCCGGACCTGGACCTCCTCCAGGGGCTCCTCGCTGCCATCGCCGTTCGCCACCTGATCCAGCTCTGCCTGGAACTCCCGCTCCAGATCCGCCAGCTGGACCTGCACCGCCTCCACGGTCTCATCGGCGTGGGCAATGTCCTGCCGGGTGCCGACAACCCGGCCCGCGCTTCGTGCCGCCGTGCTCACCCGGCCAATCTGGCTGCGCTTCCTGCCACCGAGGAGCGCCCCGAGCAACCCACCAATCGCCGCGACGCCGGTACTCAACAGCGCCTGCTGTGACTGTCCCTTCTTCTTTTCGACCGCCTGCTTGGCCCGGCGGAGTCGCTCCTGGAGTGTCTCGAGCCTGGGCTCGTACTTCTTTCGCAGTTTGTCGGCTTGATCGTCCCGGGTCTGGCGGCTCAAATCGGCCAGCCGCATCCGGAAGTCGCGCTCCGATTCACCCGGTCGCGATACCTCCTTGAACCGCGCCGAGGAATAGAGGGTGATGGGCCGGGAGTCCTTGATCCAGCGCACCACTTCCTTGCCCCAGCGATCGTAATGCTTCGGCTGGCTGGCGTCGCTGGGCAGTCTGGCAAACCCGGCGCCGGGGCGCGGCGCGGCTTCCAGAAGCTCCACCGGAAGATCCACCACCTCGGCCCGGTCCAGGGAAAAGGGAATCGGCCCGGCATCAAGCGGCACCACTACCTGCAGGCTCCGGGTCTCGTCCACCCCGTACTTCGACGACGAGTATCGTACCTCGGCCGCGACCATGAAGGCCGGCTGATAGGTGCTGCCCTCGGCCGAACGGGCCGGGGGCGCAAAGAACTGGCGCACTTCCCGCGGCAGGATGGGCCTGGACACGGCCCGGGGAGCAGGCGCGGCCGGTGGGCCGGCCGGTGGGCCGGTGGCTGCGGGTGGTGACGCCGCCGCAGGCGACTCCCCCGCGAGGGACCGGAGCTGGGTCAGGGTCAACGGGCCCGCCAGGTATGACATGACCCAGCGGGTCGTCATCAGCGTCGGGGCGCCCTCATGCACGTTGTGCATCAGGAACACTCGCTTGCCGAGCCCTGAGATCAACTTGTCCAGTTCGGCGCGCGGCATCGGGGTTGAGCCCGCCATGGCCCCATCGAGGGCCTCGAGCACCCGGGCCTTGTCGCGATCGGTCTGCAGCCGCCCGACAAACCAGGTACCGGTATTCCCCAGCCCCTTGTAGTCCAGGTCCACCGGATTCTGGGTAGCCAGCACCACACCCACTCCGTAGGCCCGTGCCTGCTTGAGCAGGGTGAGCATCGGCCCCTTGGACGGCGGGTTGGCCACCGGGGGGAAGAAGCCGAACACCTCGTCCATGTAGAGGAGGGCGCGCAGGCTGGTGGTGCCGGACTGGGCCCGCATCCAGGCCACCACCGCCGAGAGCAGCATGGTGACGAAGAACATGCGCTCCGCTTCGTTCAGGTGCGCGATCGACATCACCGATACCCGCGGCTTCCCGGACGCGGTGTAGAGCATGGCGCCGATATCGAGTGGCTCACCCTCCATCCAGGCCTGGAAGCCGGGCGAGGCGAGCAGGCCGTTGAGCTGCATCGCCAGGGCAAAGCGATCCTTGGCGGGGTAGACGCTCTCGAGCTCCATTACCCCCAGCTTGGTGAATGCCGGCTGCTGGATGGCCTGGATCAGGCCACCCAAGTCCAGGTTGATCCCTTTCTGCCAGGTATCGGCCAGGATCGAACTGAGCAGGATGTGTTCGCGGCTCTGGACCGGGTCGGCCTCGATACCCAGGAGGCCAAGCAGGCCGGTGACGGTACTGCTGATCCGATCGCGGAAGGCGTCGGTGTCGGCGACCTGGTCGGGTGGTGGTGCACCGAACGAGCCGAGGACGGAGATCGGGGTTCCTGCCGAGCTCCCCGGGGTGTAGATGGTGAACTCCGCCGACTCCCGCAGCCGCCGGATCCGCTCGCCATCCTGGTCCCACTCCGCCAGTCCGCTGCGCCACAGCTCGGCCTGCTGGGCAGCGAACGCGTCGGGATCGATCCCCTTCCGGCGGGCGGTGTCCTCGTTGATCCAGGGCCGAAAATCGGCCGGGGCAAGATCCGGAAAGGTCAACAGGATGTTGGCAAGATCGCCCTTGGGGTCGATGGCGAGGACCGGCACCCGGTCCATCACCGCCTCCTCGAGGAGTCCGATGGCCAGGCCGGTCTTGCCGCTGCCGGTCATCCCGATGATGACGCCGTGGGTGGTCAGGTCCTTGGAGTCATACAGGAGCGGCGTGTCGGTTGGCTTGCCGGTGGCGGGATCCACCACCCGGCCGAGGTAGAAGGCACCCAGCTTCTCGTAGTCGTGGTCCACAGGATCTCCGCGGGCAATCAGGTGCAGATCAGGCGAGCGGCGTGCCGATGGGGCAGCGACACGCACGCAGGCAAACTAGGTATTGCCAAACCACTGGCGCAACGGCTCCTTCACGGCGAGGTCTCCGCCAGCAGGCGCCGCACCGCCGGCTCGAACGACACCATCGCCAGCGGTCCCATGGCCTGGTGCCGGATCTTCCCGGTGCGATCCAGGAGGAAGGATGTCGGGTACCCCGCAAGGCCCCCGAACCGTCGCTCCGTTTCCCCACCGACCACTGCCACCGGGTAGCGGATGCCCCGGTCGGACAGGAAGGTGCGGACCTGATCGACAGGGCCTTCGTCACGCGATAGCCCCAGCACCACGAGGCCGGCATCCCGATGCCGGTCGGCCATCGCCTGCAGGAGGGGCATCTCCACTCGACAGGGCAGGCACCAGGTGGCCCAGAAGTTTACCAGCACCACCTTGCCGCGCAGTGAATCGTTGGTGAGCGTCCGCCCATCGAGCGTCTCGGCGGTATAAACGGGCGTGTCCCCCGCGCCGGTTTCGAATCCCACCAGAGCGGCCAGATGGGGGGCGAGCCGGACCAGGAGGAAGAGCCAGATGGCGCCCAAGACCAGGCGGCCGCCGATCCGTCGAATACGGGTCCAGTGGGAGGCGGGCTGTGACTCGGACGGTTCGGGCATCCCGTAAGCTGGCAGGAGGATGCCCCGCATGCCACCGGCCAAAACGCGCCGAGGGCCAACCCGATTGAGTTGGCCCTCGGAAGTTGAGAGGTGAATTCCTGTTAGTTGCTGTCGCGCGGCGGCCGGGCCGGCATGGCGGCGCGCTGACGCATCCGCTGCTGCATCCGCTCGCGGACCTCGGGCGCGGCGGCACCGGCGCCCGGCTGCATTCCGGGTCGGGCGGGCATCATCCTACCCCGCCCTGTGGAACGCATATCCCCCCTGCCACCACGCTGCATCCCACGACCACCGTTGGCACCGCGCCCCTGGCGCGACTGGAGCTGGCGGCGCATCTGCTCCACCTGCTGTTCCGCCAACCGGAGGCGCTGCGGATCGGTAAGGACGGTACGGACCCGGTCGCCAAGCGCCTGCTGCCCCGTGGCAGGCGCTTGGCCGGCCTGGGCCTCCCGCCGTTCGCGGGCCTGCTCCGCCGTGATCTTGCCGGCCTGGACCTGAGACTGGAATTCGATCATTTCGGCCATCTGGGTCCGTCGGGCCGCAACGCCTTCGACCCGCAAAGCCTCCAACCGGGTCACCTGCGCCTCGGTCAGGCCAAGCTGCTCGCGCATCCGGAGCATCGCCTCGGGAGACGGGCCCTGGTTCTGGCGCATCTGCTGACGATGTCCGCTATCCGGGCGGGCGGGCCGATCCGGGGCTGCCGCACGCGGCTGGGCGGGCGCCCGGCGGGTGGGAGGCTGCTGGGCGGCAAGGGGAAGGGCCACAGCAACCAGGAGCCCCATCAGTCCTGCATATCGTACAGGCATATCGATATCCTCACGCTGGGGGGCGGTGGTCCGCCCGGGGTTGTGTCGTTCCAGCGATAAGGACGCTACCCTGGCCGCGATGTTAGGGCTGACCCTGGCCCGAGGTCAGCGATGCTTGGCCGGCCGCGTTCGGTGGGCGGGACCCTTGGCGGCGCCCGTCGGGTTGCCGAGGACCTGGTTCAGGGCCACGACCGCGGGTTGGCCCGATTCATTGGCCGGCAGGTGGTTGCCACAACTCGACCTTGTTGCCCTCAGGATCGATGACCCAGGCGAACTTGCCGTACTCGGAATCGTCGATCTTGTCGAGGACGTTGCAACCTTCCGCCTTGAGCGCTGTGACCACAGCGTGCAGGTCATCCACGCGGTAGTTGACCATGAATGAGGCGTTGCCTGGAGCAAACTGACTGCCTTCCTCCGGACCAATGGACCAGATGGTCGTTCCGCCGGTGGGCTTGCCCTCCGAGTCGGTCCAGGTGAACGCGGCACCGCCCCACTCCTGGACATCGATGCCGAGATGACGCTGGTACCAGGCCTGCAGCGCCGGTGCGTCCTTGGCCTTGAAGAAGATGCCGCCAATGCCGGTGACTCGCTTCATGGGAACCTCCGAGGTGCGGGTTCGGGTGGTGACAGTTGCCGAGACGGGTGATCATCCGGTCCTGTTGCGGGGGCCGAACGCTCCGCTCGGCCGCACGCTACGGTTCAGCAGCGGGCGCACGCAAGTGAGCCTGGGGGGTGCGTACTCACTGGTTCGCCGGTCCGCTGCAGCCCTGGTTGAGTGGCTGCCGGTCAGGACTGTACCAGCTTCCAGTAGGAGTCCTTCTTGACAAGTTGGCCTTGGCGAAACTCCAGGAGGTCGACCCCTCGCACCCGAAGGGCGTCACCGGCGTGTGTCGTGCCGGTCAGCAACCATGTGGAGACGCCCCGGTCTCCGCAGACCCAATGGGCGTCGTCCCCGTAGTGCACGTCGGGGATCCCGGCGAAGCGCGTGGCGAGCCCCTGTCGCACGGCAGGTTTGCCCTCGTAGCGCGTCCCCCAGGGCTCCAGGCCGCGGGGCATGAGGAACTCGCAGTCGTCGGCGAAGAAGTCCATGATGGCATCGAGGTCGTGCGCGTTGAACGCAGCGAGGAACGCTTTGAGGGTGTCGGTGGTGATGGCGGCACCCGCTTCAGCGCCATGCGATTCACGGGAACCCGCCCCGCTCACCCCCCCGGCTCCGACCAACGACGCCAGCAGCTCGCGCAACGATCTCATCGTTCCTCCCGTAGATCAAGCAGGAGATGGTGGTGCCGGCGATTGTTGCCCAGCGGAGGGGCGCGGGCCCTCCTCCTGCGGCAAGACGGCAGGCATCAGCCGCGGCGCGCTCGACCAGCGCGCCGTCGGCTGCATGCCATGTCAGGCCTCGCTATCTCGATTCGCGACCCATGATGTAGATGCTCAAACGGTTCTCCGGCTTCGCCTCGCACTTGACCGGGCGCGCCCCCGACTCCGATGGCGGCAAGACACAAATCTTGAGCACTCCGCCGCCAACCTCGTAAATGCCGGGTATCAATCGGCCTGGCTGACCATCAACATGGCGAGCATGGTCGAGCGTCCTTGGGGTCACCATCGCATTCGCCATCCAAGTCCCGGTTTCCAGCACCGACTCGCCGCGGGTAATCGAGAACGTTCCGTCCGCCTTGAATTCGTAGATCGACACCGGGCCGCCCTGGGTCGCGCCCGACCGGGTGACGTCCTCACCATTTCGAAGGACCGCGATCAATGCCCAGCGGCCGACGACCTCTCCTGGCGCCACTTGCGGCGCTATCGTCGTGCCACTGGATTGAGCCTGGGCGTGGCCGACCAGGATGAGGGCGGCGACCTGCAGCGCAAGCCGCGATCGACGATTTCTGGGCATGCCGTCTCCTGTTGCGGTGGCCTGACGCCCCGCGGTGCCGCGGCGGAGCCAGGACGCCGGCCGCCTCGTTGGGAAGCTACGGTCCGGACGCCGAGGCCGTTCGCAAGCCTTGGCATCACCCGTTGTTGATCGCCGAGCGCACGCACAGTTGTCCGGGGACCACCCCGCATCCGCGGACCCGGCTGCGGCACGACGACAATCCGGCCCGGACGGGCGCGGCAGATCGCCGGTTCATGCGCCCGCCCCTACGTGCAGGCTTCCCTTGCAGCCCGGTCTGGAAGCCGACTGATCGTCGCCTCCACAAACATCGACTTGAGGTGCATCGTTGCCGGTAGCACGCCACCTCCGAAGGCAATCCAGTAGTCCGCACCAGGAACATAGAATACATCGCGGGCAACCCGGAACATGTCGAATGTCAGGCCGCAGTCGACACGCAATGCCAGGCCAGCGGGGCCGGCGTCCACGGTTACCACGCCGACCTCCTCGGCAGCGTAGGTGCCAACAGCACCCACCTGGGTATCGTCGTCGAACTCCATGAACGGTCCCGTTGTGTCAACCCGTACCGGGCGGCCAGCCAACGCGGCCACCAGATTGCGCTGCAACGTGATGACCTGCCAGGGCGGCACCGTGCTGTTGGTGACGAGCGCAACCGATTCGCCTCGCTCCCGGTCCCAGTAGACCAGGCTGTGGAAGGCGTTCAGGCTGCCGGTGTAGTAGCAGCGCACTCCCGTGTTGTCGCAGTACCAACTGAGCCCGGTGATCGGGGAAGGCTTGCCGTCAATCGGGCTGCGCTGCGCTCCCGCCGTCACCACGGTCGCAGGCAGTGCGCTTCCCGTCGCATTGGCGTTCGCCCAGCGCCCCAGATCTGTGGCGGAAAAGTACAGGTTGGAGGCGCCGAGGAACGCCTCCATGTCGAACACGTCGAACGGTTGCCAGCTCGAGTCGCGCCAACGATACCCCACCGTGCGCACCCCACGCCACTCCGCCAGCCGAGCAGGTCGCGCAAAGGTGTCGTGCATGCCGAGCGGGGAGAAAAACCGCGCTTTCAGAAACGTCTCGTAGTTCTGCCCGGTAACGCGTTCGATCATGAGTGCGGCAACATCGAAACCCAGATTCGAATACTCGAATTGCGTACCCGGCAGGAAGCTCGGTGCCGGTGCCTGTTGCGCCACCACCCGGAGCAGTGCCTGAGTCGTGCGGACTTGGTCCGGCGTGAAGTACGGGTCGAAGAACTCGTAGTATGCCGGCAGGCCGTTGCTGTGCGAGAGCAGCTGCCGCACGGTGGTCTGCTGGTGCGGATACTCCGGCACATAGCGGGTCACTGGCTCATCCAGCCCGACACGCCCTTCGGCGACGAGCGACCACACACCCGCCGCCGTGAAGGTCTTGGCCAGGGAGGCGCCGTCGGATGGCGTGTCCGGCGTGAAGGGGAGACCGGCGGAATGGTTGGCCATCCCGAAACCGTCTTGATAGAGCACGCGGTCATTGCGCGAAAGCACGATCGCCCCGCTGAACTGATTCGCTGCCAGGAGAGGAGCCACCAGTGCCTCCACCCGACTCGTCAGGCTCGCATCCGCGTCGATCGCCGCACCGCCGGCGCAGGCTGCCGAGCCAAGCGCCAGGAGCAGAATCCCCATACGTCCGTTCATGTGGTCCGCTTTCCGGCTCTGGAGTGTGGTGGACTCACCAGCGGACTCGCTGCCCATGGGGTCCAAAGGCAGACACATCGGCGCCGAGGGCGCCGCGCCAGCAGGCCCGGTCGCAGCTTCCCAGTACTACTCTGGTAGATGCGGTGTTCGAGAAGGTCGCCGGTGGAACTGGCGAACGACCTGGAGGACAAGGGGGCGTTCGCCAATGAGCCATCCCGCACTCGTAGGTGCTCTCCCCCGTTGACTGGTGCGCTGGACCCGCAGCCGCGCACACTGGTTGACCAGGGCGCCCTTGGTGCCGGCGCGCCAGGCCACGATCTTCCAGGCGCGGGCCGGCAGGGCAGCCAGCAGCGCGGCCGCCGGCACACCCGGCACCCGTGCCGCCAGCGAGGGGCCTTTCCGTGGGCGCCCACGGCCCTGATACGGTACCGGCTGATCGCCGGGATCCGCCGCGACAGCGTCCCCGCGGCGAAAGTGGACCGTGGAGGGGACCGCCACGAGATACGCCAGGGTGCGTGACTCCAGGCCATCGAGAAAGGGTGGCTGGTCGCCATAGCCCGCATCGCTCACCACGGTACCCGCCGGGACGCCGGCCGCGTGCGCCGCATCCAGGAGGTCCAGCGCAATCGCGCCCTTGGTCTGGAAGCGCACCGTCGCGGGCACATGCGCGGTGCGACGGCGATCGGCGTCCGCAGTCCACGCTTCCGGGAGATACAGCCGCGCCGTGACCGGCCAATCAAAGACCCGGTCGACATAGTGGGCCGTCACGAGCACCTGGCAATTGGCGACGCGGCCCAGGGTGCCCGAATACTGCCGGCCGACCCCGACGGAATGCGTCCCCTTCTTGGCAAACCCCGTGTCATCGATGGTGACGACGCCGTCCCCAACGCTCGCACGCTCCACCATGAGACCCAACCGCAGCCGGTCCATGGCCCCCGCGTCCCATGCCGTGCGGGTGAGAAACTCCTGCAACTGCTGGGAGCTGGTTCGGGGTACGACGCGGCCGAGTGCGGCCGCCGTCTTGTCGGCGCCATCGGCGAGCAGCCCCGTGGCGTATCGCTCCAGCGCGTGCCGGCTTTCGCTCCGCCGCACGAGTCCCGCGAACGGGATGAGAAATGCCGCTAGATCGGGCAACGGGGCGGGGCCGGTCTTGGGCACTGCCATGCCGTCGCTCCCGAGGATGAAGGACGCCTCGAAGATACCGATGCTGACTGCTACGGGCCAGACCTATCTAACAGAGGAGTACCAGGTCTCATGCTGGCTTTCCGCCCCGGACCTGTGGGCCCCAATTCAGCCACATTTCCACAATGAGAAGCGGCACGACCCAGGAAGCCCACTCCCGCGTCGCATCGCGCAGGTCCTCGTTGGTGACATAGAAGAAGAGATACTCCTGGAAGTCATACATGAGGCGCAGCCAGACAAGGACAAGTGCCATCGTGTAACTGCGAATCATGAACGCACGGTGGGCCCTGACGTTCTGGGCCACAGCCAGCCGCCACGCCGCCAGGGTAAAGAAGATCCAGATGAGGCCCGTAAGCGCTATGGACAATCTCGAGCCTTCGTATTCGCCCACGATGGCACCCAAGTAGATCGCGAGCAGTGCGGCAGAACACGCGCCGACCACATAGGCCTTGCCGATCGCCCGGTGCAACTGCGGAGCCCGTACTCGCAGTGAGGTGATGAACTGGAGGGGGGCGCCGAATAGGACGGGAAGGGCAAAGGCGACGTGAGAGAAGTACCAGAGTTGCTTGTTGAACAGCTCTGGTCCCAAGCGCCCTGGGGAGAGAAAGCGATAGGTGATCGCACGGTAGAGATAGTACAGGCTGAGCGCTGCGATGAGCGACAGGCCGAGGTAGGTCCAGCGGCGACGCAAGGCGGCAGAGTTCATTGGTCCACGGTGATTGCGGGGCGACAAATGGTGAGGCCGACCTGCGGTTCTGCGGCGGGGCGCCGCACCAGGACCACGGGCCTGCACGGAGCGGATGGCGCCATCGCCCGCTGCATTTGTTTGTTGTGCCGTCACCCCTCGTGCTACTCACCTGCGACCTCAGCGGGATCCCACGCGCGCCGACCATGGCGCACGGTCAACACCAGGATCTGGGTCGCATCGAGTCGATAGACACGGTAGGCACCGTGCATGATCTCCCGCACCTCATCTCACCCGATCTCGGGAACCCGCCGACCGCGACGGGGGGGCTGCCGAAGAGCCGCAGCCCGATCAAAAAGTGACTGCACCCACTTGCGGGCCGCGTCGGGACGGTCCGCCGCGATGTGCTGCCCAATCTCCACCGCCCGCCCCAGAGCCCCCGGGGCCCAGATGCCCCTCATCCATTCAGTCGGCGCAACACGGCCGTCTTGGCCTTGCCGTGCGGAACACCCTTGCCTGCGGCAAGCTCCATCTCAGCGACCCGGACATCTTCGAGCAGTTCGGCTCGGTCGAGCATGGCCTCATACTCGCCGGCATCCAACAGTACTGCCGCGCTCCGGCCATGCTGGGTGAGTATGACCGGCCGCTTTGTCTCCTGAACCTGACGCACGACGGCGGCCAGATTGGCGCGGAAGTCAGCGAGCGGGCGGATATCTTGAGTCGGGCGTACTCGGGGCATCGTAGGATCTCCACGGCTATGTACACTCTAATGTACATAACCAGTCGACCTGAACGCCAGACCCCTGGCACCGCTCCAATCGGCGCAACGGCCTGCGCATCAGCCGCGGCACTCGAATGCCCGCATGACGCCACACACCACGAGCGCCGTCGGCTGCATGCGCTGGTTAGGCGGTTACGTGTTGCGAGGCACGCGCGGCCGTGAAAAGTCCCCTGTAAGCCAACACCGCTGCTCCACCCACCACGACAAGCGCAGCCACGTTCGCCAGGAAAGACGCGTCCAGTCCCACCTGCCAGATCGTCGGTGGCGGCGATGCAACCAGGTCCCACTCCGAGCGGCCTTGGGAGAAAAAGCTAAAAGCCGAGAAGAGGTTGCCGCCCCCATGAAGGACGATGCCTGGATACGTGGAGTTCGTCGCGGCGGCCACCAGGCCGTAGACCGCGGCAACCGCCAGGTAGAAGGGCAGGAGCGCAATGCCTACTTCAGGGTGGTTGAAGTGGCTCAGGCCGAAAAGGCCTCCAGTAACCACAATCGCCGTCGTCAGCCCATGGCGACGCTCGATGCCGCCCTGCATGTAGCCCCGAAACGCGGTCTCCTCGACTACGCCCGAAACCACCGCACTCATGACCAGCCATGTGAAAACTGTGATGACCGGATACTGGGTAGGGTCCAGGTCCTGTTGCCGCGGCAGAGTGACCATTCGAGCCAGCACACCTTGGAGCAGAAGCGTCGCGAGCAGCCCCAGCGCCCCAGCCCCGAGCGCGGGCCCCCACAAGTGGTCCGGTACGCGGTTCGCTCGCCCGCCAAGCCGCCGCGCATGAGCAGTGCCGTCCGGCTTGCCGCGTCCCCTCGCAAAGTAGCGCCACCATGCCACGAGGATGGGCGCCATGACTGCCGCCGCCCAGGGAACACTCCGCAAGTATTGAGTGTTCGCAGCGATCAATCGTGACCACGTCACCGTGCCCACCAATCCAACGGCGAGACCGATGACAACGGCACGAACGAGAACGGGTATCCGCAACCTGCTGCTCATAAGGTACTCATCCGCCTTGTAACTCTAATTCTGACGTTTGCGGTAACTTCTGGATAGGGTGGTCACCCGTTGCGCCTTTGGGCCTCGAGCCCGTTCGTTAGCCTGGGTGCCACCCGTTGTTCTTCGCCGAGAGCCCGAACAGTTGCCGGGGGAATCACCCCGCATCTCGCAAGGTTGGGCCACGCCGATCGTCTCCTGCCTGGAGGCTGCCATGGACCACTTCGTCGGTAGTGATGTCTCGAAGGCCACGCTCGACGTCGCGGTGCTGCCCGACGGCGAGAGCTGGACCGTGACCAATGATGACGCGGGCCTCGCGGAGTTGCTGCCCCAGGTGATCGCCTTGGCCCCGACCCTGATCGTGCTCGAGGCCACGGGTGGGTTTGAGGCGGCGGCCGTCGCGGCCCTCGCCCGCCACGGGCTCCCCGTCGTGGTCGTCAATCCACGCCAAGTCCGGGACTTCGCCAAGTCGATGGGCCGTCTCGCCAAGACCGATGCCATCGACGCCCACACCCTGGCCCTCTTCGGCGAGCGGGTCCGGCCGCCCTTGCGCCCGCTGCCCGACGAGGCGGCCCAGCAGCGGGACGCCTTCCTCACCCGGCGGCGGCAGCTGATCGAGATGCTCACCGCCGAGAACAACCGGTTGGGGTTCGCCCGCGGACCGGTGCGACGGGACATCACCCAGCACATTCGCTGGCTCGAGAAACGCCTCGCCGACGTCGACGCGGAGCGAAGGCGGCCATCGCGGCTAGCCCCCTCTATCAGGCCCAGAACGCGTTGCTGCAGAGCGTGCCGGGCGTCGGACGGGTCACGGCCTTGACCCTGCTCGGCAAGCTCCCCGAACTGGGCCGCCTGTCCCGACGGGAGATCGCGGCCCTCGTCGGGGTGGCTCCGCTCAATCGGGACAGCGGCAAGATGCGGGGCAAACGCTTCGTCTGGGGCGGCCGAGCCCCAGTGCGAGCCGCGCTCTATATGGCCGCCCTGGTCGGCGTCAAGCACAATCCCGTCCTGCGCACCTTCTATACCCGCCTCCGTACAGCGGACAAGGTCTTCAAGATCGCCATCACCGCCTGCATGCGAAAGCTGCTCACGATACTGAATGCCATGGTGCGGCACAACCAGGAGTGGGATCCACAGCGCGCTTGACTGTCGAGGCAGTTGCTAACGACCTGCGGTTCAGGCGCGAAGGCGCGGCTATTTCTTCCGCGCCGGCGCACCCCGAGCGGTCGGCCGCGGCTTCGTCGCCTGCAACCGCTTGTTAGACACCTTTTGCTCCGGCAGTCGATCCTGCGGAGCCGGTGCAAGATCGGGCGCCCTCGCCATCGCCGCGAGAAACTTTGCCCGGCTTCCCCGTTCCCCGCGAGCGCGCAGGTGCTCGACCGTCATCAGCGCCGAGAGCTTTTCGGCCAAGGCGGTGGCCACCAACTGGTTGACGGAAACACCCTCCCGCTCCGCCAGGTCCTTGGCGGCCTCGTGGAGAGAGTTCGGGAGTCGCAAACTCATCGCACTCATGATTCCTCGCTCTGCAGGTCCGTCAGGAACGCTGCTGGGGGCGCGATGACGAGGCCACATTTCTCGGCACCCCGAAAATCGCGTCGGTTGAAGGTGACAATCGTGTCACACCTGCCCGCCACTGCCACCTCAAGCACATGATCATCGCCCGAATCCGGCAAAATCGGACGCCAAAGAAAAAAGATCTCCTGCGCCTGCCCCACTTTGGCCAGATAGTCCAGAATGTCGTCGATGGCCGCTGGCGATAGTGTGATCCCAGTACTGCGGCGCTTCAAGACGCTTTCGTATTCCAGTAGCAGGGCCACGGACAGGCAGAATGCGAACTGCCCTGTCCCTACCCGCCGCAAGACGGCAGCAGAAGCGCCCCGCTGAGACCGCAGGGCAGCCACGAGGACGTTCGTGTCGAGAACCACCCGCCGAGCCATTGTGGTATCATAGGTGATATCATCGGGGCTGGCAAGAACGGGGGTGACATCAGGGAGTGCGGAAGGTGTCTAACGACGTGCGCTTCTGCGGCGAGGCCAGGTGAGGCCGCCGCTTTCCCTAAGTAAAGAATACATCGCGGCGGCCGAACCGCTTGGCCTCGGCGGCAGCAAGCGCGGGTTATGCCGCCCCGGCTTTGGAGGCGCGCCAGCGCAAGTCGGGGCGCCGCTCATGCACCG
>Ga0163144_10013761_pt1 | contig 16851 bp, 17 predicted proteins | sample OliLak19BULKMAT1_FD_123175 | JGI IMG/M metagenome (GOLD analysis project Ga0163144, IMG submission 123175) | Freshwater microbial mat bacterial communities from Lake Vanda, McMurdo Dry Valleys, Antarctica - Oligotrophic Lake LV.19.BULKMAT1 | ecosystem: Environmental > Aquatic > Freshwater >... | reverse complement strand
TAGGTTTCTTTATATTTCAAATTTTCTCTACTTTTCTGATTCTTCCGGAATAGGCATCAGTTAAGCGTTCAACTGTTTTCAAAATTAAAATCTGCTCACTACGCAAAAATTTCAATTTCTCTAATAACTCCAAAATTACAATAATTTCTTCATCAAATGCATTTACAATAGAAGGATGCACAAAATGAGTCTTGATTTTATCCTTATTTAGCCATAGATCTTGTAGTTTCCCCTGAGATTTAGACGATTCCATTAGTTCTCATGAGATAAAATACCTTATATACTTTATAAGTTATGTCAATTTTCTTGTCAAATGCAAGTTAATTGACAAAACTGGTAGGGCACAGTATAATTGTATTATCCTTTAGTAGAGCAGAACTTATGAGCACATTGCCCTCCAAAAAAATCTTAGAACTGATCGACGTGCAACAACTTCATCCGAAGTTGGAGCTTTTGAACGTTATTCCAAAAAATGTTGCACAAACAACTCAAACAGTTGCTTTTGACCAAAACTGAAAAACGCTCTATTTACTCACCACTAATAACTTCCCAGAACTTTATCATCAAGTTACAGATAAGTTAGAAGCAAAATGATATAAACTTGATACATACTATACCGACGGTGATTCATTCGCTATTGCTCTCGAGTGGTATCAACAACTTGCAACCAAAGAACAAGAAGCACAAAAAACTTATGATTATAGACATAATGTTTCAGGACATGAAGCAATTGCTTTGATCAAAGAAGCATATCAAAAAATTGATAGTTATGCAGAAGGAGATTTTATCAATGAAATTCTCAGATTAGCATTCCAGTCGTGAGCGTCTGATGTCCACTTCCAAAATGAGGAGATGGGAGTCGTAATGCGCGTTAGAAAAGATGGGATTTTGCAGACCGTTATAGTTTTTGATCATGCACAATTTCAGAAGTACTTGATGAAGATAAAATATATAGCTTGAGTGAAAATGAATATAGAAGCACAAACACAAGATGGAAGATTTGATTTTGATTTAACTAACAATGGAGTAGAAGTAAAGGTAGACGTAAGAGTTTCGGTAATGCCATCATTGAGAGGAGAAAGTCTTGTCCTTAGATTCTTAGACTCTTCAAAAGGAATGTTATCATTCGAACAACTCGGATTCGAAAAATACCAAATAGACAAACTTCATCGTCAACTGAAACAAAACTATGGACTTATTCTTGTGACTGGTCCAACAGGATCTGGTAAAACAACAACAGTCTATTCCATGCTCAATACGCTCAATCATCCAAGTAAAAAAATTATTACAATCGAAGATCCAGTAGAGTATGAGCTCCCAGGTATTGAACAATCGCAGATAAATGAAAAAAAGTGATTTACCTTTGAAGAAGGACTCAAAGGAATATTAAGACATGATCCAGATATTATTATGGTAGGGGAGATCAGAACACTCAAAAGTGCTGAGATGGCAGTCAATGCAGCTTTGACATGACACCTGGTCATATCAACAATCCACACGAACAATGCTGTCGAAGCGCTTACAAGACTAATAAATATGTGAGTTAAACCGTTTATGCTTGCTTCCGCACTCAACTGCATTATTGGCCAAAGACTCGTAAGAAAGGCACTACACGCAAAAACCGCTGTTGCTGATGAGTTTACTGACAGAGAAATAAGAAAAACTCTTGATGTAGTTGATCATTTTTATCCAGAAGTAAAGCCTTCATACGAATGAAGCGTATATCGTATTCCCAATAATGAAGAAACAAACAACACTGATAATTATGAGGGAAGAGAAGGTATTTTTGAAATCTTGGAAGTAGATTCGTCTATAAAAGAAGCTATTATTCAAGGGAAATCTTCTGCAGAAATTCTAGCTTTGGCTAGACAACAAGGTTTTCTAACCATCAAGGATGATGCATACCTCAAGATGATTGAAGGGAAAACAAGTTTGGAAGAGATTATGAGTGTTATCTAAATTCGCTACAAATAGGAAGCAATGCACAATAAAATTGTACTTTGCCATTGAATTTTGGAGTGCGTGGAGTATATAGTTAGTGTGTTTTATTATCTTAACAACCTATTGTGATATGAGTCAGAAAATCGAATTAGTAAGCCAGTTCGTAGGAGAGATTACTGAAGGATTACAAACAAAATTAACAAAAATTGCGCATGACCATATTGATAAATTTTCAGATAGTTATCTCAAAAAGATTGTTGAAAAAGACGGGGCAAAAGGTCGTGTATCTATGCATATTCTCAAAAACAAACAAGACAGATATGAAGGTAAGTTTCAGTTCCTACTAGACGACAAGGACTTTTACTGGGACAATGACGTACCTTTCAAAGAGCCTCTTGACCTAGTAAATCATGCTTTCAAGCACCTCAAAGAGCACTTGGCTAGCAAATAAAACAGCTTATTGCAATCTGGGCTTAAATTAGTATATATTATGACCAATTAGAGATTTTTTGTTTTGTTTTTTAGTACCTACCGTTCTCACGTTATGACAAAGCGTTCTACCCATTTGACCAAAGAAGGATATGAGAAGCTAGTAGAGGAGCTCCGTATGCTCAAAGACACTAAACTTCCTGCTGTCTTAGAAAGATTAAAAGAAGCTATCTCTCAGTGAGATATCTCTGAAAATGCTGAATATGATACGGCAATGTCTGAAAAGGAGTTGATCGAGGCAAGAGTTTCAGAAATTGAACATACCTTAGATAATGTAGAAATTATTGAGCGCTCAAAATGAGGCGACATCAAATATGGGTCTGTAGTGAAGTTCAAAGACGAAAAAAATAAGGAGTATGAGTTTACTATCGTGGGATGAGGAGAAGTAGACATCCTAAATGGGACTATTTCTTTCCAATCACCACTTGGGATCGCTATCAGAGGTAAGAAAAAAGGAGATACGGTACAAGTAAGATCTCCCAATAAAAAATATAGTATTACTATTGTTGATGTTAAGTAGTCATTATTTTCTATAATCCCTATCAAAGAACAATAAGATATTTACTATCTTATTGTTTTTTTATGTGGCGTAAATTTAGATGATTCGTTCAGACGTCTCACGAGATCATATTCCATCATCACCATGAGTCTATCTGTTCAAAACAGCTTCAGACAGTATTTTATATATTTGAAAAGCAAAGGGACTCAAAAAAAGATTACAACATTACTTTACTCCAAGCACTTTATGGAAACAAGATATGGTGGCAAAAGCATATCGTGTCGAAGTTCTACCAGTCACAACTGAGCAAGAAGCTCTCTTATTAGAAACAAACCTTATTAGAACGCACAAACCTACCTACAACAATCTTATCAAAGGTGAAACCTCATATGTATATATAAAAATTCCTCACGAACCATATCCAAATATTCTTCTCACGAGATACAAAAAAAATGACAAAGCGATCTATCTTGGACCAAAAGTTTGGAAGCGTGAACTCAAAAGTACACTACAACTTATCAGACATCTCTTAAAGTATAGAGCTTGTACTCCAACTGTTTTCAAAAAAGGTCATGTGTGTTCGGACTATTTTTTTGATTTGTGTTCCTGATGGTGTGCATATAACAAGCTATCTACCAGTGAAGATAACAAACAAGCAGGGTTTACTCCAATACGAACTCCAGAACAAGCACAAGAAGAGTATGCACAAATCATTCATTCAATTATCGCCTACTTCAAAGGACATACGAAACTATTAGAAAGTACTATTATGCACCATATTGACCTAGCAATAAAATTACAAAATTTTGAACGAGCAGCAAAACTCAGAGATATGTTTCATAACTTACAAAACGTTACCGATCAACAAACAGTTGTTTTAGACACTCAAAAAACTGGCATATACGCTATGATAGTCGAACAAGAAAAACGATATGTTCGAGGCATACTTAATCTAACAAACGGTGTAATAAACGATGTCATCACTGGGAAAGAGCATCGTGACGATACCGATGCAGAAACTTTAATAAAAACAATATGACGTGAATATGAATACAATCTTGAATTGGAAAGTTCAGAATCATCTACTTATACTGCATATGCAACACAAAGAAAAAAGTTTACCAAAAAAGAAACTAAAATACTTGAAGAGCATTTAAAAAGATTTCTCGAAGGATATTTGCACTCACATCATTTTGAAAAAGATCAAATCGATACTACCATATTAGTAGAGTTACAAACAAAATATAATCTCCCAAAAATTCCTTCTAATATAGAGTGTACAGACATTTCCCACTTTTCCTGAGATCGAACTTCAGGAGCAATTAGTGCAATGAAAGATGGTAACTTATATAAGCCCTGATATAGAAACTACAAGATTGTCACTGCTGGTAGACACGATGATTACGGGTCACTTGCAGAACTATTGGTAAGAAGATCGTATGTCAAAAAAGGATGGCCAGACTTATTTATCATTGATGGAGGAGTGGGACAGCTGGGAGTAGTAAGACGTTTACTACAAGAAGATATCTCATTTGCTCAAACTTGTGTCCACGTTACCTTTGCATCATTAGAAAAAGGTACCGCTAGAACAAGAAAAGGAAAACAACAAGGAGAACATGAGGTACTCCATATTTTACAAGACGATCTTTCAATCAAAAGTCACATTCTAAATTATGACCATATAGATCAACTTCTAGTACATTTGAGAAACGAAGCACACAGATTCGCTAATAAATACAGAAAACATCGTATGAGTAAGGATATCTCATAACCTAAAGTGCTAATTTGTAAAGCATTTCACTCTCAAAACTGTTGCTTACCATTGCAAGTTCTGTCTAAATACCTAGAAACGTGGGATATCAAAAGATTTTATTTTTTTGTTATTCAAATGAAAGTTGCTGTAATTGTAGTATGTATATTTCTAGCAGGTATAATGCTTGCTGGATGCAAAAAAACAGGTATTATGGACAGTTTTAGTAATGGAGGGAAAAATAGTATGGCTGAAAATGGAGATACAGTACGTGTAGATTACATTGGAAAGACAGAAGATGGTAAAGTGTTTGACACTAGCATAGAATCAGTTGCTAAAAGTAGTGAGTTATATAACGAAGCAAGACCCTATGAACCACTAGAATTTATGCTAGGGCAAGGAAATATGATTCCTGGTTTTGAGAAAGGGGTAGTCGGAATGAAAGCAGGAGAAACAAAAATGGTGACTATTCCTTCAGTTGAAGCATATGGAGACCCTAGAGAAGATCTTATTAGAGAGCTCGCATTGACAAACTTTGTTGAGGCTGGAGTTACTCCTACGGTTGGTCAGGAAATTGACTTTGGTTTTGGGCAAGCGAAAGTATTGGAAGTAGGGGAGGAATTAGTTAAGTTAGACTTCAACCACCCTCTTGCTGGTAAAACGCTTATATTCGAAATCACAGTGAAAGAAGTAATTCAGTGAACAGTTGCTGCAAATGATGATGCTGATGAAGAAGCAGATATTGTCGACGATGAAATTGAATAGCCATAAAATAATCTAGTTCGTTTTGTCTTACTATAGTAGTATCGTCTATGTTACGTAAAATCTTAGGAGGTATTTTGATCTATAGCCTCATTGTCTATATAATTGTCAGCTTCTGACCATCATATGACTTTCATGCAATTAGACTGGACCCTCCAAATAGCCTACAAAATACTCCGTTGTTTTTGTTATTATGAGGTATCTTTCGGCTTATTTACGATGTTATCAGACATATTCTTAAACTTATTACTTTACCATTGAATTGGATCTCATTTGGACTAGTACATATTCTACTGAACATTTGACTCTTGTATGCGTTTCCTTATATTGTCAACGCGCTCGATATCTGAGTGACGATGACTATGGGATCACTTATTGAAGTATTGATAATGGCAGTTATATTAAGTGTGATGGGTGTCTTTATTAAGTATCTCTAGCGGATGAAATATTTGTACTTGCTTATGGGTATACTGTTCTTTATAGGTATCATGGTCTTGTACTTCCAGTTGATGGTAGGAACACTGATTACTGTTCCATTCTTCACAGATCATATGAGAATTGTGGAGTTTGAACTGTTAGTAATTACATGATCTATGTTATCAGGAATGTTCTTAACCCTTTGAATTAAATGATTTATATCTTGAGAAAATAGCAACACCGATGACGACTTTGACTTATAATCTTACCAGACAGCAAGCGGCTGATAGACTTGGTATATCGACAAGAACTATCGACAGATATGTTAAGGATGGAAGATTAAGCTACAAAAAAGTAGCAAACAAGGTGATTTTGGCAACTGAAGAAATCACAACACTAAATGATGATTTCTCGCTTCTTCACCAACATGATACTGCTGTTGATAGCATGAGAGAGATGCCTCCTGCAACAACTCAAGGACTTCAACTTCAGAAACTTGCTCCTTCAGACTATGCTCCTGTACGTGAATTTGCTGATATTTTGCAAAAGAAAGACGTGGCTTTGGAAGAGAAAAATCAACTTATCTATGTTCTTCAACGCAGAATTGGTGAACTAGAAACCAAGATGCAACATATGATTGCGCTTCCAGATCACAGTGCGCAAACTCAACTTATCCAAGAACAACTCGCTACACTTACAGTTGAGAAACAAACGCTAGTAGAAGAAGTAAAAAAAGAAAAACTTTGGAACGCAGTATATATCGGATTAGTTATGATTGCGGCAGTGATGATTATCTTCTTCGCATTCTTTACAGCTTAATACCATTTTTCTCAAGAGGATCTGTCTACGGACAGATTTTTTTGTTTTTCTAAATTTTACTAGAGGAGTGGTTTAGTAGAAGAGGAGGAGTACGCAGAGAAAGTACTTTAAATAATTAAAACGCATAAAAGTTTGATTAAAATTATTTTTATTATGTGTAAAAAATGATCTTGTAAGTTATATCAAAAATAGTAATAAGTAGTCGTTCTATTTCTGGAATATTCCACCTCTGTATATAATGGAATATTCCAATTTATATGATAATTTAGACATTAAAGACATGGCTTGAAATCAACTTCCGCTAACTAATATAATTCATCCTATGAGATGAAGAAGAAAGAAACCAAGACAAATTAACTTTGTCCCTACTCTAACGATCTGGGAACCAACTGATGGCATCAAAGACACTACAAACGTCCATCTTTGACATGATGAGCTCGAAGCATTAAGGTTAAAGCATATCAATGGCCTTGGCATCATCTCCGCAGCAAATCAGATGGGAATATCTAAGTCACTATTCGCAACGATCCATAATGCCGCAGTAAAGAAAGTAACAAATGCGCTGATACATGGGAGATCTTTACATATAGAACTTGGAAGGCCAGAATATCAAGAACCGTTATCTATAGGCTTTAAGGCATTGGACTAAGTTAGCCTGTATGAAAGCCAATTGGTCTTATTTCCTTCATTAAGGTTTGCACAATTTTACGACTCTTTTTTCAATCAGACTTCAGTAGAGGAGGAGTAAATATATTGCATTTTGACGAAATCGAAGCCCTTTTTTGAACTCGAAAGTTATTTTTTATGAGAATAGCTTCATATATCACGACATACACTATAAAACTCTTGTTCAGGCAGTGATCATTTCATCTGATTGATAAACGTACAGCATAGTACAATATTTTCTAAAACATATCCTACTTTATTATCTAATCTATCACACGAAACCTGCATTTTTGTCTTTTCTGATCGACTACCAGTCTTATGTCAAACAAATTCAAACTGCATTGGATATCATGAATAATAACAACGCCCTTGTTGTTTTTCTCGTAATGTCTTAAGATCATGATAACTTATAGAAAATGTGAGATCTCTTTTTTTAGCTCACTGTAAAAGGTGTTTAAACACTATTTTTATTGTTCACTCAATAGTTGATCTACTATGCTCTCTCCCTTTATAAATTCTGTCTCTCTTACATTGTTTACACTCGTATAGATAACGATACTTACCTACCAGTTGATTATCTATATATTGGACCACAAATTCTTTGGGAGATTTTTTCTCTTTACAATGCTTGCATTGATAAAGTTCATTGCTACTGATAATATCATCTCGCTTCTTTTTCGTGAGTAATGCCTGTTGTAGGTTTCTTTCCTGATCTCCATAGTTACTCATAACTAGATAATTAACGATAAATCCCATTTACCATAAGGTTTGCACACTTTATTGCAATATGTATTGCAAGGTTAAACAAGATATATTGTGCAAAGCTCCAACAAGTATTAGATTAAACAAAACTCTTCAAAAATTCTGAAAAATGTAATCTGTACTAAATAAATATATTGATCCAATTTATTAATGTCGCATTTTGAAATTAATTCCTTTGATTAATATGTTTTACTTTTTTTAGAAGAGGAGTCCTACCCTAGTTTTTCAACCTTTTGACAATATCTTCCACGACAGCATTCATTAGATCTGTTTTTAACTTAGAATCGTTCATTATTGCACTACTTACCTCGGCTTTTAGCTTTGAGTCATTCGCTATGACATCAATAAGTTCTTTAGAGTTAGTTTTGAGGAATTGAACAATCTCTTTTAACTGGTCGTTGGTAAAGAATGCCATGGGTATAGGGGTTATGTAGTAAACGTATTGAGTATACGCTCCGATTTATGAAAAACTAGTCTATTTCTATAATAAAAAAATCCGTACTGACGTTTCAGTACGGACCTCGCTTTCCTTCTTGGGCTAATAAGAAAGGAAAATCAATCTTGCTCCAGAAGATGCTCTGGATTTGGTTTATTTTTTTTTGTAAGAATAATGTCTTGGATAAAGCCAACTATAAAGAAGAACAATACCAAAGATATTAATGATATCTGTGATGGTGCGGTCACCATCATCTCAGCAATATACGTGTTTGCCTCACTTGCCCCTTCCTGTGTCAAATGCCATCCAATGGGAAGCAAAAGCATCAATCCGATCACTTCAAATGCCGGTTTTCGTTGGATAAAGTGACAGAGCTTTTTTGCAAAGAAAAGGAATATAAGCAGTGAAATGACTACACTGCAAATCATTACTATCAGCATATCCGTCATTCCAACTACCACAAAGGTTGAGTCGATTGAAAAGAACAAATTTACTAAAATAATCATCCCCACTACTCTCCAAAATTTTCTCCCTTCATTGTGTACTATTGTACTTACTACATTATTATGTAGCATCTTTACAATAATCTCTTTTGCTCCTTTAACCATCAAGAAGATACCACCACCGAAAAACAGTATGCTTTTTGTAGTGAATTCTCCTTTGAGTAATGGACTATCTAATGAAAATAACACTTCTGATGATACCTGTATTAACCACGTAACAAACAGCAGGAGTCCAATTCTCATGATCATAGACCCTAAGAGTCCATAATTGATAGCTCTATCCATCCTCTGTTTAGATAGTTTAGACGCTTGTAGCGACATCACAATGAGATTGTCCGCACTCAATGCGATTTGTATAATGGTTGTTGCAAATAGTTGCAACCAGAAAGCTGAACTGCTTAGTAATAATTCCATCCTGTTGTTTTAATGAGCGTTATATGAGCGTTATACTCCATATACTTATATGTATTTGTCAACAATTTACAAGGGGAGTATCTTAACGCTTGCTTTTTTGTCACACAACTACCCTTGCAGTTTTTTAGTCTTACTCTATAATAAACTACTTTATATGTAACTATTCTACTCATGAAATATTTTGTATCTCTACTCGCATTAAGTTCATTAATTCTGACAGGTTGCTGGAATACTCCTACACCACCTGTTGAAGAACCTATTATTGTTCCCGAAACTGGTGAAATCGCAGAAATTCCTACTACAGTAGAGATCTACTACTCTAGTGGTGCAGAACTAGTGTCTATAACTTCCCTAACAGCAGGTCAGACAGTAACATCTCCTATTACTATCCAAGGGATGGCGCCTGGATATCGATTCTTTGAGGCAACAGCTCCAGTATCCCTAACTAACTGGAATGGGTTAATTATCGAAGAAGGATACATTACTGCTACTGAAGATTGGATGACTGGCGCAATGGTTCCATTTGAAGGAACATTAACCTATACTGTAGACCCAAATCGAGCTAATGATAATGGCGCGCTTATTCTACACAAATCTAATCCATCTGGGATGCGAGAAAATGATGCTGCAGTTGAAATTCCTATTCATCTAGGATAGTCTTAAAATAATTTCTCAATAAAAAGACACAGAACATTCTGTGTCTTTTTTATTCTAAAGGAAGTAACAATATTACTCCTCACTAAACAGTTGTTCTATTTTCACAAGCGCATCTAAGGCATGTTGCGTCGTATCAGTACGAATTCTATTATCCAGCGCACTGAAGCGTAAAGCTCCTATAACACGCTCAGGATGCTCTACAAAGTACGCGTCTACGTCATCATACTGAAGATTGAGCAAGTTATGTACTCCCAACTCAATTGCTGTACGGTATTTTTCTTGGCGCTGTATATCGCCTCTCATCTTGGCTATCTCATACGCATAGGCAACTCCCTCGACATATACACCATCTGAAGCGCTATGTGGTGTGCCATATTGAGGGAATCTTTCATTATAGAATCTACCTAGAAGATCGTGAGATCAAGTTTCCACTGCTGTATGAAGCATCTCATCTATAAGCTTATCATTGAGCGTAAAGATGGCGTCAGCATAACGTGCATCTTGGGTAAGTATATAGAGGTTGTACAATGATAAGGTGTGTCGTGGAACATAAGCAGGATAGTAATTTTCATTTATTTGCGTCACATAACGATCAAGATAGTAATCTTGCGCTTTAATGGCCGCGTCAAGTCGACGTTGTTCACGAGTTCTCAGATAGTACTCTATTAGGCCGAGAATCCCCTCTCCAGAATAAAAGGTTAAAAGGTACTCTTTGTCATACGCATAGGTAGGCTCAATCCACCAAGGATTAAATGAGCCATCACTGTTCTGTAAGTCCAAAATAGTCTGTGCTAGTTTATCTGCTTGTGTCTTGTAGGTATCCAAAATAGGACTTGCAGCAAGCGTTCTCAGAAGAATTGCAATGGCGCCTAGTTTCGACGTTCCTGCATAAAGCACCCATCAATTGGTCTTATCTTCTTGATATCGAGTTTTAAAAATATAATCAAGATTGCGTTGATGAAGAGTTAGTATATTCTCGTCATCTTTACTCATCTCGGCTAGAATTCTTGATGCCATAAATTGGCGAATGAGGTTATTGTTTGTTGAATAAGTTCCGGGAGTAGGATTAAACACATAGGTAAATTTTCATAACCCATCAATATTTTCAAGTAACCATTTTTGTGCTACTGTGATTCCCTTACGAATCTCACCGAGGTCAATAGCAGATTGCGTATCAAGGAGTTTCCCCTTATAGAAAGTCACAACTCAGCTCTCCGTACGTGCAATATGTAGCTCTGGAGCATACTCATAAATAACTCACGCTTCTCCTACACATGATTTGGCCAGCTGCAAATTTTCACATAAGATAGTACGCATATCTTGTTCGTTTTTGTTTTCTTCAATTGCAAACGTTCATCGGTATACACCATTTTTTTCTCCTGCAACCATCTTAACCGCGTCACTTCACAACTCATAGGTACTATCTTGCAGCTTTCGATTCCCAAGAATGTGTAGGTGAACGGAATAGTTATCCAACTCCTTGGTGGAAACATTACTCTTTGAAAAAACCGACTCTTTGGCTGTCTCGATATTCTTTTCCAACGAGTATCCCTCAATAAACTCAGCCCCTACTCTTTTCCCATCTTGTCGAAGTAGTAGTATAACAGGATTATCGTAGTCTGAAAGGGTATTTGGAAAGGGTCACTGGCCATACACAAATGCAAGTAAATCGTCTTTTTGTTGGTCTGATATAGCGGTAATATCACCTCCAGATCTTGTTTGTGTGCGTGAAACAGTGCATGCGCTCATAAGAACTGCAAGAACTATTATAGTATTTAGAGCAAAAAACTTTTTCATTCAAGATAAAAAGTAAAAATTGTTATGTACTACTTTTCTCTCACAGTAATTTTACTAATAAGGGAACTCTTCCATGAGGAAGTTTACTAGTTTGAATCAACTGCTTTGCTTGAGTAATTAGTTTATTAGGTTCCGTCGCTTTACTCCCAAGTAGGGAAATAACTTCTCATTCTAAAGGGAATATAATTTTTTCTATCTGTAGTAAATAATCGAGGTACTCTTCTTTCGTATTTTCAAAGCCGATTTCAAAGGCTTCTAATAGGAAACGATTCGAGTTAATACTTTCCATATCTTCTTCAATATCTTCAAGGTCATCAATCACTTCTCACACTTTATCATATGTCTCTAGTGCATTCCAAATATTCTCAGGCACATTTTTTTGTGCTTTGAGCGTAATTATATCTCTTTGAAGATGGATATCACAAATCTTCAATGAGTAAAAAATATCTATAGGTATGGTAACGGGGGAAACTCACTCTCTCATTTGTAACTCCATTTGGAAAAATGTTCGTAATCTCTTAAGCAACTCCTTTGTACGATCTTTACTTTCTGTTATAGTCATTACTAATAGTTCTATTTCTGTTCGTTTTTCGGTTATAAATTCGCCAACTTTAGCGTCTATATCCCAGGTCTGTTCCAGTAAGTCATCGATCTCATAGATAGCAAACTGTAGCGCTCTTAGATTATCTAAGAGGAGCTTCGTCATTGTTTCTCAAAGCCCCACTTGTTTAGCGTAGGTAGTAATTTGTCTTTGTTCAAAAAGTTGATCAAGTTTACTAAATAGTTGATTTGAGTTCATGTGAGAGAGAGAAAAAAGAATTAATGAGCTTGACCTTGAAGCCAATGCTCTACTTCCAAAGCAGCCATGCACCCAGTTCAAGCAGAGGTAATTGCTTGTCTATATTTTTTATCTTGCACATCGCCCGCAGCAAATACCCCTTCTACAGTCGTTTTGGTAGACATATTATCTTTGGTAACAATATATCCTGCTTCATCAAGTTCCAACTGTCCATCTAGAAAAGCTGTATTAGGTTTATGTCCCACTGCATAGAAAAGCCCTCCCGCTTCGAGAGTAGTTGTTTCATTAGTTTGGTTATTTATTATTTTTAATCATGTCATTCCATGGTCGCTTCCAATAATTTCTAATCATTCTGTGTTCCACAACATCTCTATTTTGGGATTGTCCAATACTCTTTGTTGCATAACCTTGGAAGCTCTCATACTGTCACGTCTCACGAGCATAGAAACTTTTGTGGCAAACTTTGTAAGATGTGTTGCCTCTTCTGCTGCAGCATCACCTGCTCAGATCACAATAAGGTGTTTATTGCGATAAATTGGCAGTGCTCCATCGCACACTGCACATGCGCTTACTCCACGTTGCCGGAACATATCTTCTCCAGGAAGCCCTAAACGCTTTGCGGTAGCTCCAGTAGCGATGATAATGCTTTGTGCCAATCTTGGAGTATCTTCTCCTTGTGCGTACACTTTGAATGGGCGTGAAGTAAGATCTACTTTTTCGATAGTTTTAGTCTCAATTCTAGTTCATGAGTTTATCGACTGCTGTCTCATAAGATTCATCAACATTGTTCCATCTACCCCATCTGGGAATCCAGGAAAATTTTCCACTTCTGTGGTAGTAGTCAATTGTCCTCCTGCTGCTACTCCTCCAGCCAAAAATCCTTCAAACATCAATGGTTCCAACATCGCTCTCGCAGCATAGATAGCGGCTGTATGACCAGCTGGTCCAGATCCAATGATTATCAACTGTTCTACGGTACTCATCTCTTTGAATAACAGAATAAACTTCACTATATATAGCTATAATGGGCTCTATTGCAAAATGAAAAACCATAATTTGCTCCAAAATGTGCTATTAGACTAAAAAATAATATATTGACATAATTATCAAATTATTTATACAATAATGTATTTACTACCTACCAACTCCTAATGGAAAACCATGATCATAACATTATTGGTCGAGCATTTGAGTACTATAATAATTGTGATGAAAATAAATCAGGATCTCTTGGAGTAAAAGCACATCACACTCTTACGTTACATTGATTACTTGCTGAATGAGGCATTTTTCACGACATGCAATGGCATAAAAACAATAATACTAAAAACAATACTATACTATGAGCAATTTTCCAAGTGCTCAAGCAGGCGACAAATCCAGATTTTGCATCTAAACTTCATAATAAGAATGATGTCTACGAAGCAATTGATGAACGTTTGGGTAATTTAAAGTGACACGTACAGACAAATATAGTTACTACATTGATTAGCACTCCTTGAAGTACAAACCCCGATATTCCAGATAGTAGTTGAGACGACATCTCTATAGCTACATTTGTTCCTCCTACATGGCCTAAAATAGATCAACCTCAGAGACTCTCTTGAGCAAATAATGGCGAGCAACCAGAAAGCTTTCCTCCCAAGAAAAATACCTTTCCTTCAGACAGTAATTATAAAAGCAGAAAAAGTAATACTGAAAGCAGAACTCAAAATAAAAATACAGAATATGTAAAAAGTAAACCAAGAGCTGATATAAAAAAAGAATCATTTATAACCAATAGCATCTACTCTGCGTTAATAGAAGAAATTTCTCAAGCTCGCAACTCAAAAGATAAGAAAGAATATTGTCTTACACTATTGAACACCTTATATACTGATGCAGAAAAGCTTGGATTTGAAAATGATAGTAAAATATTGGGCTATAAACAAAGAGCCGAGGTGTGTATTAAAAATAATACTATAAATGACGAACTCATATACGAGTTAAAGTTTTTTGCAAATAGAATAGCCCAGCTTAATCAAACAAAAAAACTATAGATATTCTACAATAAATGTGAACGCATTTACCTACATATATAATAAAAATCATTTCTATCTCCTATGGAAAATTAATGTAAAAATCATATGGTAATTGATAGTTTTCATTTTATTATATGTCTATATATGTCTACATCTGAAAAATCTAGCTTTCCACTTAGCACTATTCGTCATAGCTTTGCACACTTACTTGCACAGTCTCTCCAAAGGTTTGTAGATAGCAATATCCAATTATGAACTGGACCAAGTGTAGACAATGGTTTTTATTATGATGTCTTATTTTCAGAAGGAGTTGAGTTTGGTCAAGAGCAACTGAAAGATCTTACTAAACAGATACAACTGATTGCTAAAGAACCACAAACATATGTACAATTTTCTTGCACTTTCGAAGAAGGACATAAGATAAATAAATTTACCAATCAAAAATTGAAAGACGAACTACTCGATAAATTCCAAGCACAAGGAGAAACTAATATCACTTATTATTTAAATGTAGCTCCTAAAGCAGTATTAGAAAATGCAAGAAATGTTCTTCCTCAATGGGTTGAGCAATACAATAATATTACAAAATATTTTCAAGACAATAAAACAATTACTGAAGAGCAAGCAGTACTCTTTATCGATTTGTGTAGTGGACCTCACGTAGAGAACAACAAAGAAGACTTAGATGCATCAGGCATGATGCTCGACAAACTAGCAGGAGCTTACTGGCAGGCAGATGAGAACAATGTCATGATGACTAGAATTTACGGCCTCGCCTTCGAAACCAAAGAATCCCTAAAAGAGTACCAAACTCAATTGGAAGAAGCCAAGAAAAGAGATCATAGAATTTTGGGAGCGCAGCTAAAGTTATTTACCATCTCACAATTGGTGGGTGCGGGACTTCCGCTCCTCCAACCCAATGGTATGATTATCCGTGAAGAGATAGAAAACTATCTACGGGAGTTGCATCGTACCAAAGGTTACCAAAGAGTGTGGACGCCTCATCTTGCAAGAGAAGAGCTCTATCAAACCTCTGGACATGCAGATAAGTTTGGTGATGAACTATTTAGGGTGCAAGGTAAAGAAGATAAATTTTTCATGAAACCGATGAACTGCCCTCATCATATGCAAATCTTTGCAGATAATCAGTTCTCATATCGCGACATGCCAGTGAGATATTTTGAACCTGCGACTGTCTATAGAGATGAAAAGACTGGTCAATTGGCTGGGTTAACAAGAGTAAGAGCTATTACCCAAGACGATGGGCATCTGTTTTGTCGTGTTGAGCAGATCTCAGAAGAAGTAGGAACTATTGTCGCGATCATAAAAGAATTCTACACCACTATGGGCATGATGGATGGCTATCGAGTAAGATTTTCTATCAGATGACCTGAAGGGCAATATTTAGGTAGTGATGAGGTACGAGAAAAAGCGGAAAGTGCATTGAAAACGGCAGCAGAACAATATCAACTTCCTTATAGAGTTGGAGTTTGAGAAGCTGCATTCTACGGCCCCAAACTCGACTTTATGTTCAAAGACGCGATTGGTCGTGAACGACAGCTTGCAACCATTCAGTGTGACTTCAATCTCCCCGAACGTTTCGATCTAAGTTTCATCAATGAACAAGGAGAGAAAGAACGTCCTGTAGTTATCCATAGAGCAATCTCAGGATCCCTCGAACGTTTCATGGGAGTGATGATTGAACATTTCGCAGGAGCCTTCCCTGTACGACTTGCTCCTACGCAAGTGATTATCCTTCCAGTAGCAGACCCGTTTAATGAATATAGCATGGAAATTGCAGATCAACTACTCCACAAAGGAATTAGAGTTAAAGTTGATGCAGATAATGACTCGCTCAATAAGAAAATCCGTAATGCAGAGAAAATGAAAGTGCCATATATCCTAGTAATCGGAGAGAAAGAACTCACGGATAAAACAGTAAGTGTTAGAGAGTATAAATCAAAACAACAGTATGTTCTTTCAGTAGATAAATTTTCTGAAAAAATTGTGGAAGAGTTTGCGCAGAGGTTGTTAGGCTAATTTATTCCCGAAATCATATATTTTAGCATATTGTTTTACTGAATGGAAAAACCGATCGTAGTATCTCCCTCTATATTTC
>Ga0163144_10013760_pt1 | contig 16852 bp, 13 predicted proteins | sample OliLak19BULKMAT1_FD_123175 | JGI IMG/M metagenome (GOLD analysis project Ga0163144, IMG submission 123175) | Freshwater microbial mat bacterial communities from Lake Vanda, McMurdo Dry Valleys, Antarctica - Oligotrophic Lake LV.19.BULKMAT1 | ecosystem: Environmental > Aquatic > Freshwater >... | reverse complement strand
CACCAAAGTCTGCCGGGCGCAACACTTTCTCCAACTCTTTTTCAGCTGCGTTGAGTGGTTCGTCAGAAGGATTCAGGTTGGGATTCATTGCTCAAAGGTAGTGAAACCCTTATTACTCTGCGACCTTGGCGGGCTGTATCTTGCGATCCTGGCGGTTAAACAGCCATAACCGCAAAGTACGCAGAGTAAATACACGCAAAGGGCGCAGCAGAGACGCGACTTTCTGCTATCTTCGCGCTCCTTTTTATGGTATCAGTAAACGAAATATCGGTCCACTTTGGCGGGCGCACACTTTTTGAGGAGATATCTTTCCTAATTAACAAGCAGGATCGTATTGGCCTTGCCGGACGAAATGGTGCCGGGAAATCCACGCTGCTTAAAATAATTGCAGGTGAACAAGCTGCCGATAGCGGTGAGGTAACCAAACCAAATAACTGCACGATAGGATATTTGCCGCAGGACATGACGCACCAGCCCGGCAAAACTGTTTTTGATGAAACAGCTTCGGCATTTGCCGAGGTGCAGGCGCTGGAAAAAAAGATCGCGCACGTGAATGAGCAGATCGCAACTCGGACTGATTACGAATCAGATGAATACATGCAGCTGATCCACGACATGCATGATTACAGCGAACGCATGAATCACCTGGGAGGCTATTCCCTTCATGCCGATATTGAATCTGCTTTGCTCGGACTTGGTTTTGAGCGCAAGGACTTCAACAAACAGACAGAAGAATTCAGCGGTGGATGGCGCATGCGCATTGAACTTGCTAAACTTTTATTGCGTAAGCCTGATCTGCTTTTACTCGATGAGCCTACGAATCACCTGGATATTGAATCCATCCAGTGGCTGGAGGATTTTTTGAAAAATTATTTTGGCGCGGTATTAATGGTATCGCATGACAAAGCATTCCTTGATAATATCACCACACGCACGATCGAGATCACCATGGGCAGGATCTACGATTATAAATCGAATTATTCAAAATATTTACTGCTGCGAAAAGAAAGAAAGGAATCTCAAATATCTGCTGCGAAGAACCAACAGAAATACATTGACAAGACCAAAATACTGATTAATAAATTCCGCGCCAAGAAAGATAAAGCTGCTTTTGCCCAGTCCCTGATAAAGAAGCTGGACAAAATGGAAATTGTGGAAGTGGATGAAGAAGATACTTCCAGCCTAAAATTCAAATTCCCTCCTGCTCCGCGCTCCAGCAGAATGGTGGTTACAGCAGAGAATGCAAAAAAGCAATACGGAGAAAGAGTGATTTTCTCCCATGTAGATTTCAAGATAGAAAGAGGGGATCGCGTAGCATTTGTAGGAAGAAATGGAGAAGGAAAATCCACCATGAGCAGATTGATCATTGGTGAAGAAAGTTTTGATGGAACTATTAAAGTTGGAGATACAGTAGATATAGGTTACTACGCACAAAACCAGGCAGAAATATTGAATGGAGAAAAAACAGTTTTAGAAACCATTGATGAGGCCGCAACGGGCGAAGGCCGTAAAAATGTACGCGCTATCCTTGGTTCTTTTCTTTTTAATGGAGATGATGTATTTAAACAAGTGAAGGTATTGAGCGGTGGAGAAAAAGGAAGGTTGGCGATGTGTAAGCTGCTCCTCCAACCACATAGTTTATTGGTACTCGATGAACCTACAAACCATTTGGATATGCGTTCCAAAGATGTATTAAAAAATTCTCTGCTCCAATATGATGGAACGTTGATCCTTGTTTCGCATGATCGGGATTTTCTGCAAGGACTTACCAACCGCGTATTTGAATTCCGTAATGGAAACGTAAAACAACATACCGGAGATATCAATGAATATTTGAGAGATAGAAAAGTAGGATCGTTTAGACAAATTGAAACGGAAGTAAAGACCGAAAAGCCTGTCGTTAAAAATGAGGAAGCTTCTTCGGACAAAACAGAAGATAATAAACAAAAAGAAAAAGACCTTAAGAATTTTCAAAATCAGATTGCCCGCTCTGAAAAACAAATAGAGAAATTAGAATCCGAGATAAAAGCGATTGACGCAAAACTTGCTGATCCCGATCAGTACCAGGCAACAGTTGGCGAAAAAGATTTTTTTGCCAAATACGAAAAGCTGAAAAAGCAGCTGGAAGAGGAGATGAAGAAGTGGGAGGAGTTACAGGCTAAAATTTCCTAAGACTATTAAGTTTACCTGAATTCCTTCTTACAAATTAGAATTGCGGATCTTTTCCCCGTAGGGGAAAAATATTGGTAACCCCCGATGGAATCGGGGGATAAAAAAATCTCGTTCCTCCCACAACTGTTTGCGCGAACGATTGAAGCGGAAATCCTTTTTGCACTTCGCAAAAAGATTGGAGCGGAAAGCGTGACCCTTGCCGTTTCGGCTTGGGACGCGCCCAAAAATATCCGCCCAGTTGGATAGCATAAAAATAACAAAACATCCCCCGGTTTTGCAGAGCCGAAACTTTCCCGTTGGAAGGGGGAGTTAACAGCCAATACCAAGTCCTCCCCCTGGCCCCCTCCAAGAGGGGGATAAACACCATCCTCCGATTGAAAATTCAGCATAAATTTCAAAAAATCCCACTTTTAAGCCAACAACTCACAAAAAACAGGGGGTTAATTAATAAAAAGTGTGCTTTTTTGGCAAAGACCCCCAAGGTTTATTACCTTTGCGAATGAAAATGTAAAAAATATGCCCCTGCCCCTAAAGGGGAGCATGAAAACAACAACAAAACTAAAAGCTCCCTTTAGGGCGGGGGGCAAACAAACTCACCATGGCCATTCAAAGATTCCGCGCCCTCGAAGAAGTACTAAGTAGAAAACCGGTACAAGTAGATCTTCCAAAAGCTACCGTTTCCGAATTTTACGGAGAAAATGTTTTCAATAAAGAAACCATGAAGAAATGGCTTTCGGATGAAGCCTACAAAAGTGTATTGGCTGCTATGGAACAGGGCACAAAGCTGGACCGCAACATTGCGGATGACGTTGCATCCAGCATGAAAGCATGGGCGATGAGCAAAGGAGTGTCGCACTATACACACTGGTTCCAGCCGCTTACAGGAACTACCGCGGAAAAACACGATGCGTTTGCACAAAATATAGAAGACGGAAAAGCACTGGAGCGTTTTGACGGAGATCAATTGGTTCAGCAAGAACCGGATGCTTCTTCTTTCCCGAACGGAGGAATACGCAGCACCTTTGAAGCACGCGGATACACAGCTTGGGATCCTACTTCACCGGCTTTCATTATCGGACAAACACTTTGCATTCCAACTATTTTTGTTTCTTATACCGGAGAAGCATTGGATTATAAAACGCCTCTTTTGAAAGCATTAAGCGCAATTGATAAAGCGGCCGTGGATGTTTGTCAGTACTTCGATAAAAACGTAACAAAAGTTACTGCAACTTTAGGATGGGAGCAGGAATATTTCCTGATTGATTCTGCTCTGTTTAATGCACGCCCTGATATTGAATTCACAGGCCGGGCACTTTTCGGCCATGCGGGCGCAAAAGGGCAACAATTGGAAGATCACTATTTCGGTTCTATCCCTGAAAGAGTCCTTTCTTACATCCGTGAATTAGAAATTGAATGTTACAAGCTGGGCATCCCTGTTAAAACACGTCACAATGAAGTAGCTCCAAATCAATTTGAACTTGCTCCTGTTTTTGAAGAAGCAAACCTGGCCGTGGATCACAACTCTCTTTTGATGGACATCATGGAGAAAGTAGCACGCAGACACAACTTCCGCATTCTGCTGCATGAAAAACCTTTTGCAGGAATTAACGGTTCCGGAAAGCACAACAACTGGAGCATGAGCACCAACACAGGAAAAAATCTGTTGGGTCCCGGAAAAACTCCAAAGACCAACATGCAGTTCCTTACCTTCTTTATTAATACCATCAAAGCAGTTCATGACAATGCAGATTTGATGAGAGCTGTTATTGCTTCTGCAGGTAACGACCACCGCTTGGGAGCGAACGAAGCTCCTCCAGCGATCGTTTCTATTTTCATTGGAAGCCAGCTCACAAAAGTTTTGGAAGAAATAGAAAAGAAAGTAAAATCCGGAAAGATGACTCCGGAAGAAAAAACTGCGTTGAAGCTTAACATAGGAAAGATCCCTGAAATTTTGTTGGACAACACCGATAGAAACAGAACTTCTCCTTTTGCATTCACCGGAAATAAATTTGAGTTCCGTGCGGTGGGTTCTTCTGCAAACTGCGCTGCTGCAATGACGGTTGTAAATACCATCATGGCTGATCAACTGGTAAAATTTAAAACAGAAGTAGATGCTAAAATAAAGAAAGGCGTTGAAAAAGACGAAGCGATCTTCCAGGTGTTGCGCGATTATATTTCAGCAACTAAGAAAATTCTTTTCGAAGGAAACGGGTATGGGGAAGAGTGGGTGAAAGAAGCAAAGAAGCGCGGACTTTCCAATATGAAAACCACTCCGGAAGCATTGAAAGTGCTGATGAGAAAAGATGTTATCAAGCTGTTTGAAAGCAACGGCATCATGACTGAACGTGAACAACATGCTCGTTATGAAATTCAGTTGGAGACATACATGAAAAAAATTCAGATCGAATCCCGCATGATCGGTGAGATCGCAATGGGATCTATTATTCCTTCTGCTGTAAAATATCAAACTGCTCTTGTAGAAAATGTGAAGGGGTTGAAAGAGGTTGCAGGTTTTACCCCGGCCCTAAAGGGTGAAACTGCAGCAGCCAAAAAGAAGGCTGTTATTGCAGGAGATGATGAGTTCGAAAGTCAGCTCCCTTTAGGGCGGGGGGCAAGCAATGGCGAAGGCTTTTCATCCCTTGCTGCTCCGCAGATCGAGACCATTCAAAAGATCTCCAGGTACATTACTGCAATTCAGGGAAACGTATACAAGATGATTGAGGCACGCAAAAAAGCTAATTTACTAGAAGATGCTCAGGAAAAAGCAACTGCCTATTGCGAGCATGTAAAGCCTTACTTTGACGAGATACGCTACCATGCAGATAAGCTTGAGTTTGTGGTGGATGATGAGCTATGGGCGCTTCCTAAATACAGGGAAATGCTGTTTACGCGTTAATTTACAGGTTTTATTAAGTTTAACCGCTCCCCGGCCTCATCAAGCCGGGGAGTTCTTTTTTAAGAGAATAGCCCAACCTTTAAGCCATTGGCTTCGTGTATGTATTCAAAAGGGCAAAAATTGTATATTTATTTCCAATGAACGTTGAGCTTGACTTGATCACTGCTTGCATTAACCGTGAGCGCAAGGCGGAGTATGAGCTCTATAAATTGACCTATAGCTATTTGATGAGTATTTGTTTTCGGTACACCCATTCACGCGACAAAGCCGAAGAAATGCTGAATGTGGGCTTTCTGAAAGCGTTAAAAAACCTTGACAAATACCGTCCCGGAATTCCGTTCAAAACCTGGATACGGAAAGTGATGGTAAATGTGCTGATTGATGAATACAGAAAAGAGAAAAAACACAAGGAACGAATTGAATATGTAGAAGAGTATGCCGAAAATGTTGATTCTCCTGATGAAAATAATATAATGCAGAAAATGAATGTGGACCAGATACATGCCCTGATAACAAAACTGCCGCCAATGAGCCAGAAGGTTTTTAATCTGTATGTGATAGATGGATTTAACCACAAGGAGATCGGGGACATGCTGAGCATGTCGGAAGGGACATCCAAGTGGCACCTGAATTTTTCAAGAACCAGGTTAAAAGACATGATCAATAAATTAGTGCCTCCTTTAAAAGCAACAGCATGAGTGAAGAAGAAAATTTTGATGAAATAATCCGTCAGAAGTTCGCTGAAAAGGAATTCGTTTTCAACGAAGAGAATTGGGAAAAAGCGGAAAAGAAAATGGATTCGTCCAGGAGATCACGAAAGATCATTTGGTGGGCAGCTGTTTTTTCGATCGGACTTTTTAGCGGAATGGCGGTGATGCTTCCTTTTGTGATAGATAAAAAGGAAGGTCCGGCACCGGTGATGGCGGAGCTTACCAAAAAAGAAATTCCGCAAGAGGACACGGAGGCAGCAGGAAACGCAGAGAGTACCGGTTTGCAGTTAAAAGAAAATGAAAATACATCCTTGCAGACTGATATAGCTGGCGAAAACAAAACAGAAGCGCAGGAAATTGCAACCACAAATAATAATTCCGGATCAAAGTCGGAAACTTTGCCGGATCAAGTATCGAACTCAGGTGAAGACAAAAGAAATTTTTCTTTAAATGAATCTTTGCAGAATGAAAAGCCAAAAACGAAAATAACCAATAGTGCTCCTGAATATAAGGCTAAAGAAAAACAACAAGAAGTATTCGCATCCTCTCAGCAGAAAAAAGGAAATATTGAGCCGACAGAAAATAATAATACAGCTGGATCAAAAAAGAAAGGACTTGAAAATACTTCTACCCAGTCTGGTCTAACTACCGGTGCGAATATATCCGTAGAAACTAATTCAAATAATAACGCAGAGCCTGTTAAGAAGGAATCTTCGGAAATAAAAAATGAATCCGGATCGGAAACGCTTTTAGTGCAGGCTCCGTCTGCGGGACAAACGGCTGTTCAGCAAAATGAAATAAAAAATGATTCTCTGGTCCCAGGAACAAATTCACTAGCTGATTTGAATAAACCGGCAGAAGTTCCGCTTGCAGCCAAAGACAGCGCTGATCCTAAAACAAATAACAGTTCGCCACCGGCCAGTGCTTCAAAAAGTAATTCCCCTAAAGCTCCCAAGCGTGGATTGGCCAGTGCCGATATTTTGTCCATTGAGGCCGGCACTAATTACGGGTTTGGCTGGAATTACTCAGACGCAACTGAAGCCCGCGGATTTAATCCTATAGCGGGAGTTGCCTTTACACATTATTTCAACCAGGACTGGGCCATTTATTCCGGAATCCAATACGGCAGCTTAGGCCATTTGACTGCCAGCCAAAAAATATTTTCAAAGAAAAGATATGACTTTGGATATACGGCAATAGATACAATCGTGGATACGAAAGTGCTGTACTATGCCGTACTTCCTATTCAGGCTCAATACCATTTCAATAACCGGAATGCACTTAGCATTGGAGGAAATATTTCATACTTAGTGAATGCGAAAAGCGATGTCACCGTTAATTCGAAAAATAATCTGGGGACAGCACCCGTTACAGAAAAATCGGTAATGGGTTACTATGCGGGTGCTTTCAAGCAATGGGATGCATCAGTGGCTGTTTCGTACCGCAGAAAGATCTCGGAGAAATTCAGCGTATCCGCTTCAGCTTATTTTGGATTGATTGACATTAAATCAGATGCTTTCTTTTCCAGAAACCGCTTCGAACGAAACTCAGGGCTTAAATTAGTACTCAGCTATGACCTATTTCAATATTAATAACATGCAACGACTTTTTTACTTATTGGTTTTTTCTTTCTTTTTTATTTCTTCCTGCAAAAAGGAATATCCTGATCCTTCGGGAGAAACACCTGTGTTCTACGCAAAGGGCGTTATAAATGGAAACGCGGTGAACATACAAGCGGGAGTTAATGATTACTATATGTTTACTTCCTTTGTCCAGGATTCAAATAATGTATATAATTTTCTGGGGAGCTTAAAACAAACCATTTGCACAAGCTGCACTAACAGCCTGCAGTTTCAAATTAACGACCGGAAAGTTTCCTCTATTAACTCTCCTGTGGCTGATTCTTCTCTATTACCGGGTCATTACACTTTTCAAATACCGGGAGGGATCTCTGTTCAATATCCTGTAGACTTTATTGCAATTCCTGATCCAAATGATACTGCGTTGAGTTATTCCTGGAATTTCGGAGATAACTACACTTCTGCACTTGACAATCCCTTACATTCTTATTCTGCTCCCGGAGCATATAACGTATGCCTGAACATTACTTATGCCAGCGGGTGCTCCAGCAGCATTTGTAAAAAGATAAACGTAGGCAGCAGTGTTTCTTCTTCCTGCAATGTTAACATTACGGGAAACACAATGATTTCTCCGGGAGATAGTACAACCCTGACAGCATCTTTTTTCCCTGCTTGCACAAATGCGACCTATTCATGGAATGGAAATGGCTTAACCGGAAATGCAAATTCCATTATGGTACAGCCTCTTTCTACAACACAATATCAGGTAATTGCATGCTGTTCCAACGGCTCTTCTTGTTGCGATACTGCTTCTGTTACAGTGGTAGTTGCGCAAGTTCCATCCTGCATAGCTAATTTTGATTTTCATGTTGACTCAACGAACGTTACCGGCCCTTCTAATCCGTATGCTTTGACCGCAGCCACACTTACATGGATAGATAACTCCGGAATTGTGTATACTTCAAACAACGCCAACCAGTCACCCAATAGTTATTTCCAAATTGTTTCTGTGGAGAATTATTTAAACAACCAGCTGGGCCAACGCACAAAAAAATTGCACGCCAAATTTACGTGCAAGCTATTTAGCTCCAACGGCACCAATTCTGTTCAAATAGACAACGGAGAGGCCGTGATTGCGGTTGCGTATAAATAGTTTTCCCCTATCCGGGTTCTATTTGTTTCCTGAACAATTCGAGTGCGTTTTAGCAGTCTTCCTTTGGACTTCACAGCCTGCCAGTTACCATTCTATTTCGACCAGTTACTAAAATAGCACTCCTCCCCCCCAACCTTGTTTAGCTTTCCTGCGTGGTAGTATTCAAAGAACGTTCGGAAGATATTTATAATCATTAAAAAACAAAAAAAAATGAAACCACGAACTCAAACCCTCAAGCCCGCTCCGGAAACTATTCTTGCGGCCCTTGTGTTTATGTCCCTTGCTGCATTCTTTGCAGTTGTTATTTACAACTTCATTATGCATTGAATTCAGGTAACCGTAAAACAATTTTTTAAAAATATATACCCATGAAAAAACAAATCTCTATTTCATTAAAATCACTGACGCTTTTGTTACTGGGAAGCTTATTCTTCTTGCAGGCAAAAGCGCAGCCAGGCAGTGGCTGTAAAGCCGATTGGAATTCGCACGACACAACCGGTGGATGTACCCAATACTTTTACAATACATCCGCAGGAACAAATAACAACACTACATATACCTGGGGTTTTGGGGATGGACAAACATCTAATCAGCAAAATCCAGCACACACATACACTGCTTCAGGTACCTATAATGTTTGTCTGACTATTAGTGTACCTAAAACCAATGGCATTGCATGCTGGGACAGCCTTTGCAGAAATGTAACCGTTCAGTGTGGTGCACCGGGGCCATGTACAGCTAACTGGGATTCGTATGATACTACGGGCAGCTGTACTGAACACTTTTATAATTCCTCGTTGGGAACTAATAGCAACACCACTTATCACTGGAGCTTTGGCGATGGACAAACATCCACTTTGCAAAATCCTGCACACACATATGCGTCATCAGGCATCTACTGGGTTTGCCTTTATATTAATGTTCCCCTAGGCAACGTAGGCATGTGCAGTGACACTCTTTGCAAATATGTAACTGTTCAGTGTGGAACAAATGGAATCTCTTCTTCAGAACAGATAGACATATCATTGTCTGTGAATAATCCCATTTTTTCTTTTGCCGATATTCATTACTCCATTCCTTCTGGCGGAACCATTGAACTTGCTTTGTTCAATATCCTTGGAAACAAAATAGGAATACTTGAAAGTGGCAATAAAAATGCAGGAATACATTCTTATTCATTCAGCACAGGAAGTTTTGCAAAAGGAATGTATTTCCTTAATCTAAGCTTCAAGGGAGTAACTACAACAAGGAAAATTGTTATTGCTGAATAATAAATAGGTTAACCACCTCATGACAAGGGGTCGTTGGAGAGATCTAACGGCTCTTGTTATTTTAGACATATATGTCATGCCTGTTTTCAACTTATTGATAATCAAACATATATCCTATGTTTTAAAAATAAGGTTTTGCATGCCCAACCCTTGGACTGATTTTACCGTGTAGTGTTATGAGTAGGATATATAATTGATTATAGTTTGGAATTATATACATCCCTTTTTAATTAAAAATAAAATATCAACTAAATCTCAAAATCAAAAAAATGAAAATCTCTACTTCTTTAAAATTATTGGCGGTTGTCTTCCTTAGCGGCTTATCGTTCACGCAAGCTACTGCTCAGGCTGGCGGCAGTTGTGCTGCAAAATGGAATTCTCAGGTAAGCAACTGTTCCGTGCGCTTTACAAATGCCTCCTCGGGAACATCATCAAGCACCACCTATGCCTGGAATTTTGGCGATGGCCAAACTTCGAATGTGCCAAATCCAAGTCATACATACACGGCATCCGGCACATATACTGTTTGCCTTACTATTGCGGATAATGGTTTGGGCAACATTTGTCAAGACGTGCTTTGCAAACCCGTAACAGTTGATTGTGGCAACGGATCAGCATGTACCGCGTACTGGCAATCACAAGCGGACCCATCAAATCCTTGTATGATTAATTTTACGGATGCCTCTACAGGAACAGGAAGCAGCACTGCATATAGCTGGGATTTTGGTAATGGACAAACATCTACCTCACAAAATCCTGCACACACATACACTGCCTCCGGATCATACAGCGTTTGCCTCACTATTATTACCCAAATACCCAATGGTAGCTGCACCGATACCTATTGCCAAGTTATAAGTGTACAATGCGGCACCGGAACATCATGTACTGCTAATTGGAGTTCACAAACAGGATCATCATCAGGATGTACAATTAACTTCACCGATCTTTCAGCAGGTGCATCAGCATGGACCTGGGATTTTGGGGATGGAAATACCGCTTTAACGCAAAATCCAAGTCATACCTATACTGCATCCGGAACTTATACTGTATGCTTAACAATTACTGTTTTGGTTGGAGGCGCTCCTCCATGCCGTGATAGCCTTTGCAAAAATATAATCGTTCAATGCCCTCCTACAGGAATTGCCTCACATGAAGCATCTGATTTTTGGCTAAAGGTCAATAATCCTGTGGTTTATTCTGCGGATGTTACTTATTATCTACCGGCAAACGGGCAAACGGAACTTGCTTTGTTCGATATTCTAGGCAATAAGGTAAGAGTGCTTGAAACCGGAAACAAAAACACTGGAATGCATTCGGCTCATCTCACTTCCGCGGATTTTTCAAAGGGTATTTATTTCATCAATCTCAACTTTGAAGGATCAACCATCAACAAGAAAATTATTATTGCAGAATAAATTATTTAACCAGATATTAACCTATGAAAAATAAAATCTCCGTTTCATTTAAATTAATGGCTGTTATCGTATTCAGCTCGCTGCTGTTTACACAAGCCAAAGCCCAGCTCGGTGGTGGTGCTTGTACGGCAGCCTGGAACTATCAAACAGGAACTGCAGGTGGATGTACAGCATATTTTGCTGATCTCTCCACCGGAACCAACTCAACAACACCTTATGTCTGGGATTTTGGAGATGGTACTTCCGGTACGCAACAAAATCCTACGCATACGTACAGTGCCTCAGGAACCTTTTCTGTTTGCCTTACAATTAGTGTAAAGAATACCAATGGGCCCAACTGTTACGACACCCTTTGCAACACAGTAACAGTTCATTGCAATAGCCCCAGCACAGGGGTAGGTTCTTTGGAGAAAACCAATATCTTGCTATCGGTTAATAATCCGGTCTTTGCTTCAGCGGATATACGTTATTCTCTTCCTGTCAATGGCACGGTAGAACTTACTTTATTTGATATGCTTGGCAATCGCATAAGCATTCTTGAGAACGGAACTAAAAACGCAGGAACGCATTCGTATTCCCTTAGCACAGGCAGTTTCTCAAAAGGAATTTATTTTCTCCGCCTTAACTTTAATGATACAAATGTTACCAAGAAAATTATTATAGCCGGATAATTAACATTAGGAGATTAACTTAAAGGCCCTGTGGTTAACGCCATGGGGCTTTTAATTTCGTTGATTTTACATTAAAAAGCTGTTATTTCGCTTAAACACATATATTTGCCCACTAAATTTGCCATTTCAAACAAAAAATCTATTTTAGCACCCAATTTTAATCAACCCCAGTCCCTTAATTAGAGGGATAAAAAATATCCAAGAGATGAAAATCCACAAAAGCCTCAGTTTGATCGTTTGCACTCTCTTCTTTGCAACCACTTTTGCACAGAAAAACTTCTACAAAGAAGCAGAAAGGAAATTCAGCACATTCGAGTATTTTGCTGCAATTGACCTTTATAAAGCTGCCTATAAAAAGGCTCCTAAGAAACTGAAGCCGGAATGTCTTTGGAAGATCGCGGAATGTTACCGCCTCATCAACGATGTTAAGCAAGCCGAGCTTAACTACCAAAAAGCTATTAAAGCACAGTGCGAACAAAAAGCACTTGCTACCTTATATTTAGCCGACATGATGAAACAGCAGGAAAAATATCCTGAAGCGATGGCTGAATATGAGAAATATAAAAAAGAAGTTCCTTCGGATAAAAGAGGAGAGATGGGCGCAGAATCCTGCAAGCTAGCTCAAAAATGGAAAGATAATCCTACCCGCCACAAAGTAGAGAACATGGTGCAGATAAACACCAAAGAATGGGATTTCTGTCCTATGTACTTAGAAAGAAAGAAATATACTACGCTGCTTTTCTCTTCTACTCGCCAGGGAGCAACAGGAGACATTGATGGTAACGTTGGACAATTGTTTGCGGATATTTTCACTACCCAAATTGATAAGAATGGGAAATGGAGCACTCCTACTCCACTGGGTTCACCGCTGAGCACAAAAGTGAATGAAGCTGCCTGCGTATTAGATGAAAAAGGAAGCAACATGTATTTCACTAAATGCGGAGTGGAGAAAAAGAAAAATCCTAAATGTCAGCTTTACTCAACTGTAAAACGCGGACAAGCATGGGAAGATCCTACAATGCTTCCTTTCGTTATTGACTCCTTTAATTATGGTCACCCTGCATTAAGCAAAGATGAGAGCGTTATGATCTTCTCTTCTGACTTGAAAGACAGCCTGAATCCTGGGTACGGAGGATTGGATCTTTATTACACATTATGGGACAAAAAAACCAAATCATGGGGCAAGCCTGTGAACTTGGGCGCTGATATTAACACAGCGGAAGACGAAGCATTCCCTTTCCTTCATTATGATGGTACTCTTTACTTTGCTTCTAAAGGACACTTAGGAATGGGTGGTTTTGATATTTTCAAAGCTCCTTCTGCAGAAACAAATAAATGGAACAAGCCTACAAACTTCACATCGCCTATCAACTCTGCCGGTGATGACTTCGCGATAGTTTTTGAAACAGAAAATGAACGCGGATATTTTACTTCAAACAGAGCCGGAGGAAAAGGCGGTGATGATATTTACTCTTTCATTTTACCACCACTGCTCTATATGCTTGAAGGGTATGTAACTGAATGTGATTCAAAGCTTCCTGTTCCCGGAGCAACCGTGAAACTGGTTGGTTCTGACAACAGCTCTTTCGAAATTAAATCTGATGCAAAAGGATACTACAAATATGAAGCAAATGGCCAAACCCGTTATATCAATCCGAACACATCGTATGTAGCAAGCTCTTCGGCATTGGATGTTAAAACTTCTGATTTTCCGGATGGACTTTTAGGAAATCCAAAAGGAAAGATCACCACTGTTGATCTGAAAGAGTCAACTAACTTCCGCCAGGATTTCTGTCTCAAGAAGATCGTGAAGGACATGAGAATGCCTTTGATCCTCTTCAAGCTGGATTCATCGGATCTTAGTCACCCTACCAATCCAAAAGATTCTCTGGAGTTCCTTGTTAAAGTATTGAACGAAAGCCCTAACGTAACAGTTGAGCTTTCTGCACACACGGATTATCGTTCTGATGCGGTGTACAATCAAAAGCTTTCATTCAGACGTGCTAAAACCTGCGTGGATTATTTAATTACTTCACGTGGTGTTGATCCGAACAGGATTTCACCTGCAGGATACGGAGAAAGCAGGCCTGCTGTAACCGATAGAGATGTTACATTGCCTAGCGGAAAAGTACTTCCAAAAGGCACTGTGTTGGCTGAAAAATGGATTGACAAAAACTATCCAAAAGCAAAGAACAGAGATGATTACGAGGCTGTGATGCAGGTCAATCGTAGGGTTGTGTTCTCTATCCTTAGAAAAGACTATGTTCCTTCAAAGAATGCAGATGGCACACCTGTAGCTGCTCCTGAGATCAAAATCACAGAGAGCATGTCAGAAGGCGGAGATGGCGGAGAATCTCAGGCGATCCCTAACAATGAAAAGATTAATCCTAATGCACCTGCCGTAGTAACTCCAACACCTGCTGTAGTAACTCCAACACCTGCGGCAACTCCAACAGTTGCACCAACACCTGATAAAGGAAAAAAAGGAAAAAAAGTTCAATAAAACGTAACACATAGCTAATTCAAAATATCCCGATATTTGTCGGGATATTTTTTTTGTACCTCACCCACCCCTCTCCAACGGAAGAGGGAGCTGTAGGAAGAGAACTAATATGAGCGCATCAAGATATAATTTAAGGGGAGTTTCCGCATCCAAAGAAGATGTGCATAACGCTATTAAGAAACTTGATAAAGGAGTTTTCAAAAATGCATTTTGTAAAATTGTTCCCGATCATTTAGCAGGCAGCAAGAGCCATTGCATTGTCATGCATGCAGATGGAGCAGGAACTAAATCTTCCCTTGCTTATTTATATTGGAAAGAAACGGGAGATCTATCCGTATGGAAAGGAATTGCACAGGATGCGCTGGTAATGAACATAGACGACCTGCTCTGCGTAGGCGCTGTAGATAATATCCTGGTATCCACCACCATCGGAAGGAACAAAAACCTTGTGCCCGGAGAAGTGATTTCTGCCATCATCAATGGCGTGGAAGAGTTCCTGGCCACCCTGCGTTCTTACGGAATTAATATTCGCTCAACAGGTGGAGAAACTGCCGATGTAGGCGATGTGGTGAAAACAATTATTGTTGATTCTACGGTTACCTGCCGGATGAAACGGAAAGAGGTAATGGACGAAAAAATCAAAGCAGGTGATGTGATCATAGGACTTGCTTCATTTGGAAAAGCAAAATATGAGAAAGACTATAATGGAGGAATGGGAAGCAATGGATTAACATCCGCGCGCCACGATGTGTTCTCTAAAATATATGCTAAAAAATATCCGGAGAGCTTTGATGGGGCGATTCCTGCAGAAGTGGTTTATTCCGGCAATAAAAAGCTAACAGATGCCACAGAAGTAAAAGGCGTTGATGCCGGCAAATTGGTTTTGTCACCTACGCGTACGTATGCTCCCATCATCAAAAAAATTCTGGATAAACACCGCAAGAGCATACACGGCATTATTCACTGCTCAGGTGGAGGACAAACCAAAGTTTTAAAATTTGTAAATGGAGTACACATTACTAAAGACAACTTATTTCCCACTCCTCCCCTTTTTAAATTGATTCAGGAGGAGTCTAAAACCGATTGGAAAGAAATGTACCAGGTGTTCAATATGGGACATCGGATGGAGATCTATACAGACAGGAAATCAGCCGAGAAAATAATCGCTATTTCGAGATCATTTGGAGTGGATGCCCAAATAATTGGGGGAGTGGAAAAATCAAATACCAAAGAGAATAAACTGACAATTAAAAGTCAGCATGGTGTGTTTGAGTATCTATAAACGCACTTAGTTCGTATTTTCGTACAAATTCGTTTTTCGAAGACTTTATGTTAAGTAAACTATCCTCAGTAAATAACCGCTACGAAGAAGTAGAAAGGCTGCTCTCTGATCCAAAGACATTGGCAGATATGAAACTTTTTGCCAAGCTGAACAAAGAATATAAAGACCTTAAGCCTATCATTGCTGCTTATCATCGTTATAAAAAAATGATAGATGATATTGATAGCGCCAAAGCCCTGCTCAAAACCGAGAAAGATGCCGAAATGCTCACCATGGCAAAATCGGAGATTGATGAGCTATTACCTCAGAAAGAACAGCTTGAAAACGAAGTAAGGCAAATGCTTATTCCGAAGGATCCGGAAGATGCAAAAAATTGTGTGCTGGAGATCCGTGCAGGTACCGGAGGCGATGAAGCCAGCATTTTTGCAGGAGATCTTTATAGAATGTATATGCGTTACTGCGAAAAAAAGAAATTCAAATTTGAAACGGTGGATGCTTCCGAAGGAACCATGGGAGGGTACAAAGAAATTATTGCAAAAATAACCGGGGAAAATGCATACGGCACGATGAAATTTGAAAGCGGGGTACATCGCGTACAACGTGTTCCGGCAACAGAACAACAAGGACGGGTACACACATCTGCAGCCAGCGTGGTTGTTCTTCCGGAGGCCGAAGAAGTAGACATACATATAAATCCTGCTGATATTTCTGTACAAACATCACGCTCCAGCGGAGCAGGCGGACAAAACGTAAATAAAGTAGAAACAAAAGTTCAGCTTACACATAAGCCTTCTGGCATTGTAATAACCTGCCAGGAAACCCGTTCGCAGGTTGATAACCGGGAACGTGCCATGGAAATACTTCGCACGAAATTGTACGAAATAGAGTACACAAAAAAAATGGGAGACATCGCACAAAAACGTAAAACCATGGTTTCTACCGGTGACCGTTCAGCAAAGATCCGGACCTATAACTATGCGCAGAGCCGTGTAACAGATCATCGCATTGGAATGAGCGTTCATAACCTTCCTACGTTTGTAGGTGGAGATATTCAGGATATGATTGATGCATTGCAGTTGGCAGAGAACGCAGAAAGACTAAAAGAAGGTGGGTCAATTGTTTAATTGAAATGGCGGCTGGCTGTTTCTCCCCCTTATAAAGGGGGCGCAGGGAGATTTGGCTGCTCGTCCCCCTTT
>Ga0163144_10013756_pt1 | contig 16854 bp, 14 predicted proteins | sample OliLak19BULKMAT1_FD_123175 | JGI IMG/M metagenome (GOLD analysis project Ga0163144, IMG submission 123175) | Freshwater microbial mat bacterial communities from Lake Vanda, McMurdo Dry Valleys, Antarctica - Oligotrophic Lake LV.19.BULKMAT1 | ecosystem: Environmental > Aquatic > Freshwater >... | reverse complement strand
GGGGACGGCGGGGGGACGGCGGGGAGCTTCCGCCCCGACGCTGCCGCGGTCGTCTCGGGCTCGCAGCTGAACTGCGCGCGACGTAGCATCCGGGCTGGGCAGCGCAACCGACGAATGACATGAGCATCGCTCATATCATTCGAAGCTGAACGCCGATCCGTTGGACGGACACGACAGGCGGACGGAGCCCTCGGCGCAATGCTCGAGGCACCTGGTTGGCGGAGCAGCATGCCGACGTGATCCTCCTGCAGGAGGCCGCCTGCGGCCGCTACGAGGTCTTCGCCGATGCGCTCGCAGGAACCCATCACTGGCGCTACGGTCGACGGCGCGGGCACGAGGGCCGCAACAGCGAGATCGTTGCCCCCATTTTCGATGAGCGCAACCCCGCCGTGAAGAAGATGATAGCCCGTCGAGCTACCCGGTGGTGCGCAGCCCCGCGGCGATGGCGTTCACGGTGCCGAGCAGCCCGAGTCGTAGCGTCTCGTCCTCGCGTCCCCCCGCCCGCCAGCGCGTCAGCAGCTCGCGTTGCCAGCGATGGATCGGTCGCAGGCTCTCCTGCCGCAGGTCCAGCAGTCGGGCGACGCGCTTGCGTGCCTCACGCAAGGGGGCACCGTACAGCTCGGTGAGCGCCGCGGTCGTGCGTGCGTACTCGTCCTCGATCTTGCGCATCACCACTGTTCGCGTGGTCTCGTCCTGCACTAAGCCCGCGTAGCCGCGCGCGCTATCGAGGTCGCTCGACATCACGCTGACGCTCACGTTGCTGACGATGTAGCGCGCGATGGGCCAGTCGAGCGCTTGCTGGGCCAGTCTGCGGTGGAGCTCGGGCTCGCGCTGCGCCAACGCCATCATCCCCGCGCCGAAGCCGTACCAGCCCGTGAGTGCGAAGCGCGATTGGGACCAGGCGAACACCCAGGGGATGGCGCGCAGATCCTCGAGCGTGTGCTGGCCGGTGCGTCGGGCCGGACGCGAGCCGATGCCGCTGGTCTCGATCACGTCGATGGGGGTGCCCTCGCGGAAGAAGTCGACGAAACCAGGGGTGCGCACGAGATTTTCGTACGCCTGGCGCGAGTGCTGCGACACCAGGTCCATCGCGTGCTCGAGCGCCTCGTCGTGGGCCGCGGGCTGGCCACCGGCGACGCGCCGCAGCGTGCCGGCGGCGAGCAGCTCGAGGTTGTAGGCGGCCGCGTCGAGCGAGCCGTACTTCTGGAAGATCGTCTCGCCCTGTTCGGTGATGCGCAGGCCGTGCTCGAGCCCGCCTTCGGGCTGCGACGCCAAGAAGCGGTGGGTTGGCCCCGCGCCACGACTCAGCGTGCCACCGCGGCCGTGAAAGAAGCGGAGGCCGACGCCGTGCCGGTGCGCGACCTCGAGCAATGCCGTCTCGGCGCGGTGGAGTCCCCAGAGGCTGGCGACGATGCCCCCGTCCTTGTTGCTGTCGCTGTAGCCGACCATTACCTCCTGCACGGGCGCGGAGGCCCCGCGCGCGACGCGGATCTGCTCGAGGCTGCGCTGGACGATCGGCGTGGACAAGAACGCGTCGAAGATCGCCGGAGCGCGCGCGAGGTCGTCGATGGTCTCGAACAGCGGAACGATCGGCAGCGGGCAGTACGAGCCGTCGCTGCCGAGGTGCAGCAGGCCGGCCTCGCGCGCGAGCAAGTACGGGACGAGCAGGTCGGACAGCGAGCGCGTCATGCTGACGATCAGCGCTCCGACCCCGCTGGTGCCGTGCACACGCGTCCAGTTTGCCAGCACGCGCAGTGCCCCCACGACCGTCTCGACCTGCGGCGACTCCGTCGCGCTCGGCAGCGCGAACGGGCGGTGGCTCTCGAGCTCGCGCAGCACGAGCTCACGGCGCCGAACTTCGTCCCAGCTGCTGAAATCGGTCGTCGTCTCTCCGCTCGCAACCAGCAGGCCCTCGACGGCGAGGTCGTGCGCGTGGCTGTTCTGTCGGACGTCGAGCGCCACCAGGTGAAAGCCGAAGGCGCGAACGCTGCGCGCCACGGGCTCGATCTCGAGATCGATCAGGCGCTCGGCTCGGACCTCGCGCAGCGCGAGTGTCAGCACGTCGAGGTCGGCCAGAAGCTCCGCCGATCCTTCGTAGACTCCGGGCATCGGGAGCGCCTCGGCGCTCTCGGGTAGTCGCGCGAGCATGAGGTTGGCGTAGGTGCGAAACGGCTCTTCGGGATTGCGCGCCAGTGCCGGTGCCGCGCGCTCGCCGAGCTGCGCCTCCTGATGCGCGATGCCGGACCGCAGCGCCTGTGGCGTGGGGTGCAGCAAGCCGGAGAAGCCCATGCGCGCGCCGAGCAACACCAGGGCGCTGCGCTGCAGGCCCAACGCGGCGTTGCGATAGCTGCGCAGAGCGGTGAGCGTGACTTCGGGGGTGACGAGCGGATGCCCGTCGCGATCTCCACCGATCCACGTGCCGAAGCGCATGCGAGGCCCGGGGCCACGGCGCGGCGGCAGACCAGCCTCGCGCCACGCCTCGTCGAGGTTCTGCGTGAGCAGCGACAGCGCCTCGGGCATGGAGCGCGTGAGCAGGTTGATCACGAGCCCTTGCTCGTCGCGCACGCCGGGCTTGCGCACGCGCACCTCGCCGAAGCGAAACAAGCGCTCGAGCACACCCTGCACGCGCCGTCGCTCGCTCGGGTCGAGCGCTTCGAGCGGACGGTCGTGATCGAGCAGCTCGGCGAGCTCGCGATACTGCTCGAGCGTGGAGATGCGGCGCGCCTCGGTGGGGTGCGCCGTGAGTACCGGCTGCACGTACACCGAATCGAGCAGGCGCTCGAGCTCCTGTGGCCCGTGATTGGCCGACAGTGGGCCCAGCGTGGAGCGAAACAAGCCCGACTCGGTCTCGCCGCGGCGCTCGGCTGCGGCGCGATGACGGGTGGCCTCCCGCTGCTCCATGAGACTCAGCAGGTGGAAGCCCATGCCCAGCGCCAGTACGCCATCGAGGCTGTAGGCGGTGTGCTCGTCCGAGCCGCGCAACGGGAGCGCCGCCGCGGCCTGGCCGTGGCCGATGTGCTCGAGCACCTCGGCGAACATCTCCAGCAGTGCGCGCGCGCCCTGGACCACCGCCTCCACGTCGACTCTCGACCGATTCGTCACGTCATGCATCGTCACTCCCATTCAGCGCTGCGAGGCGGCCGAAGCCTTGACCGAAGCGCGGGTTGATTCCGGCCACGAGCCTACAGCGGCGGCTGTGCCGGGGTCTCCTCGAATCGCGGTCGCACGGCTCATGCCCGATCGGGCCGCGCGGGCCGGCCGAAGGCACCACTTGCCCAGCGGCTGTGGGCCGCGAGCGAGAAGATCGTCGCGGGGTTGTGAGCTTGGGTCGAGCATGCGCCGTCGCTGCGCCGTGCTCGACGCGAGGATTGCCGCGCCGCCTCTCGACCCCGCGCAAGGGCTGCTCGGGTGCGCGCGTCGCCAGGCCCTCCGCTCCGACCTCGAAGATCCGCGCTTCATGGCGATCGATCCATACGACGAAGCACTCGAGGCATCGTTGCTGGGCACCACGCGGCGCCCGGGGGTGCGGCGGCAGCTCGGACGCTCGGGTCGATCGATGGGCGCAGCTGCGTCTGCAACGCGTTGGCGCGGGCGCTTGGGAACCGTCGCGTCTACTACGACACGGTGGTCAGCGCCTGATCAGAGCCGATCGCGCGCCCACGATCGCGCGCCCACGATCGCGCGCCCACGATCGCGCGTCAGTGAGCCGCGACGCCCGCGTGCGCCGCACGCAACACGTCCGCCGAGCGCATCAGGGCCTGCTGCTCGACCTCGTCGAGATCGGGCAGCAGGACCGTCACCGCGCCTTCGCGGCTGACGACCGTCGGCAGCGACAGGGCCACGCGCCCCGTGCCGAAGCAAGCCGTTGGCAGCGTCCCCGGCTCGTGCACGCGGGACACCGTCAGGACGCGTCGCTCGTCCCGCAGCACGCACTGCAGTAGTGACGCCGTCACCAGCCCGATCGCGTGGTTGGTCGCGCCCTTGCCGGCGATGATCTCGTACGCGGCGCGGCGTACGATCTCGGCGATCCCGGGTTCGTCTTCGCGTCGCCACTGCGGCAGGCGGCGAAGCGGCAGGCCGCCGACCTCGGCGGTGGACCAGGCGACGACCTGAGAGTCGCCGTGCTCCCCGAGGACGTAGGCATGCAGACTGTTGCGATCGATGCTCGTGCGGACCGACAGCTCGTGACGCAGCCGTGCGGTGTCGAGCATCGTGCCCGTGCCGATGACGCGCTCCGGTGGCAGGCCGCTGCTCTGCATCACCAGCTGTGTCATCACATCGACAGGGTTGGTGACGACGACCACCACACCCCGAGCGCCGCGCAGGCGCGCCCCTAGCTCGTGGGCAACGGCGGCGGTCACCGCGAGCGCGTCGAGGCGCGAAACGCCTGGCAGGGCGCCTTTGCCCGCCGCAATCACGATGACATCACAGCCCGTCGCCATATCCTCGACGCCGGCCCGACGGACCTCGCAGGAAGGAAAAAATGATGCGCCGTGCGCCAGGTCCAGCGCCTCGGCGTCGGCCAGACCGGCGCGGCTGTCGTCGAGCCACAGCTCTCGCGCAACGCCTCGGTGCAGCGTGCTGATCGCGACGCTCGCGCCCACCCAACCCACTCCGATGATCCCGACCCGCACGGAGCGCGCACCCTACCACGCGATCCCGCCCACTCGCGTCATCCCCCACCCGAGAAGGCGAACGCGAGCACCGGTACGAGCTAGCAGCGTGAACGGCACATCCGTTTCGCGAGCGCGCAACGGCGACCGCCCGGCACCGTCGACCACCGCAGCGAATGCGCACGCGACCGTTGCCCGCGTGGCTATAACTCGGAACGGAGAGCCCAGATGAAGCACGAGATCGATCGTCGTTGGGGCGATCTCGCCGACCAGCCCGCCGCGAACATCATCGAGCAACCTTCGCTGCGGGGTACCGCGGCAGGGATCCTACTGCCGTTGCTCGTGCTCGCGGATCGCGATCCTCGCGCGCGCTTGCTCGTCATGCCTTCCGATCATCACGTCGCCGAGCTGGATCCGTTCGCCGAGGCAACGGAACACGCGCTCGAGTGCGTCGAGGACGACGACGAGCACACGGTGCTGCTCGGGATCAGCCCCGACAGCGCAGACACCGAGTACGGCTGGATCGTGCCCGAGGAGATCGACTCCGAGGGTCGACTGCGGGTGCGCTCGTTCGTCGAGAAGCCGCCGCTCGCCCGCGCCGTCACGCTGCGTCACCGCGGTGCGCTGTGGAACAGCTTCGTCATGGCGACGAGCGTGCCGGCGCTGCTCGGGCTGTTCCGCGCGCGGTTGCCCGAGCTGCTCGAGCGGGTGGTCGCCACGCGTGCGATGGGCCCGGCGGCACTTGAGCGCGCGTGGGCGGAGCTGCCCGACCACGACTTTTGCGCCGACATCCTCGCGGGCAGCGAGGATCGGCTGTGGGTGCACCCCGTGCCACCATGCGGGTGGACGGATCTCGGCACGCCCACTCGCGTCGCGAGCGTAGTCCGCGATACCCCGACGCGCGGCCTCGAGAAGACGTGTGGGCCGTTGGTGCTCGCGTCGCGATGCGGCTCACCGAGCGGTGCGAATCTCTCGCCACGCATGTAAGCCCGTGGCACTCGGGGCATCCCAAGGCACACATGAGTCGAACCACGCTTCGCATCACACTTCGCTTCGCGCTTCGCTTCGCGCTCGGCCTGACGGGCCTGATGATCGCGTGCACCGACGCCGGCTCGGGCGACGACAGCGGCACCTCGGCCGAGACGAGTACGTCGAGTTCCTCGAGCGACGGCAGCGACAGCAGCGACTCGTCGGGCGAGTCGGGCACCGTGCCGCAATCCGGCGAAGAGCTGTTCGCGACGTTCTGCGCCTCGTGCCACGGGCCCGCCGCCGAGGGCTCCACTCTCGCGTACGAGATCCGTCACCCTTCGCACGAGTACGCGCGCTGGGTGATCCGCAATGGTCGTAGCGGCGGCGAGTTCCCGGGATCCGAGATGGCGGCGTATCCCGAGGCGCTGCTCGACGACGCGGCGGTCGACGCGATCCTCGACTGGCTCGACGGCTTCGAGCAACCGACGACCGGTGAGGCGCTGTACCTCGACTACTGCGGCAACTGCCACGGTGCCGACGCGCGCGGCGGCGTCGTCGAGAAGCCGATCGAGTACGAAGGCGTGAACGACATGCTCGAGAAGGTGCGCGAGGGCGAAGGCGGCAGCAACTACGGCGCGCGCTTGCAGTACATGCCGAGTGTCGCCAGCGACCGACTCGACAACGACGAGGTCACCGCGATCGCGGAGCACATCGCGACCTTGTGATGGCGACCTCCCGTCCGCCCGACGTCGCCCGGAGCTCCCGGGGTTGATGCTTCATGGCTCACGTCGAACGACATCGATCTCACCGCGGCGCATGGCTGCGGGCCGCAGTGCTCGGCGCCAACGATGGCATCGTCAGCACGGCGAGCCTCGTGCTCGGAGTGGCCGCCGCCGATGCGTCGCCGAGCGTGGTGCTCGTCGCCGGGCTCGCGGGCCTGGTCGGCGGCGGACTGTCGATGGCCGCCGGTGAGTTCGTCTCGGTGAGCTCGCAGAAGGACGTCGAGAAGGCCGACCTCGCCCGCGAGACCGAAGAGCTGCGCACCGTGCCCGAGCGCGAGCTCGACGAGCTGACGGCGATCTACGCGGCGAAAGGGCTCGCACCCGAGCTCGCCCGCGAGGTCGCCCGTGCCTTGACCGCGACCGACGGCCTGGCCGCGCACGCACGTGAGGAGCTGAACATCGACATCAACGAGCTCGCGCGTCCGATCCAGGCCGCGTGGTCGAGTGCGCTGTCGTTCTCGATCGGCGCCGCGCTGCCGCTGGTGGCGATGATCGCGGTGCCGATCGCAGTGCGCACGCCGATCACGCTGACGGCGGCCACGCTCGCGCTGGGCGGACTCGGGGCCTGGTCGGCGCGTTTGGGCGGCGCGCCGATGCTGCGCGCGGTGATCCGCGTGGTGATCGGCGGTCTGCTCGCCATGGGCCTCACGATGGCCATCGGGGCTGCGTTCGGGGCGGCCACCTGAGTCGGAGATCCGTCGATCGACAGCGAGGCTCGGCCGATCCGCCAGCTCCTCCTTTCGCCGAGGTCAGCCAGAGGCGGCGCAATCGCTGCGGGCCCTCGGGCCCGACGCCGTCCGATCTGCGCCTTGCGCCGCGGCGGCGTGCCCGCAATCTGGTCTCGGAGAATCGACCGACCATGTTACGCGCAGCCATCGTCCTCTTCATCATCGCGTTCATCGCAGCCGTCTTCGGCTTCACGGGCATCGCCGCCGGTGCAGCGTCCATCGCCAAGATCATCTTCTACTGCTTCCTGGTACTCGCCGTGATCGCCGTCGTCGGTGGGCTCGCGTTCGGAAAGCGTCGGTGGTGACGCTCCACCGTAGTCCGCCGGCTTCGTGGGAATTCCACCGCCGCGGCGATCCGCGGTGCTCACGATCGGAGTAATCTCGCCGTCATGTCCGACCGTGACGTCGAGCGCGACTGCACCACCGCCACCTTCGTCGACAGCCTGCGCCGCCTCGCCGACGCCCTCGAGAAGGGCGAAGCCTTCCGCATCCAAGTCGCTGGCAAGCGCTTCGTGGTGCCAGCCGACGCGAAGCTGTCGATCGAGCACGAAGCGATGGACGGCGACGAAGAGCTCGAGTTCCAGCTGCGCTGGGGACAAGGCTGATCAGGCGATGGTTCGCGAAGATGCCACCGTCCACGACCGCCTCAGCTCGAGCTGCGCTAAAGTAACGCGGCTGGGCGGTCGAACCACCATGCGTGGCCACCATCCTCGTTGTCGATGACGACCCGATCATCGCCCAGGTCGTCGCCGCGACGCTGACGCGCGTCGGTCACGTCGTACACATGCACGACTCGGGTTTCGGACTCGCCGTCGCGGTGCATCGCTTCAGGCCCGACGTGGTCGTGCTGGACGTGAACATGCCGGGGCTCAGCGGTACCCGCTCGCTCGACGCCGCTGCGGGCCTCAATCCCAACTACCGGCTCGAGACGCGCGTGCTGCTGGACAGCGGCGCGCCGGCCGACGAGCTGCGGCAGCTCGCCACGCGCGTCGGCGCGCACGGCTCGCTCGCCAAGCCGGTGCGACCCTCGGAGATCGCCGAAGCCGTCAGAGCATGCTTGTCCACACCGTGCCGGCGCCTCGGCGTGGCGTGATTCGTGGCGATCGCCCGCAGCTCCGCGGCGCAGGTGGTCGAGGTTCGCCCGTGCGCGCGACCCTTCGGGGAAACCCCACCCGAAGCGCGCTTTTTCCGCGCTTGATCAGCGCTAGTGCGCTAGGCTGGTCGGGAACGGAGGGGACGATGCAAGAGTTGACCGCCGAAGAGCTGGCAGATCGAGTGAGCCGGCTCTTCTTCGAAGATGCGCCGATCGGCATCGCCGTGACCGCTGTGGACGGCTCATGCCGTCGCGCCAACACGATGCTCGCTGGGATGCTCGGGTATTCCGTCGAGGAGCTGACGGCCACGTCGCTCGTGACCCTGACCCACCCCGATGATCTCGCGAAGACCCACGACGCCAAGCAGCGCCTACTCGAGGACAGACCCAACAGCGTCGAGGTCGAGAAGCGACTGTGCGCGAAGGACGGACGCTACGTCTGGTTCAGTATCACGTACACGCTTCAGCTCGACCGCGCCGGAGGCCCGGAGCTCACGAAGTACTTTCTCGACATCACCGAGCGCAAGCAGCGCGAGCACGCGTTGCGACACTCGGAAGAGCGGTATCGACGCCTGTTCGAGACTGCCCACGATGGCATCCTGATCGTCGAGCCCCAGACGGGGCGAATCGTCGAGGCCAATCCGTTCATGACCACATTGACCGGCCGCGCTCGCGCTGAGCTGGTGGGCACGCTCCTTTGGAACATCGGCCCCGTCTTCGACACCGCCGCGTCCAAGGAACAGTTTGCCGCGCTGAAAGCCCACGGTCACGTCCGATACGAAGACATGCCACTGCGGACGCGAGATGGACGCGAGGTTCCTGTCGAGTTCATCAGCAACGTCTATCTCGTCGACGGCAAAGATGTGATTCAGTGCAACATTCGCGAGATCTCGGAGCGCAAGCTGGCCGCTGAAGCGCTGCGCCTGCGGGATCGCGCCATCGATGCCGTTGCGCAGGGCATCGTCATCACCGACGCCCTCCAAGAGGATGAGCCCATCATCTACGCGAGCCTCGGCTTCACTCGAATCACCGGCTACGCGGGCGAAGATGTCGTGGGGCGCAACTGCCGCTTCATGCAGGGCGTAGGCACCCAAGAGGAGCCCGTCGCTCGGTTACGGCAGGCAATACAGCGAGGAGACTCTTGTACGGAGGAGCTCCTCAACTACCGCAAAGACGGCACGGAATTCTGGAACAGCATCTCCCTCTCGCCGATCAAGGATGCTAAAGGCATAGTGACGCACTTCGTCGGAGTGCAGTCCGACGTGACGGCTCGGAGGAAGTTGGAAGCTCAACTCAGTCAGGCTCAGAGGATGGAGGCTGTCGGTAGGCTTGCGGGGGGCGTGGCGCACGACTTCAACAACCTGTTGTCGGTGATCTTGAGCTATGCAGAGCTCGCTGGCAGCGACATCAGTCCCGATGATCCGGTGCAAACCGACCTCGCGGCCATCCAAAAGGCCGCATTGGGTGCTGCGGAACTGACCAAGCAGCTCCTTACGTTCAGCCGACAGCAAGTGGTCGAGACCAGGGTACTCAGCCTGACAAAGTGCATCGTCGGAATGGAGAAGATGCTCCGACGCCTTCTCGGCTCGGACATCGAGCTGACCATACTCCCGGCCCTCGCTCCCGGAAACGTGAAGGCCGACCCCAGTCAAGTCGAGCAGATCATCATGAACCTCGCGGTCAATGCCCGTGACGCGATGCCTCAGGGAGGCAAGCTGACCATCGAGACCGCGAACGTCGAGTTGGATGAGGCCTACGCCGGCCTGCACCTCGACGTGCAACCGGGCGCGTACGTGATGCTGGCTGTGACCGACAATGGCGCCGGGATGGATGCGGAGACCTCGAAGCGGATCTTCGAGCCCTTCTTCACGACCAAGGAGAGGGGGAAAGGAACAGGGCTCGGGCTCGCGATGGTCTTCGGGTGCGTCAAGCACAGTGGCGGTCACATCTTCGTCTATAGCGAGCCTGAGACTGGCACGACGTTCAAGATGTTCTTCCCCAGGGTCGGCGGCGCGATCGAGGCTCGGCCTTCGGCGCTCCCGGTGCTCGAACCCGAGACCGAAAGCGGCACGATCCTCCTCGTCGAAGACGACGACCAAGTGAGGCTTCTCGCTCGCAACATCCTGCGAAGGCGGGGCTACGTCGTCTTGGAGGCGCCCAACGGTGGGGAGGCTCTTCTCATCTGTGAGCAGCACCCGGGCAATATCGATCTCCTGTTGACCGATGTGGTGCTTCCTCGGATGAGTGGGCGCTTGTTGGCCGAACGCCTTGTGCCGTCACGGCCGACCATGAAGGTGCTCTACATGTCTGGCTACACCGACGATGCGATCTTGCAGCACGGCATCATCAACTCCGGCGTCGCGTTTCTCCAGAAGCCGTTCACGCCCACCACGATGGCAAGAAAGGTGCGCGAGGTTCTTCAAATGGCGCGGTTGTCTCGCTGAGGTGGAATGCCGTTTGCGCGTAGGGGACGGCGATCGAAATGTCGCGCACGGGACGCCAGCGTCTCGCTCACGGGCTCACTTTGCGGTCGGTGGGTGGTCGGCGAAGACCCGCTCACGCAGCTTGTGCAGCTCGGCCTGGACGGTGGCGGCGAGCTCGTTCATGTCGTCGGAGGCCGCCGCGGTGGCCTGATCGAACATGTGCTCGACCTTTTGCAGCTTGGGCTGGAGCGCTGCCCATGCGTCGCGCGCGTCCATGCCCGCGAGGTGGACGCGCACGCGAATCTCGTCCGCGTGGCGCCGGATGTTCTCGATGATGCTCTCTTGATCGGTGCTCATCTCAGGCCCAGGATGGCCCCTGCGCGCTCGTCGGCCACCCGCTCGTTGCGCGCGGCGCCGGCGTGTCCGACGCTGAAGTTGCGCGTACTCACTCCTGCGGCGCGAACCGAGACAGGGCAAGCAGCGCGTCGGTCGTCGTGAAGACCCCGAGGATCCGCTGCGGGTGCTCGGGATCGACGACGACCGCACTGCCGTGCTTGTCGCTGGCCATCGCGGCGGCGACGGCATGCAGATGCGCGTCTGGACCGCACGTGAACACGACCTCGGTCATCGCGTCCTCGACGGTCGGCGGCTTCGCCCGCGGCGGCTCGTCGACCAGCAGCGACTCCGTCAGGTTCACGTCCCGGTCAGTGACGATGCCGACGAGCCGGCCCGCGCGCACGACCGGAAGGTGCCGGATCTTCAGCTCGGCCATCCGCGTTCGTGCATCCGACACGCGGGCGTCGACCTCGATCGTTTCGGGACAGGTCGTCATGAACTCTCGAACTCTTGCGATGATCGTCATGCTGTCTCCGTGGATCGTCGCCCCGCGACGACCGACCGTGGGAGCTTAGTCGAGGTCCGCACGCGCATCTACTGCGTGCGGCACCCCGCGTCGGCTCGCGAGGCCCGACGCAACCCGTTTCGATCACTGGCCTTTCGAAATCGTCTCGCCGGCCGCAACTGCGTCGAGAATCTCGCCGATCTCGATCATGTACATCTGCCGGCCACCGAGGTGCGGCGAGTCGAGGACCACACGACGCTCGTCGCGGCTCAGGCGTGGGTGGGTGTCGGCTCGGAAGATGCCCTTGTACTCCGGTGGCGACAGCAGGTCGGCGAGCGCGAAGATCTCGTCGGTCGGGAGGTGGAACAAGAACGGATGCTGCAGCCGGTAGCGATCGGCATAGGTGTCCGCGAGCATCCAATCGCCGCCCTCGAAGAAGGTCTGGTGGCCGTCGGCGCGCGTGGGCAGCATCGTCGAGACGTAGCCGACCTTGTCTTCGAACAGCGCATAGCCGTCGTAGGCGTCCGAGAAGATGACGATGTGCCGATCGTCGAACCAGTCGACGTGGCTGAGCATGCCTTTTTGGCTGAGCATGAACAGATCGCTGCCGTCGAGGTCGGCCGTGAACACGCGGTGCTCGAGGTTGGTGCGGCCCAGGACCCAGCGCTCGTAGAACAGGAACCTGGTGCCCGCATCGTTGATCTGCAGCATCTCGATGAAGTGCTCGTGCTCGGCCACCGCACCAGCGCGGCGCTTCGTTGCGAACACCTCGGCGATGGACACGATCTGCTCGGACTCGCCGGTGGCCAAGTCCATCGAGTAGATGCCCGCGTCGGTTGGGGCCGGCACGCCCTCGGTGGGGTCGGGCGCGCCGACGTAGCCGTAAGTCGGGCGCCAGCGACCGAGCCGCGCGAAGTCGATGCCGAGTGCGCGCGTGCCGTCCGGCGTGATCGTGTAGATCGGCCGCGGCAGCAGCCGTTCGGTGCGCGCGCCGACGTCGAGGATCCGCGCGACGAAGCGGGCGCCCTTGCCCTCACCGATGCGATCGTTCCAGATGATCTCGTCGTCGGTGTGGGGGATCCACTGCAGCATGCAGCCCTGCTGCCAGTTCCACGCCCGCGACTCGCCCAGCCGCACCCACTCGTCGCCGGCGTGCAGATCGACCATGCCGATCTCGATGGCGTCGACCGGCGTCACCCGGCGGTTCTCGAAGTCGACGGCCATGCCCAAGACGTAGCGATCCGTGGGATCGAGCTCGTGTTTGTCGTAGTAACCAAACCAATGAAAGCGCGGACCGCTGGTGAGGGGCCGGATCGTCGGTCGCGTCGGCAGCGTCGAGCGCCGCCCGTGCGCGGTCGCGAGTGCGACGACGTCCTCGGTCGACAGCGCGCGCGAGAAGATGCGAGCGCGCCCGACGATGACAGCGGTCGACGGATTCTCGTCGCGCTTGCGACGGCGAATGCCGAGCTTCGCACTGCCGACGTGGATGCTCGCGACCACTTCCGTCTGGCGGTGGATCTCGATGCCGTCGAGGTAGAACACGACCTCGGTGCCCGGCACCACCACTGCCGCGAGATCGTAGGTCTTGCCGAGCCGCAGCTGCTGGGTCGCGTGGATCGACGTCGCGAGACTGCGCGTCAGCTTGCCGTCGTCGGACAACAAGAGGTACGGCCGCTGGGCCTCGTCGATACCGAGCTCCCACGCGAGGTTGTCGTGGGTGTCTTGCCACCGCGTGAGCGTTCGCGCGCGTTCGTGGGGGCGGCCGTCGAGCCGCACCTCGGTGACGAGCGTGAACGCACCCGGAAGCTTAGCCGCAGCCTTCGAGTCGGCCGGCGTCGGCCGGCAGTGTTCCGTCGTGAAGCCGCAATCGATCGACACGACGGCCTCGGCCTCGAGCGCCGCGGCGGACTCGGACTCGGACTTCGCCGAGCGGTCGGTGGCGTCGGTCTCCCGCCGCGAGGCCGGGTTGCCGCACGACGCGGCGAGGGCGATCGCTGCGAATGCGCGGCCGAGGCCTCGCCGGCTCAACCGGGGTCGACGCGTTCGCTGAGCCATCGGGTGTAGTCCGGCGCTGCGTCGCAGGTGATGTGGTCGGCGTTCTGCATCTGACCGCTATCGAAGGCCCGCAGCTCGCGGTGGACTGTGACGCCCGCGTAGGGCTCGAGCAGTCTGCGCTGGCGCTCGACCGCGGCGTCGAGGTATCGCTCGAGGTCGTCCTCGACCGCGAGGCGTCGATACAGCGGGCCAGGTACGATGTCGACGGGGAACCCGTGCAGCGCCGCCAACTCGGCGATCCTCACCAGTGCGTCCTGGTTGTCGCGCGAGAGGCGGAAGCGGTTCTTCGCGAGGAATTTGCGGTGGCCGCGGGTGTCGCCGGCGACCTGCCCGGGGATCGGGTCGCACATCCGCACGAAGCCGTTCGGCTCGAGCGTCGGTTCGGTCCGCGGCAGCTCGCGGTCGGCCGCACGGATCGCGGCGAGCTCGTCGTCGTCCTTGACCAGCTTCCACCACGCCAGCTCCAGCGCCTTGCGGATCGACGTGCGCTCCGCGTAGATGCGCACCCAGCGATTGGTCACCAGCTCGATCAGCTCGTCGCCCTCGATCTCGTACTGCTCGCGGATGCGGGCGCTCGTCGCCCACGTGCGTGGGACCCGACCGATCAACGCACGATCGAGCGGCCGGTGCCACACGTCGTAGGCGTGCACGAGCACCACGCGCTCGGGTGCACCGAAGCGCTCGAGATACTCCTCGAGCATCCACAGATCACCGGTCGCGCCGAAGTTGCCGATGGTCCCGAGGTTCACGGATGTCTTGCCCCGCTCGGTGGCGAGTACCTCGGGGTCGAAGGCCTGCGCCACCGACGAATCGCCGAGTACCAGCCAATCGACCGGCCCGTCGAGCTCGCCGAGCACGCGCCACTTGTGGGCGATGTAGCGGTAGCCGAGGTTGGTGCCGTGGCGATCGAGCCACGCGCCGACCGCTAGCTCCACGCCGATGACCGTCGCGATCGCAATCACCACCGCGAGCACGATGGCTCGCGCCCTGGTGACGTGGTCGATCGACTCTTCGTATCCGCGTTCGAGCATCGTGCGTCAGAACTGGAAGTAGATGAACTCGTTGCTCTCACCGGTCGACAGCGCGACCGTCGCGGCGAGGAGCAAGCCATAGAGTATGCCGCGCAACAAGGCCGGCAGGCGTAGCGCGCAGAGCAGGTCGTTGCGCGCGAGCTGGGCGAGCTGCATCAGCAGCACTGGCAGCCACACGGCCCCGAGCGCGGCCCACTGCAGCTCGTGATCGGCAGCGCTCGGCACTCCGATGCCCGAGGCGAACGCGCCCAGGTCCGCCAGCGAGCCCACGCGGAAGATGATCCAGCCGACGACCGTCAGCGGGAACATGACGGCGACGCGCAGCAGGTCGGCCCACCACACCGCGGTTGGCAGGCGCGGCCCCGGCAGCGAGCCGACCGCGCGATAGAGGATCAGCAACAGACCGTGGTAGACGCCCCAGATCACGAAATTCCATGCCGCGCCGTGCCATAGGCCGCCCAGCGTCATCGTCAGCATCAGGTTGCGATCGGTGGCCCAGCGACCGCCACGGTTGCCACCCAGCGGGATGTACAGGTAGTCGCGCAGCCAGCTCGATAGCGACACATGCCAGCGCCGCCAGAAGTCGCTCGGACTCACCGCGAAGTACGGCAGCTTGAAGTTGATCATCAGCTCGAAGCCCATGATCTTCGCGAGCCCGCGCGCGATGTCCGAGTAGCCGGAGAAGTCGCCGTAGATCTGCGCGGTGAAGGCCAGTGCACCGAGTAGCAGTGCGCTGCCCGAGTGCGCTGATGGATCAGCGAAGATCGCGTTGGCGATCGTCGCTGCGTTGTCGGCCACGACCACCTTCTTGAACAGCCCCCACAGGCACAGGAACATGCCCGCCTCGATGCCTTCGGCGGTCATGATCCGCGGCCGCTGGGTCTGCGGCAGCAAGTGCACGCTGCGCTCGATCGGGCCGGCGACGAGCTGGGGAAAGAACGTCACGTACAGCGCGAAATCGCGGAAGCTCGTGCACGCCGGCAGCTCACGGCGGTACACGTCGATCGTGTAGCTCATCGTCTGGAACGTGTAGAACGAGATTCCGACCGGCAGCACGATCGACACGGTCGGCAGCGCGCCGTCGATGCCGACCGCGTGCAGCAGCGCGTCGAGACTGTCGACGAAGAAGCCGAAGTACTTGAATCCCGCGAGCACGCCGAGGTTGCTCACCATCGACACCATCAGCCAGCGCTTGCGTGCGACGGGATTCGGTGCGCTGTCGATGCGGATCGCCGCGACGTAGTCGATCACGGTCGAGAGCAGCACCAGGCCGAGAAATCGCCAGTCCCACCAGCCGTAGAACACGTAGCTCGCGATGAGCAGCATCGCGTTTTGCCACGATAGCCGTCGCTGCGTCAGCACATACAGCGCCAGCACGATGCAGAAGAAAGCGAGGAAGACCCAGGAGTTGAACAGCATCGGGAAGCGAGCCGCGCACTCGGTCGCCCGAGCGCGAGCCTAGCAAATCCCGAGCTCTGACGCCTGTCTACGGCGCAGGGCCGATCATCTTGTTGCGGCGGCCGCTGCCGGCGAGCCGCTTGCGCTCGGCCTTGCGCCGCTTGCGAGCCTCGGACTTGCTCTCACCGACGAGCTGCTCGCGGATCGTCACCGAGCCGAACCACACACGACCGGTGATGCGGATCCGTGCGTGGCCCATCGGTGGCGCACCGGCGAGACTCTCGTCCTGATCGACCTCGCCGAACAGCGTGTTGCACTCGACGTCGACGGAGAGGCCCGGCGGCACGATGACCTCGAGCTCGCCGACCAGGACGTTGACCTCGAACACGGTGACGCCGGCGGCGAGCTGCGCTTCGCGCAGGTCGAGCCGCACACTCGCGAACACCGTGCTCACCGCATTCGAGCGCGCCGGCGTCCACGCCCCGGCGCGCTTGGTCTCCGCGAAGATGGCGCGGATCGAGCCGGTGAGCGCGACGTTCTCGATCGGGACCAGCGCGACCGACTCGGCACCCGGCACGTCGCTCACGGCGATCGGCGCCGCGAGATCATCGATGAGCGCCGCGATCTCGGACGCGGTCGCCGCATGCTCGAGCGCCTCGAGCCGGCGATCGAGCTCGTCGGTATCGATTAGATCGGTCGCATAGCCCTCGCCGAGGCGAAGACGCGCATCGGTGCGCGCACGCCCGAGCACGACGAGGTTGTTCGATTCCGCGGCCATGGCCGGCACCAGCGATGCCACAATCACGCGCGGGCTGCCAGTGTTCCTTGTCGGCTGCTCGTCGGGCCGCGAGAGCCCGTCGTCAGGCGCGGTTGGGTGGTAGCTTCCCCGCGCATGAACATCTTTCTCACCGGCGCGACCGG
>Ga0163144_10013755_pt1 | contig 16854 bp, 13 predicted proteins | sample OliLak19BULKMAT1_FD_123175 | JGI IMG/M metagenome (GOLD analysis project Ga0163144, IMG submission 123175) | Freshwater microbial mat bacterial communities from Lake Vanda, McMurdo Dry Valleys, Antarctica - Oligotrophic Lake LV.19.BULKMAT1 | ecosystem: Environmental > Aquatic > Freshwater >... | reverse complement strand
CGCTGCTCTCGATCAATCAGATGCCGCGCGGCGTCGCCGTCGCGACGCTCGCGATCGGCGAAGCGGGCGCCGCCAACGCGGGCCATCTCGCCGCGCAGATCCTCGCGCTCAACGACCCGGCGCTGTCCGTCCGCGTCATGAAGTTCCGCGCCGCGCAGACGAGAGCGGTCCTCAGGGACTCGCTGTAGTGGATCCGCTCGCTCCCGGGAAGACGCTCGGCATCCTCGGCGGCGGGCAGCTCGGGCGCCTGATCGCGGAGGCCGCGAAGGAGCTCGGCTATCGCACCGCCGCGCTCGACGCGTCGCTCTCGGCGCCGGCGCTGCAGGTCGTCGACATCCCGATCGTCGGCCCCGTCGACGACGCGGCCTCGGCGCTGAAGCTCGCGCAAGCGTCCGATCTCCTCACGCTCGAGTGGGAGCTCATTCCCGTGCCGGTGCTCGAGAAGGCCGCCGAGGCCCGCTCTCTTTTCCCCGCCCCCTCGGTCTTGGCCGTGATCCAGGATCGCCTCGTCCAAAAGGATTTCCTGCGCAAGCACGGCTTCCCCCAGACGCCCTACGGGGAGGCCGAGACCGCGTCCGGCTGGAAATATCCCGTCATCCTCAAGAGGCGCACGCACGGCTACGACGGCAAGGGACAGTGCCGCCTATCGAGCGAGGCGGATGCGCCTCGGGCGGCCGAGGTCCTGCGGGCGCCCTGCGTCTGGGAGAAGCTCGTCGACTACAAAGCCGAGATCTCCGTGATCCTCGCGCGCGGGCGCGACGGAACGGCCGCGGTCTATCCCATCGCCGAGAACGTGCACCGGAACGGCGTCCTGCACGCGACGCGCGCTCCCGCCCGGATCCCGCGCGACGTCGAGGCGAAGGCGATCGCGCTCGCGCGCAGGCTCGCCGACGCGCTCGGGCACGTGGGCGTGATGGCCGTCGAGCTCTTCCTGCTCCACGACGAATCCCTGCTCGTCAACGAGATCGCGCCGCGCGTCCACAACAGCGGCCACTTCACCCTGGGCGGCTGCGAGACCTCGCAGTTCGAGCAGCACGTGCGCGCCGTCTGCGGCCTGACGCTCGGCGGCACGGATCTGCTCGAGGGCAAGGCGGCTATGGTCAACCTTCTCGGGGACCTCTGGGAAAAGGGCGAGCCGAAATGGGCGCTCCTCGACGCGATCCCGGGCGCGAAGCTCCACCTCTACGGGAAGTCCGATCCGCGGCCCGGCCGCAAGATGGGCCATTACACCGTCGTCGGCGGCGCCGCGGACGCCGAATTCGAGCGCGCGGACCGGCGGCTGCAAGAACTGCGCGGATGAACCGGTCCGGCTTGGCGTACGCCGTCGGCGCCTTCGGCCTCTGGGGCCTGAGCCCGCTGTACTGGCGGCTGCTCGCGCATGTACCCGCGCCCGAGATCCTGATGCACCGCATCGCGTGGTCGGCGCTGTTCCTCGCGTTCTTCCTGCGCGGCCGCTGGCCCGCCCTGCGCGCCGCCGCGGCGACGCCGAAGACCGCCGCCGCCCTGCTGGCCTCGACGGCGCTGATCGGCCTGAACTGGTTCCTCTATATCAAGGCGATCGAGGATCATCGCGTGCTCGACACGAGCCTCGGCTACTACATCAATCCGCTCGTGAGCGTCGCGCTGGGCGTCGTCGTCCTCGGCGAGCGCATGCGCGGGCCGCAAGCCGCGGCCGCGGCGCTCGCCGCCGGCGGAGTGCTTTGGGTCGTCAAGGCGCACGGCAGCCTGCCGTGGCTCTCGCTCACGCTCGCCTTCACGTTCGCGCTGTATGGGCTGTTGAGGAAGGTCTCCCGCGCCGACGCGCTGGTCGGGCTCGCGTTCGAGACGTTCGTCCTGACCGTGCCTTCCGTGCTCGGGCTCGCCTGGCTCGGCGCCCATGGGCGCGCGCCCGCCGACGCGCGGACGTGGCTGCTGCTCGCGGGCGGCGCGGGCATGACGGCCGTGCCGCTGCTATGGTTCGTCGAGGCCGCGCGCCGCCTCGACCTCAAGACCATGGGCTTTCTCCAATTCCTCTCCCCGACCCTGCAGTTCCTCATCGCCGTGATCGCATTCGGCGAGCCGCTCTCGCGCGAGCGCCTGCTAAGCTTCGTGCTGATCTGGGCCGCGGTCGCGCTGTACTGCGCCGACGCCGCGCTGCGCGCGCGCCGAATCGCGGCTCCCGCCGACCCCGTCTGACGTCGAAGCCGGCACGACCATTGGTCCCTGTGGGCACTGGGACCAATGCCGCGTCGTCGCAGGCCCGATGGGCCCAGCCTGCACCGACCTCGTGTTGCCTAGAATCTTGACCGTGATCAACTTTTCAGGGGTTCCTATGATGAAATTCCGCTTTTCGCGCGTTGTCGCATCCGCTCTCGCGCTCTCGATCGTCATAGGAGCTCCGGGCGCGCAGGCCTGGGGACAGGTCGCCGCGACGGTCCGCCCCGGCTCGATGGGCGCGGCCCTCACAGGCGCCGCCGGCTCGATCACCCCGGTCGCCGGCTCGGTCACGACTCTATCCCTTTCCGGTCCGGTCCTCTCCCTCTCGGCGCCTTCTCTCTTGGCCCCGTCGATCTCGCTTAAACGGACCGCGTCCGTCTTTGACGCGTCCTCCGTCAACACCGTTTCCGTCGCTCTCGGCGCCGCCGTTTTCTCCGCCCCCGGCATCGTGCCCGCGTCGCTCGTCATCGGAGCGCCGGCCGCCGCCGCGCCGATCATCGGCGCGCCCGCCCGTGGCATCTCGGTTTCGAAGCCTGAAGCGCTCTCGGCATCGCTCTCCGCCGCGTCAAAGGACCTGAATCCCGCGTCGGCTAAAAACCCTTCTAGCGTGCTCGACCGGATGTCGACCTATTTCGACGGGCTGCTGACGCGCCGCCCGACCGTGGACGCCGTCGACGCTCCCGCGCCCAGCGAGGAGCGGCCCGCGTCCGGGCTCGCTAATCCGCGCCAGACGATCCTGCCCGTGCTCGTGACGATCGAGGACCCGGTCTCGGTCGACGCCGCCGGCCTCGTGCTCACGAAGCTGCACGAAGACTACGGCTTCACCGTCGACGATTCGTGGGGCGTGCTGCGCGGGCCCGCCGGAGCGCTGACCGTGCGCGGCGCGGTTCCGGTTACCTCGCTCCAGGCGCTGCGGGCCGCGCCCGGCGTCATCGCGGTCGCCGCCGCGTCCGGACCGATCACCCATCTCAAGCCGGCGCTCGAGGCGCCGGTCGTCCCCGCGTTCCAGCCGGCTCCCGCGAGCGAGAACCTCCTGCGCGCCGGCCTGCGAAGCCTGATGACGAAGCGCCCGATGCTCGGCGTCGTGGCGATGCTCCCCCTTCAGTTCGCGATCATGGTCGCGTTCATGGGCCCCGTGATGGGCGGCATCGCCCTCGGCGGCGCGGCCGCGGTCCTCAAGCCGTGGATGCTCGGCACGGCCTTCGGCATGGCCGCTTCCTTCTCGTACCTCTCGCCGCTTTTCGCCTGGGTCCCGCTCAAGCTGCGCGTCGCGGCGACCTACGTCGCGGCGGGCGGGCTCGCGCTCACGTTCTACGCGATGGTCCCGGGCCTGCCGGCTATCTGGCTCGCGGCGAATCTTCTGCTGAGCCTTCTCGCGACGCGCGGAAGCGTCGCGACCTTGGCCAAGGCCGACAACAGCAATCCGGTCGACAAGGCCGTGAACTCCACGGAAGCCGCGGCCTTCACCAACATCCTGGGCTACCAGGCGCTTCTGCCCATCCTCGTCCTCGCGGGCATGATGCCGCTCGCGTTCGGAATTCTCGGGGTCTCGACGGCGCTCGCGCTGTCGCTGCTGATCAAGGCGCGCGCGAAGACCGCGGCGCCCGCGCTCTCGTCGAATCCGCCCAGCGCCCCTTCCACGCCGGAGGGCCCTAGCGTCGGCAGCACGCGCTACCCCGCGGCCGCCGTTAGGCACCAGCCCTTCATCCCCGCGACTCGCGTCGTCGCCGACATGGAGAAGCTGCTGAAGAACGATCCCGCCGAGGCGCTCAAGGTCGCCGCGGCCGCGATCGTCAACGAGAAGGAGCGCCGCGCCGAGGTCAAGATCGGCGCGCAGCGCATCTTGAGCTCATTCCCGATCCAGCAGACCCTTCCCCATTACATCGACCTGCTCAAGCTCGCGGCGCGCACGGGCATCCAGACCTCGAAGGACGTCAACATCGATCCCTGGTGGTATCTGCAGCGCACGGCGCTCAACCGCCTCGCGCTCGAGGCGGCGGCGCTGAAGCCCGGGACGCCCGAGCTCGTCGACGCGCTGAAGACGGCGTACAAGGACCGCAACGCCTCGGTGCGCCTCGCGGCCGCCGGCGCGCTGACGTCGCTCGGCCTCGAGCCGGGCGTCGAAGCGAACTACGATTTCGTCCGCGTCGAGCCCGCGCCCGGGATGAAGCCCCTTCCGCAGGCCGCCAAGAGGAGCGCCTTCGCGCGCTTCTTCCCGATCCTGCTGCTCGCGGGCGTGCTCGGCTGGATGACGTACAGCAATCTCAATCCCCCTACTCCGCCGCCCGCGGCGCCGACCGCGATCGAGCAGACCATCAAAGCGCCGGATTCGGCCGCCGTGAAAGCGCCCGCGGATTCCGTGAAGGCCGATCCGAAGGACGCCGCTCTCGAGCAGATCGCGAAGGACACCAAGCGCACGGCGGACGCGGCCGAGCGCTCGGCGAAGGCCGCCGAGGAGATGGCCAAGCCCAAGGGCTCCTTCTTGAGCACCTTGATGTGGACCCTGCTTCCGATCCTCCTGCTCGTCTGGCTCATGCGCAAGTTCATGGGCGGCATGGGCGGTAAGCCGGGCGGCGTCGACACCAAGCCGAAGATGAACCTCGAGAAGCCGAGGACGCGCTTCGACGACGTCGCGGGCATCGACGAGACGCTCGTCGAGGTCCAGGAGATCATCGACTTCCTGCGCGACCCCGCGCGCTTCCGCAAGCTCGGCGGCCGCATGCCGAAGGGCATCCTGATGGAAGGCCCCCCCGGCACGGGCAAGACCCTGCTCGCTCGCGCGCTCGCGGGCGAGACGGACGCGACCTTCATCTCGATCTCGGGCTCCGACTTCGTCGAGATGTACGTCGGCATGGGCGCGCGCCGCGTGCGCGAGCTATTCGAGACGGCGCGCAAGAACGCGCCCGCGATCATCTTCATCGACGAGATCGACGCGGTCGGCAAGAAGCGCGGCGACGGCGGCGGCCCCGGACAGGGCGGCAACGACGAGCGCGAGCAGACGATCAACCAGATCCTCAAGGAGATGGACGGCTTCGACAACTCGTCCGGCGTCCTCGTCGTCGCCGCGACCAACCGCTCCGACACCCTCGACGCGGCGCTGATCCGCCCCGGCCGCTTCGACCGCAAGATCCACGTCGGCCTGCCCGAGGCGATGGGCCGCGAGGCGATCCTCGCGCTCCACGCTAAGAAGGCCCGGCTGTCCCCCGACGTGAACCTGCGCCTGATCGCGCGGCGCACCGCTGGGCTTTCGGGCGCGTTCCTCGAGAACGTGATCAACGAAGCGGCCCTGCTCGCGGCTCGCCGCGGCGCGGACTCGATCAACGCCTCGGACATCGACGAGGCCGTCGACCGCGCGACGATCGGCGGCAAGCGCTCGCTGAGGCTGTCCGAGCCGCTCAAGCGCCGCATCGCGGCGCACGAGGCGGGCCACGTGCTCGCGAACCTGCTCAACGAGAAGGCGGAGCTCCGCGTGCCCGTCAACAAGGTCACGATCATGCCGCACGGCTCGGGCGCGCTGGGCTTCGCCGAGTCAGGCTCGGAGGAAGGCGACAAGTACCTCTACACGCGGGGAGAGCTCGAAGCGCGGCTCGATTCGGCGCTCGGCGGCCTCGTCGCGGAGAAGATCTTCTTCGGCGAGTGGTCCACGGGACCCGGCTCGGACCTCGAGGCCGCGACGCGCGTCGCGCGCGCGATGGTGCAGCAGCTCGGCATGAGCGAGGACATGGGCCTCGCGCAGACCGCGCCGAACCAGTACGGCCAGAGCACGTTCGGCGGAGAGGTGGACGCGAAAGCGTTCGCCGAGATCAACAAGCTGCTCAAGCAGTCGATGGACCGGACCGAGGCGCGCCTGCGCGCCGGCGCCGCGAGCCACCAGGCGATGATCGACGCCCTGATGGAGAAGGAGACGCTCTCGGCCGACGAGATCGAGGCGATCGCGCACCCGAAACCGAAGCCTTAAATTAAGTTCACCCGCCGTTCATGGAGGGGCGCCAAGTCGGGCCCTATACTGGCCCCATCGGGAGGCCTTCATGAACGACACCGCTCGAAGGACGGCGCTGGGGCTTCTTCTCCTCGCCGCGGGCGCGACGGTCCGCGCTCAGATGCATCATCTCGAGGACGCGACCGACATCGCGGTGTCCGGAAAGACGCCGGAGTCGATCATCATATCCTGGCCGACGTATTCCTACCGCCTTGCGCGCATGATGATCGCGAAATATGGGCAGCCGTCGGAGGCGCGGGAGAAGAGCCTCGTCTGGCACGACAACGGCCCCTGGAAGAAGACCGTCGTCTACCGGGAGGACCCGGCGGGGCGGGTGTTCAAGCGGAGAGGCCGCCTCGAGCAGAGCGCCGCGTACCCCGTGCCCGCGGACAAGCATGACGCGCTCGCGCGTTTCGACAAGGAGATCGAGCCCGATACGGATCAGGGCCGCCTCATCGTCCGATCCGACTCCGAGGTCGAGAATTTCCTGACCGTCAACCTGGCCTACGAGGTCATCAACGGCAGGCGCACGCCGAAGGAGGCCTCCGAGCTGCGCCAGAAGCTCTCGCACCTGCAGCGCTCGGGCAAGGCCTCGCAGTACACGGACGGCCTGATGTTCGCGCCGGGCGACTGAGCGTTATTTCTTTACGGATTTCTTGGAGGGCTTTTTGGCGGGCTTGCGCAGGGAGCCGCGCTTGCGCGGCTTCAGGAGCGACGCCTGGCGGCGCATCTCCGCGATCACCGCGCGGAAGGCGACCGCCTCGTCGTCGGACACGCGCGTGAAATTCTCTCCGAGCTTGAAGCGCGCGATCTCGCCCGTCTTGAGTTTGAGGGCGACCTTGTCGCCCTCGACGCCGAGGACGCTGCCGAGCTCGCCGCTCAGCTCGTTGCGAAGGACGTCGAAGAGACGCACGTTGGACAACTCGATGGGAAAAGCCATTCGGCATTTTAGCAAAGCCGGGCGTTCCGTAGACGCGCGCGCGCTAAATTAGTTTAATCGCCCTGGCGGATGTCTTCGCCGGAGAACATTGGCGCCGAGAGAGTGGGAAAGGAAAGATCTGCTCGGCCTGGAAGGGCTGAGCGCCTCCGAGATCGAGTCGCTTCTCGATTTAGCCGCCTCTTTTAAGGTCGCCCCGCCGACGGACCTCCTGAAGGGCCGTACCGTCGCCTTCATCTTCACCGAGCCCTCGACGCGCACGCGCTCCTCGTTCGAGATGGCCGCCAAGCGCCTCGGCGCGGATGTCTTGAGCTTCTCGCCCGTCGGATCGTCCCTGTCCAAGGGCGAAACCTTGCTCGACACCTTCCTGAACCTGCAGGCGGTCGGGGTGACCCACTTCGTCGTGCGCCACGAGCGCTCCGGCGTGCTCGAGAACCTCGCGCCGCTGCTGAAGGCCTCGGTGATCAACGCCGGCGACGGCTGGCACGAGCACCCGACGCAGGCGCTGCTCGACCTGCTCACGCTGCGCGAGCGCTGGGGAAGCTTCAAGGGCCGCAAGATCGTTATCCTGGGCGACATCCGCCACAGCCGCGTCGCGCGCTCGAACCTGTTCGCGCTCAAGAAGCTCGGCGCGAAGGTCGTCTTCTGCGGACCGACGCCGCTGTGCCCCGACGACTTCGCCTCGCTCGGCGCGATCATCGAGCACGACGTCGAGAAGGCGCTCAAGGGCGCCGACGCCGTGAACGTCCTCCGGCTCCAGATCGAGCGCATGGAGCAGGGCTTCGTGCCTTCGCTCGCCGATTACGCGCTGACCTACCAACTCACGCCGGAACGCGCGGACCTCATGAAGGCCGAGGCGCTCGTCATGCACCCGGGACCCATCAACCGCGGCGTCGAGCTCGCGTCCGAGGTCGCGGACGGCCCCCGTTCGGTCATCCTCGAGCAGGTCGCCAACGGCGTGCTCGCGCGGATGGCCGTGCTCGCCTCGTGCGAGGAAGGGAGGTCGCTTGCCTGAGCAGCTGATCGTCGCGGGCGGTTTATTGATCGATCCCGCCAGCGGGATCGAGTCGATCCGCGACATCCTGCTCGAGGACGGCCGCGTCGCCGCCGTCGCCGCGGGACTCGCGCGCAAGCCCGCCTTCAAGGGCGTGCCTGTCATCGACGCGAAAGGCAAGTGGGTGCTCCCCGGCCTCGTGGATATGCACGTCCACCTTCGGGAGCCCGGCCGCGAGGGCGACGAGACGATCGAGACCGGCGCCAAGGCCGCGGCGCGCGGCGGCGTGACCACGGTCCTCGCGATGGCGAACACGGAGCCCGTCACCGACTCCCCCGCCCAGCTCGCCTTCCTGCGCGCGAAGGCCAAGTCCGACGCGGCGATCACCGTGCTCTTCGCGGGCGCGGTCACCCTCGGCTTGAAAGGCGAGAAGCTGACCGAGTTCGCGAAGCTCAAAGCCGCCGGCGCGGCGGCGCTGTCCGACGACGGGCGGCCCGTGATGAACGCGGGGCTCCTGCGCCGCGCGCTCGAGTACGCGAAGGACCTGGGCCTGCTCGTGATCGATCACTGCGAGGATTTAAACCTGTCGAACGGGGCCTGCGTCCACGAGGGGCCCGCGGCCCTGCGCAAAGGTCTCAAGGGCACGCCTTGGGCGGCTGAAACGGTCCAGGTCATGCGCGACATCGCGCTCGCGGAGCTGACGGGAGCGCGCCTGCACATCGCGCACGTCTCCGTCGCGTCCTCGGTGGCCGCGATCCGCACCGCGAAGAAGAACGGCATCCGGATCTCGGCGGAAGCGGCGCCGCATCACTTCGCGCTCCAGGCCAAGGACATCCCCGGGTACGACGCGAACTGGAAGATGAACCCGCCGCTTCGAGCCGATAAGGATCGCCAGGCGCTGCTCGCCGGCCTCGCCGACGGCACGATCGACGCCATCGCGACCGACCACGCGCCGCACGGCTGCGCGGCCAAATCCCTCGGCATGGACGCCGCGCCGTTCGGCGTCATCGGCCTCGAGACCTCGCTCGCGCTCGCCCTGACGGACCTCTTTCACAAGAAGATCCTCACGCGCCGCAAACTCGTCGACCGCATGTCCGCCGGACCCGCGCGCCTTCTCGGCCTCAAGCAGAAGGGCACGCTCGCTCCCGGCGCCGACGCCGATCTCGTCGTCGTGGATCCGGACGCGGTCTGGACGCCCGAGCCGCCGTACTTCTCGAAGAGCCGCAACACCCCCTTCACGGGCCGCAAGCTCAAGGGCCGCGCGCTCACGACCCTTTCCGCCGGACGCGTGGTTCATGCTTTATGATTCGCTTAAGCCGTATCTTTTCAGCGTAGACGCGGAACGCGTCCATGAAGAGGTTTCGGGATTGCTGGCGCTCGCCGCTCCGATCCCCGGCGCCGCCGCCATCTTAAGCCTTCTCACGGGACACGGCCGCACCGACCTCGAAAAGACGGTGTTCGGCGTCAAGTTCCCCAATCCGGTGGGCCTCGCAGCGGGGTTCGATAAGGATGGGAAGCTGACTTCGATATTACCGGGTCTCGGTTTTGGATTTTTGGAGATCGGCTCGGTCACGCTCGAGCCGCAAAGCGGCAATGATAAGCCGCGCCTATTCCGGCTCGTCGAACAGGGCGCGATCGTGAACCGTCTGGGCTTCAATTCGGAAGGCGCGCGGGCCGTCGCGCTGCGCTTGTCCTCGAAACCCCTTCCGTACGTTCCGTTGGGAATAAATTTGGGCTTGAACAAAGACGTGCCGCCGGAGGGGGCTCCCAAGGCTTATGCGCGGACGCTGCGCATCCTCGCCAAGTACGGCGATTACTTCGTCATCAACGTTTCCTCGCCCAACACGCCCGGACTGCGTGACCTGCAGGCGTCGACGACGCTGCCCGGAATCCTCTCCGCCGTCCAGAAAGCGAACGACCTCAAGAAGCCGATCCTCGTGAAGCTCTCTCCCGATCTTTCGGCCAGCGATCTCGGCGCGTGCGTCGAGGTCGCGAACAAGTTCGCACAGGGCCTCGTCGTCTCGAACACGACGGTCTCGCGCGAGGGCGTCCCTCCCGAATGGAAATACCGGGCCGGCGGCCTTTCGGGCTCGCCCCTCAAGCAGCGCGCGAACGCGCTCGTCAAAGCGGTGCGTTCCATCACGGCGCTCCCGATCATCGGCGTAGGCGGCATCTCGACGGCGTCCGACGCGCGCGAGCGCCTCGCGGCGGGCGCGGACCTCGTCCAGCTTTACACGGGCCTCGTCTACGGCGGCCCGGCGACCGTGAAGCGGATCACGATGGGGCTCGATTGACGCAGATCATCGCGGCGCTCGACGTGGACTCCATCAAGAAGCAGGAGGACCTGCTCAAGGCGCTCCACGGCACGATCGTCTGGTACAAGGTCGGCCTTCAGCTCTTCACCGCCCACGGCAAGCGCGCGGTCGACATCGTCCAGCGCCACGGCGGGAAGGTCTTCCTCGATCTGAAGCTCCACGACATTCCGCAAACGGTCGCGCACGCGGTGCGCGAGGCGCAGCGGCTCGGCGTCGACGCGGTCTCCCTGCACCTGATGGGCGGCTCCGACATGCTGCGCGCCGCGGCGGAGGTCATGCCGCGGCCCAAGCTCTGGGGCGTCACGGTGCTCACCAGCATGGCCGCCAAGGACGTGAAAGTATTCTCGCCGACGGCGAAAATCCCCTCGTTGGTGAAGGCGCTCGCGAAGCAGGGCTGGGTCGGCGGCGCCGACGCGACGATCTGCTCGCCCCAGGAGGTCGGGATGCTCAAGAAGGCGTATCCGCATCTCGACATGAAGTTCGTGACGCCGGGCATCCGACCCAAGGGCGCGGCGCTCAACGACCAGAACCGCGTGATGACGCCGGGCGAGGCCGCCCTGCTCGGGATCGACTTCGTCGTGATCGGAAGGCCGATCACGCACGCGAGAGATCCCCGCAAGGCGGCGCTCGACATCCTCGCCGAGATGAAGGCCGCGGCTCCCAGGTCGCTGGATCGCGAATGAACGTCGAAGAACTCTTCCTCGAGCACGGCGCGCTCCTCAAAGGACACTTCCTGCTGTCGTCGGGCCTGCACAGCGACCGGTACCTTCAATGCGCGCTCGTGCTCGCGCAGCCGAACGCGGCCGAGCGTCTGGGCCGGGAGCTCGCTTCGAAGGCCGCGGAGAAGCCCGATCTGATCCTTTCCCCCGCGATGGGCGGGCTCATGATCGGGCATGAGGTCGCGAGGGCGCTCGGAGTGAGGCATTACTTCACGGAGCGCGTCGACGGGACGGTTCTGCTGCGACGCGGGTTCACACTTAAGCCCGGGGAAAAAGTTATCGTGGTTGAGGACGTGGTGACCACGGGCAAATCAACGAAAGAGGTGTTCGAGGTTATTCGCGCCGCCGGCGCGAACGTGATGCGAGCGCTTTCGATTATCGACCGAACGGATGGGGCACTCGATTTTAAAGCTCCGTACTCCGCCCTCTGGAAAGTGACAATACCGGCCTGGAGGCCTGAAGCTTGCCCGCCCTGTCGGGCGGGCGTGCCCGTCGTAAAGCCTGGAAGCCGCATGGAGAAGAAATAATGGCTGCCTCTCTCACGTATCGCAAATCCGGCGTCAATATCGATCTTGCCGACAAACTCGTCGACCACATCCAGTCTAAAGCCCCGGCCATCGGCGGCTTCGCCGGCCTTTTCCCTCTGGATCTCGACGGCGACGGTCCCTGGGAGCTCGTGGCCTGTACCGACGGCGTCGGAACGAAGCTTAAACTTGCCTTTGCCTTGGATAAGCACGACACGATCGGCATCGACCTCGTCGCGATGTCCGTCAACGACCTCGTCTGCTGCGGCGCGAAGCCCTTGATCTTCCTCGACTACTACGCCACGGGCAAGCTCAAGCTCAAGACGTCCAAGAAGATCATCGCCGGCATCATGGAAGGCTGCCGGCTGGGACGCTGCGTGCTTCTCGGCGGCGAGACGGCCGAGATGCCGGGCATGTACCCGAAGGACGAGTACGACCTCGCGGGCTTCGCGGTCGGCATCGTCAAGCGCAAGGACGTCATCGACGGCTCCAAGATCTATCCCGGAGACCTGATCCTGGGCCTGCCGTCCTCCGGCCTTCACTCCAACGGCTACTCGCTCGCGCGCCAGGTGTTCAAGGGCAAGGATCTCGTCAAATTCGGGAAGGCGCTGCTCACGCCCACGCGCATCTATGTCGACGAGGTCACCGCGCTGACTAAGGCGCTTCGCGCGGAGGAAGGCATCATCATGGGCCTCTCCCACATCACGGGCGGCGGCATCGTCGAGAACGTGCCCCGCATCCTCCCCCGCGGGCGCAAGGCGATCTTTCGCAAGGACTCCTGGAAGATGAGCCCGCTGTTCCGCGAGATCCAGCGGCGCGGCAACGTGCCCGAGAAGGAGATGTGGCGCACGTTCAACATGGGGCTGGGGCTCGTGATCGTGATCCGGCCCGAGAGCCTGAAGGCCGCGCTGAAAGCGCTGCCCGAGGCCCGCGTCGTCGGCGAGATCGTCGAGGGCAAGCACGAGGTTGAAATCGTTTGAAGATCGCGGTCTTCGCCTCCGGGGAAGGCACGAACCTCCAGGCCCTGCTCGACGCCTGCGCCGACGGGCGCGTGCGCGGCGCGGTCGCGCTCGTCGTCTCGAACAAGGAGGACGCCGGCGCCGTGCGCCGCGCGCAGCGCCTGGGCATCGAGACCCTGGTCTGCCCCCAGAACGATCACCCGACGGCCGACGAATATAACGCCTTCCTCGCCCAGGAATGCAAGAAGCGCGGCATCGAGCTGATCTGCCTCGCGGGCTTCATGCTCAAGATCAAACGGCCGCTCATCGAGGCTTATCCGGAGCGGATACTCAACGTCCACCCCGCGCTCCTCCCGGCTTTCGGCGGGCAGGGCATGTACGGCCGCAAGGTGCACGAGGCGACGATCGCCGCGGGCGTGAAGGTCAGCGGCGCCACGATCCACGTCGTCGACGAGGAGTACGACCACGGGCCCATCGTGCTGCAGGCGACCGTGCCCGTGCTCGCGACCGACACCGCGGGCACGCTGGCCGCGCGCGTGCTCGCGCAGGAGCACTGGATCTACCCTCGCGCCGTCGCGCTGTTCGCCGAGGGCCGCGTGAAGGTGGAGGACGGCAAGGTCGTCGTGAAGCCGTCGCCCCACGAAGCCTCGCCGCGGCTGAAGCGCGCCTTGATCTCGGTGTCGGATAAGACCGGAGTGGTCGAGTTCGCCAAAGGGCTTCACGAATTGGGCGTGGAGATCGTCTCGACGTCCGGAACGTTCAAGGCGCTCGTGCAGGCCGGTCTTCCCGTGAGACCGCTGGAGACGATGACCGGCTTTCCCGAGATTCTCGACGGAAGGGTCAAGACTTTGCACCCGCACGTCCATGGGGCCATCCTGCTGCGACGCAAGGATCCAAAACAGGTCCGCGAAGCGGAGTTGTTCGGCCTCGAGCCCATCGATCTCGTCGTCGTGAACCTCTATCCGTTCGCGAAGACCGCGGCCGAGGCGAAAGACCCTTATGAACAGGCCGTGATCGAGCAGATCGACATCGGCGGCGTGGCCCTCATCCGCGCCGCGAGCAAGAACTTCGAGGACGTCGCCGTTCTGACCTCCCCCGCCGACTACGCGGGCGTGCTCGCGGAGCTCAACGCCGCGCAGTGCCGCCTCGCCGTCGAGACGCGCAAGCGGCTCGCGCTCACGGGCTTCCGCCACACCGCCGAGTACGACACGATGATCTCGGGAGCCTGGGCCCTTTCCCCAACGGAATTTGGAAAGGGCACTTCCTCGCTTACCGCTCGGTCGTCCGACTTCCCCCCTTCTCTAGAGAACCGGCTGATCAAGGTCCAGGATTTGCGCTACGGCGAGAACCCGCACCAGAAGGCCGCGCTCTACGCGTCCGAGGCGGGCATGTCCTTCTCGAAGATCCACGGCAAGGAGCTGTCGTACAACAATCTGCTCGACGCCGCGGGCACCTGGGACGCCGTCTCCGATTTCGAGCTTCCGGCCGCGGTCGTCTTCAAGCACGTGACGCCCGCCGGCATCGGCGTCGGCGACACGATCGAGCAGGCCTTCGACAAGGCGTGGGCGACGGATCCGCTGTCGGCGTTCGGCGGCGCGCTCGCGTTCAACCGTCCCGTCACGCGCGCGATCGCGGAGCTGCTGTCGAAGCGCTTCGTCGAGGTGCTCGTCGCGCCCGGCTACGATCCCGAGGCGCTCGAGATCCTCACGAAGAAGCCCAACGTTAGGATCCTCGTCAGGACGCGGCAGCCGACCTCCGCGCTTCAATACCGCTCGATCGGCGACGAAGTGCTCGTGACCGAGCCCGACCGCGCGATCACGGGACCCGACTGGAAGGTCGTCAGCAAGCGCGCGCCCACGGATAAGGAGACGGCCGCGCTGCGCTTCGCCTGGACCGCCGCGAAGCACGTGAAGTCGAACGCGATCGTCCTCGCCGGGCCCGATCGCACCGTCGGCATCGGCGCGGGCCAGATGTCGCGCGTCGACTCGGTCCACATGTCCGGCGTGAAGTTCAAGCTCTGGCTGCGCGACAACGAGGGGCCGGCCGCGCTCGTGCTGGCGTCCGACGCGTTCTTCCCGTTCCGCGACGGCATCGACGCCGCGTTCACGCTCGGCATCTCCGCGATCATCCACCCCGGCGGCTCGATCAAGGACGCCGAGGTGATCGCGGCGGCCGACGAACACAACCTCGCGATGGTGATGACGGGCATGAGGCACTTCCGCCATTGACGTCATTACCGTTAGGCCAGACACCTATAAGTTGGTAAAATGAGAGACCGATGAACGACAAGGCCTGGCTGGCTCTCGAAGACGGGACGGTCCTTACGGGTAAATCGTGCGGCGCTTCCGGCGAGACGGGCGGCGAGTTCGTGTTCAACACCGCGATGACCGGCTACCAGGAGATCCTGACCGACGCGTCGTACGCGGGCCAGTGCGTCGTCATGACCTACCCGCTGATCGGAAACTACGGCATCACGCTGGCCGACAACGAATCGGTCCGGCCGCGCCTCTCGGGGTTCATCGTCCGCGAGATGTGCAAGACCCCCTCCAACTACGAGTCGGTCCTGCCGGTCGGCGAGTTCCTCCTGAAGCACGGCATCGTGGGCATCGAGGAGATCGACACGCGCGCGCTCACGCTCAAGCTGCGCGACAAGGGCGCCCTTCGCGGCGTGATCTCGACCGTGGACGGCAACAAAGCCAGGCTCGTGGCCAAGGCAAAGGCGCTTCCGTCGATGGCGGGGCAGAATCTCGCGAAGACCGTGACCTGCGAGCAGCCTTACTCCTGGGAAGGCGGCTACAAGCCCGCGGAGAAGACGCTCCACGTCGTCGTCATGGACTTCGGCGTGAAGCACGGCATCCTGCGCTGCCTCGCGGCCATGGGCTGCAAGGTCACCGTCGTCCCGGCCGCAGCGACCGCCGAGCAGATCTTCAAGCTCAAGCCCGACGGCGTGCTGCTCACGAACGGCCCCGGCGACCCGGAGCCGGTCACGGACGCCATCGAGACGATCAAGCATCTTCTCGCGGAACGCATCCCCCTCTTCGGCATCTGCCTCGGCCATCAACTCCTCGCGCTGGCGCTCGGCGGCAAGACCTACAAGCTGAAGTTCGGCCATCACGGCTCGAATCATCCGGTCAAGGATCTCGAGACCGGAAAGATCGAGATCACCTCGCAGAACCACGGCTTCTGCGTCGACTTGAAGACCCTGCCGCCCGCCGTCAAGACGACGCACGTCAACCTGAACGACGGCACCTCGGAAGGCATGGTCCACACCGAGCTTCCCGCGTTCTCCGTCCAGTATCACCCCGAAGCCTCCGCCGGACCGCACGACAGCCGGTACCTGTTCGAGCGCTTCCGCGCGATGATGCTTTCCCGCAACGAGGCCCCCAATGCCCAAGCGAAGCGACCTTAAGAAGATCCTCGTCGTCGGCTCCGGCTCGATCGTCATCGGCCAAGGCTGCGAGTTCGACTATTCCGGCACGCAGGGGATCAAGGCGCTGCGGGAAGAGGGCTATGAGGTCTGCCTGATCAATTCGAACCCCGCGACGATCATGACCGACCCCGAGCTCGCGGACCGCACGTACATCGAGCCGCTCACGACGGAATATCTCGAGAAGGTGATCGCGATCGAGAAGCCGCAGGCGATCCTCCCCACGCTCGGCGGCCAGACCGCCCTCAACCTCACGGTCGCGGCCGCGGAGAAGGGCATCCTCAAGAAATACGGCGTCGAGATCATCGGCGCGCGCCTCGAGACGATCCGCAAGGCGGAGGACCGGCAGCTCTTCAAGCAGGCGATGATCAAGATCGGCATCGACCTTCCGCGCTCGATCGTGGTCACCGACGAGAGCGATCTGAAGTCCGTCTCGCGGGATCTGGGCTTTCCGATCATCGTGCGCGCGTCGTTCACGCTCGGCGGCACGGGCGGCGGCATCGCGTACCATTACGACGAGCTGCGCACCCGCGTCCATGCCGCGTTCGAGATGAGCCCCGTCAAGAAGGTCCTCCTCGAGGAGTCGCTGCTGGGCTGGAAGGAATACGAGCTCGAGGTGATGCGCGACTGCAAGGACAACTTCGTCGTCGTCTGCACGATCGAGAACCTCGACCCCATGGGCGTGCACACGGGCGACTCGATCACGGTCGCGCCCGCGCAAACCTTGAGCGACCGCCAGTACCAGGAGATGCGCGAGGACGCCAAGCGCATCATCTCCGAGGTCGGAGTCGAGACGGGCGGCTG
>Ga0163144_10013754_pt1 | contig 16854 bp, 19 predicted proteins | sample OliLak19BULKMAT1_FD_123175 | JGI IMG/M metagenome (GOLD analysis project Ga0163144, IMG submission 123175) | Freshwater microbial mat bacterial communities from Lake Vanda, McMurdo Dry Valleys, Antarctica - Oligotrophic Lake LV.19.BULKMAT1 | ecosystem: Environmental > Aquatic > Freshwater >... | reverse complement strand
TGGCGCGGGGCGCGTGGTAGATGCTCGCGCGCACCGTGGAGCGAGCGCCGGATGAGGGGGCGGCCACGCTGCGACGCGCGGCGCTGGGGGGCGCGTAGCTCCTGGATGCGGGGCGCGTGGCGGGTCTCTGGGTGGAGGGCATCAGCCCACGGACCGAGGCGCGGGGCGAGAGCGTTGCAGGGCCGCGGCTTGCGGGGGCACGCACCGAGGCGGGCTTGATGCTCGCCGGCTTGGCCGACGGGGGCTTCACGCTCTTGGGCGCGGCGCCGCTGCTGCGCTTGGTGGACGGTGCGCCGCCTCCACGCTTGGTGGATGCAGGGCCGCCGACCGCGGCCTTGGCCTTGGCACTCTGTTCGCGCGCCGCAGCGAACATCTTGGAGGATGGCTTGCCTGCGTCTCTCGCCTTCTGCGCCTTGGCTTTCGTCGCTTTGGCAAGGGCGGCGAGCTGAGCGGGGGAAGCGGCCATGCGGGTTGTCCTGACGGGTTTAGGGGGTGATGAACCCCCGGCTGTTTACCAGACAGCTTCCTGGCAACGAGAGTTGCCAGGCCAGGGGACCGGATTGGGTCTGCAGGACCGACACCGGCTCAGCGAAAGGATGCTCGAGCCACCCCTCGTCAGGCCTAAAATAGCGGATATGTTTCACGCGGGCTACGTGCTTCCAGCCGGCAATTGGCACTTCAAACAGGCCAGGGAGTGACGGCCCGTTCTCATCCCAATAGCCTTTGGCCCGTACGTAGGCCAGGTTGCCGATGTATCCTTCAGACTTCAGGCCTCGGACCGCCCGCACCACGTAGATATGGCATTTGCCGAAGAAGCCATCGCGTGCGTCGTGCAGCAGGGCGGCGCCCTGGGCCGGCAGCCAGGCGTCTCGGCCCACGGGCAGCTCTGGGTCGTAGCCGAGGGCCATCATGGGGGGGCCTCGAGTTGGGCTGTGACGGCGCGAGCGTCGGCCAGCTGGGCCTCGAGTTCGCACACCTCGGCGCCGTCATGATCGCGCCAGGTGCCACCCGCAGCCTCGGCGATGGCGCGACTCAGCTGGGCGAGCCGATCAAGGGAGCCTGAGCCCTCGAATCCGGCCTTGGTACGTCGTTCCATTGCGCGCCAGAGAAGCTCGAGTGCGACGCTTCCAGGGCCACGTCGAACGTCGGCTGCGAACGCGAGGGGAGATCCGTCGGCCGCGAACACACGGGAACCTCGACACAGCGCCTCCGCTTCTTCTTTCTCGGCATCTGTGAGGGCGGGGGCGTCAGGCCTGCGCGGCGGCTTGACGGCGAGATAGGCGAGGATGGGTGGCAGCCCGACGTCCGGCAGCAGCTCGAGCAGCACGGGCCTCGCGCGCTCCAGCGCCAGGGTCTCGAGCTTGTGCCACCAGAGCGGCGACTTGCCATCCCGCAGCGTCGCGAAGTCTTCCAGGGTTACCTGTTTCCTAGCGGCAAGGGTGATGGACCACCAATACTGGGGGTTCTCCACGGCCATCAGCGGCAGGGCGGGGTTCTGCAGCACCTGGAAGGCCTGCCAGCGCACCACGTCGAGCAGCTCCTGGGGCGTGCTGTTCGGGTCGCGAGCGATGATGCTGGGGTGCGTGCGCAGGCCCGAGGCGGCCACCGCTTCGACCATGCCACCGAGTAGGATTTTCATCGAAGCGGAAAGCTCCTCCAGGTCACGGGCGGGTCGCTCTGCCACATCTGCCCGACGGTGCGCGCTATCTGCTCGAGATACGCCCGCGTGGGCTCGTTGTACTCGGGGCTGGTGGCGATGTAGACCACGGCCAGTACTGGCTCCTGGTCGGGCCGCTCCACCGTCGCCTCATGGCGCTGGTAGTTCCCCGTGGCGACGCCTTCGTAGCGGTCGAGGATGGCCAGCTCCTCTTCATCGATCGGCACGAGGGCCCCGTAGGTGATGCTCTCCCGGTGCCGCTCGAGCGAGGCCACCCCGCCGCCCCACTTGCGCGAGAAGCCCCGGAACACGCGCCGGTAGCCGCGCACATACCCGGGCTCCGGCTCCACGCGGCGGCCGAGGCGCTTGGCGAGTTGCCGCTTGTCGTTGCTGCCGTAGCTGAAGAGCATCGGCCAGTGGGTCACCGCCAGAGACCCCGCACCAGCTCCGGCGCGAACTGCCACACCAGAAACCCCGCTGCCGCGAGACCGATGCCCGCTGGCAACAGCTCGTCGATGAAGAAGTCCGCCGTGCTGCCGCTCCCCTCGTCCGTGCCTGGCCCGTCCGGCCCGGGGCTCGTGCCGGTGGGGCAGCCGTTGTTGCCCTCGTACCCCTCGCCCATCCGCGCCGCGGCCTGCGTCTCGCCGAGGGCCTCTGCGATGTTCTTTGCGCAGACATCGAGCGCCTTGGCGTAGGCCCGAGCCGCTTCCCGCTTGTCGGTCGTGAACCCCTCGAAGTAGCCCGCCTTCCTCATCTGCCAGGCCACTTCATCCAGGTTGCCGCACTGCAGGACGCGCCAGACGCCCTTCATGTTGTTCTTGAACAGCTTGATGATGTCGGCGAAGCCGTCGGCCGGCGTGGCGTATTTCTTGTAACACCACATGTACTTGACCTGGCCCTGGGCTGTCGGCCGGCTGTCCTGGTAGAGGAAGCAGCCATCGCAGCAGACCTCGCCGTCGGGCTTACACTTGCACTGGTAGGCCCCCATGTTGTTGGAGCCCTTGCCCTGGCCGCCCCAGCCCCGCCCGTAATCGCTCTCGTGGTAGCCGATGCTCTGGATCGCCACCACGGCGCCGAGGGTCGGGGTGATGTCGGGGGCCACCTGCGCCCAGGCCTGCAGCACGGCCTGGCGCATCTCCTTCTGTAGATCGACCGGGGCCTTCCATTTCCCCAGGGTATCACCCGCACGGCCGAGCGCATGAGGGCGCAGCTCGCGCCCCAGGATGGCGCCCCACATGCCGGGGAAGCCGAGCGGCGGCGCGCTGGCGAGGCGCGTGCGGCAGTCATCGCAGCCCGAGGCCCAGACGGTGAGCGGCGCGGAGCGCGGCTGCAGCCCGAGCTGCTGGCCGCACGAGCAGACGTGCCGGCGGCGCTCCGGTTGCCGAGAGGCCTGGGCGACCATGCCCCCCCGGGCCCCGACCACCACCGCCACCACATCGACGCCGCTGATGGCCGCGGGAATGTGCCGCAGCACGTCGGGCCCGAGGCTGGAGACCATCACCCGCACCTGCCAGCCTTCGGCGTCGTTGCCGGCGAGGCCCGCGCCCCAGAACCACGGCCGGGCGGCGAGCTGCTCACGCAGGCTGACGAGCGCGGCCTGGGCGCGCTGGTGGGCGGTCGAGCCCGGGGCGCTCAGGGCCCCGCCGCGATGCTGGGGCAGGCCGCCTGCGAGATAGCCGCTCCCGGCGCCGAGCGTGCGCTTCTGGGCCTGGCGGCGATCGAACCCTTCCCAATAGGCGGCGGTCATGATCGAATGATGCCATGGGACAAGAAGAAAAACCGCCTGTTGTCAACCAAGAGCGCCGGACGTTCGATCTGGACACGGAGGTCATCCGCGAGGGCGCCACGGTGCTCGACCTGGGGGAAATCCACCCTCTGAAGGCCCCCCCACCCTCCGAGGCCCCCGTGCCCTCGCCCCCCGGCGCCGTGCCGGCGACCCTCGCCCCGCCCCCGCTCGAGGTGCCCGTTGATGTTGGCCGGGTGGCCCTTACCCAGGTCAGTGACCCCAACGACGGCTTTCTCTACCTGAGCCTGCGTCCCACCCGGCGGCTCACCTCGAGCCAGGTGAAGGCTCTGGCGGCCAACCTCATCGCCGCAGCCGACGAGCAAGGCGAGCTGTCGCTCTGCCTGCTCGTGCACATGACCTCCGTCACCGGCTCGGACCTCGGGACGAAGCTCCGGGTGATGGCGCTCGAGCAGGGCACCAAGCTCCGCGACGACACCATGCGCGCCCTGAACCAGCACGGCTTCAACGCCACGAGCAAGCCCTACGACCCCGGCCAGGACCCGCTGCGCGCCGCGTTCGACAAGAACCGCGCCGCTCTACTCGCGGAGGCCCCCGGATATCAGCCCGGGGCCAAGGAAGCCGAAGAGGCCGAACAGGACCTCGAGCAGCAGAGCGCCCCCGACGGCGGGGAGGACAATCTCGGCGGCCTCCTGGAGGGCGGACTGCGGGGGCTCGCCGGGCGCGTCCGGCGCAGGGTGGGTCGGGCGATTCTCGGGGGGTGAGCCGCCGCTACCAGGGTTCACGCGGAGCTTCTCGGGGTTGACGAACGTGGTCGTGCTAGCGCCGGTCCAGCGCGGCACGATGAACGCTCGCCACATCGCCCCCTGCAGGTAGCCGGCGGCGAACACGTGGTCGACGCCCTGGTTGCCCGGCATCCCCCAGCGGAAGGCGTTACCGAACACCTCGCCGTCGAGCTGGGGGAATGTCTGCCATGTCCTGGTGACGCCCTGGTTGGTGATGGTCGCGGGCGGCGGGGGCAGCCGCTCCAGTTCTTGCTGGTACCACGTCTGTTGCCGCAAGGAAACGCCAGCGGCCGACGCGGCGATGGCGTCGAAGAGCAAGCGGTTCATCTTGTGCGTCGAGGTGAACGTGCCGGGCTCAATCTGCGTGTGGCACATGACCATCAGCCGCGAGGCGTCGAAGCACGACTCGGCGTACAGCCGCCACGGCTTGATGTTGGCCTGCTGGCCCGCGGACGAGAGGTCGGCATGAAGCCCGTCCAGGTCCATGACGAAATCGAGCTGAGCGCGGTCCTCGGCGTGCTCGAGCACGCGCTGCGCCGCCTGCCTGCCGGCCGAAAACGAAATCATCCCGAGCCGGCGCACGCCATCGGCCGCGATGCCCAGGGCCTTCAGGAGGCCGGGCAGGAGCCGGCCGTCCGTGCCACGGTACTGGTTGATGGTGCTCCATCCCGCGCCGGGGCCCCAGGAGACCACCAAAGGGGGCTCGGCGAACAGGTCGAGCGGCTGCGCGATGGCATACCAGGGGGCGCTCTTCGGGGGCGCGGAGAAGAAGCAGATAACGACATCGCGGGCCACGGCTCAGTACCGGCTGACCATCGTGCCGCCGGGCGTGCGCGAGCCGGCCGCGCGACGGGTGGTGGCCGGCATGCGATCCGAGTTGGGCTTGCGCGAGCCGCCCCCTCCGCCGCTGCTGCTGCCGAAGTTGCCCTTGATTTCGTCCTTGTACGCATAGCCGGCGAGGATGCCCGTCAGGGCCGCGGCGGCGACGAGCAACCACTTCCCGAAGGAAGTAGTGTCCTTGATGGGCTCGTTCTGCGCCTTGATTTGGCGCGTGCGTGCGTCGGTCATGGCCACGGCGGCGTCTTTGAGCGCCTTTTCCATGTCGATAACTTGTTGCGGGGTGCATTTCCCCGAGTTCACGCAGTCGATGTACTTGGCTTGCAGGCGGTACTGCAAGATCCCCTGCAGGGCGCTGTCGACGACCTGGGCCAGGGTCTTGATCATGAGGAAATGCACGCCCATCGCAGCGAGGCCGGCGGCCACCAGGCCGGCGATGGCCAGGGGGCCGAGGCTCAGGCTCGACTCGACGATGGGGGCCTTGTTGGGCGAGTCGGGGGTCTCCCCGGGCGGTTTGACCGCGACCATGACGACGCTGAGCGAGCTGTTATTGTTGGTGACGGTGACCAGGCGGAAGAGGTCCTTGGCCAGACGCTCGATGCCCCACTCGGCGCCGTCGAGCACGAGCCGACGGACGCCGGAGGCTGCATCACGCAGACAGCCGACCATGAAGGCCACCATGGCATCCAGATCGATGAGGTCCGCTTCGATGTCCGGGGTGAAGCGCCCGTCGAACTTCGGCAGGCCCAGCTCTTTGCTGGCCGCGAGCAGCCCGTCGTAGAGGTCGTGGTAGCGCTTCTGGAGGGCTTCGAGGTCGCCCGCGGCGGCGGTGAGGTAGTCGGTCCAGCCCTGGGAGGTCTGGATGGCGACGGCGGGCGGCGTCTCATCGGCGCCCAGGGTGCGGGCGTTGACCGACGAGAACGCGCTGGGTGGGCGCAGGCCGCGGTGGGCCGGCGGGGCCTTCGGGCGCGTGGGCGACAGCCGCTCGAAGACGTCGACGGCGCGCTGCTGGGCGGGGCTTACCTGGGCGGCGCGGCTCTGGCCCCTTGGCCGAGCGGCGAGCTGGTCGTTGCCGTGGCGGAGCGCCTGAAAACCCGTGGGGCTATCGGAGTACATGGATTCCTTGACCTTCCCGTTGACGAAACACGAAGTGTCGTCGCAGACCTTTTTCTGCGAAGGCACCAAGATCACCACCTCGCGCGTGGGCTTCTTCGCCTTTCCGAAGGGAATCACCTGGCTGGATGGCTCCACGTAGTAAAACCGCCCATCGTCCCCGAGGATGCTTCCGAGCACGTGCTCGAGCTGCCGGTCCTGGCGGTAGCTGTGCCCCACCACGGCGGCCTTGGCGTCCACGGCGGCGCAGGCGGCGAGGTACGCGGCGAGCATGGCCACGGTCTGGTCGTCGCAGTCGCCCCCGAGGAACTTCGGTGCGCTCTTCCCGTTGCCGAGCGTGAGGTGAGCGGCGCGGATGGTCTCGGTGTTGGTGGGGTCGGGTATCCAGACGCTCTGCTTGCGAAGCGCCGAGAGGATGGCCTGCCCGCGGCCCTGGCTGGTCTGCGGGTTGCCGGCCTCGACGCACTGCTTGATGCTCCAGGCCTGCACGTCCGGGTCGAGCATCCCTTCGGTGGCGAGCTTCGCCACCTGGGCCAGGGAGTTCATGACCCCGGCCTCGCCGATGGGCTGAGGGAACTGCTCCACCTTGGTGGGCCGGTGGTCGCCCACGCGGCGGATGACATCGGCGATGGACAGCTGGTCGCGTTTCCATGAGGAAGCGCTCCAGGCGCCCGCAAAGTAGGGTGCGATTTTGCTACCGAGGACGACTACTTGCTGAGCCATGTTGCTGGCCTCACGGAGCGTGGGAGTACGGACATGCCTTGCGAGGCGCGGTAGGCGCCGAGGGCAACGGCCCCGACGCCCGCGACCTTGGCGGTGGTCTTGAGCACGGTCACGAGGGTTGAGTCCTTCGCGTCCTTCGCGGCCTCCGCTGCGCGAGCGCCCTTTTGGGCGATGATGTCGCGCTGTACGGCGTTGATGGCCTTCTGCAGGGAGGACAGCCACGCGGCGGGGAGGGTGTTGGCGGTGCCCTCCTTCACGGTGAGGGCGATGGCGGTAGCGGTGGCGCGCGTCTGGGTGTTGTAGGCCACCTGTACCTTGTCAGGCGCGAACCAGAATTGCGCTTCCCATGCCTGGGCAATCTTCTTGCGGCAGGCCTCGGACACCGGCGCAATTTCCGTCTTGGTTTTGGCGTTGTACGAGCCCCGCTCCGACTCGGGACACCCGGCGCTGATGGCGCCCCAGTCGGCCGCCCGAGGGTCGAATATCGACACATCCATGGGCTCGCTGCTGCCAGCCATCGCGCTCGTGTTGCGGCTCTTCGCCTGGTCGGGCGGAACGTAGCCGCCAGGGGAGCCGGGCGTGCCGAACGTTGCCCACTGGCCCGGCGCGGTGCGCCACGGCTCCGGCTTAGGCCCTCCATCGGCGTCGAAGATGTACACCAGCGCCGCGCCGCCCGGGTCGCTCGAGCTGGTAAAGCCCATCACCACCGGGCGCATCTCGCCGACGTAGAACGGGTCGAGGACGGCCGAGAACCGGTCCCACAAGCTCGTTGACGGCTTCTGGCCAAAGGCCCGCTCGGCCACCTGCCAGTCCCACAGAATCGACAGGCTGTGGCCGGTGTCCTGGTCGCCGTATTTCCACGGCCCACCAAAGATGGGCGGGGGCAGGGCGCGGAGGCCGATGCTGCCCGCCCAGCCTGCCGGCAGCGCCAGGCCTCGCTCCGTCATCATGCGGAGCATCTGCGGTAGCGTGAGCTTCTCGCCCAGGGCCGCTTCCCAGGCTTTGATGAGCATGGACGCGGCCGAGAGCGAAGCGACGCTGACGGCGCGGATGGCCATGATTTGCCGCAAGTACTCGGGGCGGTTGATGACCCACCACTGCACCGCCCAGCGCTGCGCGTCCTCGGCCGTGGGGTTGTAGATGTACGAAGCGCGCTGGTCGTCGTCTGACCCGAAGCCCAAGAATTCGATAAAGGCCTCGCCCACGTCGTAGAGCGCCTTGCCCACGGTGGAGCCGAGCCAGCCGCAGACGGACGCCGCGGCACCGGCGCCGTAGGCGGTGCAGACGGCAGCGGCGGCGATGCCCGCGACCTGGCCGGTGATATCGCGGTAGTTGACGCTGCCGTCGTCGTTGAACATCTGGTGGAAATCCACCGATGTCCCGAAGTACTCCTTCGCCACAGCGCCCCCGACGGCGGCCCAGTCGGGCTTGCCGTCCTTGATGTATTTCCTCGCGTCAATGCCCGTCTGCTCTTTGACGTACGCGGCGGCGGCATCCTGCCCGCACCGCAGCGCGTAGGCCTGCAGCTCGGGGCCCGACAGGTTCGCGGGCTTGATGAGGCACCCGTCCGCGATGGGCAGGCCGGTCTGCTTGCGCGCCAGGTCCACCGCGAGCATCCCGTAGTCAATCGCCCCATCGTGGTAGTAGCGGTCGACGTTCACGCCGAGCTGCTGCTGGACGTAGCTCTGCGCCTCGGCCTTGCTCGTGCCGAGCAGGTAGGCCTTCCAGGCGTTGACGTCCGAGCTGCCCGTGGGGGGCGGGGAGCCCGCGCCCAGACGCTGACAGCCCCGCGGGGCGCCCAGCGCGTGCTCGAGCCGTTCGGCGGCCTCGCTCGTGGCGCGGGTCACCAGGGCGAGCTCGTCGCCCGTGGCGGCGCGCGGCCCCCCGGGCTGCACCAGCACGGAGCGGGCGGGCCGGTTGCGCCCCGCGGGCACCGCGCAGAGGGCTACGGGGTCGGTCGGCAGGGCGTCGAGGCTCCACCCCTGCCGGCTCACGCGCACAGGGCGCAGGCCGGCGGCGGCCTCGCGCTGGGCCTGCACGGCAAAGCCGGCCATGGCGTCGAGGTCGACCAGCTCCTGGCGGTCGTCCTCGTGCAGGTCGCCCTGGCCGCGGGCGACGGCGCGGCGGACCAGGCGGTCATGCAGAGCGCGACAGCGAGCCTGGTGCGCTTCGAGCTGGTCAGCGGCGCTCCGCAGGTGCGCCGTCCAGGCCTCGGCCGACGCGGCGGGTTCAGTCAAGGAGGCTGAGCGCGTTCTCGCTGAATTCCGACTCGTCATCCTCCGAGGGTACAGGCGTTCCAGCGGGGGGTCCACCTGCGGAAGCCGGGGGCCCTGGGCCGTTACCGTTCGCGCCGTTCGCCTGCCCATTTCCGTTTGCGGGGGCCGCAGGCTTTCCCTTCTCGCGTACGCCGATACCGCTTTGCTCGACGTTGGGGCGGGGGAGCTGGGCGGGCTGCAGGCCCGCTTGACGGGCGCGCTCCGCTTGCTCGATGCGGATTCTCTCCTGCTCGTTGATCGTCTTGAGTGCGGCGGCGTACTCCGTGGTGGCCTGGGCCACCGCGACCTGGCCCGCCACCCGACCGCTTAGAAACGTCATGATGCTTTCGGCCATGTCCTTCAGGCCTCCGACGATCGTATCGGCGTTGGTGGCGGCGATAGCGCCGGCCGAGGCATCCCACTGGATGTTGCCGTTCTCATCGAGCGGCATGGCGGCATACTTGCCGAGCCTCGCGACGTGCTGCCGGTCGGCCTCCGTGGTGGTCGTGCCGGCGGCAGCCTCGGGGACGCTGGTGCCCGGGGCGAGCTGGATGCCGAGGGCCGAGGCTGCGCCCATGATTTCGTTCCGGCCCCTGGCCACGGTCTGGATGGCCTGCGACAGCGTAGCGCCGGCTTCAGGAGCTGCGCCGGCTGGCGTCGTGCCGTTGGCAGGGGCTGGCTGGGCGATGTCTTGCGGGCCGCCCACCATGTGGTCTCGGCCGCGCAGCTTGTAGCCCTTGGTAGCGCCTGGGGGCACGCTCACCTGGCGCCAGTCGCCGGGGTAGAAGTTCGGATTGCCGGCGAGCCAGAAGCCCAGGACGGCTTCAACGGGGATGCCGTCGGGGGAGGTCAGCTCGGACGCTGGAGTGGCAGCTGCGGCCGGCGCTGCAGGCGGCGCCACGGCAGGCCCGGTGGGCGAGCCAAAATGGCAATACTGCCCGGCCAGAAAGAAGCCGCGCACCGCGCCTTCTGGAAGCTGGATGACGCGCCAGTCGCCGGGGTACCACTTGCCGGCGAGAAAGAAGCAGGGGGTGCTTCCCGCAGGAATCCCCCCGTCGAGCACCGCAGGCTGCGGCGGCGCTGGTGCGGCCGGCGCGGGCGCCTGGGTCTGCACCTGCGGGGTGCCCATGCGCGAGGCCATCGCGTTCAGGCCGTTGGTGATGGCGGCGAGCTGCGCCCGCTGCTCCTCGCGCTCCTGGCGGTGGGCCTCGTCGTTCTTGTTAATGAGGCTCGTCACGAGCGAGAACATCTGCGGGTCCATGCCAGGGGGCGCTTGCACCTGGGGCATGGGGGCGGCTGCCTGAGCGGCGGGGGGCGCGCCGAGGGCCCTTCCGCAGCCGGCGCAGAACTGCGCACCGACCACCCGAGGGACAGCGCAATGGGGACAGAAACCAGCGGTCGATACCTGCGTCACGGGTGCTCCGTTCTGGGTGGCGGCCGGCGGGGCTGCCGCGGCGCCGGGGGGCGACGGGTTCAGGGTGCCCTCAAGCTCAGGGTTGCCGCCCTCGTAGTGTTTCCAGCGGGGAAGACGGCCCATAGCTTTCCATGCCTTCCACTCTTCGATGCGCCCGAGGTCTTCGCCAAAGGTGACCTTGCCCTTGCACCGGTAGGTGCCCGAGTTGGTCATCTCGTAGCTGAACTGCGTAGCCCGCCCGTCGTAGTGGTAGTTGCGCAGCCAGCTGTTGAAGGCGTCCCAGTTGGGGAAATGCCTCACATTGACGGCCAAAAACTCGTCATAGTTGGGCGAGTTGCGGATGACGCGCACGAGCAGGCGACCGGTGCTTACCTCCTCGCTGGCGTAGAGATCGAAATCGTCGGCGTAGGACAATTGGCCTCGAAATTTGTCTATTTTTTGGCCCGCTCGCAGCGCCTGGCGCTTCGCTTCGATGATGAGATGGCGCCGCGTCAGCTCCGGGTCGAGCGTGCCCACGCGGGCAACCGTTTTTCGCTGCGCGTCGAGCACGGGCGTGCTGCGTAGGTTGCTGGGTATGTCGTCCAGCAGCGTGGGCGCTGCGCTGCCGTCGCCGGTCCCTTCCTCGCTTTCGCTGCCGTCTCCAGCTCCCCCGCCGAGGTAGCCTTCCAGGTCGGCCGCGTCCTGCTCGTCGTCCTCGTCGGCGCCCAGGTCGTCGTCATCCTCGCCGGCCTCGCTGCCAGCGGCGGCATCGTTGGCCGCAGGCCCCGGAGGCGCGGCCACAGCGACGGGGGGCCGAGTGGCCTCGGCCAGAATCTGGTCCCCTCGCGCTCGGGCTCTCGCCTGCAGCACCTCCGGCGGCTGCGTGCGGTCGCGGATTTGCTTGGGCCTGGCTTTCTTGGGCTTGGCCTTCGCGGGTGGCGCGGCGGATTTGGCCTTCGCGGAGGCGCCGATCTGCGAGGCCTTGACCTGCTTGAGCGACGGCCCCGTGGGCCCGGTGGGCGTGTCCGGAGGCTCCGTCATACCGTGGTAACAGGGGTGACGGTGCAGGCGCAGGTCATGCCCTCGACCTCACCGAACAGGCCGTTGATGGTCGCAAGCTGGGCGTCCTGCGTCGGGATTTGCTCGGCGAAGCGCGTGCCGGGATGCAGCACCAGGGTGCGGACCACGCTCACGGCGTTGGAGGTGGTGATGTCCGAGACCACGGAGAGATCCAGCATCTCCAGCTCGCCGAGGTTCAGGACCACCCCACCAACGGCGGCGGCCTGGACGAGCCGAGCTTGCTTGTTGCGGGGTGTCGTCAGCGTCAGGGTGAAATCGGCCATTACTCACCGCTACCATGGGCAGGCGGGGTGGGCTCGATGGGGACGGGCTCGATGGCCGACAGTGACATGGCCAGCTCGGGGCAGCGGGCCAGGTGGGCGATGAGCGCCTCGGTGATGATGATGGACCGGCCACTGTGGGGCAGCTGCCGCTGGCGGGCGCGCTCGTCGATGCGGGCGATGATTTCAATGGCCATGGTGATACCGATGTTGCGCCGCGCGCCGGACGCCTCGCCGTTCGAGTCGAAGAGCATCGGGGGGGCCGGCGGCGCGTTCAGGTAGTCGAGCACCGCCTCCTGGATGATGGTTCCTCGGGAATCCGGCGGCAAAAAGCGACGTTTGAGCAGCAGATCGAGCCGCGCCAGCAGCGGCTGCGTAAACGCCAGCGTCAGCGGCTTTCGGCCCGCAAGCGGCTTGCCCGGCATGTCAGTCGTCCAGCAGGTTGGAGGGCTCGGTGCCTTCCGGGAAGTCCTGCTCGGGGGGCGGCGGGTCGCCCTCGGCCGTTCGGGCGTCCTCGGCCTCGGGCGCCTGGCGCAGCTCCACCACCTTGTCGAGGTCGGCGGCCTCCCAGGAGCTTTCAACCCAGTCCACGAACGAGAAGGGCAGCTCGCAGAGCAGGAGCAAGCCCTTCTCGTGCATCGGCGTGCCCGGCGCGGGGTCGCCGACGATTTCGTAGTAGAGCCCGCGGTCCTCGTGGGCGACGCGGTGAGCAGCCCGCACGGTCCCCTTGAAGAACACCTCGCGCTTCGGGTCGCCGAAGAACTGCGGCCACGGAGCGCCGACCATGAACTGCCGGCGCTCGGTGGTAAGCAGAATCCGGAATTTCTCCGAGTAGCCGGGCACCTGCTCGATGCTGAGCTTGGCGAGCACGGCGGCCTCGTTCTTGGCTCGCTCGGCCACGATGCGCTCGTGCTCGGCCGGGGCGATGGCCCCTTCAACACAAGCGCTGGGTATCCCCAGCTGGCAGGTGACGACGCGCCCGCTCTTCTCGAGGGGCGTGGACCGCATCAGCCACATGGCGCCATCGGCAACCTGCCAGTCGATGGACTGGACGCGGATTCCCAGGTCGTTTTTCTGTTTGGCGTGGACTGGGGGCCACTTCTTACCTTTCTCGAATGTTCTCCCGTCCATTGTTGAAGCGCGCAGGTATCGCACTTCGGCCCTGGGTGCTGGTGACTCCGGAAGCTCGGCTGCCGGCTCCTCTATCCCCGTCGATTCGTCATCGGCCATGGCTTCTCACGAAGGTTACGTGTCAAGGCCTGAGCTTGACAAGCGGAAGCGGCGAACTTGCACGGCCCCCCCGAGAGATAGGCGCACGTCTCCTGGCATGGCGTGATGGGTCCGCCGCTAGAATCGCGGCGGATGCCCCGGCGAAAAGGTACCGTGCAGAAGCCCATGCTCCGCAAAAAGGGCTCGCCCATCTCCAACACGACCTTCCGTCTCTCCCCGGAAGACCTGGCTGACCTTGACCTGGCCAAAGAGGTTCTGGGCGTCAGCACGCGCGTTGACACGGTGCGGCTGATGATTCGGAACACGCTCAGCAACGGGGCACAGGCGGGCAGCCCCCAGCTCGAGCAGATCGTCGACCGGGCCGTCGCCGCACGTCTGCCGGGGGCGGTGCGGGATTTCATGCTGACCATGCTTTCGCCCGGAGGCGGGAAAAACCCGGGCTGACCGCGCACGTGCACAGGCCTTGCGCGATGGAGGTTTGCGGGGGCCAACTTTTGTGGTGAAGTTGGACGGTCGCCCTTCGGGGCGATCGTCCCCGGGGCGTTGGCGTGACAGCCAACCGCTCACTGTGGGCGCACCGAACCCAACAGGAATTTCACCATGGTTGCGCGTCCCCGCGCGAGCCAAGGCCCGGCCGTCTCCGACGCGCCCCGCCCGCTCGCGGTTCCCGAGCAGCTTTCGCTGGTCGATGACGACCGGCATCTGCTGGCCTGCAACATCGAAATCCGCGTCGACCACGCCCACGGCAGGGCCGTTGTCAGGCGCGGCCAGCACGTACTTGCCCACGTGGCTTTGCGCTCTGCCGGCCCAGGCTCGCTGCTCGCGCAGCTGAAGGGCTGGAAGCGATACACCGAGACGAGCGAGCGGCGGCAGGTGCTCGACGCGCTGGGGCGTATGGGGTTTGGGAAGGTTGAGGTGTTGCCATGAGCCATCGTTCTATCTTTTTGGATGACGAGTGGCTCAGGCGCGTATTCCCTCTTTTGAATCGCCAGGAGCTTCGGCTTTGCGCCCTCATTGCCGACAAGGGCCTGCGGCCCACGAGCCCGGCCGAGCTGGCCGGCGCCCTCGGGGCCCCGGAGCCCACGCTCAAGAGGCTTTTGGTGCTCTTGACGCAGCACGGCGTAGTCTTCCGGCAGGCGCTGCCCAAGGGGCGCTGCCGCCTGGGGTTCTCGCCTGATTTCGAGCAGGCCGAGCAGCTGCTGCGGCGCGCAGGACGCGAGCCAGGCCGGCGCCGGAGGGCCGCATGACGCGCCCCGATCTTCAGCGGCTCATGCCGCTCTTGCGCAGGCGTGAGCGGGTGATCTTGCAGCATATGGCCAGTCCCGTGGTGAGCGGGGGTACGACGCTCGTTGCGATCCAGCGCGCCACGGGCCTTCACCTGCGCGGCATCCAGCAGGCGGTCCGGGCGCTCTGCCTGGCCGGCGTGCTCGAGCGCCACCGTTCCCATCCAGCGGCGCTTTCGCCGTCCGTTGCGGGGGCGCCGTGATGCAGGCCGACCAGCTGCCGTGGCTCGACCCGCGGGAGGGTGAAGCGCTCGCCACGCTCGGCCGTCTCGAGCCTGGGCGGCGGTTCGTTTCGCTCCGCGAGCTGCGCGCCGAGATGGAGATCGGCGAACGAAACCTGCGTCAGGTCATCGATGCCCTCGCCCGGCTGCAGGTGCTCGAGCGCGCCCACGGCCAGGTCAGGGTGAGGGCCGATCTGGGGGCTGCCGTGAGGCTACTAGCGGAGCGCCACCAGGGGCGCCTACAGGAGCGCCGCGAGGGGGGTCGTCGCAGGCGCAACAATTCCGTTGTCACGGCACAAACGGATCATGGCGAGATCCGAAATTCGGATCATGGCGAGATCCGAAATTCGGATCATGGCGAGATCCGAAATTCGGATCTCGCCATGATCCGTTTGTGCCGTGACAACGGAATTGTCGCGCCAGCTTCGCTGACGACACCAATTGATCGCGCGCGCTCCGGATCTCTGACTCTGAATGATGATGATGTTAAAATTCATCCTCCTTCGGATGGGCCGGGGCCTGTGGATAACTCGGGCCGAGGGGGGCCTGTGGATAACTCGGGCCGAGGGGCGCCGAGGCAACCGGCGGTTGGTGAGGGGGCCAAGAGCGTCGGGCCGGTGCTCCACCGGCTGATCGAACTGGCCTACGAGCTGTGGCCCAGCTGGGGCTCGGCACCGATGGCCGAGTACATGGCGCCGCTGGCCGAGCTGGGCGCCCCGGCCGAGCAGCTCGAGCGCTACCTGCGGGCCCAGGCAACCCTGCTCGTGCCCAAGGACAAGGGCGGCACGGCCGGCTGTCCGCCCAAGCTCGCAGGGGCGGCGCCGACCTGCAGAGGCTGGCTCCGCCGGGACAACGCCAAGCGGGCCCAGAAGGCCGCACGGGAGGCCGAGGAGAAGGCATCGGCCTGGCGGGCCGTGCGTCCGGAGACCATGCCGCTGCCGGTCGGGCCGGGGTTCCAGAAGTCGATCGAGGCCGCAGTCGACGCGGCGCCCGGTCCCCTCGACCCGCTGCCCGCCGCCGGGTTGCCGGTCAGGAGGCCGTTTCAGGTCCGGGTGGCGACGCCACCCGCCCCCCGGGTGGCGATCGGGCCGCCAGAGGTCGATACGGGCTCGCCCGAGCTGGCGGAGATCCGCCGGCAGTTCCGGGCGCTCGGGGTGGACCCCGACCGAGGCCGCAAGGCCGCGGCAGAGGCCGCGGGCGGCGTGTTCGAGGCCGCTCTGGCCAAGATCGCCGGGCCTGGGGGCTTAAAAATCACTGCCCCAGGAGCCTCGGGGGGGAGGCTCCTGGGGCGGTAAAGCTCCCTGGCGGGTGACAGACCCCAGGTCGGTCATGCGTCTACGCGGTCAACAGGAACGAATCCCGCGCGTGCCTGACACCACATACCTTAAGGTTTACTGGCGCTATTGGCAATCTTTTTTTTTCAAAAAAAATGGCTCGCACGGCGCACGTATCGAAGCTGTGCGGCACCTTGCAGAAGTGCAAAATGTACCCCTGTCAGGATTTCCAGGTTCGGGCGTCTGTCGGCTGCCCCTGGGGCTTGGCTAGGCTGGGGTCTTTCCCACCCGTACGGTCCAGGAAGAGACCGGTACGTCGCCCTGCGTGCCGACCTGTATCTGCTCGCGGCGATCGTCGGATGGGATGGTCCGCCCGGAGCGGTATTCGGAATACAGCCCCTGCGCTATGCCGATACGCCTTGCCGCGGCTACCTGGGTGAGCCCCAGGCGCTCTTGCCAATCGCCCAGCAGCACGGCGCCCTGGCGCAGATCGGGGGCCGGGGGGTTGGTGCGGGGGCGGGCCATGGGCCGGCTCAGGCTAGCGGCTGCGGAATTCTCGCGCAAGAGCGGGCCGAGGCGTTGACATTATCGGCGCGGCCGATAATCATGGTTGGCGGCTGCGATGGAACCGCGGCCGGAGGGTTTTGCTATGTCCAATGTATACCGGCTAGCGCCGGGAGGCCCGCCCATGTTTCGGGCGTGTGTCGTATGCGGCGAACTGCGCCGATCGGCCGACGTTATCGAGATACCTACCATCATGGGCGGGGTCTGTTACGTCGGGGACTGCTGCCAAGAGTACCTGGCGCTCGCCCTATATGCGGCCGGCGTGCCGGCGAACGACACGCTGCCGCCGCCGGCCGAGCTGCCGCGCCTCGCGCTCTGCCAACTCGAGCTGCCGGTGTAGCTGTCAGAGCTGCCGGTGGACGGGCGTCACGAGGGAGAGGGAGGCGGTACGATGGTCCGGAGGCTCGCGGGAAGCGCGGCTCCGGGCCTCGGGCC
>Ga0163144_10013753_pt1 | contig 16854 bp, 14 predicted proteins | sample OliLak19BULKMAT1_FD_123175 | JGI IMG/M metagenome (GOLD analysis project Ga0163144, IMG submission 123175) | Freshwater microbial mat bacterial communities from Lake Vanda, McMurdo Dry Valleys, Antarctica - Oligotrophic Lake LV.19.BULKMAT1 | ecosystem: Environmental > Aquatic > Freshwater >... | reverse complement strand
GGGTGCCAGACTGGAGCAATGTCGATCGACACAGTCCGCTCAGTGCACGATTTCGCAGCCATTCTGGCTTACATCGCCCTGGGCGGCGCTGTCCTCATGGTGGCGGCCCGCGTCATCCCATCGGTGGCCAGCGTTCGGTTTCTCGATGCGATGTATCGAGTGCAGCTACCGCTGGCTGCACTCGTCGCCACCACTGCCATGGCGGGCAGTCTGTGGTTCAGCGAATCGGGCAATCACTGGCAGCCGTGTCGGTTCTGCTGGTTTCAGCGCATCTTCATGTACTCATCGGCGATCATCTTGATCGTTGCCGCGATTCGTCGCGATCGGCAGAGCAAGTGGTACGTCGTTCCGCTGGCCGCGATCGGCATGGGCGTGTCGATCTGGCATCACGTGATTCTCGAGCATTACGTGGTCACCGAGTCGTCGGCTTGTGCCTCGGCGATCAGTTGTGCGGCGCCGAACTACGTCTCGTTCGGAACCCTCGAGCTCGGCGCCGACGGCATCATCAGAAAAGGCTTCCCAATGACCTTGGCCGCGATGGCATTGTGCGGTTTTGCTGCCATCCTTGCGTTGTTACTTACTCCCGAATCCCTTGATAACCCCTCAGAACACGACATGGAGACTGACTGAAATGGCGAACCGGCAGCGGGCAGAAGCTCGGCGCAAGGCACAGGCAAAGGCAGCCCGTCGTGGGCAGAGCGTCGAAGGCGGCGAAGGCGGTACCGCAGGTTTCACGATCAACGTATGGGTGGTGGTGGTTGTCGTGCTCGCGCTGCTGACGGGCGGAATCATCTGGGCTACAAGCGGCGACGATTCCAAGGCCGACAACAACGGCGACACGCAGGTCGACGACACGACCAATGAAATTCCAACTAGCCAGCCGGTCACAGTGACTGGCGACGCGCTGTCGCCGTACGACTCGGCCAACCCGCAAGACCCAATGGTCGGTTCGGCAGCGCCAGCGCTGAGCGGCCTCGATTTCCAAGGTGATGCAGTCACCGTCGACCCGTCCGCCGGTGGGCCATACATGATCGTGTATCTCGCACACTGGTGCCCACACTGCAACGCCGAAATTCCCCGACTGCTCGACTGGAAGGCCAGCGGCAGCGTGCCGGCCGAACTGACCGTGATTGGCGTCGCGACCGCTGTGGCATCAACGGCGGTGAACTATCCGCCGAGTGAGTGGTTCTCGAGCAGGGGCTGGAGTTGGCCGGTGTTGGTCGACGAATCGCAGGGCGAGGGCGAGGCTGGGAAGGCCGCGTCGGCCTACGGCGCAAGCGGCTGGCCATTTTTCGTCATCGTTGGCGACGATGGCCTGGTGAAAGTTCGCGTGTCGGGCGAGGTCGAAGTCAGCGACCTGCAACAGATCGTCGACGACGCACTCGCCGGCTAAGCCTCGAGGGCACGACGCTCAGCGTGCGCTAGAACCTCGCGCAGCGCGAGGCCCAACGCCGCCGCAGCAGAGGCGGCAATCGTGTGCGCGATCACTTCGCCAACCACGACCTGCACAACGTTCGGTCGTCCTTCATGTCGCTGGTGCCTGCCCCGTAGCCAACGCTGCTGTCCGGGGGTACACCTACCTCGCCTACGCTCGCTCTTGTGCGGCAGATCTTCACGTTTCGGTTTCTGCTGACGCTCTTTGCGCTGCTGGCATTGCTGGGTGTCGTGAAGGCGGTCGCCTCGAGCAACAGCCACAACAAGGCAGCGGTCGCAGTTGGCGAGCCAGCGGGCCGGTCTGTTGATTTCATTGCGTTGGTGCAGACAGCACAGCTTTCGCCCAGCTTCGCAATGGTCGACGGACGCGCCAACACCGACCTCTTTCTGACCATTGATGGCACGCGCACCATGCTGGTGAAGGCCGGCACACCAGGCGAGATCGAGTGCCCGCGGCTCGCTGAGCCATCGCAATGCATCGTTGCCGCGGACTTGTTGGGCGATGCGGTGTTGTGGTTCTCGCTGGCCCCCGGAACACCCGGTGCCGTCGTGCCGCTACCCGCAGTCGTTGAACTGCTACCTGGTGGTTGGGTGCGACTGGCGAACGATTGGGTTGTGCAGCACGCTGTAAAGGTCGAACGATCGTGTGCTGACGACACATCGTCGCTGACCAGCTTCATCGAGACCTATGGCGATACCGCGACTTCGTCGTACAACGTCGAACAGCAACGCATCGTCCGCGTGACATGCCCGCGTACCGCAAGCGGCACGACGTCGACAACTTCGACACTCGCAACGGGCGAATCAACGACGCTGGCCAGCGTGGCCCCATGAGTTCTTTCCGCCGCCGCCTCCCCCGCCGCCTCCGGCCGCAACGCCGATTGATTCGAACAAGTCCGGCTTCCCGACATGGGGTTGGCTGGTTGCGATCGTCGCGCTACTCGCAAGCGGAGCCGTTGCACTGCTGACGCTCGGCGGTGACGACAACTCGACAAGTTCCGATGCAACTGTGCTCCTCGGTGCCGCCACAACCATCACCCATTCCGAGGACACCACTCCCGATAGCGATCCCGACAATTCCACTCCGGCGACGACCGCAGGTGGGGAGGTCCCGACCGGAATTGGCGGCACTCGTGACACGCCAGTCCCCGTCGGACAGATCGCCGACATCGGCGGCGGTTGGCGTTTGCAAGTGCTCGACGCGATTCCGAATGCGTCCGAACAAATGGCCGCCGCGGACGAATTCTTCGACCCTGCACCCGCGGGATCGACGTACATGCTGGTGAAGTTGGCGCTGGGCTTTTGCGGCACCGATGATCCAAGAATCGGATTTGAACCCGATGTCGACTTCTTCAACCACGTATTCTCCGGCGGAGTCGTGATCGGCAATGCGTGCTGTATCGCTCCGCTAGCTGAGGCCGGCACGTTTCAACCGATGGCGGCACTCACGGGTCCGCAACCCGGCGCAGCATCGACCGCGGCTCGATTGGCGCCGACACCAGTCGGAACCACAACTTCGGTCGGACCGGATTGGCAGATCACGGTCACGGGTGCCGCCCGCGACATCACCAACGAGGTATTGGCGGAAAACGATTTCAACGAGCCGCCGCCTGGTGGCTACCGCTACGTCGGCGTCGAGATGACGTTCACCTACAACGGCGCTGGCGGCGCATCACCGGCACAGGTGTCGATCGGCTCGGTGGGCGCCGACAACGTGCAGCACGATGGATACTGCGGCTTGGTGCCCGGTGAGATCGAGCTTTTCACCGACCTCTTCGCCGGTGGCAGCGCAAGCGGGACGAAGTGCCTGGTTGTGCGCGACGATGGCAGCGCGACTGCGTTGTTCGCAACAGCCGACTTCAACGGCTTTATCTGGTTCGCGACGAGCTAGCGCGACCGCAAGTCTCGACTAGCGCGAACGATAACGCGCGACCTCGTACACCGCGAGGGCGGCCGCGGCGCTGACGTTCAACGAGTTCAGTCGGCCGCGCATCGGGATACTGACGATGAGGTCGCAGCGCTCGCGCACTAGTCGCGAAAGGCCAGCGCCCTCGGCACCGAGTACAAGACAGATTGCGTCGGCCGCGAGATCGCCAAGGTCGAACAGGCTGCGCTCGGCATCGTCGTCGAGACCGACAACCCAGATTCCTGCTTCCTTCATGCGCGCCAGTGCTGCCGGTAATCCACCGACGACCGCCATCGGAACATGCTCGATTGCACCCGCCGCCGATTTCGCAACGGTCGGAGTGACGTGCACCGCGCGATGGCGCGGGAGCACGACGCCATGAACACCAGCACCGTCGCAGCAACGCAGCAACGCACCGAGATTGCCAGGGTCGGTGACACCATCGACCGCGACCAGGAACGGCGTGACCTTCGGAGTGCGACGCAACAGCGTGGCTAGCTCTGCTTCTTGAAGCGGTTCCGCAAACGCGATAACCCCTTGCGGTGCCTCACTACGCGCCTGCTGGTCGAGGCGCTTGCGCGCGACTTGCGTGACCGTGATGCGCATCGTGCGCGCAATCTCGACGATGTCGCCAACGACTTCGGTCGCGTCGGGTTCAGCCGAGATCCAGACCTCGCGAACGCGGCGCTTGCCCGCGATCAGTAGCTCGCGAACTGCCTGACGGCCTTCCACCTGCTCGCCACCAAGGGGCTTGTCGACGGGCTTGCGATCGGTTTCGTCGCCCGCGGCCCGAATGCGCCCCGTACGACCAGCACCGCGCGATGCGAACTGCCGGCTGCCAGAGGCGGCCGGCTTCCTACCCGACGTCGCTGGCCCCTTACCCGCGGCTGCCGGCCCCTTACTCGCGGCTGCTGGCCGTGGCTTGCTGCGGGCCTTACCGGTGCCCGATGTGCGCGCGCCGCGCGGCCCACTAGGTGCTGCTTTGCGAGGCTTCATGGCTGGACCGTACCGATGATCGCCGTCGCCCACACTGCTATTCCTTCTTGACGGCCGAGTGCCCCAAGACCCTCCGCACGACGACCTTTGACGCTGACCGGTGCACCAGCAGCTTCGCTCAGACGCAGTTGCATTAGATCGCGCTGCGGGGCAAGCTTCGGCGACTCGCAGACGACCGAGCAATCGACATTCCCGATCGTGAAACCGGCGCTACGTACCAACGCCGCAGCATGACGCAACAGTTGCAGTGAGTCCGCGCCCTTCCACTGCGCATCGGTGTCGGGGAAGTGCTCGCCGATGTCGCCGAGGCCAGCGGCGCCGAGGATGGCGTCGATGACCGCGTGCGCAACCGCGTCGGCATCGCTGTGACCGTGCAACCCACGGCTGCCTTCGAACACGACGCCCCCCAGCACGAGCGGCCGTGTGGCATCGTCGCTAAAGCGGTGAATGTCGAAGCCTTGCCCAACCCGTGCCGTCATTGCATTGCTTTCCATCTGATTGCCCAACTGCTGACGCGCCCAACGCAAGTCGTTGGGGTCGGTGATCTTACGGTTCAGTTCCTCGCCAGCCACCACAACGACCCGTCCGCCAGCGGCTTCCACCAGGGCAGCATCGTCGGTGGCATTCCCATCGGCGGCGTGCGCCCCGCGCAACACCGCAGCACGAAACGCTTGCGGAGTTTGTACGGCGCGAAGATTGGCACGGTTTGGAGATCCGGTCACGGTGCCATCGCCATCGACCTGTTTGATCGTGTCGTAAACGGGTAGCCCAGGCACAGCGGCGTCCGCGCCGTTGATCACCGCCGCGACAACCGTGGCAAACAGATCCGTTGAGGCGAAAGGACGAGCGCCGTCATGAACGCACACAATCGTTGCGGCGCTCGGCACAAGCTTCAATCCAGCGCGGACGCTCTCGCTGCGCGTGACACCACCGGCTACCGCCCGTTCGCGGGTGGCATCTGCCGCAGGCACAACAACGACAACCCCGTCGCTGGCGGCCTCGGCGGCCGCCACACTCCAATCGAGCACCCGTCGATCACCGAGTCGCTCGTACTGCTTCGGGCCACCGAAGCGTTCGCCGGTACCACCGGCAACGACGATCGTCCATACGGTTTCACGGCTCGATTGGGGTGGCGACTGTGCTGGCCGAAGTGACGACACCCAACGAGGGTAGTACCGTTCCGGCGACCATGGCCCACGAGGAACTACTCGCCCGCACCGACTTCTTCGGCGATGCCGCGCCAGCACTGCTGCGTGATCTCGCTGCGCACGGCAGTGAACTACCGCTGATCCGCGGCGATGTGTTATTCCGCGAGGGCGACACCGCCGATTCGCTCTATCTCGTTGTCAGCGGCCGAATCGCAATCGTGATCGCCAACCCAATCGACCACCGCGAGACTGTCGTCGCCCTGATGGATGGCGGCGACCTGTTCGGAGAGATGGCATTGCTGGACGACGGCCCACGTTCGGCGATGGCGCGCGCGTTAGAGCCGTCGACGGTGTTCGCGATTCCGTTCGCGCCGGTCATCAGCGCCTTCCGCAGCGACCCGAACTTGCTGTGGGGAGTTACTCGTCTGCTCGCACACAGACTGCGGGTGATGGACGAAGCGCTGGCGGACAGCGTCTTCCTCGACGTCACCGGTCGGACTGCCAAACGCCTACTCGAGCTATCCGAGGGTGCCGACGACTTCGTGCTGCCGATCACGCAAGAAGAACTTGCCGGCATGGTCGGTGCCTCGCGTGAGCGAGTGAACAAGTCGATTGCCAGCTTCATCCGGCTTGGTTGGCTCGATCAACACGATCGGCATTACGTAATTCAACGTCGCGACGCGCTCGAACTACGCGCTCGCTAGATCAGGTTCTCGTCGATCGGGTCGACGCCGCTGATACCAGGGATGAGGCGCAACTCATTGATCGCGAGTTGCGGCACGGCTCCGTCGGTGTCCAGCACCATCAAGGCGCTGCCGCCGCCCTTCGTGCGGCCCAATGCCATGTTGGAAATGTTGACTCCGTGATTGCCGACGGTGGTCCCGACGACACCGATCATTCCTGGTCGATCGTCGTTGCGCACGACGAGCAAGTGGCGCGATGGCGGCACCTCAACATCATGATCGTCGACCATGACGATGCGTGGCTCCATTCGCAGCCCGGCCAGTGTTCCCGCGAGCGAATGCCCGCACGACGAACGGAGAGTGATCTTGTTGCGATAGTCGTCGCTCGCGGCGGTTTTCCAGTCGCTCACGACAAGACCCAAGTCGGTCGCCAGCATCGAAGCATTGACGAAGGTGACAGGCTCGGCGGTCACCGCTGCCAAGAGACCCTTCAAGACCGACAGCTGCAGAATTCGCGTGTCGTACTCCGCGATCTGGCCGGCAAAAGCGATCTCCAAAGTGGCCGGCGCACCGCGGCAGAGTCCGGCCATGAGGCGGCCCATTCGCTCGGCTAGTGGCAGGAACGGCTGAACTGTTGCGGAGGCTTCCGCGGCATCGATGTTGACCGCGAAGGGAACGAATTCACCGGCGAGAGCAAGCTGAACCATCTCGGCAATCGTGTCGCTGGCTTTGTCTTGCGCTTCACGGGTCGAGGCGCCGAGATGCGGTGTGACGACCACATTGTCGAGCTGAAACAACGGCGAGTCGGTGCACGGTTCGGCGGCGAACACGTCGAGCGCGGCGCCGCCGATCTGCCCGCTGCTCAGTGCGTTGTGCAGCGCGACTTCGTCGATTATTCCACCGCGTGCGGTATTGATGATCTTCAGGTGCGGCCTCGCCAGCGCAAGCATCTCGGAATCGATGAGACCAGTCGTCTCGGCATTGAGGGGAAGATGAATGGAGAGAAAGTCGCTGCGGCACATGCAGTCGCCGAGTGAGGTCAATTCCACGTCCATCGTCTGCGCGCGTTCGGTGGAGATGTACGGGTCGTGCGCAATCATTCGCATGCCGAATGCGGCACAGCGTTGTGCCACCAGTGCACCAACGCGCCCAAGGCCAAGTATCCCCATGGTCTTGCCGTACAGCTCCACCCCTTCCCAGCGCGCCCGATCCCAGATTCCACTCCTCAGCGACGCATGTGCCTGCGGGATGTTGCGGGCACTGGCGAGCAACAAAGCAATCGCTTGCTCGGCGGCGGAGACGACGTTCGACTGCGGGGCGTTGACAACCAGAACACCCTGACGAGTTGCCGCTGGCACATCAATGTTGTCCAGCCCAATACCGGCGCGCCCGACAACCACCAACTGCGGAGCGGCCGCGAGCACAGCGCTCGTCACTTTGGTCGCCGAACGGACAATCAGCGCATTCACATCTCGCATTGCCACCAGCAGTTCGTCGGGCGCCAGCTGCAGCCGAACGTCGACGTGGTGACCCGCTTTGCGTAACAGTTCCAGCCCGTTATCGGCGATCGCTTCGGCGACGAGAATCTGTGCCACCGACACAAGTTACGTCACCGGTCTTAAAGTGCAACTCTCATGGCGACTTCACCGATCACGATTCCACGAGACCTGCTACCCGCCGACGGGCGGTTCGGCTGTGGCCCCTCCAAGGTTCGTCAACAAGCGATCGACGCGCTCGCGACCGCCGCTCCGTCGTTGCTCGGAACATCGCATCGCCAGCCGCCGGTTCGGCGGCTGGTCGGTCGCGTGCGTGATGGCCTCCGGCAACTGTTCGATCTTCCCGACGGCTACGAAATCATCCTCGGCAACGGTGGCGCTACTGCGTTCTGGGACGTCGCAAGCTTCAGCCTCATCAACCAGAAGAGCCAACACCTTGCCTACGGCGAATTCTCTGCGCGCTTTGCGCAGGCAATTAGTGCCGCTCCGCATCTGGATTCGCCGACCATCATCGAGGCCGCGCCGGGCACGCGTTCGCGGGCAGTGGCGCAACCGGGTATCGATACCTATTGCCTAGTTCACAATGAAACATCGACAGGAGTGGCCGCGCTCATCGAGCGGCCACTCGGAACGTCGGCGGCCAACGACCAACTGGTACTCGTCGACGCGACATCGGCGGCTGGTGGGCTACCGGTGTTAGCCAGCGAATTCGACTGCTACTACTTCTCGCCCCAGAAGTGTTTCGCATCTGATGGTGGACTCTGGATCGCACTGTGCTCGGACGCAGCAATCGCACGAATGGAAACCATTCAGCGCAGCGGGCGTTGGCAGCCCGCATCTCTCGACCTCAACATCGCCCGCGCGAACAGCAATGCGAACCAGACCTATAACACTCCCGCGTTGGCAACGCTCTTCCTTCTTGCCGAGCAGATCACCTGGATTCTCGACAACGGCGGCCTCGAGTGGGCGGTCGCTCGTTGCGTCGAGTCGGCCACACACCTTTACGACTGGGCCGAACGGGCCTCTTACGCGGCGCCATTCGTTGCGGACCCCAGCGACAGGTCGCCGGTTGTGGGCACGATCGACCTCATTGGCGTCGATGCTGACGCGGTCAATGCAGTGTTACGCGCCAACGACATCGTCGATACCGATGGCTACCGCAAGTTGGGCCGCAACCAGTTGCGCGTTGGTATGTTCCCGGCGATCGAGCCAAACGACGTACGCGCGCTGACCGAGTGCGTCGACTTCGTGGTGGAGTGCTTGACGAACTAGGCGTCGCGGCGATTGACGAAAATGGCGCCGACTACAGCAAGCAGCGCGGCAACGCCACCGAAGTAGAAGCCAGCCATCAGGCGGCTAGGACCGTCGATCCCGCCCGAGTCCAAGAATACAAGGCGGATACCGGACTGGAATGGCATCCAAGAGCCGACGTTCTCCCAGCCGGTGATGACGCCGATGAGGTTGCCGATCAGTCCCTCTGCAATCAGTGGCCACACAATCAGGATCGAGATGGCGGCAGGGGTGCTGCGCGTGATCAGACCGAGCCCGTACCCCGCCAGCGACATCAGCCCGGCGAGCACCACTGTCCCGACGAGCGCAGGGACTGCCGTCGGGACGTCGCCGAAGTCGATGTTGGCACCCTGTCCCTCAGCGATCGGGCGGCCAGCGCCCACGCCAATCACCATGACCATCGCGACCAACACCATTGCGAACACCATCGCGATGACACCTTTGCCGACGACAACCTTGATGCGTCGCGGGATAGCGGCGAACGATGGCCGGATAGTGCCGAACCCAAACTCGCTGGTGATCGATGCCGCCGCGATCACTCCGCACAACAAGGTCGACACCACTGCCGTACCTGTGAGCAGCTCGAGCAGGTCTCGCGCATTCACACCGACGTCGTCGCCGTTGAAGAACGCAGTGAGCAGGGTGACGATCAGTGGAAACGCGAACGCGATAGTTCCCAGGATCCAGTTCATACGCACTGTGCGCAACTTGATCCATTCAGAACGTAGAACGTTGATCATTGAACTACCTCCGCCCCGACGACTGCCGGACCGGAACGGAACTCTTGCGCCGCTGCGGTCACCTTCAAGAATGCGTCCTCCAGCGACCCGGTCTGCGGCGATAACTCGTGCAGCACCAGGTTGTGAGACGCGGCCATCTCGCCGACCGCTTCACACGTCAGTCCGTGAACATCGAGCACATCGCCGGATGCACTCTCGACGCTGACGACTTCCCCGCCGGCTTTCGACAGCGCAGCACTGAGCGACTTGATCGCCGGACCCTTCACCCGTACCCATCGGTCGGCGTGACGTTCGATGAACTCGCCAACCGTTCCATGCTCGATCAGGCGACCGTGCCCGATGACCACCAGGTCGCTCGCCATCAAGGCAATCTCGGAAAGTTGGTGGCTGCTAACCAACACGGTGCGGCCTTCGCTCGCGAGGTGCGTGAGTACGTCGCGGATCCAGCGAATGCCCTCAGGGTCGAGGCCGTTAGCGGGTTCGTCGAGGATGACCGTGTGCGGATCGCCCAGCAACACGCCAGCGAGGCCGAGCCGCTGACGCATGCCGAGCGAGTAGGTACGCAGCCGAGCACCAGCGACCGCAGTGAGCCCGACGAGGTTCAGTACTTCGTCGACTCGCGAACGCGAGATGCCGTTGCTAGCAGCCAACCAACGGAGGTGATTGCGACCGCTGCGGCCGGGGTGCACGTAGCCAGCATCGAGCAGCGCCCCCACTTCGTGCAGTGGTGATTTCAGGTCGCGGAAGCGACGGTTGTCGAACAACGTTGAACCACGCTCGGGACGATCGAGATCGAGCATGCAACGCATCGTCGTGCTCTTGCCGGAACCGTTTGGACCCAGGAAACCCGTGACGACACCGGGACGAACCTCGAAGGTGAGTTGATCGACCGCGGTCTTGTTGCCGAACCGCTTGGTCAGTTCGGCAACAGTGATCACAGCGAATCGACGAATGCGTTGGCGACGATTGACGGGTCGGTGCCGTTGGCGACGACCTCATTGAGCATCTGGTTCAGTCGCTCGGAAGTGAGCACGTTGTTCAGGTTGCTCAGAATATTGAGGAGGTCCGGCGTCTGGACGGTGGTCGCGGTAAGTGCAAGCACGCCGTTACCGGGTGACATCTGCAGGCCATCGCTGAGGATGGTGAGACGCTTGGTCGTGATGAGCGGATCGAGCGAGTTCAAAGCCACGCAATCAACATCGTCGTCGTCGATGACGGTCGCAAGGTCACCGTCGGCGATCGTGACCAAATCCTCGAACTCGCCGCCATAAATGGCTTGCAGCGCCGGGTATCCGACTCGGTCGCCATCCATGAACTCCGCCGAGCCGCCGAGGCGAATGTCGGGTGCCAACGCGGCGAGGTCGGTGAGCGAGCGGAACTGAGCTTCGTTGTGGGCGGCCATGGTTGCGCTCGTACACGCAATAACGGTCTTGTCTTCGGCGGCACCCGCACGATTGGCGAACACCGAAGCAGCCAGCACCTCGTTAATCGAAATGATTTGCTCGGGCACGCTACGACCGTTCAGTGGCTCGACCGCCACCGTCGTGCTGGTGTCAACGATGCTTGTCGTGGTGCTTGTCGAGGTCGTACTCGACGACGTCGTGCTCGATGTGGTCGATGTGCTTGTCGAAGTGGTGCTCGATGTCGACGCAGACGAGGTGGTAGTCGCGTTCGGGTCGGTCGTCGTGGTCGATGTGCTGGTGGTGCTGGTGGTGCTGGTGCTTGTCGAGGTTGTGGGGAACGTGATCGGCACCTGCGTGGTCGCGACACCGCTAGGAATCGAGGTGGTCGGCAGCGGATCGGCGCCCGGCTGGCCGTACAGGAAGGCCTGCAGTTCGCCACTGAAGTCGGGGATCAACTGAAAGTCGCCATCCTGTATCGCCTGGTAATAACCGGTGCGGTCGAGATCCACCGGGTCCTTGCGGGCGACGCGGAATCCGGCGTCGTCCAGCACACGAGCATAAATTGCAGCCACCAATTCACTGACGTTGTCGCCCTTCACAGAGGTGACAGCAATTCGTGGAAGTGGAGGAAAAGTTGGGCTAGGAGTCGCGGCTTCGTCGCTGCTGCACGATGCGGCCACCGCCGCGAACGAAAGGACCACGGCGAGGCCGAGGCAACGGGTCAAGAGAGTTGAGGTAGTCCGCACGCGCTTCATGAGGGAGCGAGCCTACTGGACGTCCTACCCCAGGACGTCGCTTGCATCGGTGACGTCTTTGTCGGCGGGAAGCTCGAATTGCAGCGGCTCGTTGATCGCCAACATCACGATGTCGGTGGTGATCTCTCCTGGGCCAATGTCCATCTGGTACGAGACTCGACGGACAATGTTTTGCTCGTCGACGTACATCTCGTACACAACCTGATCAGGAATTGTCCCGTCCAGGCCATCGAGCTGTGACTCGAGATTCGGATTGGCCCCGACAACATCCTCGCCACGGAACGTGACCCGATAGTGCTTCACCTTCACGCCGTTCACCTCGTCGAATCCGAGGTCTTCAGTCTTGACGGCCTTGTCGATGAAGGCAGTCGCTTCCAGCGGACCGGCGGGAGTTTCGACGTCGAAGATCGAGCCCTGTCCATTCTGCTGTAACCACTCGTCGTCCATCCGCAGCCACTCGGTATCGAGCGGAATCCCGATCGCGTCGTAGAACGATCGGTTCACGTATGTCGCTTTGCTCTCAACGTCGACGATCATTTCGAGTTTGACAGGAATGCCTGTTCCGCCACCAAAATCCATGAGGAGGTGAGCCAACCCCTGCTCGTCGTCCGATTCGACCTCGACAGTGACCTCGCTACCGAGTGCTTCCGTCGTAACCAGGAACCGGTACGAGTTCACGTCGTCGGTCGCGCCCTTGGCGGCAGTGAGTGAATAGGTCGGCTTGTCGTCGCCTCTTGTCACTGCGAACACGACGCCACCGATGGCTAGCGCGGCGATGACCACTACTGCGATGTAGCGACCTGTCCGTCGTTTGCGCGGTTCATCGGGGACGACAACGGACATCGGAGTACTCGGCGGTGCGCTGAACGGGTCCATTCGGCGAACGTTACATGGCAGTCGCCACCGCGTGTTTCGTCGACAAGTCGGAATCCTCAACGGCATCAACGGCATCAACGGCTGCTTGCATCAGGCGAACAGCGCCATTATCAGCGATCCACCACAGACCAGGTCGAGCGGCGATTGGCGAGCGACGCGGAATCTGACTGTTCAGCAGATCGCCATCGAGATCAGTCCCGCCCGTCGCTACCAATCCGAGGCGACTGCGACGCACGACTGCAGTCCAATGGCCGTACGACTGACGCAGCGCGTCGGGACGGCCAGCGGTGGCAATGCACAGGCCCGCCCCGCGGGAGGCGAGACCCACAAGTCGCCCATTCGGGTCGTCGACGGATTCGGCATCATCGATCACGAGCAACGCTGACGAGTGCAAGAGATGTGCATTCAACTCGTCGAGCAACGCGTCTACGGCGGTGGCGTCGCTCGCAGTGCGATCGGCGAGATGGTGGGGAAAAGTTGAACGACGCGGAGTAATCGCTCCGATCCATCCATTCGGATGTGCGATCGTCCACGCGGTGGCAATGCGGGCAAGGCCAGAACTGCGACCGCTACGTGCAGTGCCGATCAGCAGCACATGTTCACCGTCGGGTACCTCCATCGCGAACGGATCGCCGGTGGTGAACTCGACGCCGAGGTAAAGCGACGTGACGCCATCGGCCGCGAACGACTCCGGCAATTGCTTCGCCGCTACACGGGCGGGAACGACTCGGATCGGGGGCGCCGTTGACACTGTGATGTCGGTCCCGGTGGTCGAGAGCTCGCTACGGGGAGCGACTACCTGTGCCATCGACTCGGACCCGGCGATCACGATCCGACCGGGAACCGCTGGTGGGACATGCCTCGCCGCGACACCTAAGAGTGCTGCGTCGTGTGCATCGTGCAGGTGCAGCACCCATCGCGCTGGGCAGCGGTTGAGAAAGCCCATCGGCAGCGCTGCGGCACTCTCTGCGCCAGCGACGATCGCCACGCCACAACTCGCGTCGGCCAAGATCTGTTCGAGTGCGTCGTATTCGGTAGCCGTGTTCAGGTCGTCCAGCGATTTGCGGAGCGCGTCGAGGCCATCGACAATCAGCAGCGTTGTTGTGCCGCCGGTTTGAGGAAGCCGTGTTTGGTTTCGCAATCGATGCAACAGCCGCTGCAATCGTTCACCTTCGTGAAGCCGCACCAGCGCGACGCATCGGGGATGCATCTCCAGGGCTGCCCATCGATCGTCGCCGCGCGCGTCGATCACATACACGTCCGCATTGTCGTTCCCAATATTGCAGTTCCCGGGCTCGTTCCCGGAAAGGGTTTGATCGGCGAGTGCGAGCAGCGTGCTCGTCACTCCACTACCAGCGCTGCCGACCACGGCCAGCCGTCCATCGAGCGGCGACCATCGCAACGGCATCATGCGTTGCCGATCGGGTTCGTCCACCAGCCCGAGTTCATCGCTTGTCAACAGCATCGGAAGCGGTGGCATCCACGGCGACGCTGGGGCCGCGATGTTCGCCAGTCGCGCCGCGTCACAGATTGCGCGCACCAGAACGGTCAGCTCGGTCTCGCGGCCGTGCTCGGGAGTGGCAGTGCACTGCGCGGTTTGGAACGTGAGGTGATCGTCGGCGCTCAAGCGCAGAATGGCTCGCCCGGGGACCCCGCGTGGAAGGTGCGCCGGCGCGGCGATGCCGACCACGTCGATGGCATCGGCAGTGTCCTGCAACCGCAACGCAAGCCGCAGATTCGTGTTCGCGCGGATGTCGTCGGTGATCACGCCGCTCGGTCGCTGCGTTGCGAGCAACAGGTGCACCCCAAGGCTGCGACCACGCTGCGCAACACCGACGAGCGCGTGCAGGAATGTTGGTTGCTCGGCAACGAGCGCAGCGAACTCATCGATCACCACCACGAGACGCGGCAACGTCACCCAAGGTGCCTGCGCGCGCAGTTCGCTGAGGTCGGTGACGGTGTGCTCGCGCAGTATCGCCTCGCGACGGCGAAGTTCGGCGTGCAGACTGCGCAACGCCCGATCAGCCAACTGATCGTCGAGATCGGTGACCATTCCCACCACATGCGGCAGCGCGGCGCAGGCATCGAACGTGGCGCCGCCCTTGTAGTCGATGAGCACAAAGGTGAGGTATGCGGGCGAGGCGGCCGCGGCCATCCCGGCGACGAGACTGCGGAGAAATTCGCTCTTGCCGGCGCCAGTTGTGCCTGCGATCAGTCCGTGCGGTCCGTCGCGGACGAGGTCGATGTCCACCACGCCATCGGCAGCCATTCCGATCACAGTTCGGGGCGAAGGATCAACCCCCGCTGCGGCCCACGATGCCGCGATCACTTTTGGCGTCAACACGCTGGTGCCGCCGCCTTGCAGCAACGCAGCCAGCGATAGTTGTCGTGGCACGACCGTTGCGACACTGAGTGCGTCTTCCGGATCAATCAGACCGCGGATCGCCGAAGCACAACGCGCCGTCGTGCGTTCGCCAACACCGACCAACCGAACCTGTTGCGGCAACATCGTGCGATGCACGTCGGATACCCACCTTGCCCACGGACCATTCGCCGTGGTGAGCACGCTGGTGCAGATGTGCGGCACGGCTGAATCGCCCGCAGTGTCGCCCGTTGCCGTCATGGACGGGAGCACAACTACCAGCGCATCGCGGTGCGCGTCGCCGAGCACTCGGCGCAGCGGACTGGTTCGCGTACCGAGCAACGCCGGCTGATCGGTAATCAACAGGTGATGCCCACCGTGCAGCCCATGCGCGGCGAGGTCATCTAAAACTTGCAACAAGCCAGACTCGGCGACGACGGCGGCAGTGCCATCGGGCAGCGTCACGTTCGGCAGCGCGCGAACACAATCCCATCGGTCCGGGTGATCGGTGACGACCGTGATGCGCAGATCGGCGGGTCCGCACGACGCGGCCAGTTGCACCACGATCGAGCGAGCAACCGCGCTGCCGTGTGGCCCGAGCAGCGCCAACCGGCAGCCCGGGCCTATATCCGCGGGCGATGGCAGATCGGCCTCGACAGAATCCATGCCGATTGCAACGAGGTACGCATCGCGCTGGGTGGCTCGCCGCGTCCACAGTGAGAGCCCTCGCTCTACGAGAGTCCGAACGGCCGTCGCTGCCGTGGGAACAGAAGTGAGTAGATGGCGACGAAAGGCCGCGTGTTCGCGTTCGAGATGTTGCTCGTGTGCCGTCTGCGCCAACACGTGCTCGGCGGTCGCCATGCGAAATCTGCGAGTCGCAGCGACGCGCTGGGCAACCCAACTACCGATCGCGACGGTCGCGCCAAGCGCCCCGAAGAGCAGGAACATTGGCTGCCGCAGAATGGTCGCGATCACGCCGGCGCCAGCGAGTCCCAACAGCGCGGGCAGCAGGCCGCCACTGCTTTCATCGCAAGTGGGGGGTGCACCTGGCACCGGCAACTCGTTTGTTTCAAGCACGGAGACCGCCCGCGGTCCACGCACGACGGCGCCATCGCACACATGTGCAGGCCCGATGCCAACGCGATTCTCGAGCAACACCAAGCTGCTGGCGCCGACTTCCACTACCGACCCGTCGCTGAGTTCCGCGGCGGAATCCTGCGACTGAAGATCGACCGCGCGACCGTCGATGCGGATTGGAGTGCGGCCCGTCAGTTGCGTGAGGTGGACGGTGCCGTCAGCGGCAACATCGATCAACGCCTGGTGCGGCTGCAATGTGTGGTCGTCGCAGCGCAACCCGGCGGTGTGCGCCCGGCCAAGTAGGTGCCGCCCCACTGGCAACTCGATCGCGCAACCAGCGTCGGGGCCGCTGCGCCAAACGCCAATCCAGCCATTCGAGGTGCGGTCATCCATCGCATCGACTGGGCACATCGGCCGATCAATTTTGGCAATTCGTGGGCGCTGTGAGCCGAGCTGTGAGACCCCCTGTGAGGGCTCGCGCGGACGCTGCCCACATGAACACTTCCCTTCCCCTGTACACCAACCGTCCCCTACTCGTACGACTGCAAAGCGAGTGGCAATTGCTTCGTGATCGCCCCACTGTGTTGCGCCGAGCCCGCGGCTGGTCGCTCGGCGTGCCGTTCGACAATCTCGATCAGATCATCGCCGCCACCGACTATTGGGCGACCCCCGCCGCCCGCGCTGCAGC
>Ga0163144_10013752_pt1 | contig 16855 bp, 16 predicted proteins | sample OliLak19BULKMAT1_FD_123175 | JGI IMG/M metagenome (GOLD analysis project Ga0163144, IMG submission 123175) | Freshwater microbial mat bacterial communities from Lake Vanda, McMurdo Dry Valleys, Antarctica - Oligotrophic Lake LV.19.BULKMAT1 | ecosystem: Environmental > Aquatic > Freshwater >... | reverse complement strand
TCCACAGCGACATGACCTTGACCTTGGGATCGCCGTAGACCCGGGCGAGCAGGCGCAGGTCCTCTTCCTTCACCCCGCTGATCTTCTCCACGTACGCCGGCGTATACTTGGCGACGTAGGCCCGGTAGGCGGCGAGGTCGGAGACGACCGGCTCATCCTTGAACTTGAAGCCGTCCTCCAGGCCGTAGCCTATCTTCTCCTTGCCGCTCTTGAAGACGACATGCTTGGCAACGAAGGCTTCGTCGACCTTCCCGTTCTCGAAGAGGAGGTGGGCGATGCCGTTGGCGATGGCCAGATCGGACTGCGGCGCGAACAAGATCTCGCGCGCGGACATCTCGGAGGACCGGTTGGAGATGGTGGTGAGGTTGTAGAGCGCGGCTTCCGGCGAGGCCATGAGCCGGTCGGTGATCTTGGCGAATAGGATGGGGTGCATCTCCGCCATGTTGGCGCCCCAGAGCACGAAGGCGTCGGCGTGCGCGAAGTCCTCGTAGCTTCCCATGGGCTCGTCCATGCCGAAGGTCGTCATGAAGCCGGTGACCGCGCTCGCCATGCAGTGCCGGGCGTTGACCTCCAGGCTGTTCGAGCGCAGCCCTCCCTTCCAGAGCTTGGAGGCGGCGTAGCCCTCCCAGATCGTCCACTGGCCCGAGCCGTAGAGCGCCGCGCCCTGCGGGCCCTTCGCGGCGATGGCTTCCTTCGCCTTGGCGGCCATGAGGTCGAGGGCCTCGTCCCAGGTGGACTCGGTGAGCTCGCCGCGCTTGTCGTAGCGGCCGTTCTTCTTGCGGATGAGCGGCGCGGTGAGCCGGTCGTCGCCGTATTGGATGAACGGCAGGGCGTACCCCTTCACGCAGAGGGTCCCCTGGTTCACGGGCGACTCCGGATCGCCTTTGACGGCCTGGATCTTGCCGTCTTTCACGCCGACGAGCGCGCTGCACCCCGTTCCGCAGAAGCGGCAGGGAGCCTTGTCCCACACCAGCCCGTCGAGCGACTGTTCGGCCGAGGCCTCGTAAGGATTGAGCGCGACGAGGCCGCCTCCGATCGTCACCGCGGTGACGGTGAAGGCTCCGTATTGAAGAAACTCACGCCGGGATATTTTCTGGGCCATAGGGAATAAGCAGCCCGGCCGCTAGGCGTCCTTGCGGGTGTCGACCCAGAAGCGCGGGGGCAGTGCGCCGAGGCTCATGATGACGAGCTGCAGCGCGCAGAACGCGGAGAGCCATAGGAAGGCCTTGTCCATGAAGCCGTAGGAATGGAGGCCGATGCCGAGCATGTTCACGCCGAACCACGAGAGGCTGACGATGATGTTGCCGAAGATCGCCATCAGCATGATGCCGCGCTCGCGCACGAAGCCGCCCCAGCGCGCGTGCAGGATCAGCGCGTTCCAGAGGACGATCAAGAGCGCGCCGTTCTCCTTGGGGTCCCAGCCCCAGAACCGGCCCCAGCTCTGGTCGGCCCAGATCCCGCCGAGCACGGTGCCGACGAAGCTGAAGAGCAGGCTGAAAGCGATCACGCCGTAGGCCAGCGACGCGAGCGCCTTGGAGGCCTCCGGATCGGGCTTGAGCGGCAGGTGGCGGCGCACGACCCATGCGATGCCGAGCATCCCCGCGAGATACGTCGAGCTGTAGCCGATCGTGATCGCGACGACGTGCGTGGCGAGCCAGAAGTTCGAGTCGAGGACCGCGCGCATCATCTCCATCGTGTCGCCGGTGGCCTTGAGGTGATGGGCGACGATCAGGGTCGTGAAGCCGATGGCGCAGGCGCCCGCGGCGGCGAAGCCGCGCTTGTGGAAGCGCTCGGCGAAGAGCCCGAGCGCGGCGGCCGCCCAGCCCACGAACACCGCCGAGGAGTACAGGTTGGTCACCGGAGGCCGGCCCTGCAGGACGCTGTGCGCCAGCAGGCCCAAGGTGTGCACGATGAAGGCGGCCCACGCGAGCGAACGCGCGGCGGCCGCGACGTCCTCGCGCCGCGTGGCCCAGGCGGCGAAGATCAGGAGGAGCGCGGCGATATAGAGCGCCATGCCGGAGATGAACGGCGACGTCTTGTTGAACAGGGCCTCGACGCGGGCCGAGCGCGCGTCGGCGGGGCGGGCCTTCGCGACCCACGCCGCGTGCTCGGACAGCGCCGCGTTGAAGCCGGCGGCGTCGCCGGCGCGATAGGCGCGGCCCATCAGCGCGAACGCCGCCAGGCCCGGATGCGGAGCCTGGCCCCCGGTCGGATCGGACATGGCCTCGCCGGCGTTGGTCCAGGCGTCGTCCGGCGAGCCCTCCTTCGGCGGGAGGGCTCGGAACGCGGCCGCCTGCGCGAGGAACTTGTACTGCTGGAGCATCTGCGCGAGCGCCTTCATCTCGAGGCGCTGCTTGCTCGTGGGATTCTTCGCGTGAAAGGCGGCCATGGCTCCCGGCAGCATCGAGGAGAACGCGGCCAGCTCCAGCGCCGGATCGCCCTGGCCGGAGAGCATGAACGTGTTCTTGACGCGCTCATAGAGCGTCAGGCGGTGGTCGAGATTGAGCAGCGCGGACTGGAAGCGCGACCGCCGCGGGCTCGGGACCTGATCCGCGGCGGCGGCTTGCTTCGAGACCTCCTCGCGCTTGGGCTCGATCTGCCAGTAGGCGAAATAGCGGCTCTTTTCCTGCGGGATGCCGAGCAGCCCGAGCACCTCGGGATCGTCCACGACGAAAGCGAGATAGGTGTCGGCGGCCTCGGGCTTGAACGCGGAGTCGAGGAGCCATTGCGTCGCGGACAGCGTCTTGCCGTCGACGGGCACGGTCTGCTTGCTGCGAACGGCGAGCAGGGTCGTCCGCGCGAAGCTGTCGACCGGCTTGACGCGTCCGCCCTCGAGCACCGGAAGGCGCGCGAAGCCCTCGAGATCGAAATCGGATTTGGGGCCCGGGACGAAGCCGGGCCAGGCGGCCAGCGCGAGCGCGCCCAGCAGCACGGCCGCCTGCAGCCGCTTCGTCTTCACGCGGGCCTCGCGCCGAGAGCCTTGCGCAGCATCACGCCGAAGTGCCAGAGCAGGCCCAACGAGACCAGTAGGCACGACAGGTACGGAAGCGTCCAGGAGGGATTGCGCACCACCTGCAGCACGGACAGCGTGTCGTCCTTGCCGAAGCTCGCCTGATAGAAGGTGAGCCCGTCGTGGCGCAGGGGGGAGTTCATGTAGATCAGCACCTCGCGGTCGTCCGCAGAGCGAGGGTCCTTGAGGCGCACGAGGCTCGAGAAATTCTTGGGAATATTCGTTCCAGGGTACAGATCGTGCTTGAAGTCGTTGAGCGTCAGCGAGAAGGGGTGCTGATAATGGCGCAGCCTCAGCGCCAGCCTCCAGCTGCGGCCCTCGTGCATGAAGCCCTGGCGCGCGCCTAGCGCGTTGGACAGGAGATAGACGCCCACGCTGCGTCCGTCGGGCAGCACGGGCTCGACGACCGCGACGGCCGTGTTCTGGTCGTTGTCGCCCGTCACGGGGGGGAGGGCCTGGTAGGTCATGCCGACGCCGACGCCCTGGGTGATGATCGAGGGCGCGGTCCCGGCGGGACGCGTCGAGAGCGCCGCGTTGTCGTGATAGGCGCGCACGATCAGCTTGAACGGCAGGGAGGGGTCCGTGATCACGTTGGAGGACCTCAGCCGCGAGTCGGGGATGCCGCGCTCGTCGTCGAATTCCTTGTCGGTCTCGTCGATGACGACGACCTCCATGCGGCGGTAGTCCTCGCTGAAGCTCTTCGTCTGGCCTTCCTCGATCGCCATGTTGCTCTCGACCTGCAGCAGGGCGGTCGCGAACTCGCCGATGAAGAGCAGGGCGAGCCCGATGTGCATGATCCAAAGCCCGCCCTTGCGCCAGGACAGCTCGAGGCGGCGGAACTGCGCGAAGATCAGGTTCAGCAGCAGGAGGCCGCCGAGCAGCCCTCCCCCGGGAAACACGGGCACGCGCACCGCGGAGCCTTCCGGAACCCACCAGACGATGAAGGCGCGGATGTAGCGTTCGACCGCGAGATGGGTGCCGAGCTCCACCTGGGCCAAGGTGCAGGCGACGACGAGGACCATCAGCAGAGCCAAGCAGGCGATCGTGAGCTTCAGCGAGCTCAGCGCGGCGGCGAGCCGGTCGACGAGGTTATTTCGCGGCATCGGGCTTGAGCCCCTTGATGATCGCGAGGAAGCCCGCGCGCGCCGACTGGGTCGCTCCGGCCTCGCCCATGAGCTTGAAGAACCACGTCGTGCCGCCCGTGTCGACGGCGGCGGCGATCATGCGCGAGCGGACCGCGCCCTCGCCGGTGAAGTCGTAGATCTTGACCGTGCCCACCTTGGTGGAGACCGTCGTGCGCGCGGCGGCCATGCCGGCCTCGTCGGTCGGGGGAAGGCCCAACTGCCCGCGCCAGCGGTTGGCGTTCGCGAGCTCTCCGCCGGAGTCGCCGGGGAGGGCGACGACGGTCGCCTCGGTCTTGAGCCCGCCCGGCGGCACGAAGGTCGCGAGGCGGATGCCGTTGCCGGCGACCTCGGTCCAGCCGGACGGCAGGGTCCAGACCAGGCCTCGAGGCCGTTCCGACGGGGCCTCGATGCCGCCGCCCATGCCCATCGCGGGGGCCGCGGCGGAGGGCAGCGGCTCCTTCGGAACGCGCGCGCGCGTGATCTGCTCCTCGCCGCAGGAGGCGAGCAGCAGCGCGGCCATGACGGGGAGCGCGGCGCCGGCGAGGCTTCTCATCGTCATCATCTTAGCAGTTCGCTCAGCGGCCCTGCGCCGACAGGTAGCGGGAGAGGTCCTCGATCTCGACGTCCGTCAGCTGACCCTTGAAGGCCGGCATCGCGGAATCGGGCGTCGTCAAGGAGGGGTCTTCGATGTACTTCTTGATGAAGGCCTTGTCGCGCGCCGTCCCGATGAACGAGAGATCGGGGCCGCTGTCCTCGCCCTCCTTGCCGAGCTTATGGCAAGACGAGCAGTTGTCCGTGAACAGCCGGGGCGCGGCCTTCGTGAAGGGCTCCTCGGCTTGGAAGGACTTCATGTAGGCGACGAGGACCGCGACCTCGTCGTCGAGGAGGTTCATCTTGGGCATGACGGAGCCGGGCGTGACGCTGCGGGGATCCTTGAAGTGCTTCGTCAGCCACTCCTCGGTCTCGCCGCCCGCGACCTTGTCGAGGGCCGGGCCGACCACGCCGCCCTTGCCTCCGATCATGTGGCAGTGAGCGCAGTTCATCTGGTCGTAGAGCCGGCGCCCGGCCGCGATCTTCGGATCGGCCACTTCGGTCGGGTTCGTCAAGGGGCTCGCCATGCCCGCCCAGGTCAGCGCGGCGAAGCCCGCGATGCTGGCCAAGCCCAGGCCGGTCCATAGCGGCCGGTCGAGCGGATGACGCTTGGGGCCGCGGTCGAGGAACGGCACGACGAGGAGCAGCAGGACTCCGAGCCCGGGCAGGAGGATCGCCGCGACCGCCTCGAGGTGGCCGGGGAAAAACTTCAGACCTTGGAAGAGGAAGAGAAAGTACCACTCCGGACGCGGGTTGTAGTTGGTGTCGGTCGGATCGGCGAGGGCCTCGAGCTCGGGCGGACGGTAGTAGGCCAGCCCGAACAGCGCGGCGAGGACCGCGAAGGCGACGCAGGCGTCCTTGAACACCGTGTAGGGAAAGAAGGACTTGCCGGCTTCCTTGAGCTCGGCGTAGCGGCGCTTGTACTCCTCGTGCCAGGATTCCATGTCAGGGGGCGTCCCTTTTCGGGGGCGCGGAGATGCCGTGCCAGATCACGAGGAACAGGTGCACGCCGATGAGCCCCGCGGTCAGCGCGGGCAGCAGCAGGACATGAAGCGCGTAGAACCGGGTCAGCGTCGGGGCGCCCATGGCGTCGGAGCCGCGCAGGATGTCCGCGATCATGGAGCCGACGACGGGGGTCTGGCCCGCGATCGTCGTTCCGACGACCGTCGCCCAATACGCTTTCTGGTCCCAGGGCAGGAGATAGCCCGTGAAGCTGAAGCCCAGCACGAGCAGGAGGAGGCCGACGCCGGCCATCCAGGTCGCCTCGCGCGGATATTTATAGGAGCCCATGAAATAGACGCGCAGCATGTGCAGGACGGCGAAGACGACCATGAAAGTCGCGCCCCAATGGTGCAGCCCGCGCACGACGCGCCCGAAGAGGACCTGAGAGTCGATGTAGCGCACCGAGTCGTAGGCGTGATCGGGGGAGGGAACGTAGTTCGTCGCGAGCAGGAAGCCCGTCACGGCCTGGACCGTGAAGATCATCATCGTCGCGCTTCCGAGGGTGAACAGCAGCCCGGTCCACCCCTTGGCCTCCGGGATCTTCCGCTCCATCAGCGCCGTCCAGATCTTGTCGAGGCCCGTGCGCTCGCACACCCAGGCGTACGCCTGCGTCGCGCGCTCTCTCATGCCTTTTGTTCCGCCTTGGGCATGATCATGAGGCGGCCGCCTTCGAGCTTCGTCGCGTACTGGTCGAGCGGGCGCGGCGCGGGGCCGGAGACGATGCCGCCGTCGGGCTTGAAGATCGCCGTGTGGCAGGGGCAGACGAAGCGCGAGGTGCCCGCGTCCCAGCGATACGGGCAGCCCAGGTGGGTGCAGCGCGGATCGAACGCGGTGAAGGTCTTGCCGTCGGACGTGACGACCCAGGCCGACGAGCGGCGCTCGGAGGTCACCCAGGCGTCGCGTTTTCTCTGCGTGAACTCGACCAGGGCGGGGGAGCCCGCCTTGAACGTTCCGGCCGGGCCCAGGTCCACCCAATCCTCGTCGCGGCGCTGGAAGGCGGGGGACACGAAGTACCCGATCCCGGTCGCCGAGAGCGCGGCCGTGATCACGGCGCCGAGCGCTACGATCGCGCGGGTCAGGAACGTTCGGCGCCCGATCTCCTCGGGCGACTTCTCCGCGCATCCCTTGCCCGCGCAGCCGCAGCCGGCGCCGTCCGCACCGCTCACGGCTTCGTTTCCTTCTTAGGCGCGAGGGCGCGGAAGTAGGCGATGAGGTCCGCGACGGCGACGTCCTTGAGCTTCTCCTTCTTGAACGCGGGCATCTTGCCCTTTCCGGTCTCGATGACCTTGGCGAGGTCCTCGTCCTTCTTGGCGAGGGTCTCCTCGTCGACGAGGTTCAGCGCGTCCGGCTTGAGCTTGAACATCTTCGCCATCGCGGGGTTGCCGGCGCCGTCCTTCGCGTGGCAGGAGGCGCATTTCGACTTGTAGGCGACGGCGACGGGATCGGCCTTCGGGGCTGGCGCGTCCGAAGCGGATGCGGTCAGCGCGGCGGAGGCGAGGAGCAAAGTCAATGGCATGATCATCTTCATGGCTTCATATAAGCAACATTCCGACCAGAATGTTAAAACAAAAAAAGAGCCCCTGGGGAGTTATTCCAGGGGAGGTCGACTCCCTTCGGCTGGTTGTAGCGGGCGCGCGCTACCGAGACGGTGTTGCTCTGAGTGTTGACCATTCCGTTCTCGTACCAGTTGAGCCCGATCACGGGGGTCGCAAGGCCCGATCCGAACCGGCCCTCGAAGAGGTAGCGGATGCTCTCGTAAGAGCCGTCTCGGCCGAAGAACGTCCTGTTGTTCGCCTCCCAATCGAGGCTGCCGCGATACGTATTGCGCTTGGCGCTGTAGTTCCGCGAGCGGTCGTTCGCGTCGTTCTGCCGGTGGGGCTTTGGGCCCCGGCTTCTTTTTTAGGCTAGCGAGCGCGAGAAAGCGTGTAGAGTTGGTCCTTGTACCACTCCTGCTTCGGGCGCACGCGCTTCGTGAAGCGCTGAACCTCGACGTCGAAGACCTTCTTGCCGGTGTCGGCCGTCTCGAGTATGTCCGCGACGATGTCCCGCCCATCGATTATGGAAGGCATATTCCACAGCAAAGCGCGCCCGTCGGGTTTGAGCAGCTCGGGTAGGGCACGCGCGAACCTCTTCAGAACGATGGCGCCGACGTCCCCGTCCCAGAAATCGCTCAAAGAGGGGGCGTGATGGTCCGGAAATCCTTCGGGCCAGACGGCGGGCATGCTCCATAGGACCGCGTCGAAGCGTTCCCCCGGGAGACGCGAATTCCCCTTTTCGTCGGCCACATTATCGCCGACGAGCGCTCGAATGTCGAAGCCCGCGATACGGGCGGCGGCCTTTGTGTTCGCGACCTCGAGCGGATTGATCCCGATCGCGACGACCGGCAGTTTGGTCCTCATCGATGCCAGCCAGGCATCCACCCCGGTGCCGGGGCCGACGACCAGGATCTTCGCGTCAGAGGGGAGGTCGAACTTCTTGGACACCAGGCGCAGGTATTCGAGCTCGGCCGGAGTGAAGGTGTATAGCGCGTAGACCGTGGGGAAGGTGGGGATCACCGTCCGGTGCCGGTTCGGTTTCGACTCCTTGAAAAACTGCAGGAAGTCGGCCGGCTCCATGTCGCCGATGCTGGGCCCGATCACCGGCGACGGGCTGAAGACCATAGGGCTGAAATCATGGGAGAACCACTTCCCGGTCGCGGCGTCGACCTCGTGCAGGCGAAAGGGGGGGCGATGGGCCAGGAAGTTCGGGTACGCGGCGATGAGAGTCTTGTGCCGCTCCTGCGCGAAGGCCTGAATGGCGGCCTGATCCTTCTTAAAGCCGGGAGCGAACTCCATCCAGCGCTCCAGCTCATCGGGCGCTCCGGATCGGGGGACTTCGATGTAGTAGGGGCTCAGGTCGAAAAACTTCGGCTGGAGCTCCACCCATTTCCTGGGGCCTTGTCCGGTGAGCTCATTTGGGAAGACCGGGAAAACGGCGATGATCCTGCCGCGTGCGTTGTAGAGGAGGTCGAAGCGCTGCAGACTGAGGATATTGATATTGGCCATCTCGACCTGGAGTATGTTCAGTCCGCGCGCGCTGAAAGGCGCGGAGGGAGCCTTCGCGTCGAGATTGATGCGGACGACGAACGAACCGTCGGAGCGTGCGGTCCGCGGCTCCACTCGCAGGCCTTCTCGCGGTGTGGGCTCGAGAAGGTCGAGCGCCTCGAGAAGCTCGTGCGCCGGGGACTTCTTGATATCCGCGTCCTCGGCCGCGGTTGAGGCGGCCGGGGCGAGGAGCAGGGCCGCCGCGAGGGCGGCCGGGACGACTAGAACCGACCTGAAGCTGTTGAACATGGGGCAGTATCTCAAATCCGGTTATCGATGCCTATCCGTTCAGCCGAAAAAAAAGGAGCCGGGGCATCGTGCCCCGGCTCCCTTTTACGGCGTCTTAGAACTTCATCGACGCGCCGACCTGGGCGACGCTCGCCCGGCCGCTGTTGAACGAATCGACCTTGTCGACGTAGTCCGTGACGGTGTAGCCGGCCCGCGCCGTGAGGCTCGGGAGCGTCTCCGGCGTGTACTCCACACCCAGCGTCCCGCGGGCGATGCGGGCCTCTCCGGGCATGATGTCGTTGACGTACGTGCCGGCGGGGTGCGAGCCGGCCGCCGCGAGAGGCCAGCCGAAGTTCACCGGGTTCTGGACGACCGACCAGGTGTACGAGCCGTTGCCCAGGACCACGAAGCCCTTGGGGCAGACGACGCGCCCATGCAGACCGGCCGTCGTGTTCCTCTGGCGGTTCAGCGCCCCGCTCTCATGCGGCTTGTTGATGTTCGAGTTGATGCTCGCCTGGTAGTAATTCTCCGAGTTGTACCGGATGATCTCATAGGCGGCGTCCGCGCCGACGAAGAATTTGTTGTTCTTCTCCCAGTCCAAGCCCGTCCGATAGACATTGCGGGTCATGTGGTGGTTGGTCGCCTCGTTGGCGTTGCGTTCCTTGGAGTAAGTCGCTCCGAGGGTGAATTCCACTTTCCCCGGCAGAGGCATCGTGAGCTGCCCTCCGAACTCGTCCTGCCGCGTCGGCATGTTGATGAAGGCCGGGCGGTTCGCATACAGCTTCGTGTAGGTTCCCTCGATCACCGCGTCGAGCGGAAGGTCCGCCGCGGCGGTGAGCTGCATGGTGTGCTTGACGTCGTCGTTGGACAGGTTGTTGGACCGCGTCATGCCGGGAACGAAGAGGCCGTCCGCGTAGAGCATGTCCCCGAAGTCCTGGGACGGTGCGTCGCGGCGGTGGTTCAGCTCCACCTTGTAAGTCGCCTTCGTGCGGACCTTCTGCATGGGACGGAAGCTCGCCGTCAGCTCCTGGCGCGCGGTCAGCCTGTCGAAGTGGTGGGTGTTGCCTTGGGCGCCTCCGTTGTTGAAGCCCCTGAAGCCCTGGTTCTCATCGACCTCGAAATAACGGACGTAGGACTTGGCGGTCAGGGACAGCTTGTTCGTCGCCCGATACGCGGCGTTGAAGGCGGCGACGCCGGCATTGAACTTGTACAGGTTGACGAGGTTCTCGCGCTGACGGCCGGTAAGGGCGCCCGTCAGGGAGAGCTTCTTGGTAACGTCGTAGCGCCACTTCGTCTCGACGGCCGTCATCTGGTGCTTCGGCCACTGGGGCAGGAGCGGGACGTTTGAAGTCGCCGACTCGGCCTTCACCGCGGCGTTGTCTTTGAACTCGGCGCGAACGATGTCGACGGCGACGGCCGCCGACTGCTTGATGCTCGTTCCAAGGCCCAGGGTGAGGTCGTGTTGCGTGTTGTCGATGTTGGCCTCGCCGATGATGTCGGTCGCGGTGATGACGAAGCGGGTCCCGGTTTTCTCGATGCCGTAGTATTGAAGCGTCAGGTACTTCGCCGAATCCGACGGCGAGAACATGCCGAGGTTCACCTCGCTTACGACCCGCCGCAGCTTGAAGTCCCAGAAGTTGGGGTCATTGGTGAAGTCGGCCCTTATCGTCCCGGGGGTGAACGTGTACCGGTTGGCTCCGGTCGTCAGCACGATGTGGCTCGGCCTCCAGACGCCGTTGATGATCTGGCCATGGCGGGTGGGGTTCATGCGGTGGTGCATCGCATCCCATTTGGCGCTGGCCTTGAAGGTGGACTTGTAGTCCAGGTTGAACGACATGACTTCCTCTTGGCTTCCGACGTCCGTGATGGAGAAGTCGAACAGCCCCATCGCGCCCTGGTTGCCGACGGACACATCGCCGTGGGCGCCCTTATACTGCTTCCCGTCGTACTCCATGGCCCACTGCTTGTTCCTCTTCGAGTCGAGGTCCACGAACCGAGCGCCGACATTGGCCTCATAGGTGCCTTCGGCTCGTCCGGGCGCAACGCACAATCCGGCCAACATCGCCGCCATTAGAAGATGATTCATGGGATTCCTCCCGAAATAGTTGAGTTTCATAATTAGTCCTTGAGCCCCGGCTTCCGGTCAGAACCATGGATCTGGTTGTGGCAGTCGTAGCAGCGGCCGCGCTGCTGGATGACGGTGAGCGACAGGCCTTGGCCTCCGCCGCCGCGGGTGGCGGAGTGCGGGAAGCGGTGGCAGCTCAGGCAGAGGTTCGGCATGTTCTGCTTGAGGAGCCTTTCGGTGGATGAACCATGGGGCTTGTGGCAGTTCATGCAGTCGTCGGTCACGGGCGGATGCTCATAAGCGAACGGGCCGGCCTTGTCGCCGTGGCACTTGATGCAGGTCTCCTGTTTCGAGTCGGATTTGAGGTTCCCCTCGATGCCGCCATGCGGGTTGTGGCAGGAGACGCAGGTCATCTTCCCTTCGGGCACCGGATGGTGGGACGAGAGGCGCATGTCCGCCTTCTGTTGCTTATGGCAGGTGTAGCAGGTCTCGGTGCCGCCTTTGGCCAGGCTCTTGCGGTTCGTGGTCTCATGGATGTTGTGGCACTGGGTGCAGCTCACCTCGTTGGTCGCGTGAGCGCCGGTCTTCCACATCATGAGCGCCTTGTCCTTATGGCAGGTCATGCACAAGCCGGCCGTCGTCGCGGAATCGACCTTCTTCGGATTGAGGATCAGAGCCGGGTCTCCGCCCTCGGCGTGGAGACTGCCCGCGCCGTGGCAGGACTCGCACGATTTTTCGAGCTTCGGGTTCGACAAGGACTTGCGGCCGTGAAAGGTCTTGTCGAAGGCCGCGTCCTTCTCCGAATGGCAGGTGGCGCAGACCTCGCGTCCGACCATCGTCGCGCCCTTGAGATCGGGCGCCGGCGAGGCCGGAGCCGTGGACGGGGCCAGGACGTCGGGAATGCGTTCCGTGACGGTCCCCGAAGGGGCCGGCTCGGCCGCGATCGACGAGAAGGAGGCCGCTAACGCGAGCGCCGCCGTGAGCACGACTATTAGTGTCTTCATTTGGTCCCCGTGTACGGCGCCGGCTCTTGGACGTGCTTCCTGTCCGTTTCGATCTGCATGCGAGAGCGCTCCTCGCGTGCTTGCGCGAAGAGCGCTTTGAGTTCGCGCGTATGGGCGGCGAACGCGGCCTTGCCCTTCACCTTGCGCGCGTGCGAGTCATAGGCGAGAAATTCGATCGAGGCGACCGCGTCCTCCTTGGCGAGAGCCTTGCCGGCGCCGGGCTTGCCCTTCGCGTACATGCGCTTGATGAAGCGCGTCCAATCCTCGCGGGTCGTGAGCGGGGAGTTGATCGCGCGCGCGAGCGTATGGCACTGCGAGCACGCCCTCGCGAACGTCCGGTACTGCTCCTGGCGCTCCATCGGGTAGGCGGACACATCCACCTCTTTAGGGCCGAGGTCGTAATAGAAGCGGGCTTCGCGCTGCTCGGGCGTGAAGCGCTCCTCCGCCCGCGACGCGGACGCGAGCAGCAGCAGCGACAGGGCGATGAGCGTCTTCATGCGGACGCCTCCTCGAGCCGGGCCGCGCGCGCGGCGCGGGGCGGCTTGTCCGTCTCCACGCGGCATTCGTGCGCCGCGACCGCGGCGAGCTCCTCGGCGCGGTCCTTCTCGGCGAGCTTGCCGGCCATGCTTTCCTCGATCATGCGCTTGAGGTCGTCGAGGTCATAGAGGTAGACCGACTCGAGCTTCGCGCAGGCGGGGTCGACGTTGCGAGGCATCCCCAGATCGACGAGGAACAGAGGCTTGCGGCGGCGGGACATGATGCCGGCCAGCGCCGGCGCGGCGAGGAGCGGCTCGCTGACGGACGCCGAGAAGACGGCGACCTCCGCGCGCTCGAGCCGCGCGAGCCCGGCGTCGAGCGTCACGGCCTCCCCGCCGAGCTTGTCGGCGATGGCGCGGGCGTTCTCGAGGGTCCGGTTGGCGACCACGACGCGGTCGAACTTCTTCGCGCCCAGATGGCGGACGACCGTCTCCGCGGTCTGGCCCGCGCCGAACACCAGGATCTCGCCGCCCGCCTCGTCGCCGAAGATGCGCCGGGCCATCATCGCGGTGGCGCCGCCGATCGAGTGGATCCCGTTCTGGATGCCCGTCGCGGCGCGCACGTCCTTGCCCGCCGCGATCGCGCTCTGGAACGCGCGGTTCAGGATCCGGCTCGTGAAGCCGCCGGCGAGGGCCGCCTGGTAGGCCTTCTTGACCTGGGCCAGGATCTCCGTCTCGCCGATGATCCAGGAATCGAGGCCGGAGGCGACGCGAAAGAGATGGCGCAGCGCGTCGGCGCCTTCGCGCGCGTAAAGGGCCGGCTGGATCTCGGCGCCCGCCCGGGCCGTGAACCACTCGCGCACGAGCTCGCGTCCGCGGCGCGGATCCGCGCAGGCCGCGAAGACCTCGACGCGGCTGCAGGTCGAGACCACGACGACCTCCTCTAATGGAACAAGCGCCTTGAGCTGGGCCAGGGTCGCGGCGAGCTCGGAAGGGGCCACGACCGCCTTCTCTCTCGTCGAAACCGACGCGTTCAGGTGGTTGAGGCCCACGACGAACAGCCGCTCGGAGGGGTTCATACGCTCGCTTGGCGTGCAACAGTCCTGCCAAGGCTCATGGTCATGGGCTGGATCATACCAAGGCCGTTCTGCGTGCTCTATGTTCGTAAAATAAAGGCTTTGTTGTGTGAAGATTGGCCGAAACGTTGCTCTGCAAACGGCATGAGCATGCCCTCCGGACATCCCGGAACCCAGCCGGCCCCGTTCGACTTCGCGCGCGCGCCGCTTCTCGTCATCTGGGAAACGACTCGCTCCTGCGCCTTGGCCTGCGATCATTGCCGCGCGAACGCGGACACGACGCAGCATCCGAATGAGCTGAGCACCGCGGAAGGGAAGGACCTTCTCGACCAGGTCAAGGCGATGGGGACGCCGATCGTCGTGCTCTCGGGCGGCGATCCGCTCAACCGCAAGGATCTCGAGGAGCTGATCCGCCACGGCAAGTCGCTCGGCCTGCGCATGGGCACCATCCCGGCCGCGACCCCCGCGCTCACGCGCGAGCGCCTGGCCTCTCTAAAGGAAGCGGGCGTGGATCAGCTCGCGTTCAGCCTGGACGGCGCGACCGCCGCGTCGCACGATGCCTTCCGGCGCGCTCCGGGCGCCTTCGAGATCGTCATGCGCGCGGCCCGCGAGGCGCGCGAGCTGGGCGTGCCGATCCAGATCAACTCCTGCTTCGGGGCCTGGAACTGGCACGAGTTCGACGCCGTCGCCGCGCTCGTCTCGACGATGGACATCGCCTTCTGGGAGGTGTTCTTCTTGATTCCGGTGGGGCGCGGCGCCAAGCTCGGCGGCCTGACCCCGGCGCAGTTCGAGGAGGGCTTCGCGAAGCTGCGGAAGATGACCCAGGAGAAGCCTTTCGTCGTGAAGCTCACCGAGGGGCAGCACTTCCGCCGCTTCGCGCTGCAGCAGGAGGCCGCCGCCGGCGCCGCCGGCGCCGCCGCGCGCGTCGAGCATACCGTCGCCCGGCAGGCCAGCCTGCGCGCGGGGCTGCGCCTTCCCAAGCGCGCGGTCAACGCGGCGGACGGGTTCATGTTCGTCGATCACCTCGGAGATATCTGCCCCTCCGGCTTCCTTCCGGTCCGGCGCGGCAACATCCGCGCGGACCGGCTCTCGGACGTCTACCGGTATGACGCGCTCTTCAAGGGCCTGCGGGACCATTCGAAGCTCACGGGAAAATGCGGCGCCTGCGAGTACCGGGAGGTCTGCGGCGGCTCGCGCGCGCGCGCGTGGGCGACGACCGGCGACGCGTGGGCCTCCGACGAGTCGTGCGCGTACGAACCGGCGCGCGCGTGAGAGCGTGGGCTGAAACGTTGCTCCGGCGCAATAGGAATATGGGCCTCGCTGGGCGACAATATTCCGCGGTTAGTGGGCTTCGAGGGGGAAAGATGCCGGTCAATGGGCTCGGCGGTCTGGCGGTGGCGTTGCTGTTGGCGGCGGGCACGGCGGCGGCTCAGGAGAAAGGCTCCTGCGTCGACTGCCATCGCGGGCTCGGCGGCGGGAAGGGCCTCGCCCATGATTTCGCGGACTGGGAGAAGAGCGTCCACGCGAAGGCGGACGTCAGCTGCCAATCCTGCCACGGCGGAGACGCCTCGGCCAAGGATAAGGCCGGCGCGCACGCGGGCGTGAAGCGCGCGAGCGACCCCGCGAGCGGCATCTACTTCACGAAGATCCCCGAGACCTGCGGGTCCTGCCACGAGGCGGAGCTCAAGGCGTTCCAGAAGAGCGCGCACTTCAAGGAGCTTCAAAGCTCGGGGAAGGGCCCCAACTGCGTGACGTGCCACGGCTCGATGGCGAACGTGGTGCTGGCCCCGAAGGAGCTCGAGAGGACGTGCGTCCTGTGCCATCGCCAGCCCACCCAGGCGTTCTCGGCGCGGCTCGAGCTCGACTCCGCGGGGGCGATGGCGCGCCGCGCGGGAGCCGGCTTGACCAAGGCGCGCGCCGCGGGCGCGTCCGACCTGGCGCCCCAGGAGAAGGCTTACGGCGAGATCGTCGAGCTGCAGCGTCAGATGACGGTGCAGTGGCATACGTTCAAGATGCCCGACGTGGTCACGGCGGCGCGCGAGATCAAGCGCCGTGTGACCGCGCTGATGGGCGAGCTGAAGCTGAAGAGCGCGCCCGCTCCGGCGAAGAGCCGGTAGGCGGCCTGCTCTTCAGCGGCCCTTGCTCTTCAGCGACTGTATCGACGTGAACACGTCGTACAGATAGACGAGCATCCCGAGCAGGTACAGGAGCAGGGAGCCGTTGAAGAACGCCATCATCGACAGCGGCGTCGTCTTGTAGAGGCAGACGAACGCGATCATCGTGCCCAGGAAGGTGCAGAAGAGGGCGAACCTTCGTCTCGCGTTCATTGGGCCTTCTCCACGTGCGAGGGATGGACGGGACCGTGGCAGTCGATGCATTTCATCCCGTCGCTGCGGATCTCCTCCATGATGTCCTTGTGCGCCTCGGCCTGGACGAACGACCGGGCTCCGTCATGGCACTGCAGGCAGTGCGAGTTGGGAAACGGCTTGTACAGCGCGATCTTGCGCGGCTTCCCGAGGTAGTAGTGCGCCATGTGCTTGAGGCCGTTGGCCTTGGCCTTCGCCGGCCCGAAGAGGTCGTAGTCGGCGTGGCAGGTGTAGCACTGGTTGTGATTGATGCGCCGGTACTGGTAGTGCTTCGCGGCGAGCAGCTCGCTGCCGGGCTCCTTGAGGCCCTCCACGTAGGGCGTCATCACGTGGCATGACGCGCAGAACTCGAGGCTTTTCGAGCGCTCGAAGGCGACCTCCGCCGTCACGGCGCTGAAGAGCACGGGAAAGACGATGATCGCCATGGTCAAGGACAGGTGGCGCCAGACCCAGTCCATGCCCGGAGGCAGCTTGATCACGGCTTGGCCTCGCCTTTGGCCTTCGCGGGTTTGAGGCCGCGGAAGTACGCGACGAGCGCGGCGGGTTCGACGCCTTCGAGCTTCTCTTTGTAGGCCGGCATCTTTTTGCCCTTGCCTTCGACGATGGCCTTGGCGTCCTTCGCGTCGCTCGCCTCGGTGCGCTCGTCGTCGAGGAGGTCGAGGGCCGTCGCCTCCACCTTGAACATCTTGAGCATCTTCGCGTTTCCGCGAGCGTCCTTGCCGTGGCACGCGGCGCATTTCGACGCGTAGAACTTAGCGGGCGTCGGCGCCTCCGCGGCGAGCGCGGAGAGGGCCGGGGCAACGAGCAGCATCGCGGCGAAGAGGGAAGTT
>Ga0163144_10013751_pt1 | contig 16856 bp, 17 predicted proteins | sample OliLak19BULKMAT1_FD_123175 | JGI IMG/M metagenome (GOLD analysis project Ga0163144, IMG submission 123175) | Freshwater microbial mat bacterial communities from Lake Vanda, McMurdo Dry Valleys, Antarctica - Oligotrophic Lake LV.19.BULKMAT1 | ecosystem: Environmental > Aquatic > Freshwater >... | reverse complement strand
GATCGTGGACCTGCGCGAGGGGTGCGTGGAAAATCAAAATGCCCCGCGAAGGACTCGAACCTTCGACCCGCTGATTAAGAGTCAGCTGCTCTACCAACTGAGCTAGCGAGGCGTGTTTACCGCGGCAGACGAGCGATCTCGATCACTGCGGCGGCGGGAAGCATAGGAGTGCGATCAGCGGAAAAGTCAACGGCTGCCGCGCGTTTGCCCGAGGGATCGATTCTCCAGAAATGCCGGTTCGGAAAGAGTTGCGATCGAAAGCAGGGGTCCGGGCACAAGGCACACCACACGACACATCAAGACGTGTGATCCCGATCCGCAGCATCACCGGCTTTTTCGCGGCGTCGTTTCGGTCGGCACCACCGCCGCCTTTTCCCGCGTGATCTGGGCGTAGGCGTTGTGACTGTGGATCGACTCAAAGTTTTCGGAGTTGATCGAATACCACCTGATCTTTGGTTCCGCTTCAAGGGCCATCGCGAGATCGCGGACAATGTCCTCGACAAACTTGGGGTTCTCGAACGCTTTCTCGGTGACCCACTGCTCGTCCGGGCGCTTCAGCACGGCGAAGACAGGGCACGACGCCGCGGCTTCCAGCAGCGATACCAAATCCTCGATCCACAGCATCCCGTTAAACCGCACGCGGGCCTCGATGCGGCACCGCTGGTTGTGGGCGCCGTACTTGGAAATTTCCTTGGAGCACGGACAGAGGCTGGTCGCCGGAGCCGCGACCGACATCACGAAGTCGTCCTCGCCGTTGGCCGTGCATTCAAAGCGAACTTGGTAGTCCATCAGCCCCGGCATCCCGGTAACGGGGGCCAGTTTCTTGACGAAATACGTGAACTCCGCCTCAAAGTGGGCCACCTCGGCGTTCAAGCGTTCGCAGATGGCTCGGGCTATAGGCGGGATACTTTCGGGCGTCAGCGGTTCACTCGTCTCCTGGTTCAGCACTTCCAGGAACCGGCTCATGTGCGTCCCCTTCTGGTAGTGCGGGAGCGCAACATACATGTTGATCTTCGCGACCGTCGTCTGCTCGCCCCCGTCCTTCGTGCGGAGCCGCATCGGGTATGTCACGTCCTTGACGCCTACACGGTCGATCGCGACGCGACGACGGTCGGAGAAACTCTGGACGTCGGCCATTGGCACCCGCGTCTGCGCAGTAGTCACTGGCCGAGGTTCCGCCTTCGGGCCCGACGGGGCCGCGGACTTGGGTGGGTTTGCGAGAGGTTTGATGCGTTTGGCCATTGGTGTGGGTGCCGAGAGTAGGGTGCGCGACTGAACGTTCGAGCGACGTGCCGAGGCGGATTCAGTCAGGAACAACCGGTGTCAGCCCGGTTTCGGCCGCGACCCGCCGGTCGATGGCGTGGCCGGCCCAACCGAGGCCAAGCGGAACACCGATGAGAGCGCCCGCAGCCCACGTCAAGCCCACGGGTAGCGCGATCGGGCTCAAGCGTCCTGCAAAGTCCGTCGCGAGCAGGTTGTTGCCGGCGGTGAATTGCCCGATCAGCGGCCCGATCGTCGCGACCAACCCGACCCCGACCACCGCCGTCAGCGGGCGAGCGTGACACTTCCGGTTGGTCAACACCAACTGGGCGATCACCCCCGCCGCACCGCCCCCGACGAACGCCGCTCCCAACGTCTGTCCGTGCGAATCTGAACTCGCGTAGAACCACGCCAGCACTCCGGCACCGACCGCGGCGGCGACGACCGCGATCGTGACATCCATCGCCGAGGCCGGTTTGCCCCCGGGCTCCATCGAGATGCTCCAAAGGTTGCCAGCCGGCGTCAGCGATCCGAGGCGTGTGCAGATGACCGTGATCAGCCCGGCCAAGGCGACGCAAAAGAAACCTTCCCCACCCAACAGCGCGAACCCCACTCGCCCGTTCGTGGCGCGGACAATCTCGTCGATCGTGCCGAGTCCCCACCCCGCCCACGCCAGCACGAAGCCCGCCGCCGTCATACCGGTCCCCGCAGAGAAGAGGCGGCTTCCCAACGCTCCGGCCGCGGTCGCGGCGAGCAGTGTGTACGCCACAAAGAGAACCGCCCGCATCGGCGTGGCATTGTGAAAAATAGTAGCCGCCGTGCTCCCCACGCTGTCGCGGAGACTCATCGCCAGAAAATACGCGATCGGCCCCAGCACCAGGAGGGCGAGGATGTGAAGCGCGTAGCGCAAGACAGGGTGGGCCATAGGGCGGCATCGTAAGGCACGCCGCATGCCGATCGCTACGCTTGGGGGAATCGAACCCGATTCATCCCAACCCGTGCTGATTCTGGCGGGAGCATTGGTGGACGCCGCGTTCTGCTTCGAGACACCCGGCGCCCTCCTGCTGGGCCCGCGCTCAGCCGACGGACGGACCGTGCTCGCCGTCGGGCCAGTCGATCGCGTGCGCGAGGCCGCCCGCGGGCTGGAGGTCCCGCCCCGGCTCGTCGATCGATCGGGTTGCGTGGTCGTGCCCGCATTTGTGAATTCGCACTGCCATCTCGACCTGACGCTGTTGGGACCGATGGCCGCCGACGCCGAGGGCGGTTTCACAACCTTCGTTGAGCGGGTACGCAACGGGAGGCCGAACAGTGGCGAGGGGATTCGCGCGGCCGTTGCCGAAGGTATCCGGCTTTCGCTCGCGGGCGGGGTGGTGGCGGTGGGGGACATCGCCGGGGCCGCCTCAGGGATCCCGCGTCTTGAGCCGTTGCGCACCCTCCGGGCGTCGCCGCTCGCGGGCATTTCGTTCATCGAGTTCTTCGCGATCGGGCGGGGCGAATCGTCGGGCCTGGCCCGTTTGGCCGCGTGCCTGAACGATCTCGATGCGGCGGGGTCGGGACCATCCTTGGTGCGGGCCGGGATCTCGCCGCACGCGACCAATACCGTTTCGATTGATGCGTACAGGCACACCCTTGAGATCGCCCGGTCGCGCAGCATGCCGTTGATGACCCACGCGGCGGAAACGGCCGAGGAGCGCGAGTTCATTTCGGACGGAACGGGGCCGCACCGCGCGTTCCTTGAGCGCATTCATCTGTGGGATGACTCGTTGCTGCAATCGATCGGTCGCGGCCGTTCGCCGATCGCCCATCTGGCCCCGATCCTTGCCTCTCAGCCGATGAGCCTCGTTCATGTGAACGACGCCGACAAGACCGACATCGCGACGATCGCCGCTTCCGGCTCGTCGGTGATCTATTGCCCGCGGGCGTCGTCGTACTTTGGTGCTCCGCAGCGGTTCGGGCCGCACCCGTACGCCGATCTCCGAGCGGCCGGGGTCACGGTGGCGCTCGGAACCGATTCGATCATCAATCTCGACCGGGCCGACCGGATCACCCCCTTCGACGACGCCGCCTTGTTGGTCCGGCGCGACGAACTTGAACCCCGCGCTGCGCTCGGCATGCTCACCGCGGACGGCGCGGCGGTCTTGAATCTGGACCCCAGCGGGTTCATGTTCTCATCCGCCGGCACGCTCCGGGGATGCGTCGCGATCGCCGCCTCAAATCCGGAGTCATGGGTCGGCATTTTCCGGAGCGAAGCCGACTTGGAACTCCTGCTTTAGCGGAATGTGTCCTGTCGCATCGTAAGAATCTCTTCACATGGGCGTGGCTCCGCGTACTGTTCTTCCCAGACGATGAGCGCGAAAGCCAGAGCGAGCTTGGTGTGGGACGATGCGCACTTGATCGGTGCGCTCCGGCCTCTCAAACCGCTGATCCGAGTGCTTTCGTCGATTCCACTGGCTGTCAGCCTTTTGACGATCGTCGCTATCTTCGGGGTGCTCGCCAGCGTGCCGATCGGGCTTCTGGCGCAGATCCCGACGTGGCTTGGCAAGGCCGCGCTGTTCGTGATTCTGTGGGCCATGGTGGCCGGGGTCCCGATGGCCGTGGTGTGGCGACTGTTCCGGGCGCGGTCGAAAAACGGAGCGTTCACCGCGACGGTGGTCTCTGCGGCATTTCTCTCCGCGCTCGCGTGGTGGGTGTGGGTGCGGTTCGCGTGGCCGCATCTGCGGTTCGATCCCGTTTCGGGCTCCGGGCTCATGTTCTTCGCCGGGTTTGTGGAGCGCTACAAGTCGACAACACTCCGTCGTCTTCCCGGGATAGAGATGTCGGAGGCGGAGTTCTACGCGTGGTGGCCGCTGCGGCTAGTACTGACGTTGTTCGTCGTCAATCTCGTCACGGCGACCCTTCGACGGATCGAGTTCACGTTCAGGAACATCGGCGTACTGAGTGTCCATACCGGGATCATCCTCATTTCACTCGGCTCCGCGTATTACGGCGGGCTGAAGTTGGAGGGCGATACATTTCTCGCGGCAGGGCCTGTGGACGCCAAGGGCCAGCCGGGCGATGGTGCCCCCCAGTCCGTGTATTACGACGCCCTTCGGGTTTCACTTTTCGCGGATCAAGGCCGGGGCTGGGAGCAACGCCCGATCCGGCGGTTGCCGCGGTATAACGACTACGGGCTTGAGTCCGCTGGAAAGACGCTGGCCCGAGCGGGGGAGCCGCCAGCGGACGACGATACCGGGGCCGACGCGGATGTTTCCGCTCGCGTTGACGCTCCGCTGCGAATCGACTTGGAAACGTCCAGCGCGGGCTCAATCGACGACGATTTTCGGTTCGCGGTGGTCGGGTACGCGTCCTACGCCGAAGGTGTGGAGCGGTGGATTACGGGCGAGCCCGGAAGCGGCTCGCCGCTCACGAGAGTCTACCTGCACAGCACACTCCCGACTCGCGATGGGTCGGTTTCCGAGAGACCTATCTTCGAGTTTTCTCTCGCGCCTGAATCACCTGCGGACCGCTGGACGGCCAACGACGTCTTTGCGCTCGAACTCTCTAGCGGCGAAACCGCGGGGATGAGTGATCAACGCTGGGCCGACCTCTCCTCTGAACTGCCGCCCGGATCGCGCTACGGACTCGTGGTCGATATTCCCGCAAGCGGGGAGCGCCGGGTGCTGAGCGTTGCCGAAGGAACGTCTCTGGAAGTGGGCGGCTACGCGATCACGGTAAGCCGCATCGAATCCGCCCCGAGTCTTCCCATCATCACGCCCGGGTATGGCGGCGCAACCAGTTCTTTAGCCGTGGTGAACGTCCGCACTCCCGGCGGCGAAGCGTTCGAGCGGTTCGTCTACCACCGCTTCCCCGAGCTCAATCAAGACTTGGTCGCGGGCACGAACAGCGCGGGAATGCCGCCCCGGCGGGCCGCCGATCCGGCGCTCCGCATCGGCTTCATCGATGCATCGCGATTGGGCGTCTACATCGATCAACCGCCCGGCAAAGGCCTTCGCGCGATCGTTCGACAGGCGGGCGGAGCCGTTCGCGTGACCGAATCGACGCCCGAGACGGGGCCCGATGCCGGGTGGCTGCGCGACATCGTGCCCCGTATCAGCCTCCGCGTGGGGGAGACCGACCGGGACGCCGCGAAACGTCTTGCGCCCCTTCCGATCCCCGAGAACGAACGGACCGACAAAGAGGCGACCGGCACCCACCAGCGGGCGTTGATCGCGGTCGAAGTTCGTTCGACGAAGAACGATTGGAAGATAGTGCGCTGGCTGGCCTTTTCGCGCTACCTCGATCCGCAGACCGGCCCCGATATCCAGAGCATCACGACGCCGGACGGACGCGATCTGCGGTTGGCATTCGGCCGCCTCCAGCACGGGTTCCCCGGATTCGCGATTCAGTATGTGGACTTTGAGATGATCGCCTACGATTTCCGGGGTTCGCCCCGCGACTACCAGTCGACGGTCCGGGTGGTGCCCGTCGGACGCGACTTCGATCCCTACGTTCACGTTGCGAAACTCAACGAGCCGTTGCGGGCCCCGACATCATGGGATGAACGGAAGCCGTGGATCGTCAACATCTCGCAGCGGCTCCTCGCAGGCCTTGATCCGCGTCAGTTTAAGTTGAGCCAGTCGGGATGGGACGCCCAAGGCTGGCAACAAACCCAGAAGTTGACGGACGAGGGCAAGGCCTCCGCACCTTCGGTGCGGTTCACGATCCTGCACGTCGGGAACAACCCCGGGATTCATATCGTCGCGCTGGGGGCGATTTTTATGGTGCTCGGAATCCCGTGGGCCTTCTATGTCAAGCCCTGGCTACTCCAACGGGAAAAACGCCGCATTCAGGGGCTCGTCGCGGAAGGTCGTTATGTGCCGCCTTCCCGGGGGAAGGCCGACGCCGCTCACAATGGGGTTCACCAAGGAACATCGCGATGACCATCCGCATCCCGCCGATGCTGCGCGGATTGATGAGCGTACTCGTGTTGCTGTGCGTCGTTCACCGCTCGGCAGGGCAGACCGCGCCCGAAGGCAACGCCCATCCGATTCAGCAACTGGTGAGCGGAGGTGAACCGCTTCCCGATCCGTTCGGACCCCGCACCACGACGGTGACGATCTCCCCCGAGGCGAAAGCCGCGTTCGCGGCGGGAGTTGACCTCGCCGCGTGGGAGGCTGTTCCGGTGTTTCATAATGGGCGCGTCAAAGTACTCGGGACGCTGGCGCGGGAAACCGTTTCCCGTCTGACCGGCCGTAAGAAGTATCGCGAACTCTCGGGTCCGACCGGGAACGACCTCTCGTTTCCGCCCCTGTTTACCTTTCTCGATATCCTTATCGATCCCGAGTACTACGTCGATAAACCGGTGATCGGCATCGACTACCTGCCGTTGCGGCGGGCGATCCTGGAAGCAGAGTTTCCGCAGGATGAGCAGGCGGTACAGCGTTGGCTGATGACGGGGCGGGTGACGCCCAAGATGGTCGCGACCCACGTCGATGCGATCGCCAACCGCACGATGGACAAGGAGCCTTGGGCCCGGGCATTGCGGCAACTCGATGACTCCATCCGGCTCTTTTTCAGCGGGCGTTCCAACCTGGTTCTCCTGGCGCCGACCGATGCATCGCTCCCGTGGGCGCACCTTGCGACTCTGCCCGAGAGCGACCCGGTTCGAGCGTCGTTCGTGAATTTTGGGTCGGCGTGGCGAAACGCCGACGCGCCGAAGGCGACCAACGCAATGTCGGCCGCGATCGCAGATTTGCAACAGCGCAACGCCGACAAGGCGGTCGGGGGTCGACCGGCGTTGGAAGTGGTTGCCGCAAAGGTAAACGCCTTTGAAACCGGGATGTGGGTGTATTGCCTCGCATTCGTGGCCCTGCTGCTCGCGGTGGGGACACAGCGGCAAGGCCTGCGGTCGGCGGGCACGCTCCTCCTTGGCGTCGCTCTCGGTCTGCACGCCTTCGGGTTCATCACTCGCTGCATCATCGCCGAGCGTTTCGCCATCCAGAACCAGTTCGAGTCCATGACGGGCGTCTCGCTATTCGCGGCGACCCTCGGGCTCGTGCTGATGATCTCGCGCAAGCAGCCCTTGTTCGGGGCCGCGGCCGCGGGCGTCGGCTTCATGGTCTTGATCGCCGCCACCCAGACCGCCATCCCCGGGAAGACCATCGAGCGTGAGGCCGCGATCCTGAACACGAGCGTCCTGCTCAAGTATCACGTCACCACGGTGCTGGTTTCGTATGGCCTGATCGCGTTGGGCTTTCTGCTGAGTCTGTTTTACCTCGGCACTCATTATCTTGGCCGCAGCAGAACCGCGACCGCTGTGTTCCCGGGCGGCGGAACCGCGAAGGTTGCGGCAGATGGAGAGGCAGCGGACGCGTCGCGACGAATCCGAACACTCGCAGACCTGGACGCGGCTCAACTCATCGTCCTCCAACTGGCGTTCTGGACACTCGGGACCGGCGTGCTGCTCGGGGCGTGGTGGGCCGATCACTCGTGGGGTCGGTGGTGGGCGTGGGATCCGAAAGAGACATGGGCGCTCGTGACATGGATCATTTACCTGATCGTGATCCACCTCCGGCTGATCGGCCTCAAGGACAAGGGCCGCACCACCGCGTGGTTGAGCGTCGTCGGTTTCATCGTGATGCTCTGGACGTACTTTGGCGTCAACCTGCTTCTGCCGGGTCTGCACGCCTATGCCTGAGGTCGCCGGGCGAGATTTTTTCGCGACCGGTGCAAAGGTTCTCGCCCGCCGGTTACTGGGATGCACGCTCGTTCGCGTCCTTCCTTCCGGCGAGCGGCTGGCGGGTCGAATTGTCGAAACCGAGGCGTACTTGGGCGTGCTCGACCGCGGCTCACATACCTTCGGGAACCGGCGAACCCTCCGCAACGAGTCGATGTACGGCCAGCCGGGAACCGCGTATGTGTATTTCACCTACGGGATGCACCACTGCGTCAACATTGTGGCGGGCAAACCCGAGGAGCCGGTCGCGGTCCTTCTGAGGGCCTTGGAGCCACTTGAAGGCCTCGACCAGATGGCGGCGAATCGAAACCGAACCAAGCCCCGCGAGTTGTGCTCCGGCCCCGGGAAATTGTGCCAGGCCCTCGCAATCGATCGTTCGCTGGACCGAACCCCGATCGCCGTCGGGCACCCGTTGAGCATCGAGGTGGTTCGTCGAGCCCGCTCGGAAACCGTCGCGTCCGGGCCGCGGATCGGTCTCTCCTGCGGCGGCGAGTGGGCCGCCGCCCCGCTGCGATTCTGGCTTCCTTCGTCGCGGTGCGTCAGCGGAGAGGGGTATCTTCGCCGCGGGTTGGAGTGAGGGGAGCCGGGGTTCCTGCGTGCTTGGCGCCTAGAGTCTTGCCCCTTGGAGCGGCGGAATTGAGGGCGGAAACGCTAACGTGGGGCACGCCGCGGGGATCGATTGGAGGTTGGCTTGACCGATTCGTTTGCTTCCGAGAGTTTCAAGCCTTTCCGAGATGCCGCAGGACCGTTCCCGGTGATCGCGTACCACTTTGTTCGCGATGGCCTTGCGCACACTGTAGAAACCTTGCACGGGGCGGAGCCCGAATCGGAAGAGGCCTCCCGCAGTCGCCACATCAACGGCCGACAACTCTGCAACGGGCTGAAGGACTACGCCATTCGTCGCTACGGTCGGCTGGCGCGCACCGTGCTCAACCGCTGGCATATCGAGTCGACGGCCGACTTTGGGAAGATTGTCTACGCGATGGTCGAAGCCAAACTGATCCGCAAGGATCGTGAAGACAACTTCGATGACTTCCGCGCTGTCTTTGAGTTCGATGCCGCGTTCGCGACTCTCGAACCGAGCCGCTGACTGAGCGTGGGTGCCGGAACCGGCTCATCCGATGAATATTCCCGCGATGGATGCGCTCAGCCAGCACGCGAGTGCCCCCGCCACCATGGCCCGCGGCGCGATCGAGGCGAAATCCGCCCGACGCGTCGGCGAGAGGGCGCTCAGCCCACCGATTTGAATGGCGATGGACGGCAGGTTCGCGAACCCGCACAACGCGTAGGTCGCGATCTGCACGCTCCGGGGCGAGAGTTCTCCGCTCGCCGATTTCTTGGCAAGGTCCAGATAGGCCACAAATTCAGTCGCGATCACCTGTTGCCCCAGGAGCGATCCGAAAGCCACTGATTCGCTCCACTGCGCGCCCATGCACCACGCCAGCGGTCGCAGGGCATACCCCAGCAGGTTCTGGAACGTGAACTCGGGGAGGCCGTTCGCGGCACGCCACGCGGCGACCGCATCGATCCGGCTGAACGCGGCGAGCGGCCAGTTCAGCAGGGCGATCAGCGCGACGAAGGCCACCAGCATGGCCGCGACGTTGAGGGCGAGCCGCAAGCCGTCGGTGGCCCCGACCGCCGCGGCGTCGACGACGTTGCGGGTTTCCAGCGGCTCGGTGATGAGCGACCGCAGCGACTCGTCCCGGGGAGCTTCGGTTTCCGGGAGCATGATCTTCGCGATGACGAACGTGCCGGGGGCGGACATCACGCTGGCGGTGATGAGGTGCTTCGCGAACAGGATGCGGCTTTCGTCGGTCTCGCCGCCCAGCAACGCGACATATGCCACCAGCACGCTCCCGGCGATGGACGCGAAGCCGCCCGTCATGATCGACATGATCTGCGAGCGGGTCATGCCGGCGATGTAGGGGCGGACGGTGAGCGGTGCCTCGGTTTGCCCGACGAAGATGTTGGCGGCCGCCGAGAGCGCCTCGGTGCCGGTGATGCCCAGCACGCGGCGCAACACCCATGCGACCCCCGCGACCGCGACTTGCATGATCCGGAGGTGGTACAGGACGCTCATCAGGGCGGCAAAGAAGATGATGACCGGCAGCACGCGGATGGCGAACACGAAGCCCCACGGACCCGAGGGGTCGGCGGTCTTACCGAAAAGGAATTCGGTTCCGGCATCGGCGAACGAGATCACGCGGGTCACCACCGTCGCCAGGCCGTCAAAGACGCGAACCAGCGGCGTATCGGCGATGCACAGAAACGCCAGGACGACCTGCAGCACGAGCCCGGTCAGGACGATCCGGGGCCGGATGTGCCGCCGGTGGGCGGAGAGAAGAACCGCCGTGACGAGGATGGCCGCGACGCCGAAAAGGCCTTGAAAGTGCATCGCCGCCGATCATACCGGAAAGCGGAGTTTGACGGATGACCCCGCTCGTTTGCTACGCTTGCCCCGCCATGTCGGAGGAATCACGGTCGCTGCAGATCGTTTGGAACAGCGGGTCCGCCGACCGCATCCTATCGCTCGCCCGGGCCGGTCCCGGCGGGCCCATTCGTGTGATCCGTGTCACCGGGCCGGTGGGAGCGGGAAAGTCAACGATCGCCGCCGCGCTCTCTTCGGTGGCCATCCGCACCGACGACTACCTGCCGGATTACGACCGTGTGCCGGTCGAGGAACGCGAACTGCCGGAATCTTCGGATCTCGGGCGGTTGGTCGCCGACCTCGATGAGCTGCGGGCGGGATTGTCGGTGAGTGTCCCGGTGTGGTCGTTCCGAACGCACCGTCGCGAGGGTGAGAGGCTGGTGCAACCGTCATCGGTGGTGGTGGTCGAGGGCATCCATGCGTTTGAGGTGGCCGACGGCGAGATTCCGGACATTCGCGTGTATGTGGATGCCCCGGTTCGTACGCGTTGGGCACGCTGGGAACGGATCGAGGAAGCGGGGGAGCGGGGCTGGGGGGTAGAGCGTGCCCGCGAATACTTCAACACCGTCGCGGAGCCCGCCTTCAGCGCCCGGGCCGCGCAGCTGCGGGCGATGGCGGATGTGATCGTTGAAAACGGTTGACGGTCTCCCTCGCCCGATCTAGCCCCGTGTCGCTCCTAACAACCCCTCGCACGCGGTTGAGATCATGGTGTACATCTTCTCAAAGCCGTCGGGTCCGCCGTAATACGGGTCGGGGACTTCGAGTTCAGAATCGGGCCTGGTCATGAGGTCGGGGTCGAAGGAACGCAGGAGGCTCACGTTCGACGGGGGTGCGCCGAGGTCGAGCATGGTCGCGACGTTCGCGCCGTCCATGCCGATCAACCAACGGAATCGTTGGAAGTCGGTCGCGGGGTCGAGTTTCCGCGCGGTGTGCGTGAGATTCAGGCCGTGATCGGCCGCGACCAGAACGCTGCGGGGATCGGCCGGGTGGCCGACGTGCCACGCGCTGGTGCCGCACGAATCGACGTCGTACCGATCGGCAAGACCGTGCGTCGCGGTCAGCCGCTCAAAGACCGCGCGGGCCACCGGCGAGCGACAGATGTTGCCCATGCATACGAAGAGGATTGCCACTTTGGTCGGCGGAGGTTGAGAATCATTCACGGGTTGGCCCTGCTCCGCTTGCGTCGTTCATTTTGGGAACACCGACCCATCCGTCGGCTGCCCTGCCACCATCCGACACGGACGAGGTCGTCCAGAGCGTTGGTGGTTGATCCGTGGTTGCGGCCGATCCAATCGCCCTCGGTCATTCGAAGCACGGCGGCGGCGAACTCGTTCGGGCGGCTCTTTGGGACGTTGGCGAAAACACCACCCGATGCCGGGGTCGCGAAGGTTGGCACGCCCGCCGCGGCTGCAACGGCCAGAGCGTAGCGGTCGCGGAACGCGCTCTCGGTGTGTGGCGGGCCGCCGCCCCGACAGAGTCCCGCGATCACAATATCGCACATGTGCGTGCGTTCGAAAAGCGGGGCGGTGGTTAGACGGATTTCGCATCGAGGGTGAGTCAGACCGTGGCGGCGGGCTCGGTCGAGACCGGGGGCATCGACGCCGAGCAACCCGAGGACCCCGATTCCGGCGGTGGTGAGCATCGCGAGCATTGAGAGCAAGCCATCGACCTCGGAGGCGGGGGGAAGATCGGCGGCGAGGCCGACCACCCACTTTGGGCCGGCGGGACGGCCGTCCCAAGCGGTCCTTCGTGACGGGCGCGCCGTTCCTTCGGGCGAGTGGAGAAGGAACGGGGAGTTCGAGCCGACTTCGGCCGTGCCCGCGGTGGTCCATGTCGCTCCGGGGGCTCGGGTTCTTACGCAGCCGCTGAAATCGTTGACGCTGCCGGCCCAGCGCCTGGCCCCTGCCATCGCACCAGCCAAGGCGGTGACGGTCGAACTCCAGCCTTGAACGAAGTCGGGAGGCTGGGCGTTCCAAAGGCTTGCGGCCTCGCGTCGACCGGCGCGCAAGGCGAGGCGGATCAGGCCGGCGGGAGCGCCGACCCGGCGCGACGGGATACCGCCGCCCTCAAGGAACCGCGTTAACTCGAAGGCGCGGGGAGTAGGGCCGACGATCAGGGCGGCGTGCTCGTCGGGCGCGTTGGCGGCGCGGGCCGATTGGACGCAGGCGCGGCAGGCGATGGCCATGGCGCCCGGGCCGGGCCTGCCGTCGATGAGGTGCAGGATACGCATGGGGGTACCGCCCTCACTCTCCCGGGTTGATGGGTTCGCGGGTCTCGTGCTTGAAGAAGACCTTAGCGACGGACTCGCCCACCCTTTTGGCGAAGGCGATTTCGCTCTGGGAGCGCTCCGCGGTGGTGGAGGGCATGACCGCGACTTTTTGATTGGGCGCGATGAGGATCGGGAACCCCTCGGGCTCGGGCGGCCACAGCCGCGGCTCGGCGTCTTTGGCGGTGTCCAGCACTTTCATCCGGACGGTGGCCCGGGGGAGGAAATTGACGCCGTCCTGCGTCAGCCCGAACGAATCGACCGTCACGTAGATAATCAAGTCGGCCTGGACGGTACGGCCGAGGGTGACGAGGTCCATCGGTTCGGTGGCCGTCTCGCGGGAGGCGACCGCCACACCGGCGCGGGCGTCGATAACTCTGCGATCGGGCTCTTCGGCGAGCAGGACCGTCTGGGCGCGCTCCGCGATCGTCTGCCGGAGACTTCGCCTCGGCAGGCCGTTGGACCGATCGTCAATAAAGAACATGACGGACTTGCCCTCGGGCAATTCGAACTGAGCCTCGGTAGTAGGCGGCCCTTGGGCGATCATCGCGATCGGCCCGACGATGTTGCACCCGGTGAGCACACCGCTGAGGCTCATCGTCGCCACGACGAATCCGGCCCGCCAAAGGTCACTCATCCGCATGGTACATGCTCTCCAGAGGCCGCCATCCGGGGGCGTGCCGCGCGATCAATACTCGGGGTAGTAGGGTTCGTCGTGTGAATAAAACAGCCAGCTCGCGCGGTCCAGGAGACGTCGGGCCAGCTCGGTTCTGACGGTTGGTTCCGACATCTCGTTGGGCCCGTACCCCTGCTGATCGGGAAAGTCGACCGTGATGGCCCGGTTGTACGCGACATCGTCGGCGAGCAGCGAATCGGTTTCGATCACCGAGACGGTGCCGCCGGCGATTCCGTCCCAGAGGTATTGGTTGCCGGGATCGTGGAGCCGGAACTCAATCACCTCGACCACGATCAACCGATCAACCCCGCCCAATTCTTTTGCGACGTCGGCGTAGCCGCGGGCGGTCCATCCGGGGTTGCTGTACACGTACTTGAGCACCTGGGCTGCGGGCACGAATCCGCCTGCCCGGGGGAGGTTGGTGGATGCGGCCAATCGGGCGGTCATTTGACCGGTTAGATAGTCCACGAGTGAGGGATGGTCGGCCTGGATCGAGCGTTCCGCCGTCACCAGCACGGCATAACTCTTCCCTTCCAGGCCGAGGTAGTCGGGCTCGACGACCTTCGTGCTCGACTCCCGGTAGGATTCCATCGCGCCGCCGACCAAGGTGCAGCCGCTTGTCAGAATGGCGCTTGCGCAGCACGCCGCTGCACCGAAACACTTCCAACCGTTGTGTTGCGTTCTCGCTTGTGTTGCTGTCATGGTCACTTGCCTTCCGCGTGCTCAATCGAACGTTTCGCTCATCACCTCTGCCCCCACGTCACCCCCACGTCACCCCCACGTCACCACCTTATACGCCCATGCCGCGAGCAGCAGGACCACCAGCAGCACGCCGGACTTTCCGTTCGCACACTTCAGGATGAGCGTTCCGACATTCGAGCCGGTTGTCGCCACATGAAGGAGCGGCCAGACCAGCGTGGCGGCCAGAAGCGCAAGCACGAACCCCATGGGCTGCGTCAGCACGCTCGCCCGGACATCGAGGTTGGCCGCGTGCGAGAACGAGGTTGTCATTCCACAGGTCACACATGGCCGGCCGAACGCCCGGGCCCAGGTACAGGGGGGGAGCCCGAGTTGGCGGTGCGTTCCGAACCCCGCAGTGGCGGGCGTAAGCCATGCCGCGAGTGAGAGGACGACGAGCAAGAGGAGGGCGAGCACGGCGGCACCGGCGCGGGTGCCCGTGGATGCCGGCGGCGATGAACTCAAGAGTGAGTGCCGCGGTTCGCGCCTCGGGGCCACGTCGGGCTCAGTCAAACTTGAACACGCCCTTGCGATACCCGTAGAGGTACGCGACGACGGTGGTGAGCAGGAAGAAGAGGATACGGGCGAGCCAGATCATGCCCTCCTGGTTTGGGTAGGGCGCAATGTTGGGGAATGAGGCCGCCCATGGGTAGAGGAAAATCACCTCGACGTCAAAGACGAGGAAGACCATCGCGATGAGGTAGAAGCGCACGTTGAACCGCTTGCGGGCGGTCCCGATGGGGTTCATCCCGGATTCGTAGGTCTGACCCTTGTTCTTGCCGGCGCGGTTGGGGCCGAGAAGGCGGGTGAGGACGAGATTCGCCGCGGCGAAGCCGACCACCATCATCACGATGATGAAAATGGGGAGGTAGGAGGCGAGATCGGTAGCGGCCAAGAGCGTGGTCATGCGGGGGCAATGGTAGCCGGGTGACGCAGACATTCGGCCCGCGGCGACCGGTTTGGGGTGGTCAGGAAGCGGGTTGGGGGAGCGGGGTTGCGGTTTGGGCGTGGCGTCGTTCGAGGCGTTTCATTTGGCGGGCGGAGAGTCGCTGCGGCGTGGATGAAGTTGGCGGCGGTAGGGGGCTCAGCGGTTGGGAAGCATGGGACGGACGGGGCTGATGGGACGGATTCTGAAGGGTCTGTGTTGTGACCGATCGTGTGGTCGGCGGGCTGCTGAACGGATCAATCAACTTTTGCGTGCCTGCGGCGCTGTGAGGCTCGGGCGGCGGCACTTGCCCCGTTCGGGGGGCCGCCGGCCGCGGCGTTGCAGGCGGGTTGTGCCCAGAACCGGCTGAGCCGCCGCTGAACGCGGTTGCCCCTGTCGGGGCGGGCACGGGGTGGCTGACCAGGGGGCTGGGTTGAACGCGCTCCGGCTGACGGGCGTTGATAGGGAGCGGGGCGAAGCGGGCGAGGCGGATGAGGAGGGAGCAGGCGCGGCGGGCGGTCTCGTGGCGGCGACGGGTGAACTCGAGGGCGGGGAGTGGGTCGGGGCTGATTGGGTCGGCGCTGCGGGTGCGGGTGGGGGTGGGGGTGGGGGCGGGTGGGGCGGGGGTGATGGGGTCGGCGGTGCCCAGGGCGCGGATGGACTCGACGAGGGAGGCGACCACGGTGGGGAGGTGGTTCGCCGCGACGAAGCGGGGTCGGAAGGCGGCGACAGTTTCGATGGAGGCGAGGAGTTGCATGACGTCGGCGCGGGCGAGGTAGAGCGTGAGGTCGTGGAGGGTGAGGCCGAGGTCTGCCGCGACCGTGGAGAGCGAGCGGTTGGGATCGGAGAAGAGTTCGATGAGTTGGGATTGGGAGATTGGGGCCGGTGCGGCGTTGTTGGACGGGGGTGATGGGCGCGGGTTGAAGGAGTCGGAGTGCATGAAGCAGAGCGTACCGATTGTGGAAGATGTGTCAAGGGGCGTTGAAGCGGTTTGATGGGGTGGACTGACATGATGCTGTCAGTGGGCGTGGGTGCGGAGCGGTTGTGGGAGGCTGTTCGAGGGGTACGCAGAGAACGCGGAGGCCGAGCGGAGGGATCAGAGAAGAAGGATGCGAAGCGTCGATGGACGGGGTGCCATCTGGAGAATGTCGGTTACCGGGAGATGATCGTGTCGAAGCAAGCCAAGGACAGTGCGAGCAAGAGCGGCCCTCCGTCGGACAGCGACTTGCAAAGTGTTGATCGATGGGCGACGGTCGCCATCGCAGCGCGATGTGCGGCCCGGGTGCTGCCTCGGGTTCGAGCGTACTGGCCCGAGCGGCCTCCGCTGTCGCGTGACGTGCTGCGGTCCGCTGTGGAGTTTTCGATCATTACGAGCCTACGTTCCTGGCAGCCGGAAGCAACTGCCAAGAGAATAACGCAGCAGGGCGTCCGCAACGGGTGAGTAATAGCTGGTCTCATCGCGTGTTGGAGAGCTGGGGCACATACTGAATGGCGTTGGCGTGGTTGCCCTCCTGGTCCTCAAACTTCATGACGGTCCCCACACTCTGGATAAGGGAGCCGGGAGCCACGACGCGCCCGCCATGCTTCATGACGAGGTCGGTCGTCGCATCCACGTCGCTGACGCTGATCGAGCACTCAAAGCCGCGCATTCCCGTTCCGGTGAGGTGTTCCAATCGCTTGTGCAACTCGCCCTCGACGCCGGGCTGGTCGGTCAGGATACGCCCAGAAGCCGGGCGGCCCCCAAGCTTCGAAGCGCCAGCCGAAAACAGCTTGGTAGAAACCCATAGCCCGCTGACAGTCGTCGGCGTGAAGAGCGAAGTGGCAGAGTGGAGTCGGCATGGGTGGCTC
>Ga0163144_10013750_pt1 | contig 16857 bp, 14 predicted proteins | sample OliLak19BULKMAT1_FD_123175 | JGI IMG/M metagenome (GOLD analysis project Ga0163144, IMG submission 123175) | Freshwater microbial mat bacterial communities from Lake Vanda, McMurdo Dry Valleys, Antarctica - Oligotrophic Lake LV.19.BULKMAT1 | ecosystem: Environmental > Aquatic > Freshwater >... | reverse complement strand
GGAGTAGGAGTAGGAGTGGGTGTCGGCACCGGAGTTGGCGTAGGCGTTCCCGGCGAGGTGCAGGTCATACCGTATTGAAAGAGGAACTCGGTTGGCGGCGTCGAAATGTTGCCGGGCGCGCCGGTGTAACCAAATGACACCTTGCCCTTGGGCGGGAGATCCTTGTTCCAAAGGAAAGGCTGGGCGTCGAAGAGAAACCGGTCTCCGGATTTGGTGACGAGGCGGGCGTTCCACGGACTCACAGGCTCGTGAGCATAGCGGAAAGCGAGACACCAATCGCGCAGGAGACCGGAGGTTTTATTTTCGATGATCACCTCAGCCTGGTAGCCGCTGATCCAGTCGTTGGTGACCTTGAAGGTGACAATCACGAGGGCGTTCTCATAACGGGTGTTGCCAACGCCCGGAATCGGAGTTCCGCTGGGGGTGGGCCTGGGAGTCGCGCCGGGATTCGGTGTGGGCGCAGGCGTGGGCGTGGGGGTAGCCCCGGGTCCGGGAGTGGGGGTTGGAACGCTGGAGGGGTCGCCTGGAATCGGAGGCGCAGAGCGGGGCGTGGGCGAAGGCGTGCCGTAATCCACACCGCCGAAATCTATGTCGCTGGTGGAAAAGAAGACCTCGCCCACTGGATCAATGCGTTGCCAGATCACATAAAGAATGTGACGGCCGGTGCGCTGGGGGAAGTTCACGTCGAAGAGATAGTTCCTGCCGACGAGGCGGACATTTTCGCCGCCGGGCAAGGGTTCAAGATCGCTCCACTTCAGCGGCTGGCGGGGATCGTAGGTCGCCTTCGTGATGTAGGCTTCGAAGTAACTTGGATCGTGCGGCGTGGCGGCGGCGAAGACGCAACGATAAGGCCCGGCCTGCACCCGCGTGGCCGCCCAGTCGGTCCGCGCCAGGTTCAGCCCTGCGTATTTGTCGCGTCCCGCGCCGGGCAGCTTCCCGTCGGGAATCTGCGTGCGATAGTCGCGGTTGGGAAGCTGGCGGCTCACCTCATGCCAGTCGTAGAAGGCCTGGGTACCGGCCACGGCCACAGCAGCGCGACCGGCATCCGTGGTGGGCCGTTCCGGGTTCTCGAGGAAGACCTCGTAAGAGCGACTTATCGGATCGGCCATGGAACCGTGACCGAAGACGAGGGTGGCGGAAAGGAGGAAGAGGGAAACAACTCGGATGAAGTCGGTGGGTGGGTTCATGTGAGGCACCATGAACGATATTCTTCAGACTTCCTGCCAAAGTCGGCGAAGCGGGCCGGAAACTCGTTGGAGGGGTCTGACAACAGGTTGACCGCGCTCCGCCTGCATCGCAACATGAGGGATGCTGATGGATAGGCCGAACTGGCGAAAACTTTCCCTGTTGCAGATCAATGTCATCATGTGGGGCATTTTTGCGGTGCTGTTTTTTTGCCGCGCACTGCTGCATCTCGAGGTTTTGCCGGCGGTGGGGATTTCGCTTTTTCACCTGGTTTTTTGCGTGGCTTTCACCGGGCTGCTGGTGCTGGGGTATCGCAAGCTGGAGCAAAATTCCGGATTCGGCATCACGACGGCCGCGTGGATCATTGTGCTGAGCTTGCTGGCCACGATCGTTCAGTCCGTCGCCGCGCATATTCTGATTTCGCTTACCGGCTGGAAAACCCTGGCCTTGAGCCCGCTCGATCTGTGGTTGCTGCGCATGATGTTTTTCTGGCTCGTTTACATGACGTGGAGCCTCCTTTATTTCTGGCTGCGGGCCGAGCAGGCAGCCGAGGCGAACGTGCAACGCGCACTGGAGGCGCAGGCGGATGTGCAGCGGATGGAGTTACAGCTTTTGCGCAGCCAGCTTGACCCGCATTTTTTATTCAACGCCCTGAATGGCATCGCGAGCGTGGTGCAGGTGGACTCGCCGGCGGCCTCGTCGATGGTGCGCGAACTGGCGGATTACCTGCGGTATTCGCTCGATCACCGGCACGACACCATAGTTCCACTGGCGGAGGAAATCGGTGCCATGATGGCGTATCTGCGCATCGAGCAGGCGCGTTTCGCGGAGGAACTGCACGTGGAGATCACGACGGACGAGCCGGCCCGCAATCGCGAAGTGCCCTGTTTCATCCTGCTCCCGCTGGTGGAGAATGCGGTCAAGCACAGCTACCAGGCGTGTGAACCACCCTGGCATGTCGCGCTGAGCGCGGAGTCGCAAGGTGGTGCGCTCACGATTGAAGTTCGCAACACCGGCACGCTGGCCTCCAAACCCGCCGAGAGCAGCGGAGTGGGGCTGGAAATTTTGCAGCGGCGGTTGGATTTGCATTATCCGGATCGCCACTGCTTGAGCCTGAGCGAGGCCGACGGCATGGTGTGCGCGAAGCTGGAATTGGAGGGCGAACCATGCTCCGCGTGATTCTGGTGGACGACGAACGCCTGGCGCGCCAGGGCATCCGTCAGCTTCTGGCGGCGCATCCGGAGGTGACGGTCGTGGGTGAAGCCGGCCGCGTGGCCACGGCGGCAGAAATCATCCGCGAGGAAAAACCGGACGCGATTTTTTTGGACATCCAGATGCCGGGGGCAAGCGGATTCGATTTGCTGGGGCGGCTGGATGATGCGCCGAAGGTGGTTTTTGTGACCGCGCATACTGAACATGCCGCGCGGGCGTTTGAGGTGCAGGCGGTGGATTATTTACTCAAACCGGTGCGGCCGGAACGGCTGGCGGACGCGGTGAAACGGCTGGCCGGCGTTTGTGCGCAGGCCGAGGAATCCGTGCCTTATCAAGCGGTCGACCGGATCTGCCTGCGCACGCCGCAGCGCACGATGATCACGCGGTTGAGCGATATCGTGGCCATGGAAGCGGAGGGGGATTTCACGCGGTTCCATGTGGCGGGGGAAGCGCCGCTGCTGGTCTGCCGTTCGTTGCGGACGTGCGAAGAGGAATTTCCTCATCCGCCGTTCGCACGGCTTTCCCGTTCCCTCATCGTGAATCTGAGCAAAGTGACTTCGGTGGAACATCCGTCCCGCAATGAGGCCCGGCTGGTGCTGACCGGGACGGAGCGTGTTTTTGCATTGGGAAGACGGGCGCTGGCCCGATTGAAAAAAGATTCCCCGTGACCGCGCAGTTGAAAAGTAAACTCAGTGCGATGCCCCGGCTTCCTTGAGCACGCGTTGCATGTCTTTTTTCGTGCCACGGAAGGCAACGAGAAAACAGATGCCACTCTCTTCACGAATGGCCAGCACGGTTTGATCGGCCTCGGTAATGCGCCAGGATTTTTCCGGGCTGATGGTGATGCCGAAAGGCCCGGCGGCGAAGGAATAGAAATACATCGTGTTTTCAGGCACGGCCGCCTGGGCGACAGGCTCATTCTCGACCTTGAAATTGCGCACGCCAACCACGCCGAAATTTTCGAAGCCGGGCGGCACGCGGAAGTTGTCATATCCCTTGAGCATGAACCAGTCCTGCAACCCGCCGGCCTTCTCCTCGACCGGCTCGAATTGATCCGGGCCCGCTTTGGCGCCAGCTGTGGCAATTTTGATGGCTTCGTCGGGAAACACCCCGGCCTGGCCGAGAAAATGCCAGACGAGAACCGCCACCAGCAGCAAAAATCCGAAAGCCACCGCGAGGGATGCCGGATTGCGCACGGAAAGGTGCGGCCCTTCGTGTTTGCGGGCCATGGTTTCCGCGCCTTCCTCGATTTGCGACCGGGCGGCATCGCTGAGGGGAAGTGAGCGGATTTCCTTCGCAACGGCGGCATCGGCCTGCTTCGCAAGATCCGCGACGAAACGAGGATTGACGCCGAGCATGTGTGCGAGATTTTCCGGCGGAAGCGCGTCAAGGGAGAGAAGCACCAGTGCGCTGCGGTCGGGCTCAAGCAGACTGTGCAGCGGCGCGAGCACGTAAGGAAGTTCGCATCGGGCGGGAAACTTCATGCTGCGCTTGCGCACGATATTTAAAAACAGCGGCCGGGCGCGGTCCGTTTCGTCCGCATCCGGATGGCGCAGCAGTTCCTCCAGAGAATCCTTGAAAACCTTCGAGGCGCCCTCATGACAGCCGGTCAGCACGTGAGCGAAACGCCACGCATTTGTTAAAAAGCTCCCCTCACCACGAACGTCGCTCATAAGGCGTTTGCTTCTTAGCCAGCAGCGAAGTTGTTCACAAGGTTATTCACGACCCCGGCCAGCCGGGGACCGCTGGCGCCGGCCATTGACTTGACGGTCAGTCGACTCCATTTTAGAGGACTCGATTCCGCATGAAAACCGTTCTCTTTGTTTGCACCGGCAACATCTGCCGCAGCCCGATGGCTGAGGGGCTTTTCAAAAAGCTGCTCGGCGGACGCGGCGATATCGTCGTGCAATCGGCCGGAGTGAGTGCCGGGCGCGGATTGCCCGCCAGCGGCGATGCCGTGGACGCAATGGCCCGTGACGGAATCAATCTCTCCGCCTTTCGCAGTCAGCCCGTTTCTGATGAGTTGGTGCAAAAGGCGAGCCACATCTTCGTCATGACCCGCGATCACATGCGCATGCTGGAACTTTTTTATCCGGAAGCCGCCGGAAAAACCCGCCTGATCCGGGAGTTTGAAAACGGCTCGCCCGATGTGCCCGACCCCATCGGACTCGGACGCGAAACCTACGAGCATTGCCGCGACACCTTGAAAAAAGTCCTTCCGTCCGTCCTGAAATTTATCGAAAAAACACCCATGACCACCACCGAATCCCACACCACCGCAATCGACGCGGTGGATCCCGCAATCGCCGATGCCATCCGCCAGGAAGGCCAGCGGCAGTTTGAAAATATCGAACTGATCGCCAGCGAAAATTACACCAGTCAGGCAATAATGGAGGCGCAGGGTTCCTGCCTCACCAACAAGTACGCCGAGGGCTACCCCGGCCGGCGGTGGTATGGCGGTTGCGAATTTGCGGACATCGTGGAGTCACTCGCCATTGAGCGGGCCAAAAAGCTCTTTGGGGCCGAGCACGCCAATGTTCAGGCCCACAGCGGCAGCCAGGCCAACATGGCCGTTTATTTCAGCGTGCTCACACCCGGCGACCGCATTCTTACCATGGATCTGGCCCACGGCGGACACCTCACCCACGGGCACAAGGCGAATTTTTCCGGCAAACTGTATGAGGTTCATCATTATGGGGTGGAGCGTGAAACGGAGTGCATTGACTACGATGTCCTCGCGCGCCTCGCCGGCGAGGTGAAGCCAAAGATGATCACCGCCGGAGCTTCCGCTTATTCACGCACGATTGATTTTGTCCGCATGCGGGAGATCGCTGATTCGGTCGGAGCCTATCTCTTCGTGGACATGGCGCACATCGCCGGGTTGGTTGCGGGCGGAGCGCATCCAAGCCCTATTCCCCACGCGCATTTCGTCTCCACCACCACTCACAAAAGCCTGCGCGGACCACGGGCCGGTCTCGTTCTCTGCAAGGAAGAGTTCGCCAAAAAAGTCGACGCCCAGGCGTTTCCCGGTGTTCAGGGCGGACCACTCATGCATGTCATTGCAGCCAAGGCCATTTGTTTTCATGAAGCGCTGCAACCTTCGTTCAAACAATACGCCCGGCAGATCGTCAGCAACGCCAAGTCGCTGGCCGCCCGCCTCGCCATGCTGGGCTACCGGATTGTTTCCGGCGGCACGGACAACCATGTCATGCTGGTGGATCTGCGAGGCCACGGACTCAACGGCAGTGAAGCCTCCCACGTTCTGGATGAAGCCGCCATCACGGTGAACAAAAACGCCATTCCCTTCGACACCGAGCCCATCACCAAAACCGGCGGCATCCGCGTCGGCACACCCGCCATGACCACGCGCGGCCTCGAGGAAGAGGATATGATGCAAGTGGCCGACTACATGCACGCCGCGCTGGAAGCCCGCGCGGACGAGGCCAAGCTGGCGCAGATCCGCCGCGAAGTGGTGGCGTTTACGAGCAGGTTTCCGCTGCCGTAAGCAGAAAGAGGGGAAGAGCCTCACGCCAAGGGTGGGAAGGATGAGAAGGTGTGGGAAACGGCTTTCCTTTAACATCCTTTGCATCCTTTGCGTGAGGCAATCTAACGCACGACGCGGCCGGAGCCGGATCCTTTCATCAGCGACTCCACTTCCGCCCGCGACGTGTAATTGATGTCACCCACGACGGAGTGGCAGAGGCACGAGGCGGCCACGGCGAAGGCGATGGCTTTTTCAGGCGGGCTCAACTCCGGCGTATTCAGGGCGAAGATGAGACCTGCTCCGAAGGAATCTCCGCCGCCTACGCGATCCACGATATTTTTGATCTGATAGGCCTCGTATTGGCCGTCACGCAGCGGCGAGAAGACGGCTTGGTCCGCAGCTACGTCATAGAGCATCGCTCCCCAGTTGTTGTGCGAGGCGGACTGGCTTTCGCGCAGGGTGATGGCGATTTTGGAGATGTTGGGAAATTGCTTCGCGATCTCGCGCGCCACAGCGGGATATTGATCAATGGCGAGCTTGCCGGAATCCACGTCCGTTTCCGCAGCGTGAATGTCTAACACATCGGCGGCGTCCTCCTCGTTCGCAATCAGCACATCAACAAAAGGCAGGATGGCGCGCATGGTTTTTCCGGCCAGAGCCTTCGAGTCTGTCCCGGGTTCCCAATCCCATAATTTTTTACGAAAGTTGAGATCGCAGGAAACGGTGAGGCCCGCCTTTTTGGCAGCTTGAACGGCAGAAAGAACGGCTTCGGCGGAAATCTGCGATAGGGCCGGAGTGATGCCTGTGGTGTGGAGCCAGGAAGCTCCGTCGAAAATTTTATCCCACGCGTAATCCGCAGCCTTGGTCAGGCTGACCGACGAATGGGCCCGGTCGTAGATGACAGTACTGGGGCGCTGGTTCGCACCGTTCTCGAAAAAATACAAACCGAGGCGCCCCTGCTTGGTGCGCAGGATGCAGGAGGTGTCCACGCCAAGTCCGGTCAAGACTCCGACACAAGAATCCGCGATGGCATGTTGGGGCAGGGCGGTGACGAAGCGGGCCGGGGCGCCGAGCTGGGCGAGCGAAGCGGCGACATTGGCCTCTGCTCCGCCGAAGGTGAGATTCAACGGACCGGGCGCGGCCTGACGGAAACGCAGAACGCCCTCCGGCGCGAACCGGCCCATGACTTCTCCAAAGGTGACGATGGTTTTCATTTTTGACGGGTGGATTTGATGATTTGTACGGCCTCGGCGGCGAGGGCGGTAATTTTATCCCATTCGCCGGCCTTGATCAGATCGCGCGGCGCGAGCCACGAACCGCCGAGTGCGGCGATGGCGGGGTCGGCCAGATAGGTTGCCATGTTTTTGGCATTCAGTCCGCCGAGGGGTACAAAGCGCAGTCCGAGGTGGGCGTACGGCGCGGCCATGGCCTTGAGATAGGCCAGACCGCCGGAGGGTTCGGCCGGAAAAAATTTCAACAGTTTACAGCCCTGTTCTACCGCCAATTCGATGTCGCTCGGGGTGAGAATGCCGGGGGCAAAAGAAAGTCCCGCCGCACGGGCCGCCTGAAGAACGCGCGGATTCAAACCGGGAGCAACGCCGAACGCCGCGCCCGCCTCGACGACTTGCTTCACCTGATCCGTTGTCAGGATGGTGCCCGCGCCCGCGACCATTTCCGGCACGCCGGCCCGGATGGCCTTCAAGGTCTCAAGGGCGGCGGGAGTGCGGAGGGTGAGTTCCATCACATCCACGCCACCGGCGAGCAGGGCTTTGGCGAGTGGAACTCCATCCTCAGCGCGATCCACCACCAGCACCGCGACAATGCCGGTGGTCTCGATGCGCAGCGCGAGAGCGGGATCAAAGGCCGGGGACATGGCGCTAATTTAGGCGGAGAGAGCGGGGACGTCGAGCCATGCGCGTTTGGCCCAGCTTTCGAGGCCGAGATCCGCCATTTGCACACCACGGGCACCTTCAAACAAGCTCCAGCGGAAAGGCTCGTCGAGCACGACGTGACGCAGGAAAAGCTCCCACTGCACTTTGAACGCATTGTCGTATGTCTCCTGCTCCGGCACCTTCGACCAGCCTTCGTAAAAATTGATCGGCTGGGCGATGTCGGGATTCCAGACCGGCTTCGGCGTGTTGCCGTAGTGCTGGGTCCAGCATTCGCGGAGTCCGGCCACGGCGGAACCATGGGTGCCGTCCACCTGCAAGGTGAGCAGATCGTCACGACGCACCCGCACATTCCAACTGGAGTTAAAATGCGCGATAACGCCGCCTTCGAGCTCAAAGGTGGCATAAGCGGAATCGTCCGCCGTGCATTTGTAGGGCTTGCCCTGCTCGTCCACACGCTCGGGAATATGGGTGGCACCGAGGCAGGAAAGGGACTTCACCTCGCCGAAAAGATTGTCGAGCACGTAGCGCCAGTGGCAGAGCATATCCACGATGATCCCGCCGTCGTCCTCCTTGCGGTAATTCCAGCTCGGACGCTGGGCGGGAATGTTGTGACCTTCAAAAACCCAATACCCGAACTCGCCGCGGACGCTGAGGATTTTACCGAAGAAGCCCTGCTCCTTGAGCCGCTGGATTTTCAAAAGTCCGGGCAGCCAGAGTTTGTCCTGCACGACGCCATTCTTCACCCCGGCCTTGGTCGCAGTGCGGTAAAGATCGAGGGCGCTTTCGGTTGAAACGGCGGTGGGCTTCTCGCAATAGACATGCTTGCCCGCCGCGATGGCCTTCTTCACCGCGTCCGCGCGACGACCGGTGGTCTGGGCATCGAAATAAATGATGTTGTCCTTGTTTTTGAGTTCAGCCTCAAGGTCAGTGCTGTACCGAACGCCCTCGTCCATGGCGGCGAGCTTCTGCAACTTGGCCTCACTCCGGCCGATGAGGACGGGTTCGGGCCAAATGACTTCGCCGTCGTTGATTTTGATGCCGCCCTGTTTGCGAATGGCGAGGATGGAACGGATGTAATGCTGGTTCGTGCCCATGCGTCCGGTGACGCCATTCATGATGATGCCGATTTTGTGTTTTTTCATATAAAGATTATGCCTTCCCACCCTTTGCGTGAGGCAATTCTTCTTCCGGCCTCTTTGTGCATTGGGGCTGCGCGCCTTGGGGAAGTGCCGGGGTGTCGCCGACTCCGGCGGGAGGCAGGGTGCCGTCGAGTTCCTGGCGCCAATGAGCCACATCGCCAGCCGGGCCGTAGCAATACAACATGCGCAAGGGAGTTTCGCCGATGTTGGTGAGTTGGTGGAAAACGCCGGGCGGGATGAAAACCATCTGGCCGCTGCTGACGATTTGACGTTCTTCGCCCAGACACATCTCGCCGGTACCTTCGATGACAAAGTAAACTTCCTCCTGTTCCTGATTGTGCCAGGGGACTTGTCCGCCCTTTGGATCCAAGGTGACGTTGCCCAGGCTGAAGTTCTTCGCCTGAATGGGGGCGACACCCCCGGCGAGGTTTTGGGTGCGGCGGCGCGCCGGATAGCGGCGGCCTTCGATCGCTGCGAGGTCTGAGATGATCATGCGATTCCTCCGAAGAAGGTATAGTAGGGTTTGTTTTCGATGATGCGTTGAAGATAAAGCGCGAGTTCACGCGCATGGTAGTCGCCCCACATGGACGACTCACCGCGGGGGATTTTGCTGCCGGCCGGAATGTGGTCCCAGCCATTCGGACGATGGTAGATTGAATGCAGGATGAGACCTTGATGCTCGGGATCGGTGGAGAGGTACGGTTCGGACAAAACCGTATCGGCCACGGTGAGGCCGGCCTGCCAATACTTGGCACCGCGTTTGTCGCCCTTGCTTTCGAGATAGCGGCCGAGTCGCAGAAGACCTTGGGCGGTGATGGCGGCGGCGGAACTATCCACGGGTTCGAAATCGTTTTCGATTTGCGCAGGCTGGTTTCGATAGTCGCCAAGCTTGTGCAAAAGCGGCGCGCCGGTATCCCAATAGGGAATGCCATCCGTGGGCGTCTCGGAAAGGTAATGGTCGCATGTGGCCAAAGCCGGTTTAAGCAAAAGTTCCTCCACCGCGGCACGTCCGCCAAACGGCTCGAGGTCCTTGTCGTCCAGCGTTGCGATCCATTCCAGCTGCTCGGGGTAACCCGCGATGATCCATGATTGCCCGCGCGTCCAGGTGGTGAAGGGCGAGTAGCCCTGCTGGGAATTCGGACAGCGGAAATTCCCGTCGTTTAAATTGAAAATGCTTTCATGCGCGGTCCGGCCGCGTTCGTCATACGCATCCCGGCCCTCGCCGTAGAAGATGGCAAAATCGGAAGTCGTTTTCGCGTGCTGGAGGATGCGTTCAAGGAGGGAGATTTTTTGATCCATTTCGCCCATGAGGACATGGCCCAAGGCATGGGAAACAGAAAGAGCCCGGAGCGAACGGATGGTATCGGCGAAGAGCGAGTGCGGACCATTGAAGGAATAAATGTAGCCGCCGCCACCGGCGATTTTTGTCCAGCGGGCAGCCTGCACGGCTCCGGTGCATTTAAGGGCAAGTTCGTAGAAATCACGTTCCCCGGCGTTCGCCGGAATGCGTCCCTCGACCATGAGACGGAGCAGATTTCCGTAGGTCGAAACATTGTTGAATCCGTGATCATGCACGCCGATATGCGTGATGTGATGCGCCATGCGCCCGCGGGTGCGGTCACGTCCGAGCTTGAGAAATTTTTCGTCGCCGGTGGCGTCGTATTGCAGGATGGCGGAGCCGTAAACGAAACCCTGGGTCCACTCCGTCCAGCCGCGGGCGGTATATTGGCCTGCCACGGTGAAAACCGGCGTGGCGCTACCGGGTTTCTCGGCGGCGTCAATGGAGAGGATTTTCGGCGCAGAAGCTTCCCAGAGTCTCTGGATCTTTGGCGCGAGGTCTGCGGGTTTGAGGTCGTGACGAATGGTGATCATGACTAAATTTTAAAGACGGCGCAGATGGAAGCCGCCATCAATGTTGAGGACGTCGCCGGTGGAAAACGGGAAATGTCCGGCCAGGATGGACTCCACGGCGCGGCCCAGATCGGCCGGAGCGCCCCAGCGTTTTTGCGGGACAATGCCATCGGCCAGAAGCTTGTCGTATTTCTCTTTCACGCCGGACGTCATGTCCGTGGCCATGATGCCGGGGCGGAGTTCCATCACCTGAACTCCCTCGGTGGCCAGGCGCACGGCCCAGAGCTGCGAGGCCATGGCCAGGGCGGCTTTGGAGATGCAATACTCGCCGCGATTGATCGAGGCGGTGTTGGCGGAAAGCGATGTCACAAAGATGAGTTTGTAACCGGTCGAAAGCCGGGAGGCACCGGGATGGGCCAGCCAGTACCGAACAGCCAACTGGGAGAGAAAATACGGTCCCTTGAGGTTCACCGCGATCACTTCGTCGAATATCTCCTCCGTGGCCTCGGTGATATCGGCGCGCACACGGGGCGCGATGCCGGCGTTGTTCACCAGGGCATCGAGATGGCCGAAGGCTTCGAGGGTTTGATCGAAGAGCCGTTGACGATCAGCGGCCAGGCCGACATTGCCGCCCACAATGGCAAATTGTTGCCTACTGTCAGGAGCCAGTTTCCGGCAGGCTTCGGCCGTTGCTTCGGCGGCCGCTTGGTTGTTGGCGTAATGGATGGCCACGCTGTAGCCGGAGGCGGCGAGCGACTCGGCTACGCCACGGCCAAGGCCGCGACTGGATCCGGTGACAAGAACAACTGCGGGAGATGACATGAGAAAAACCTTAGCAGCCCACCGGCGGAGGCGTTATGACATTGCCGGTTAAATTAGCACAAAAACGACTTTATTTTTGTCTCCATCAATGTCTTGGTGTCTGGAATGAAACATTATCGTCCCCTCCTCCTTCAGGAACTGGACGTGCGCCTGCCCGGCCTGCACCTGCGACGCCTGCGCTTGAACCGTCACCTGCCCGAGGTGGACAGGCTGACCGAGCACTCCCATGCCTTTGGACAAATTCTCTGCTATTTGAGCGGACGGGGAACGATGTTTTCGGAAAAAAAAGGCCACGAAATCGGTCCGGGCGCGGTGGTTTTTTTACCGCCAAAGAATGCGCACAGTTTTCGTGAAACCTCGGGGCGGCGTCCGCTTTGCCTCGTGCTCGATCTGGATTGGAGGGGTTCGGTTAAACATGGTTTTTCCCTCGCGCGGCTGGGTCAGTCCGATGCGGGAAACATCCGGCGGGAGCTTTCCGCGCTCACCAAACTTCCCGATCCCAACCTGTCCGGCTGCCGTCTTTTGGTGGCTGCAGTGACCCTGCAAATCCTCGACATCCTTCTGCGCGGGCTGGACATCCTGCCTCCCCTGCCACGTCAAACCCCCTCCTTCGTGCGGCAGTTCGACCGCCTTTTGCACGGCAACGATACGACCCGGCCCGCCATTGCCGAACTGGCGGAACGCATGGGGTATCAAACCGATTACCTCAACCGGATTTTCAAGACCGCCACCGGGCAAACCCTGCGGGAATACCGCGACGCCTTCCTGATCGAAAAAGCCAAAAAACTGCTACGGCAAAACCGGCGGGTGCGCGACGTTTGCGGTGCCCTGGGGTTTTTTGACCAGAACTATTTCGCACGCTGGTTCAAAAAACACACCGGTCTCCAGCCCCGGGCCTATGCGTTTTCCAGCGCCAGCCCGCGACGGAACACGCGGGGTGACCGACCGGTGATCTCCTTGAAACGGCGGGAGAAATAAAATTCGTCGCAAAAGCCCAGACGTTCCGCGATCTCACGGTCGGTGTCCGGCGTCTCGCACATCATTTCGCAGGCGCGGTCAATCAGCCTGCCCGTGCGATAGCGCGCCGGAGTGTGTCCGCTGAGGCGGGTGAAACGCTTGCGAAAGCCTTCGGAGGAAAGACCAAACTGTCGGGCAATATGCTCCCAATCGGCGCTTTCCCCGAGCGAGGCTTCGATCACTCCGCAGGCCCGCTGGGCCCAGCGGCGATCTTCCTCCCGCGCAGTGACACCGGACCTCTCGGTCAGGATTTCAGCGAGCAAGCCCATCAGCCGGCAGGTTTCCACCAACGCGGGGTCGGAACCAATTTGACGCTTGGCTCCCAGCACGGCCTCCAGGCGGCGGTTCCATTCGTCAACCGGCTCGCGATGGAAAATCGGACTCCGCACGTCCAACACGCCCTGCTGCCTCCAGAGATCAAAAATTGGCCCACTGAAACACAAAAAGGACGTGACCCATGTCGTGCGGGCATCGGGATTGTAAAGATGCCGCATCTCGGGAAACACGAGAACGAAGTCCCCCGGAACAAGCTTCCGCCGCCAGCCATTCGCATCTTCATATGAGCCCTCCCCGGCGAGAAGATAGAGGAGGGCAAACTGTCCCAGCACGCGCGGCTGTGTCAGAGCCCGCTTTTGCCGAACGCCGAAGCCCGCCGCGGTAATGCTTCCCACGGGAGACGCGGCGGCATTGCGAAATTGGAGGGCGATCCTCTCGCGGGGCACGACGTGATGATTAACGACGTGCCGGAAAACACAAGTTTTTGTGCGATTCTCTCCATTCCCAATAGACACGTTGCAGGTCAGGTTGGATCATGATTACAAGTTGCCCCCTCCTGTCCTCGGGTTATGAACTCGATCTCTCACCGAATTCCTTGGGCGAATTGCGCAGTTCGTCCGACGCGCTCGGCGATCGCATTGCCCTGCGAAGAAATTTCGCCGAGGACGGCTACCTGTTTATACGGGATTTTTTTCCGCGCGAGGACGTGCTGGCGGTCCGGGACGAATTCATCCGCCGGCTGCGCTGGAAAGGCAGTCTGCACCCAGACCATTCGGATGAAGAGATGGTGGCTACTGCCGAACCGGAAAATCCCACCCGCAGGGAACTTCTCGAAGGCAACACACTGCTCCCCGGCCTCGTTTTTTCGCCGCAGCTCATGAGGTTTTACGAAGGTTTTCTCGGCGGCCCGGTGAGGGCCTACGACCACATCTGGCTGCGCCTCATCCGGCCGGGCCGGGGCACGCCGCCGCACTGCGACCTGCCCTACATGGGAAGAGGCACGCATAATGTGATGACGGGATGGATTCCCTATCGCGACACTTCGCTGGAACTGGGCGGCTTGATGATTCTGGAAAAATCCCACCTTCAATCCCACCGCCTCCGCAAGTATCTGAACAGCGACGCAGACACCTATTGTGTGAATCGCGGAGACTACGAAAAGAAATCCAGCTGGCTCACCACCAATCCCGTGACCCTGAGGGAGAAATTCGGCGGCCGCTGGCTCACCACGGAATTCCGGGCCGGGGATTTGCTGACCTTTGGCATGTCCACAATCCATGCCAGCCTGGACAATCAGACCGCCGCCTACCGCGTGTCCACCGACACGCGTTATCAACTGGCGTCCGAGCCGATTGATGAGCGCTGGGTGGGTCCCGATACCGAGGAATACGGGGAAAGAAACCGCCTGGGCAAAATTTGCTGACGCCGGCTCAGGCCTTGTTCAGCGACGCGCTTTCCAGCACTTCGCGGCGGATGCTTTTGCCGCGAACCTTTGACCACCAGAGCACGATGGGCGCAGCAAAGAAGATCGAGGAATACGTTCCGACAATAATGCCGACCAAAATCGCGAAGGAGAAGTCCCGCAGCACGGCTCCACCGAAGAAATAGAGTGCGCCAACTGAAAGCAAGGTGGTGCCTCCCGTCAGGATGGTTCGGCCCAGGGTTTGATTAATGGAGGTGTTCATGAGTGCTTCCGTCGAACCCCGCTCGCCCCGCTTGAGGCCCTCGCGGATACGATCAAAGACCACGATGGTGTCGTTCACCGAGTAGCCCGCGATGGTCAGGATGGCCCCAACCATCACGAGGGACAATTCCCCGCCGATGAGCGCGAACAACCCCACGGTGATGATCACGTCATGCAGAAGCGCGGCCACCGTGGCCAGCGCGAAGGAGAATTCAAACCGGATGGTCACATAGATCAGGATGCCCACCATCCCGAGGGCGAGGGCGAGGGCCGCCCGCTTGGCGAATTCCAGCCCGATTTGCGGACCGACATTTTCCTGAGAGACCGCCACGAGGCCACGGTCGGGGAAGGATTCCTGAAGTTGGGTGATGATCGCGCCCGCGGTACCCTGCGCACTGCGGAACGAGAGCATTTCCTTCATGCCTGCCCGCTCAAATTGGATCTGGGTGTCCGCCAGACCCACGCTCTGCAAAGCCTGGCGGGCTTCGGCGACCGTCACAGGTTGGGTGGCGTCCACGACCAGCAAATCCCCGCCGCGAAAATCAATGCCGAGAATTTTCTCGCCCCGCATCACGACGACGGCAATCGAACCGCCGATGAGAAGGATGGAAATGACCGCCGCGATCCAGCGTTTGCCCAGAAAGTTGAACTGCTTCTTGGGAATCAAATCGAGCATGGAAAGTTTTTTCAACCAACCCAGATCAATCAGCCAGCGAAAGACCGTGCGGGTCACCAACAGGGCCGAAAACATGGAGGCGATGATGCCAAGAATGAGGGTGACGGAGAATCCCTTGACCGACCCGGTGGCCTGCCAGAAGAGAATGACGGCGGTGATGAGCGTGGTGACGTTGGCGTCGAAGATGGCGCTGAAGGCTTTGTTGTAGGCGGCTTCCAGCGCGGTGGAGAGCGACTTGCCCGCCGCCAGTTCCTCTCGCAAACGCTCGTAGATGAGCACGTTGGCATCCACCGCCATGCCAATGGTGAGGATGATGCCTGCAATGCCAGGCAGGGTGAGGACAAAATTGAACATGGCCATCGCGCCGAAGAGGACGACGATATTCACCAGCAGGCCGAAGAACGCCACGATGCCCGCCAGGCGATAGTAGAGCATGACGAAAATGAAGACCAGCACGAGGCCGCTGACGCCGGCCAGAACACCGCTGCGGACTGAATCCGTTCCCAGGGTGGGAGAAACGCTGCGGGTTTCTTGAATTTCAACCGGAACACGAAGGGGATTTTCCAGCGCACTGGCCAGGTCGCGCGCTTCCTTGTCGGTGTAATGTCCGCTGATCTGGGCATTGCCGCCATAGATCGCTCCGTTGTTTACCGAGGGGGCGGTCTGAATGTCGCCGTCGAGCATGATGGCGATCTGGCCTTTGGTGGGAGCCGCCGCTGCGGTCATGTCGCCGAAGATTTTTCCACCCTCCGCATCGAGAGAGAGGGAAACGCCGTAGCCCTGCTGGTCGAAGTAGGCATGAGCCTCTTTCACATGCTCGCCGGAGAGTTCAGGTTTGCGTTTCACCAAAAGTTTGGACTCGATCTCCTTGCCTTCGAACTTGGTCTTGTAAGTTTTGATCACATAGCCAGGCGGCATGATGTCCTCGCCGGCTTCGATGCGCGCGATACGCTCGTCTCCGCCCGGCAGAACGGAGGCAAATTCCAGCTTGGCCACTTTTTGCAATTCCTTCTTGGTCACCTCGATTTGCTTGGTATCGAGTCCGGGGATTTGCACCAGGATCCGATCCGTGCCCTGCGGCGTGATGACCGGTTCGCTGACGCCGTAGGCATCCACGCGTTTGCGAATGACTTCCACCGCCTGATCAAGCAAATCCGGAGTGATCTCCTTGTCATCCTGCGGGGCAAGCTGGATCAAAAACGAAGTGCCGCCGCGCAGGTCGAGCCCGAGGCCGATTTTATCCTTTGGCGGGAATGCGGCCTCAAGGCAGAAGGCAACCAGAAGAACGGAAAGCACCAGACCCAGCCAGCGTTTGCGCCTGGAGGTCTCGGTGAGAAAATACCAGCCGAACAAAATCAGGAGCAACAGCCCGATAGAAAAAGTCAGTGCGGGAGACATGGAAGGGAAAAAACGGATTCTCTAATGAGGGACGACAAAACCGGGCGGCGTCAGGCCTTGGCCTCTTCGGATGTTTCGCCGGATTTTTCCACAGAGGTGACGGCGGCGCGGTCGAATTCGAGTTTTACGTTGTCGGCCACTTTCACGAGGATGGTTTTGTCCTTCACATTGGCAATGATGCCGTGAATGCCTGCGCTGGTGATGACTTTGTCGCCCGTCTT
>Ga0163144_10013749_pt1 | contig 16857 bp, 8 predicted proteins | sample OliLak19BULKMAT1_FD_123175 | JGI IMG/M metagenome (GOLD analysis project Ga0163144, IMG submission 123175) | Freshwater microbial mat bacterial communities from Lake Vanda, McMurdo Dry Valleys, Antarctica - Oligotrophic Lake LV.19.BULKMAT1 | ecosystem: Environmental > Aquatic > Freshwater > Lake... | reverse complement strand
GCTTTTTCACCCGTACACTTGACAGGGTTTTCTGCGGCAAGCGTGAGCTCCAGCGGCTGTCCCAATTCAGAAATCGTTACCGATAGCGTCATAACACAGCCTTTGGGGTCGGTTACGGTGACTTTGTGCTCACCAGCAGTGAGTTTAGTGGCAATAACTTTTGCTTCTGCATTGTCCCACAAAACGGTGATTCCACTGGCATTGGTGGCAATATCTACTTCAGCAGAGCCGTCGGCGATTCCGGGGCCGCTGGCAGGTTTTTTCTGCCGCACTTTCAGTTTCAAGCGCGAGTCCGGTACGTTTATGTCGGCCGTACGGGTTTTGCCTTTGCTGTCGGTCACCGTCACAGTATAGATGCCCGCGCCGATGTCCTTGGGGCTTTCTCCGCTCAGGCCCGCGCTCCAGGCATACGTATAGGGTTCATTGCCACCCGTAATTTTGGCCATCACCACGGCATCTTTGCCGTTGCCTTCGCAGCTGATAGGTTTGTCTACGTAAGCATTCAACACCATTTTAGAAGCTTTGTCTACGTTGAACAATCCCTTGTCCTGGGTTCCAACCCATACTCCGCCGTCGAAATCAATGGCGATGGAGGTGCCGTATTGGCTGGTGTAGTATTCTGGTCCGCTGAACTCATCATACGTGTCGGCGATCATGTCGAAACGGGTTAAATGGCCCGATACGATCCACATTTTACCGGTAGCGTCAATGTCAAAATCTTTTATCTCTCCTTCCAGGGTTTTTTCTTGCAGGGCCAGGTCCGACCATTTTTCACCGCCTGGTGCTTTGGAAATAAAGCCATCGGCCAGCACATAAATAACAGTGTTGTATTCGCGCACCCGTTGAACCATAAAACCATTCAAGTCGCTTTTCCAGCGGCCAGGCGTTCCGTACATGATGCCTTTTTCATTGCCCACCCAGAGACGCCCCGTTGCGTCCTGAAAAAGATGGGTAATATTGTTGGACTTAAGTTTTGAATTGACGGGCAGGTATTGTTGCACCATTTTGAAATCAGGCTCTGTCGAGAATTGGAACAGGCCCGCTTCGTCGGTGCCCAGCCAGAGCACCTTGTTTTTACTGTCGTACCAGGCTGCTGTGACGGTGCAAGGCGTTTTTACTTCGGCTTTGAATTGGGCCTCCGACCAGGCAAAATCTGCATTGCCACCGCGCAAGGATAGCACATTGCGCATGCCGGGTGCGATTGTCAGGGGCGTGGAGAGGTCGTTGGCTTTTATCTGGAAAACGCCTTTGCTGTTTGCTGCCCAGCGCTGCCCAGTGGCATCTACTGCTACGTTTTTCAGGGGTTGCGTGCGGTCAATGGCTTCACAGCGGGTGACTTCAAGACCAGCTTTTTGGGCAAAGGAAGCCGCTGTGAACAATGAAAACAGACTGATAAGCAGCGCCGGATTGGGGCGAAAAGTAAAATAAGACATCGTTAAAAATGAAATTTGCGGTGTTTGAGCCAGGGAATTGGCTTGTTTGCGAAGGCGTTTATGGATGAAACCTTGTAAGTTAGACGTATTTAGTGGCTTATGGCTACAACAACAAAAAGTGGCTTATGGATGCAGCCGCAAAAATATAGCGTATTAAAGCTTAAAGTGGCAATAAAACGAAAAAAGGTAGGGGAAAGTACCTGTGAAATATAAAATGCGGAACTTGGCGCACAAAATTGGCAGTATGCAAAAAAACACCGAAGCACCCCAGTCCTACGAATCAGCCTGGACCGAGTTACAACAGATCGTCGCAGAACTACAAGCGGAAAGCGTTTCTGTGGATAAACTTGCGGAAAAAATTGAACGTGCTGCTGTGCTGGCGGCGTATTGCCGGGAGCGTTTGAGGAACACAGAGGCGCAGTTGGATCGGTTGGCGAAAGAGTAGATTTTCTGGTGGGAATTTCCCGCTCCGCGGTTTTTTTTAACACGTAGACACATAGGGACATAGAAAACATAGAATTACGTACTCAAAAACTATGTTTTCTATATTCCTATGTGTTAAAAAATATGTTTATCGGGGGAAAATCCTGGGTGTTCACACCGCAACACTCACCAGTTTCAGCATCGACTCAAACAGCCCGCGGCCATCCGTATTGCCCAGCACATCCTCGCTGGCCCGCTCGGGGTGGGGCATCATACCAAATACATTGCGCTTCGCATTGCAGATGCCCGCGATGTTGCGCAAAGCGCCATTCGGGTTGGAAGCATCCGTCACATTCCCTTCGGCATCGCAGTAGCGGAAAAGCACCTGGTTGTTTTGCTCCAGGGCATCGAGTGTTTTTTCATCCGCGAAATAGCGGCCTTCCGCGTGTGCAATCGGTATTTTGAGGGCTTTATCTAAATCCAAACCTTCTGTAATCGGCGAGTCGTTGGTAACGGGCTTTACATAAATGTTTTTACAGATAAACTGCAAATTATGGTTGCGCAGCAATACGCCGGGCAACAAGCCGCACTCGCACAAAATCTGGAAACCATTGCAAACGCCAAACACAAGGCCACCTGCTTCCGCAAACGCCTGCACCGCTTTCATGATGGGCGAAAACTGGGCTATCGCACCCGCGCGAACGTAGTCGCCATAGGAGAATCCGCCAGGCAGCACCACGCCGTCCAGCTTTGTGGGCAAGGCCAATTCCTTGTGCCAAATCTTTACCACTTCTTGTCCCATGACATCGCCGAGGACATGCACCATGTCATCGTCACAATTAGAGCCGGGGAAAACGATAACGCCAAATTTCATATCTGATTAATTTGATAATTTGATAATTAGGGAATTGGATAATTGGGGTTTCAAGGGATGGTTTATTTTGGGGGTACCAATGTTTCTACTTCATTCCAGAGTTGCTTGATACGGGCTTCCCAGGTGTTGGTGTTGGCTATTTCGATGCGCTGCTGGGTCAGGGCTGGGTTGTTTTCTGTCAGCGCCCGTTCAATTTTGTGGATAAAATCGTCGTGGGTACTTGCCAGGAGTATAACGGGCGCAAAACTACGGATGTCTTCTGAGAAACTGGTGGAAACAACCGTTTTACCTGCTGCTAAATACTCGTTTATTTTCAACGGGTAGATACTCACGGTGAGGGTATTGCACAAAAACGGGATCAAAACGCAGCCCATGTGCTGGAGCAAGGGCGGTAGGTCATTCAGTTTTCGGCTGCCGGTAAAAATGACATTGGGCAATTTATCCAGGCCAATTTGTGTCGGCTCCGGGCTGTTCAGCGGGCCGACCAGTAGCAAGGTGTCGTCGGGATAGCTGGCGGCGATCTTTTTCAATAAAGGATAGTCGATGCGCAGTTCGTCGAGGTTGCCGATGAAGCCGATTACCTGGCCGTTGCGGCCAGCCAGTTCGGAGGGTTTGGGGTATTCTTCGGTAATCACTTTCTGGAAAACCGAAACATCCGCTGCGTTGAAAAAAGTAACAAGACGGCGGGCGAAAGGCGCTTTCAGTTTTTTCAGGTTGTTGGAGGTGACAAAAGTCAGGTCTGCCTTTTGGCAAGCTTCGTTTTCCAGTTTCAGCCCGTGTTTTGCGGTGTAGGCGTTCTGGGAGATGTCGTCGATGCAGTGATAAATGCAGCATTTAGCGCCCATTTTTGGAGGAATGTATCCGGCGAAAAATGGATCGTAGCAGTTGATGTACAAATAGTTGCGAAATTCGTGCGCATTCACAGCCTTTTGGATGCTGCGCAGTACGATACCATTGTTCAGCCTTTGCAAAAAATTGTAGATTTTCCCAACCGGGAGCCAATTGATGGGCAGCGTAATGGGCGGTTGAACCACCATAAAGTTATCGGGAATGCTATCCAGGGTTTCGTAGCTATTTTTCCCAAGCAGCATCCTGGGCAGTCGGCGGCGCAAGAACGGGTCGCCTTGCAGTAGGCCGCTGATACAATCTTTGATGGAATAGGGATGGTTGACGTAGAGCACACGCCCGGTTTTGGCCAGTTCCTTCGCCATCGAGAGGGAGATGGAAGAGTAGGGGTTGTCGGATCGGAAAAGGGAGAAGAAGACAACGGGGGCGTGATTCATGGTACAAAGTTCATGTTTTTCAATTGAATTGCCTTAGGGAAGTACTCAATCCTGTTTGGCATTACGCAAAAATTGGAAATAAGCCATTCAAACCATAGATTTGCATGCCGTAACACCAAATGGGATTTGCCTGATACTTTAAAGCAAAGATTGTGCAGGTTGTAAACTTTTGCGGCAAAACAAGCCATGAATAACCTACTCGGAAACATCTGCCTCGCCTTGGCTGCGATCACAAGCGCTGTAATGTTTCTGCCCTTTTTTGTCATCAAAACGCCCCGGAGCAATGACGAAGGCGCCACTGGTTACGTCCTCATTTTAGCACTTTTCCTACAGCTTGTTTTTTTGTGTTTAATGGCGATATCAACCATAGCGATTAATCGAAAAGGTGGATTTGACTGGATCGCTTCGCAGAAACTAAGCCGTAACCTCATCGTTTTTGGTGGATTGCTGCTGCTGGTAGTCGCTTCGGCTTTTGGTGCTGCCATCAAAATAGTTCCGAGTAACACGCCCGACTTGTCACAGGTTATTCTGCGCATCCTCTCGTTTTTGACACCAATTATTTTAGTCGTTACAGGCTTTATCCTGCTCAATGATTGGAGCAGCTTGATTCCTCCGGCGCTGTATAAGTGGCCATTAGCCTTGTTGAGCGGAGCGAGTTTGATCTGTAGCCGAGCAGACCAAAGAAGTAGAGGGGCTGATGAATGGAGCAAACCACGTTTATTGGACGAAATCGGGCAAAAGCTACCACTTGTTCCAGGACTGCTCTTACATCAATTCTGATCGGACGAATGAAATATTTCAAGGTACGGCGGCGCAGGCAAGGGAGCTGAAAAGCATCACGGATCTTTGCGACCGCTGTGAGAATAAGGCAAAGAAAGTGGCTGTGCCGGAGAATTAAACTGCTTTGGAGATACTCCAATCTTGCGCGATCAAATTTTGAAATTAGAAAAGGCGGCACTCTTGACAGGGTGCCATCATTTTTGTCTTAAATACTTTTTTTGCGCAAAAAAGCTTATGTTTGTGCGGCAATTATTTTTTAATACAGAAGATGCTTTAAGTATTTTTTGATTGTTCAAAATAAACCAGACACACAAAATGAAACTACTAGTCCACTGCATATCCGCTATTCTGTTCTATTCCCTGCCGTTTATGGCCACCAGCCAGCCGGTTACTTTTACCAACAACTTCCTGCTGCTCAACCCCGTTTCCGGCTTTACCGCCTATCGTGATTGTGCAGTTGATATGAACGAAGACCAGCTCGACGATGTGGTGCGGGTCGGCAGTAAGGGTCTTTACATAGATTACCAGCGGCCAAACGGCTCGTTTATCCAAAAATTCTTTCCAGTTATTACACAATACAAGCCGAATTGGAGTATTTGTGCTGGCGATTTGGACAATAACGGCTATACCGATCTGCTTTTCGGGGATTATGAACGGATCTCTTTTTTAAAGGCCGATAAAACAGGCAGTTCCTTTTCAGAATCCGTCATGCCGACCCCTATTTTCTGCCAGCGATCCACCATGGCCGATATAGATAATGATGGCTTTCTGGATGCTTTTATTTGCAACGATATTGGCAAGTCAATTCCATGTAGAAATGATGGAATGGGCAATATGACACCCGACACCAACCTTGTCAACACCGCCGATCGCAGGGGCAATTATGCCGCGATCTGGACCGACTACGACAATGACGGTGACATTGATCTTTATATTACCAAATGTGTTCTCGGGTCTGGCCCGACTGATATTGACCGCATCAACCTGCTGTACCAAAACCAGGGGAATGGCGAATATTTCGAAGTGGGGGCGCAGGCAGGATTGGACGACATTGCGCAGTCGTGGAGCACTGCTTTTGAGGACTATGACAACGATGGCGACATGGATGCATTCATCATCAACCATGACTTCAAAAATAGACTTTTCAGGAACAATGGCGATGGTACCTTTAGCGATGTGATTGTGGGCTCCGGAATTGACCCAAATGCCTTGATAGCATTTGAATATGGATCCGGAGATTTCAACAATGATGGATTCATGGATATTTTTTCTGACCTCAATAAAGAACTCTACCTCGGTCATGGTGATTTCACATTTACAGGCTCCGATGCGCCTGTAACACCCGGTGCCGTTGCCGACTTCAACAATGATGGATTCCTGGATGTACTTAGCAATGGAAACATTTGGCTCAACAATGGAAACACGGTAAACCATTGGCTGAAGGTATTTACTTTTGGCATAAAAAGTAACCGCAACGGCGTTGGAGCCAAGGTAGAAATTTACGGGCCTTGGGGCATCCAAATACGGGAAGTACGCTCCGGTCAAAGCTATAGCCCTATGAGTACTATGGCCATTCACTTTGGTTTGGGCACTAATGAAAGCGTGGATTCCTTAAAAATAAAATGGCCCTCCGGCATCGTGACAGTTTTGCAAAACCTGCAAGCTGACACGGCCTATCAGGTTTATGAGGTGCCCTGCTTGTTGCCAAATGTTGCCGTGCTGCAAGACAGCATCGGGCTTTGCGTCGGTGACACCCTATTGTTGGAAGCGCCCGCTGGCTATGCGCAATACTTGTGGTCGAACGGCAATACCTCGCAAAGCATCCAAGTTTGGGAAGGGGGTCGGTTTTTTGCTTTTTTGACGGGCGGAGAAGGATGTGTTGCCCGCTCAAATGACGCGCACGTATTCCTGTTTCCAGAAAAACCTCCAGGCATTTCTGCTTCGCCAAGCCGCCGCGTCTGCCAGGGCGAAAACATTGTGCTGACAGCTTCGCCAGGTCAAAACCAGGTGTGGTCCAATGGCGTGGCTGGGACCCAAATTATGGTGACAGCTTCCGGTAACTATACCGTTTCAGTTGATGCCGTATGCACTACAGGGCAACTCACGTCGCTTCCTTTTTCAGTCGATATATTGGCCGAACTGCCGCCAACGGCTATGGACGCAACCATCGGCCCTGGTGATTCCATTGTGCTTTCGGCAGTTGGTGCTAATTGCCATTGGTACGATCAGGCAATGGGTGGTAACCTGCTGCACATTGGGCAGAGTTTCCAAACACCCGCACTGGCGGGCAATACCGCTTATTATGTTGAAAGCCGTTCATTTTATCCAGGTGTGGTACAATCGGGCGGGAAACCGGATACCACAGGTTCGGGCGGACTATCATTACAAACAGGATTTATGTTTTTTGAGGCATGGGAACCCTTCACTTTGGTATCGGTAAAAGTGTATCTGCCGCCTGGTGCGCTCAATGGTACGCGCTTCGTACAGCTGTTCTCTACCGACACCCTGTTGGCCTTCAAACCGTTCCAAATTGTAACCGGTTGGAATACGCTCACCCTAAATTACGCCGTGCCAGTGGGTTTATTTTCATTGCACTGTCCGCTGGGAGGCCTGTTCCGCAATACAGGGCCGCTTCAATATCCTTATCCGATAGGAAATGCCGGACAGATTACGGGCTCTTCTTTTGGCCAGGACAATTACTATTATTTTTACGGGTGGGTCATAAAAACACTTTCCATTGAATGCAGCTCTGAGCGGGTTCCCGTCAATGTCACCGTATCTGGTACGATAGAGGATTTGCTTGAGCAAAGTATAGAAATATTTCCAAATCCAGCAGCCAATGAATTTAACATAAGCTTTCCCCCTGCCCTTAAAACGGGAGGATTGCTGCGGCTTTTCGATATAAACGGTCGGCAGGTTTTAGCGCAAGAGCTTCTGGAAACATCCATAACAAGGATAAAAACAGCGGGCTTAGCTAAGGGCGTTTATTGGCTTCAAATACAACAAGAACAACAGCTTATGAATAGAAAAATAAGCATTTTATAATTGTTTGTGGTGAATAGGGCCAACGAACTATAAAGTATTGAAATAATGATGGCCTGCCAATCTTATAGTAATTAATCCAAAAAGTGTTACACTTTTTCACGCTTCTATTCCTGACTTTTGCAAGAATGGAATAATTATCCCGATCCAAGGATATTTTTCCAATGGACTTTCCTTAACTATAAAAATTTTTCCATAATGAGACTACTATACAATTACCAGCTCCCCCTTAATTTCCGACGCTTCTTTATAGCCTTATTGCTAGTTCTGGGCATTGCTTTTAATGCCAATATTTTTGGGCAATGCCAAGGATTTCTAGTAACAATAACCACAGATCCTCCAAATTGGACATTAATGTGCGCAGGTGATGATATTTTTGTTATTGCCAATGTCGTGGGCGGTACCATGCCTTTTACATATCAATGGTCGATGGGTGGCACGAACGCTGTGGAGGCTGTAATCGCCCCATTTACTCCACATAATATTACTGTGACGGTCACCGATGCAAATGGCTGTGTCGCCTTTAACAGCTTTCATTTAAAAGCTGTCTTCGGAATTGTCCACGTCAATGCCACTCTTTATCATTGTAATGTCGATGTCTCCACATTGACTGTAAACACAAACAGCGACCCCAACAATAATTCCTATATATGGGATACAGGTGAAACAACCCAATCTATTCAGGTTACTGGCTCTGGACCATACCATGTCACTGTTACGGAAAATACACTTGGATGTATCAGAGAGCTTGAAGTATTTCCCTTAATGCAACCAGACCCAGCGCCAACTCTAACTGGCCCTACCACGATATGCCCTGGAGAAACGATCACCATATCGCTCGATATTTTTAACCTTCCGCATCAATGGTCAATAGATCCTAATTATACTTACGATCCAAGCTTTAATGTCAGTAGTCCAGGAACATACAGTGTCACGGTAACAGATAATTTTTTGTGTACTGGAACAGCTGCAATAGTTGTCACACAGTTGGTTCCAGTACTTCCACAAATCCTGGTGCCTCCCAAGATATGTCCAGATGGAGATGGTGTTATTTCAATATTAAATCCAGGAGATTATTCATCGATAGTATGGAATACAGGGGAAACTGGTACAAGTATTACCGCAACGCCTTCTCAAACATATTCAGTCACCGTTACGAGTATGAATGGGTGTACTGCGAGTCAGACGATGAACGTTCCGCCTTTTGTTACCGATCTCCCCAACATTATTGGGAACAATGCCTTATGCCTAGGTCAGAACTCCGCGACCATAACGGTGAGTCCTCCCTTCGTTTCGTATCAATGGTCGACGAATGAAAACACCCAAAGCATCACGACCAATGTACCGGGGGATTATGCCGTCACGGTCACTGATGCGAACGGTTGTAAGACCGAAGGAACTTTCACGGTGAATGAATCATCTATCCCAGAGCCAGTAATCATCATCCCTCCCCTGTATTGCACCAACCACCCAGTAGTGCTACAAGTAGGCGGATCTTACGGGCCTTATATATCCTATCTATGGTCGACTGGGCAAACAGCTCCGATCATAATTGCACAGGACTCCAGCACCTATAGCATCATAGTGACCAATTTAGCAGGTTGTACCGGAAGCTCCAATGCTGTAACAATCATAGCTCAACCGCCCCCTGTAACCAGCATTTCAATTGCCTCCAACAACTGTACCGGCACAGCATCCCTGACAGCATCGGGTATCGGCAACTACACTTGGTCTACAGGCGACACCAGCAATACCATCGTCGTTCAGCAAAGCGGTGATTATTTCCTTACCCTAACCAATGCAGCAGGTTGCAGCGGCACGGCTGTACAAAACGTCAGTGTGGTACCAATGCCACAGGTAAACGTCAGCGGCATCAACACCCTCTGCAACGGAGATTCTAGCTTGCTAATGGCAAGTGCCGGTTTCCTTCAATACAATTGGGCCCTTGGCGATACGAGCGCCGCCATAACTGTGTCACAGTCCGGCGTGTATGCCGTTACGGCCACAGACGCAAACGGCTGCACCGCAGTCGATAGCCTGACCGTCACGAGCATGCCCTCGCCCCAGGCAGCCATTATTGCCCCGCCGGGCTTCTGCAATGGCAGTTCTGCAACAATTTCGCTGGATCAAGCCTTCGCCCAAATGCTTTGGTCCAATGGCGACACGAGCCAAAACATCACGGTCTCCGCGGCTAATACTTATACCGTAGTCGTGGCCAACAGCTTCGGTTGCAGCGCCTCGCTTGCCTGGGCGATCGCAGCTTACCCTCTGCCTTCAACTGCCATTGTCGGCCCCGCTTCTATATGTACCGGGAACAGCGCGACCATTGAAGTCTCCAACAATTTCGTACAAGTGCTTTGGAGCACTGGCGATACCAGCTTCAGCATCATTGTATCCCAGGCCGGTTTATACGATGTGTCAGCGACCGATTCCAACGGCTGTATAGCTACTGACAACCATACGATCTCGGTCGGTGATTCCTTGAGCCCGGTCATCAGTATCGCGGTGCCTGCCTGCACAACCACAGCCATCCTCGACGCGGGAGCGGGCTATGCCCAATACCTATGGTCAAACGGTGCCACCACAGCGACGATCAGCGTCAATGCAATGGGCAATTATTTCGTGACGATAAGCGATGGGGGCAGCTGTTTTGGTACTGACATTGCGAGCGTGAGCATCCCAGCGTTGCCGCAAGTGGCCTTGTCCGGGCCAGGTTTCGCCTGTGTGGGCAATAGTGGTACCCTGAGCGCCAGCCCCGGTTTTGCGGCATACGCCTGGTCGACCGGAGAGACTACGGTCAATATTGCCGTGACACAAACTGGAAGCTACACCGTTCAAGTGACCGACAGCAACGGCTGTACCGCCACGGCCAGCCAGTCATTCCAATCGTTTCCTTTGCCCGCAGTGAACATCAGTGGGCCTTCACTTATTTGCCAAGGCAACAGCGCGACGCTACAGGCATCCGGCAATTTCTTTCAAATAAACTGGAGCACGGGTGCCACCAGCACTAGCATCAACGCAACGCAAACTGGCGTGTATACCGTGAGCGTGACGGACAGCAATGGCTGTAGCAGCACGAGCGCCCATACCCTGGCGATTAGCAATCCTGTCATTCCGGTTATCGCAGTTTCTGCACCCGCTTGCACGGGCATGGCGACGCTCGATGCGGGGGTAGGGTACAGCAGCTACTTATGGTCAAACGGCGGTACTTTGCCTTCAATAACGGTCAATACCACGGGCAGTTACTCGGTGACGGTGACCGATACAAACGGTTGTACTGGCCAAGGCACCTCAGCAGTCAATATCCCTGCCATGCCGCAGGTCAGCCTTTCTGGGCCGCCTTCAGCCTGCGCGGGCGCGAGCGGTAGCCTTTCTGCCAGCTCCGGTTTTGCCGCCTACGCCTGGTCAACGGGCGCAACGGCCAACAGTATTAGTGTTTCACAATCAGGCAATTACACGGTGATCGTAACAGATGTGAATGGCTGTACGGCAAGTGCCAGTCAATCATTTCAATCACTTCCCTTGCCCGTTGTCGCCATTTCCGGGCCAGTGTCCATTTGTACGGGCAACACGGCCACGATGCAGGTTTCCGGCAGTTTTCCCCAAATCAACTGGAGTACGGGCGCGATGGGCAACAGCATCAGCGTGGCACAAGCAGGACAGTATTCCGTGACGGTGAGCGATGCCAATGGCTGCAGCGCCAGCGCGAGCCAGGGCTTGGCAATCGTCAGTTCTTTAAACCCGGTGATCGCTGTTTCGGCACCTGCCTGCACCCAGATGGCCAGCCTCGACGCTGGAGCAGGGTATTCAAATTATTTATGGTCGAATGGGGCGACTTCGGTGGCGATCAACGTTACGGTTTCCGGCACTTTTTCGGTGACGGTAACGGATGCAAACGGTTGTTCGGGCAGTAGTTTTTCCAGCGTCAATATCCCTGCTTTGCCCCAGGTCAGTGTTTCGGGGCCTGCTTCGGCTTGCATGGGCAACAACAGTTCCCTTGTTGCTAATCCCGGTTTTGCCACTTATACCTGGTCGACGGGGGCAACGACGAGCAATATCCTGGTTTCCCAGACGGGCAATTACAGCGTGACGGTGAGTGATGTTAATGGCTGCACAGCAACAGCGGGCCAATCGTACCAGGCCCTGCCTTTGCCCTCCCTTTCCATTTCCGGGCCGCCACATTTTTGCAATGGAAGCAGCGCTACATTGCTGGCCACGGGCAACTTTTCCCAAATAACCTGGAACACGGGCGCAATGGGCAACAGTATCACAGTGACACAATCAGGCATCTTTTCCGTGACCGTGAGCAGCGCCAACGGCTGCACCGTCAATGCCCAATGGTCATTGACGCAGCATCCGACAGATCAAACATTGGTTCAATCAACAGTCTGTTCATTGCAGGATACGGGCACCCATGCGTTGTTGTTGAGCAACCTATATGGCTGCGACAGTCTGGTGACCTACAGCGCCGTGTTGCCGCCATCCCTGAGCAGCAGCGTGCAGTTGAGTGCCTGCTCGGGTGCAAGCGCGCTGTTCAACGGGACGCAGATCAGCGCAGGCGAAACGAAACAGTTTGTGTACCTGGCGGCTGGTGGCTGCGATTCTTTGGTCACCGTAAGCGTGGCAGAACTGCCGCGTCCTGATTTTAGTTTGAGCGCCAGTCCAACGTGTTGGAACAAGACGGAAGGTGAAATACAGGTCTCCAATACTCTGGGGAATGGCCCATTTCTCTATTCCCTGAATGGATCGGTAAAACAAGCTTCTCCTGCTTTCTCCCAGCTTGCGGGCGGTGCTCACGCGGTATTGGTCACGGATGCCAATGGTTGCGCTTTTGAAAGGACCATCCAAATTCCTCAAACACCACCGACGGAAGTAATGGTGGAAGACAAGGAATTGAGCTGTGCGGAGCCCATGGTTGTCCTAAAACCAATTGTGCTGAGCGGCAACGCAGCGGGCATTCATTGGCAATGGCCCGATGGTTCGACGGGGCCCACCTTGACGGTTGAAAGCCCCGGCAATTATGGGCTGCAAACAGACGACGGGTGCGAAGAACGGTCGTACAACATCAAGGTCAGCGTAGCTGAGGAGCAAATTGACCATAATTTTTTCTATATCCCGAATGTGTTCGAGCCCAACGCCAATGGAGCCAACGATATGTTCCATGCTTTTCCAAGGCCCGATTTGAACATCTTGCAATTTGAGTTCAGGATTTTCGACCGTTGGGGCAGTTTGTTGTTCCAGACGGCGGATGTGACGACGGGTTGGGATGGTATCGGGCAGGATCGGGAGCAGCAACCGGGGGTGTATGTGTGGTACGTGAGGGCTAAGATTGAGTTTTGTGGGGCGCGGATTTTGGATGTGTTTCGGAAGGGGGATGTGACGATTGTGCGGTAATTCGGGTGAGGCCTGCGGTTTCGATACAGATGGTAAAGATTTGAGCGATGTATCTTGGCCACATTATTGATTTATGGCAACCAAAGCGCAATCAAAAAAAGCACATGCAAACAGCAAAAGTCCTCGCCCTCAGCAAAAGCGATTCTCATACCTTCAATAAATTCAACTGCGATGCCATAACCCTACAGGAAGGCTTGGGCGTGGAAGGCGATGCCCACATGGGCGCAACCGTGAAGCACCGCTCCAGGGTGGCCCAAGACCCCTCACAGCCAAATCTGCGACAGGTGCACCTGATGCACGCTGAGTTGTTCGTGGAGCTTGCTACGAAAGGATTTAGCCTGAGCGCAGGCATGATGGGAGAAAATATCACGACCGTTGGGGTAGATTTACTGGGCCTTCCAAAAGGTGCTATCCTGAAAATTGGCCCTGAAGCGAGCATTCAGATAACTGGACTTAGGAATCCTTGTAGCCAACTGGAAACCATCCAGTCTGGACTCATGAAAGCCGTATTGGGTAAAGATGCGGATGGAAACCTGATACGGAAAGCAGGCATTATGGGGATTGTGCTGGCGGGCGGGGTTATTACTGTGGGAGATGGTATTTTGGTGGGGTTGCCCGAAGGGCCATTTGTGGGGTTGGAAAGGGTGTAAGCGTAGGGTATGCGAATGCTGTATATTCCTAGTGATGGTTATAACAGGCCAAGCAATGCGTCTTGCCAAGTTGGTGTGTCGTTCCAAGAGAGCGTGTCATTCCGAGCGCAGCGAGGAACCTGAATGATAACAATGCCATGACTCAAGTTCCTCGCTGCGCTCGGAATGACACGCTCGCTTGGGAATTACTCAGAAAGTCTTATCTGCCCGATACAATTCGGCAATAAATACGCTGGCACCTTGGTTTTGTACCCAAAACCGCCAAATGCGCGCCAATTCCGCACCCTGCAATCCGCACTCCGCATTCGGAACTCCGCACTCCGCATTCCAAAAAAGCCTTACTTTTCGCGGTAAACACTCATCTCCGTGAAAAACAACCTTTACCTCCTCTATCTCCTCCTCCAACTCACCGCCAGCGCCCAAACAGACAGCACTCTCCTGCTCGCGCCCGAACGCCTGGAAGAAAAAGACATCCTTTCCCGCGACCTGTCGCAGCGGGAGGTGAAGGTCATTTCGGCCACGCGCTCGCCCATTGAAATTGGCGAACAACCGTTTACCGTTTGGGTGGTCACAGGCGAAGAAATACTGCGCAATGGATTTGTCACCCTCGGCGATGTGCTGCGCGCGGCACCAGGCGTACGCGTGTCGCAGCCGGGCAATGCCGTGGAAGGAGAAACTTTTCTGATGCGCGGCCTTTCTGGCAATCAATACGTGAAAATTATGATCAACGACGTGCCCATCAAGCCCGCCATCGCGTTGGGCATGCCCATTGGAGCGCAGTTGCCGATACGGCAGGCGGAGCGGATAGAGGTGTTTTACGGGCCAGCGGGCGGTATTTACGGCGAAGAAGCTTGCGCGGGTGTGATCAATATTATCCTGAAAGAAACGGAACGCCCAGTATTTACCCAGGCCGACCTTTCCTTTGGTCGCTTTGGCTACAACAGCCTCGATTTGATGTTTGGCGGTAAACTTGGCCGCGACAAAAACATTTTCCGATACAGCATTTACGGCAGCAATACCGTGCGCGAGAACACGGATTATTACTACGACCAAAATTTGTTTAATACCAATAATTACCTCAGTTTCGATTTGAAACCCTCGGTATATGGCAATAATACCAATTACCGCGGCGCCAGGGCACCTAAAGACAGCATCGCCAGAACAGGGGTGCTGCCCCACGAAAGCCGCATGTTTGGCGTTAACCTGACCTGGCGGGGCATGCACTTTACCTACCATCGTCTGTCGCGATTCGACCGCAGCGCCCTGGGCCTCAATCCGCTGGCGGTGTCTTATGCCAACCCGTCCAACCGCCTGGCAGAACAAATTGAAACCTTTTCGGTAGGCTTCCAGCGCAACCGCAAAAAGCGGGTCACCCAAAATACCTTTTCCTTTGAAAACTATCAGGTAAACAACACTTCCACAACGACCTATGTTTTTGATCGCTTGAGTTCCGCAAATTATTACGCCCGCGCTACGCCAAACATGTCTGATTCGGCGCGTACAGCGCTGTTGAACGGCATTAGCAACTGGTATGCTTCTGATGAGCGTTTCGCGGCGGCCAATGGCTTTGATGCCCGCATCGAATCGAGGCTGAGCGTGTCCCTGAACAAACGACTCTTCATGACTGCTGGCGGACAGGTTCATGCAGGGAGTGGCACGCCGTTATCGACTTATTACCCCGTTCCGGTTTCCGTAAATATTGACGGAAGTGTAACACCAAAGGTTCCATTTGTCATTGAACCTGCTACAAAATCGATCCTTGATGGCAATTTTTTTGCCCAATTTGAATGGCAAGGAAAGCGATTGAAATTGGTCGGTGGCGGCGCCCTGAACGGTGCCTTGCAGCACGGCATCACCTTGTCTCCCCGATTGGGCATGCTGTACAAGCTGGACAGCACCTGGTCGGTTCGCGCCAATGGCAGTACGGGCTTCCGTCATGCCTCCTTGTACGGCTATTCCAATTCCTACGAAATAGTCCCAATCACGGGCTTGCGGGTCAACTCGGGTTCCAGGGATTTCAATACCGAAAAGTTTTACGCCAGCGAATTTGGTGTTCGGCATCACAACGGCGGCGCTCGGCAGGAACTCATGGTTTTTTGGCAACAAGCCGACAACTTATACCGCCCTGGCTACCTGGTCAATGAGCCTGGCATTGTGCCTGCCGTTTCTTATGGGTATAAAAATGCGCCGGGACTGGCGCATACGATTTGGGGCATACAGGGATTGTTTTCCAGAGAAAACAAGGAGGGTTTTGAGCTTAGTTTGGGCAAAAAAACGACCATGATTTCTGGGAAAAATGAGCTGTACATACAATATGCCCGCGGGAAAGAATGGTATGGATATGGATTGCCCAAAAGCAATGAAGTGCTAAACCAACCCAAATGGACTACGCAATTTCGCAACTGCATCAAGGTAGATAAAAGCTTTGAATTTGTGACTGCCGTCACGCACCAGTCTTCGTCACAGCGCAAATCAGCACAGTATGTCGATTTGTATCAACTTAAAGGCCGGGAGGAGCGGCTGCTCAAGTACACCACCTGGGATTTTACCCTGCGGATTTATTTGAGCAACCACTTCCTGGTGTACACCACTTTCCAGAATATTTTTGACCGGGAACACCAGGGCTTGGATGCTACTGGTACGGTGGATGATCTTTTGTATAACCCGCAACCGGGGCGGTTTGTGCGGTTTGGGGTGAATTATAATATGAATTGAACCAGAAGCTGCCTCATAAGTAGGTAGCGCGGCCTTCAGGCCAATGTCGTTGACTTAGCGATTTTGAGCTCGGCAGCGTGGTAAGAACCTCATAGGTGTTAGACACATCCAATGAATGTACACTAGCCAAAACCTAGCTTGAATCAATTGACAAAGCAGTTGTTCTTCTTTAATTTCTATATGAATACTAAACAGTTGTGTCATTCCGAGCGAAGCGAGGAACCTGGGTTAGGATATAGGATCAGGTTCCTCGCTTCGCTCGG
>Ga0163144_10013748_pt1 | contig 16857 bp, 16 predicted proteins | sample OliLak19BULKMAT1_FD_123175 | JGI IMG/M metagenome (GOLD analysis project Ga0163144, IMG submission 123175) | Freshwater microbial mat bacterial communities from Lake Vanda, McMurdo Dry Valleys, Antarctica - Oligotrophic Lake LV.19.BULKMAT1 | ecosystem: Environmental > Aquatic > Freshwater >... | reverse complement strand
CTCTTCAACGCCCCGCTCAATCCGCCGCCCCCCGACGCCGACCCCGCCGAACTCCGGCGCTACTTCCGCCGCGAAATGTTCCGGCTCCAGGCCGAATCCATCTGCCTCTGCCAGCCCGTCTTCACGACGCTCGACCGGGCCTCCCAACTCGGGGAATGGATCATCGCCGCGGCCTACCGCATCGCCGCCGGACCGGACCTGCCGCCCCTCCTTACCGTCATCGCGCTCGGCCGTCTCGGCATGCGCGAGTTCGATCTCGGCTCCGACGCCGACCTCGTCTTCGCGCTCCCCAACGCCGCCGAAGAAGAACTCCCCCAATGGTCCCGTGTGGCCGAACGGCTCATCGAAATCCTCAGCGCCTACACCGGCGAAGGCATGATGTTCGCGGTCGATTCCCGCCTTCGTCCCAACGGTCGAGCCGGTGCCCTCGTCCAAACCGAATCCGCCTTCTACGAGTATTTCGAGCGTCGTGCCGAAGCGTGGGAAGGCATGGCCTATATGAAATCCCACGCCATCGCGGGCGATCTTGAAGCCGCTACGATCTTCCTGCACGAACTCCAGCGGATCGACTGGCGGCGTTATGGCCAATCCGGTCGCTCGCGCACCGAACTCCGCCGCATTCGCCTGCGCCTGGAACGGGAACTCGGCAGCGCCCAACCGCTGAAAGCCGGCTCCGGTGGCTACTACGATATCGACTTCATCCTGATGTACCTCCGCCTCAAAAGCGCGGGCTTCTTCTTTAAACAACTTTCTACCCCCCGCCGCATTGAGGTCATCGAACAGATGGGGCATCTCGATCCGAGCGACGCGACTTTCCTACGCGATGCCGCCACGTTCTACCGCGCCCTCGACCACGGCCTCCGCGTCATCTTCGGCCACGCCGAACCTAACCTGCCCAAATCGCAACTTCATCTCGACATGCTCACCGACGTCATCAGCCGCTGGACTCCGGTCCATTTGCATGATCAACCACTGCCCGATAAAGTGGAACAAATCCGCAGCCGCACCCGCGAAATCTTCGACCGCCTCTTTGCTGTCTAATGCGTTATCTTTTTTTCTTTCTATCGTTGCCCACCCTCGCCGGCGGCGCCGACCCGCCGCTGCTCGATCGCGCCTACCAGCGCATGTACAACTTCGACTTCAAGAGCGCCCATAGCCTCATCGATCAACACATCGGTCAGCAACCGCAAGACCCTCTCGGCTATACCGCCCGCGCCGCCGCCTTGGTCTTCCAGGAACTGGACCGCCTCAGCATCCTCCAAACCGATTTCTTCCTCGACGACGACCGCATCGCTGGAAAGAAGAAACTTAAGGCCGATCCCCAGACCCGCGCCGCTTTCTACTGGGCCGCCCAACAGGCCCGCGAGCACGCCGACGCCGCACTCCTGAAGAATCCCAACGACACCGCCGCCCTCTTCTCGCTTTCTCTCTCCTGGGGCCTCACCACCGACTACGCCGCCTTCGTCGAGAAGCGCCAACTGGGCTCGCTCTCCTACGCCAAGCTTTCCCATGGCTATGCCAAACGCCTCATCGCCATCGACAAAAACTACGGCGACGCCTACCTCACGACCGGCCTTAGCGAATACCTGCTCGACAGCCTCCCCTTCTTCGTCAAGTGGTTCGTCAAGTTTGAAGACACCAAGGGGTCGAAACAAGTCGCCATCGAGCACCTTAAATTTGCCGCCAAAAACGGCCGCTACCTCGGCCCGTTCGCCCGAATCCTGCTCGCCGTCGCCGCCCTGCGGGACAAAAAGAAACCGGAGGCCAAAGACTGGCTGGCCGGACTCGTGCGAGACTATCCGGAGAACCCTCTTTTGCGAAAAGAATTGGAGAAGCTCCGTTGAGCCAGTTAATTGACTATGAAGGCTGCGGCCCCTTATGTGTGGTTCGTGAGTTTCACGACTACGACGGCCAATGCCTGAGCCCTGGCCAATTCATTGAGTTCGACTTCTATAACTACGTGCCCTATGAGGCCGGTTATACCTTCTCTTCCAATGGCCAGACGGTTCTGCGACTCTCCGGGGAGGTCCCGACCGACCGTGATGTCGTCTCCTATCCAGAACGCTACTTCACCCTTCCCCTCCCCCGCCTCGCCTGGTACACCAACGGCCCCGCGCTACCCGTCACCACGGAGTTCGTCGACCTCGATGGCCGTACGTATCGCGCCGGCGACCAGATCCTTTGGGCCGTTTACGAACGCGACCAAAGCCAGATGATTCACCTCTTCCATGGCCATTCCGGCCCTGTACTCCACCTTGACGAACAAAACCCGGCTCACGCCGCCGTCTTGCTTTATCCCGAACGTTATTTTGAGCTCCCCTTCGATGCCCGGCCTGAGTGATTACGCCCAGCGCGGTTTGCTGAAATGCAGACGCCCCTTCGTCGATTTCGACGGTGAAATCTGGATGCCCGGTGACCCCCTCCTATTCACGTCAGCCCTTCCCGGGGAACCCTGCGTTTTTCTCGATGGGACCAAAGCCGTCCTCCGACTCATCGAATCCGACATCGAGCAAGGCGAAGTCCTCGCCCAACCGGAGCTCTATTTCGAGCTGCCGCCGCTCGAAGCATGACCCCGATCGAACGGGCGCTGAATCTGGGCCACCGTATGGGACACCTCGCTGCTCCATTTTCCCAGCACCGACCATCGAAATCTCGGCTTTGCCCTCTTCGCCGCCGAAACCGGAATCGACTGGCGCGCTCTCTCGGAAGCACAACGGGCCGCGGTAAGACGCCACCAACTGCGTCTTTCCGGTAACCTACGCCGCCGCCAGAGCGCATACTAAGAGTAATGCGCTTTGCCGCCATCTCGTTCCTAGTACTCGCCGCACGGTGCCTATCCGCGCAGGTGATCGAGTTCGAATCGGGCGGCCTGCGTTACCAGACCCTTACCAAGAATGGCGTCACCATCATGTACGCCCATCTGCCCGCCACCGTTCGTGACTATTCCACCATCCAGGTCGCCGTCTCCAACGGCACCAAACAGCCCATCGTCATTCGGCCGGAAGACTTCACTTGGACCCCCGAAACCGGTCCCGCCATCACTCCCGTCGCTCCCCGCTTTGTCGTCAAGGAACTGCTCACGAAGGCTCGCCGCGACGACGTCGTCGGCCTCGTCGGGGCTTACGAAACCAGCCTCTACGGCCTCTCCCAGCTCCGTTCCTCCACCGGCTACGAATCCCGCCGCCGCGCCGCCCTCGCCGAAGTCGAATCCGCCAAGCTAAAGGCCGCCGCCGCCGCTTCCGCCATCGCCTTCGTCCAAATCAAGCTCGTCGCCGGCGAAACCACCGACGGTGCCCTCTTCTTCAATACCGCCGGCAAGCCCCTCCCCCAAGGCCTCCTCCGCGTCCTGTGCGGCAATCAACTCTTCGAGTTCACCGCCAGCCTTCCGCCCGCCCTCAAAGAACGGTAGCTGCACCCTTCGACCCCGCAGTCGCATCTTAGGGCCTGAATCTTTATGCCAACTCTTTTTGATCCGCTCACTCTCGGGAAGATAGTGCTCCCCAATCGAATCATCATGGCGCCCATGACCCGCAGTCGCGCCAACACCGATGGCGTTATCGGCGAACTCACCGCCACCTACTACACTCAGCGCGCCTCCGCCGGTCTCCTCATCACGGAAGGCACCATCCCTTCCGCCATGGGTAAAGGCTACGTCCGCATCCCAGGCATCTATTCTTCCGCTCAGATCGCTGGCTGGAAACTAGTCACCGAGGCAGTCCACGCCGCCGGCGGCCACATCTTCCTCCAAATCATGCACTGCGGTCGCATCGCCCATCCCCAACTGCTCCCCGATGGCGCCCCAGCCATTGCCCCTTCCGCCATTCTCCCGAACGTCAAGACCTGGATCGACGGTGTCGGCATGCTCCCCCTCGAGACCCCCCGCGCACTCGAAAGCGACGAGATCCCCGGCATCATTGAGGAGTTCCGCCAAGCCACCGTCAACGCCCTTGCCGCCGGCTTCGATGGCGTCGAGCTCCATGCCGCCTCCGGTTACCTGCCTATGCAGTTCCTCTCCTCGGGCACAAACCAGCGCTCGGACGAGTATGGCGGCTCCGTCGTCAAGCGCTGCCGCTTCGTTGTCGAGGCACTCACCGCCATGGTCTCCGTCGCGGGTGCCGACAAGGTGGGAATCAAAATCAGCCCCGCCATGCCCTTCAACGACATGGCCGACGATAACCCCGTCGAAACCTATTCGACGCTCGTAAACGCCATTAGCGGCCTCGGGCTAGCGTATCTCCACGTCGCCCAGACGGTTCCCACCCCAGACTTCCACGTCATGCTCCGACCCCTCTTTACCGGCCCCTATCTCGCTGGCGCCGGACTCACCAAAGAATCTGCCACCGCCTTGCTCGCCTCCGGCCAAGCCGACGCCGCCGTCTTCGGCACCGCCTTCATCGCCAACCCCGATCTCCCCGCCCGCTTCGCCTCCGACGCGCCCTTGGCCACTCCCGACGCGTCTACTTTCTACACCCCGGGAGCCCAAGGTTACACCGACTATTTACCGAAGTAAGTTTCGTCAATCACGATCGGCGTCAGCAGCTTGATCGCATCAACCTGTTTCTTCGCGATCTCCGGACGCAGCTTCTCTTCAATGCTCTTGCGAACATCTTCGAGCCCCTTTGACCGTCGCTCTTCCACCAAAATTAAGTGGTAGCCGAAGGGGCTCTCCACGGGCTCTCCCACCTTGCCGATCGGCTGCGAAAACGCCGCCTGTTCAAACTGAGGAACCATCTGGCCCTTGGCAAAGAACCCCAAATCGCCCCCCGCCGCGCCGGAACCAGCGTCGTCGCTCTCGGTCTTGGCCAGCGCCGCAAAGTCCCCGCCGCCGTCAATCTTAGCCTTCAACTCTTTTGCCTTTGCCAATGACTCTTCTTTCTTCAGGTCCTTCTGGCCTTCTTTGAGCGGAACCTTCGAGCCCTCGAAACGAATCAGAATGTGCTTCGCTTTAACCTCTTCGGCTTCCCCTTTCGTTTTCTCATACGCGGCTTTCACGTCCGCTTCGTCGATCTTCACTTTCTCGGAAATCTCTTTGAACAAGCTCGACGCCAGCATCTGGTCCATCTGGAAAGCAATCTGGGCCTTGGTCTTAGGATCCTGGTCCATCTTCCGCTTCCGCGCTTCCATCGCCATCATTTTGAGTTCGGCGTACTGCTCTGCCACCCGCCGCTTGTTCGGGCCGGAAGCCTGGCTCTTGATCTGGTCCGGCAATCCCGCGAGAAATCCTTCATACTCGCTCTTGGTCACCTTGGCCGAACCTATCTGGATCACCACCGGGTCGCTTGCGGTAGCGACCGGCTTGGCGGCAACAACCGGCTTGGCTGCGGCGGCCGGTTTTGCCGCGGCTGCGGCCGCGGGCTTCGGAGCGGCCGCTGGCACTGGCTTCTCGGCGGCCACAGCCGGCTTGGCCGGCGCGGGAGCCGCCTTTTTCGGGGTCGGCGTCTGGCCGTTCAAAAGCAATGCGGAAAAAAGTGCGGCAGTGCTAAGTCCAACAAACTGAAAAGCTTTCATCTAGGTACCTTCATTTAGAATATCCCGAAAAGGACGAAAATACTTGCACCCGTCCGCTAAACTCTCGGGTAGAGGATCAAATCGCTAATGCAACCCGCTTCGAAGAAGCCAACCCCGGTCCGCTTCCGCGTTCTCTGGCCCGACATCTGGGCCCTCATCAAGCCCCGACGCGCCGCGCTCGCCCTAGGTCTGGTTCTCATCGTGATCAGCCGCACAGCTGGGCTTGTTCTGCCCGCGTCCACTCGCTATCTGATCGACGACATACTAGGAAAAAAGCAGTACGACATGCTCGAACCGCTCATCGCGGCCGTCTTCCTGGCCACCGCAATTCAATCGGCCACCTCGTACTCGCTCACTCAATTGCTCTCGAAAGCCGCCCAACGGCTCATCGCCGAAATGCGGGGCAAGGTCCAAGCCCACGTCGGACGTCTGCCGATCAGCTACTTCGACGCCCATAAATCCGGAGCGCTAGTATCCCGAATCATGAACGACGTCGAAGGCGTCCGCAATCTGGTCGGCACCGGCCTCGTCGAGCTCATCGGCGGCCTCCTCACCGCAGTGCTTTCGCTGTTCATCCTGCTCTCGATTAGCCCGAAGATGACCATCGTCGCGCTCGCCGTCGTGCTCGTTTTCACCGGAATCCTGCAAAGCGCATTCAAGAAACTTCGGCCCATCTTCAAGGAACGCGGCGTTATCCAGAGCGAAGTCACCGGCCGGCTCACCGAATCCCTCGGCGGCGCCCGCGTCATTAAGGGCTACCACGCCGAAGAGCGCGAAGAAGCGGTCTTCCGCAAAGGTGCCGACCGCCTGCTCAACAACATTTTGCAGTCGCTCAGCGGCGCTTCGCTGCTTGCGCTTTCGGCCACGCTCCTGATGGGCATCGTCGGAGCACTCGTGATGTGGATGGGCGCCGGCCAGATCATCGCTGGCACCCTCACGCTCGGCGGCTTCGTCACGTTCACCGCATTCCTGGCCTTCCTGATCGCGCCAGTTTTTCAAATCGTGAACATCGGCACCCAGTTGACCGAAGCCATGGCCGGCCTCGAACGAACCCGCGAGATTCTGAACGAACCCCGCGAGCAGGATGACCCGCGCCGCACCGTCGCCCTCGGGCCCATTAAGGGCGAAGTTCGCTTTGAAGACGTGACCTTTCAGTACGAAGAAAACAAACCCGTCCTCCAGCACGTTAGCTTTGTCTCTTCGCCCGGCACCATGACCGCCCTGGTTGGCTCCTCCGGCTCCGGCAAATCAACCACCATTGGCCTCATTGCCGCCTTCTATGTGCCGAACTCCGGGCGCGTCACCATCGACAACGTCGATCTGTCCACCGCCGTTTTATCCAGCTTCCGAACTCAAATCGGCGTCGTCCTCCAGGAGTCCTTCCTGTTCGACGGCACCGTCCGAGACAACATCGCATTTTCCAAACCCGGAGCCTCCGACGAGGACGTCATGCGCGCCGTCAAAATGGCCCGCGTCGACGAGTTCTGTGAAAAGTTCCCCGAAAAATACGAAACCATCGTCGGTGAACGCGGCGTAAAACTGTCCGGTGGCCAACGCCAGCGCGTTTCCATCGCCCGCGCCATTCTCGCCGACCCCCGCATTCTCATCCTGGACGAAGCCACCAGTTCGCTCGACAGCGAAAGCGAAGCCCTGATTCAAGAGGGGCTCAACTTTCTGATGAAGGGCCGGACGACGTTCGTCATCGCCCACCGCTTGTCGACGATCCGCAAGGCCGATCAAATCCTGGTAGTCGAAGCCGGCGAGATCGTCGAACGCGGCACCCACCCCGAGCTCCTCGCCATCGAAGGCCGCTATCGCGACCTCTACGAAAGGCAGCACGGCCTCGAAAAGAACCTCTTCCTAGCGCCCGGCGAAGGCGACGCGTAGGGCCGCAGCAGCACTCGCAACCGCCTCCCCGGCTTGGGCAAACTCGCCCGTCATCAAAGCAAACCCGTGCACCATGTCCGCGTATTCATGGTGTTCCAACGCAACCCCGGCCAAGCGCAACTTGGCCGCAAATGCCAGGTTTTCCTCCCGCAAAGGGTCTATTTCCGCTGTCACCAGAAACGTCGGCGGAAACAACCCAAAGTCCGCGGCCAACAGCGGTGAAACCCGCGGATCGTCGCGATGCCCCTCGGCATACGCCGCCCACCCGCGCTGCATGTCCTCCGCGTTCGGCCATGGCCCCGCCAGCACCGCCTGCCTGCTCCTGGCGTCCAGCATCGGATAGAACAACATCTGCCAACCCCACACCCGTTCCGTCGCCAGGCCCGCCGCCAACCCGCCGCCCGCGCTATCCCCACCCACCGCCATCCAGTCCACCCGCCCAGCCAGCCACTCCGCCGCCGCCATCCCGTCATCAAACGCCGCTGGAAAAGAATGCTCCGGCGCCAACCGGTAATCCACCGCGCAAACCCCACACCCCGAAAGCGAAGCCAATTCCCGGCAAAACAAGTCGTGCGTATCCAGGTCCCCGCTCAGAAATCGACCGCCGTGAAAGTACAGCAAAGCCCCCGCGGAAGGACCGCCGTACAACCGCACCGGCACCCCGTTCGCCGAAGCCTCTTCCACCAACAAATCCTGCGCCACCACCCGCTGAAACCGCCGGGCCCCCCGCATCGCCGCCCGCGTCTCGGCAATCGTCATCTCCGCCCGCGGCTTCGCCCCGGCGCAAAGCGCTATATAGCGATTTAGATCGCCAGGCACTCCATGACCTCCCGGTAAAACTCCGGATGCGACTCCCACGTCTGCGCCGTCACCAGGTGCCCATCCCGCACCGCCTGCCAGTGCTCCCACTTCCCGCCCGCCTGCGTCACTTCAAACTTCACGTGCTCATAGCAAGTCACCCGCCGGCCCCTCACGAGCCCCGCCGCAATCAGCACCTGAATCCCGTGGCAAATCGCAAATACCCACTTGCCCGCCTCAGAAAACGCCCGCACGATCGCCAACACCTTCCCGTCGTTCCGCAGATATTCGGGGGCTCGCCCGCCCAGCACCAGTACCGCGTCATAGTCCGCCGCCCGCACATCCTCGAACGCCAACTCGGCATCCACCCCATACCCCGGCCGCTCCCGATACGTGCTCCACCCCGGCTCAAAGTCGTGCATCACCATATGCAGCCGCCGCTTCTCCGGTGCCGCCACCACCGCCTCATAACCCTCCTCCCGCAATCGGTGAATCGCGTACCAGCACTCATAGCCCTCCCCGGCGTCCCCCGTCAAAATCAGAATGCTCTTCATTTCGTCAGGTTCTCAAACCAGTAGCAACCACCCTTACCGCCCACGACAATATCCAAATCCCCGTCCCCATCCACATCACCGACCGCAATCTGCATCCCCGCCCCGGCCATGCCGCCGTAGTCGATGATATGCCGCACCCATTCGATCCGCTTGCCGTCCGTCGTCCGCTGATACTCATACCAGTAGATGCCCAGCGAGTCGTTCACGCCCGGCTCATGGTCATGCGCCAATAGCCGCTTCCCGGCCACCAAATCCTTCTTGCCGTCCCCGTTCAAATCCACCAGCGCCGTCGCGTGCGCCTGGCTCCAAACGTCGTCCACTTTCTGTTCATTGCTGAACTTGCCGTCCGCTCCCTGGGTCAACCAATAGATCCCGTAGTCATGCGCATGCGGCCAAACAATGTCGTTCTTGCCGTCCCCATTTACGTCCAGCGCATACATAAACCCTGTCGCTTTCTTGATATCCCAATCGGCGTGCTCGGTCCAGTTCGGCGCCTCCAGCCAACCCTTCGGCGTGATGATGTCCGTCTTCCCATCTCCGTTCACATCCCCGGCCCCAATCCCATGGCCGAAATTCTTCTCGTTCACCACCCGCTTCTCAAACTTGCCCTTCACGTACTCGTAGTAAACCGTCGGCCCCTTGCCCCCGAACTGCGGCAAAATCTCGTTGGCCTTCCCATCGTTGTTCAGATCCACGAAAAACATGAACTCGACGCTGTTGCCTTCGTCGATCAGGTGCTCTTTCCATTCACCCGTCTTGCCCGGATTCTCAAACCACGCAATCCGCTTCGAAAAGTACGAACAGCTAATCACATCCACCTTGCCGTCGCCGTTCACGTCCAGGATCAAGTCCGTGAAGTTGTCGATGTAGTTGTTCAAAAAACCAACCGTCCGAAACTTGTGGCTCTTCCATTTCTTCCCCGGCAACTGCTCGTGCCAGTATTCCCCATTGACGACGTCCATCCGCCCGTCGCCATTGATATCGGCCAGCGCCGCCGTTTCATTGGCTCCGTAGTGCAGTTGGTGCTTCCGGAACGGGATATCTTCATTGCGGCCAGCCCACAGGGCCGTCGTCGCAAGCAGGAGCAAAATGTAGCGAGGCATCGCGACGATTCTATCGGAGAATGCCCCGTCGTAGCAGATCAGGCAAAATCTGCCGCCGCAAACTCGGCGAGATCAACTCGGAATCATCCCCCGGGCTGAACCAAATCAACTCGGCGATCTCACCGCTCGCCCTCGGTTCACCACCCAATGTCCCGGTGAAGAGCGAAATACTCACCCGTCGAGGATCCCCCGCCGCCTCGTCCTCGTATCTCCCGAAGTGTTCTATAGCACCTACCGTCGTCCCAAGCTCCTCTTGGATCTCCCGCTTGAGCGCCTGCTCTTCCGTCTCGTCCCCCTCCGGCTTCCCGCCCGGCAGAATCAGCAGCGACGTGCCGCGGCTCTTCCGGCAAAGCAGAATCCGGTTATCCCGAACCACCAGCAGCCCTATCTTGCGAATCATTGGAGGATCGGGAAGATCAGATAGTCGTGCGGAATAAAGAGGCTGCCCTCGGTCGTCGCCACCGCCAGGCTCACCTTCCGCCCGGTCAGCAGAGCCTGCAAAAACTGCCCCGCAATAGCCGTCACCTGCGCCCCGGTCTCGTGCGCAAACTCCAATCGGAAGTGGCGAATCCCCGCCTCCCGCCAACGGTTCAAATGCGCGCTCGCCTCCTGCGCCTCCGCCCCGAAAATCGTATTCCGGCAACCAGCATCCGCCAACACCGGGTGCGCCCGACCCTGCTGATCGCGCACCGCCACTTGATGCGTCTCGCACGGCCGCCCGCAGTCTTTGTACGAGGTGCCGGTCGACAGAAACCGGCAGAACACACAATGCTCCGTATGGAATACCGGCAAGTGCTGATAGGCGATCGCTTCGATCTGCTCCGGCCCCACCCGCCGCGCCAAGTCCGCCACCTGCTCCGCATTCAAGTCGTGCGTCGGCGTAATCCGTTCCAAACCCATTTCCAAAAACGCCGCCGCCGTCAACGAGTTCGCCGCGTTCAAACTGAAATCCCCAATCATGTTCGCCCGGCCCTGCAACGATTCCACCAACCCCGCCGAACGCACGAGCAACGGCACCCCCAGATTGCGCATGAACGCCGCCATTTTCTCCTCGCCCGGCTTCAGCACCCGCGGCGTCGCCACCCGCACCGTCAGCCCCGTCGCCAACACCCGGTCCAGCGACGGCCGCAGCCCATACAAGTCCAGATAATCCAGCGTAATGCTCGCCGGAGCCAACGCAATCGCGGCCTCTAACTGCTCCGGCGTCCGCACCAATAAATGGAGTTGTGGCGGACCGTCCACGGCCGCCCGCGGCGTCACCGTCAAACTCACCTCGCCGATCACCGCGGCCGGTCGTTCCGCCTGCCGCTGCTGCAACCGCTCCACCGCCTGCCGGCGCAACGCGTTCAACAGTGATACCGGCACAAACGGCAATCCCTCCACGGTCAACTCCACCGTCCCCAATTCGTACGCCGTATTGCCCAACCTTTCCAACTGCTCCCGCACGGCCTCCAGCGTCAATCCCCGGCTCTGCGCTGCTACCAGAGGCGCCGGCAATTCAACCGTCACCGTCACCGCCCCCACCGTCCAAACCGCCCGCAGCGGAGCGCCCACCCGAGCCTCCACCACCACATCCACCCGCTGCTTATGCACAAGCGAACCCTGCGTATACGGCTTCGCCTGCTTCTCCAAATCGTGGTCGTGCGTCCGCCATACCCAATCCCCCGGCCGAATCCGGCTGAAGTCAATCGCCCCGTTGGCAAAGCTCATCTCACCCTTCTGACTGACACCGTAGACGTTCCCCCCCTCCTCCCGCTCCTGCGGGCTCCGCCAGTCCGCGGCGTCGAACACGACCCCGTCCCCCGGCTTGCAAGGCACTTCCAGATCCACGACCACCGACTCGCCCAGCACCCGGCTCACCGTCCCCAGCCTCACCCCCCGATGCCGCGGCGACCTCCCCGCCACCACCGTCTGATGGTTTGTCCCGCTTAGAAAATGCGCCCCCAGCCCCCGCGAATACACCTGCTCCAGCAGCGGCTTCTGCCCCGCCACCGGCTCTCCGTCCACGGCCATCCGATACGCCCGCGTCGTCAACGCCACGTACTCGGCGTCCTTATAACGGCCTTCAATCTTAAACGCGCTCACCCCCGCCGCCGCCATCGCCCCGACGTGTTCCAGCGAATACAGGTCGCCCGGAGACAGCAGGTACCGGGCATCCCCGAGCGGCTCCACCACCCCGTCCACCAGCAATTCATACGGCAGCCGACAGGTCTGCGCGCACTGCCCCCGATTCGCGCTCCGCCCGCCCCACGCTTCCGACGAAAAGCACTGCCCCGAATAGGCGACGCAAAGCGCACCATGAACGAAAATCTCCAGTTCGCAATCGGTCGCCGCCTTGATCTTGCCGATCTCTTCGATCGAAAGCTCACGAGCCAGCGTCACCCGCCGCACCCCCAACCGTTGCGCCAATCTCACGCCCTCGACGTTCGTGATGCTCATCTGCGTGCTCGCGTGGATTTCCAGATCCGGCGCCAACTCCCGCACCATCCGCAACACCCCGACGTCTTGAATGATCACCGCGTCCACCCCGGCGCTAGCGACCGCGGCCAGCACTCGCTTGGCCTCGCTCAGCTCGTGTTCAAACACCAGTGTGTTGAAGGTGACGTACCCGCGCACCCCGCGTTCGTGCAAGGTTCGCATCACTTCGGGCAACTCTTCAAGCGAAAAACCCACCTTGGCCCGCGCCGTAAAGTGCTTCAGCCCGAAATAGACCGAATCGGCTCCGGCTTCGACGGCGGCTCGCAACTGCGGCCAATACCCCGCCGGACTCATGATTTCAGGCTTCACCCCTCTAGGATAGCGCCCGGCCTTGTGTTAATCTAACGTTCAGGCGTGGCGCTATCGTCTAGTGGTTAGGACGGGGCCCTCTCAAGGCCCAGGCAGGAGTTCAATTCTCCTTAGCGCTACCATTCCTACGGTGAAAACAAACGACTTAGCAAAGAAAACGTCCCGTTTTGCTAGAATTTGCTAGAAAATTCCTTCGGCTAGCTTATTCTTTAGTGCTGCCGCCTTTGCTTCACGCTCTTTTAGGCGCGCCAATTCCAGCTTTTCCGCCACATCGGATTCGTCAATCTTCATCGAATGACTGTACACCCTTGCGGTGATATGGGGATCTAAATGCCCTAAGCGCTTTGATACCGCTGCCAAAGCTACGCCCGCGCTGAGTAGCTGACTCGCGTGGCCGTGCCGCAAGTTGTGAAGGCTGACGTTTTTGTATCCTGCCTTCTCCGCGATCCGGCAAGCGGTTGACGTTACCGAGTCCGGTTTCCGGTAGTCGCCGCATTCATCGCCGAACACGAGCCCTAGGTCCGCCCGGTAGTCGGGGCCGACCGTCGCCGCTACTTCGCGCTGGGCCGCATGGTGATCGCGGAGCGCCTGCACTGCCGTAGGTATCAGGTCAAACCTACGGGCCTGCCGGTTCTTCGTGCTCTTCACCCGCAAGCCTTCCCGCGTCTGCTCGACCGACTTCGAGATACTGATAACCCGGTTGTCTAAATCCACGTCGAGCCACGTCAAAGCGCATAGCTCGCCGCGCCTGGCACCCGTCGCCGACGCCACGACGAGAAGGGGATAGATCCATGAGCCCTTCGCACATTCCAGCAACCAATCGGTTTCGGAATGGTCGAGGGCCTGCTGCTCACGCTTCTCTGGTTTCGGCATCCTGACGAGATGGCAAGGGTTCACCGCGATCATTCCATCGCGTATCGCCGAATTGAGCGCGACCGAAAGCACGCCTTTGATAAGGGAAACCGTCTTAGGAGCCAGTGGCTTCGCTTCGCCCGTCTTCGCCTTCCGTCCGCCGCCGTCCTTCAGACGATTCATTTCCCGCTCGATCATGAGCGTTGATAGATCGGCGAGACGGACGGGGCCGAGCGCCGGCAGGAAGAACTCTGCCAGATCGCGATAGCGTTGGACCGTGGCAGGAGTGAGGTTCCGCACTGCGTAGTCTCGAAACCAATGGGGCATATACTCCGCCAGTGTCGCCGGATTGCGCCGCGCCGCCTTTGCCGTGGCCTGCTCCGCCTTCCACGCTGCCATGGCCTTGTCCCGCGCTGATTCAGCGTCTCGTTTCAGACCGAAGCCGGAGGTGTACAGGAACCGCTTCTTCCCGTTGGCTTCCTTCCCGATGTAGATCGAGAACGCCCAGTTCGGAGCATTCTTGAGCTTGGAGCGGTTGTAGATTGTGCCTGTCATTTTGTGGCCTTGTTCGGCTTCGCGTTGTCGAGATGCTGACCCGCTGAGTACTGAAGCGCCGGATTTATTTCAACGCACCTTCGCGCGATGTCTTCGAAAACGGCAACGCTATCGACGGGCTCTTCGTGATACGCGCCGGTTTCGTCCGGGTTAAGGCTTGCGTCCTGGTTAACGAGCAATTGCTTCCTGTTTTTCATCGCTACGTTGTAAATGTCCATGACGCCTCGTATGCCAAGATTCCCGAGTTCCGCCTCCGCTTGGTCCATAAAGATGTCCGCCAAATCTTTATGGCCTTCCCGAAGAGCAAGCTGATGCAGCGATATGAGAGGAGCACCGGACGGAGAGCGCCCTGATTCATAGTTGGCGATGGCACGTATAGACGCGCCTAGTCTGGTTGCGAACGCCTGCTGACTATCGCCTGATCTTCGTCGCAGTTCCTTGACGGCTTCGTAGGTTCTCATCGGTTCAATTGTACACCAAACCAGCACGCTTGACATGCACGGCGTGCATCTGATACCTTTCGAATATGCACGACGTGCCTGCACGATGTGCATATCTGGAACTGCCATGAACCAAAAACATTTACTCACACCAGCCGACTTGCAAGCCGAGCTCCCCGACTTGGGCCGCGCCACCATCTACGCCCTGCTAAAGGCCGGGACGATCCCTTCAGTTCGTCTCGGCAAAAAGTTCTTCACCCCACGCCACGCTTTTCAGCGCTGGCTCGAAACCGCCTGCATCGTCGAGCCGCCGAAGCCTGAGTCTGGTTTCACCTTGCTCGATCCGGGCCGCCAATGAGCCGCCCGACTCCGAAGCTATCGCCGCCGATGCCGAAAGAAAAGCAAGCACGGCAGATGCTCCAATCCGCCTGTGCGATGTTGATCGTATTCGGCACGCCCGATGAAATCATCGCCGCCACCGAATTCCTATGGCGGTTCGCCGGGGAGTCCAGACGGCGGGTTATAGCGGAGGGCCGATGAGCGCCACTGCGGTCGTGATGCCGCCCTCGACTCTCCCCCCCATGGGGAATCTCTATGGGGGGCCATTGGCTCCCCAGGACTACCGAAGCCTGGCCGCGCGGTGGATCGACCCGGAGCACGCCGATAAAGCCATGCTCTCCCGTGTCCCTGACTACGAGGGGCGTGACTTGCTGGCACAACGAAAGATGGACTGCTCCGGCTTGTTCATCCCGTACTTTTCGCCCAACAACGGGAACCTAAGATCCTACCGAATTCGGCGCGATCATCCCGAGATGGAGAGCGGCAAGCCAAAGCAGAAATACATGGCCGCAACCGGCGAACGCCTGAAAGTCTATTTCCCTGTCGGCACGACGGCGGCGGCGCTGGCAGATACCTCACTTCCTCTCATCATCACAGAGGGCGAGCTCAAGGCGATCGCATTGGATCGTTTGGCGACCTACAACGCGACGGCGGCGCGGTTCCTGGCCGTGAGTGTAGCGGGCGTTTGGGCGTGGCGTGGCACCATCGGAACGGCGACGGATGCGAAGGGCGTGCGAGTCCCTGAGAAGGGGACTATACCCGACCTGGACACGATCACATGGACCGGGCGGCGCGTCGTTTTAGCCTTCGATGCTGACGCCGGATCTAATCCAAGCGTAGCGGCGGCGCGTTGGACGCTATCGCGCGAACTGCGAAGCCGTGGCGCGGAAGTTGGAGCGCTCGAATGGGACCCGGCAAGCGGAAAGGGCGTCGATGACCTGCTGGCGACGGCGGGGCCGGATGTTGTTCTAAAGGCCATCGAAATTATCGACTTCGACCGCGTCTCCGGCTGGAAAGCGAACCTTCGACGGACCGAAAAGGGAAAGCCGAAGCCGCTACTCCTGAATGCTGATATCGCACTGCGAACCTGCCCGGAGTGGGACGGCGTTATTGCCTTCGACGAGTTCCGGCAAATGGTTCGGATCATGGGACAAGGGCCGATCGGCGGCGAAGTTCCGCGAAACTGGGCCGATGAGGACGACACCAAAACCGCGATATGGATGCAGAGGAACGGCTTAGAATTGGGCCGCGAGATCGTCGGACAAGCCGTTCAGTCCGTTGCGATGGATAACAAGGTTCACCCTTTGCGCGACTGGCTGACCGGCATACGGTGGGACGGTACGCGCCGCGTAGATACATGGCTTACCGAATACCTTGGGGCGAAGCCATCGGACTACGTAGCATCGGTGGGGAGGATGTGGCTTGTCTCCGCTGTGGCTCGTATCATGAAACCCGGATGCAAAGCCGATCACATGATCGTCCTGGAAGGGCCGCAAGGCATCGGCAAGAGTCGTGCTCTTAGATCCTTAGTAGGCGATGAATATTTCTGCGATGACATGCCAGACATCGAAAGCAAAGACGCCCAGTTGCAGACGTTCGGTTCGTGGGTAGTCGAGTGGGCCGAATTGGACGCCATGAACCGAAGCGAAGCAACCGCCGTCAAAGCGTTCATATCTCGGCAAACGGAGAAGCTGAGGCGACCATACGGGAAGCACACGGAAGAGGTTCACCGGCAATGTGTTTTTGCTGGTACCTCAAACTCTGGCGACTACCTAAGGGACGAGACCGGAAACCGCCGATTCTGGCCTGTTCGTTGCGGGAAGATCGACGGCGAAGCGCTAGCTAGAGATCGGGAACAGATATGGGCCGAGGCCGTCGCGCTGTATCAGGACGGAACGCTTTGGTATCCGGAACGGGCTGAGCTCATAGAGGCGGCGGCGGCGGAACAGGAACAGAGGGTTCAGGTTGATCCATGGCACATCGCAATTGAGGCACATGTCGCGGCGATGGGGGCGATTCGAGCGGAGGATATTT
>Ga0163144_10013746_pt1 | contig 16858 bp, 10 predicted proteins | sample OliLak19BULKMAT1_FD_123175 | JGI IMG/M metagenome (GOLD analysis project Ga0163144, IMG submission 123175) | Freshwater microbial mat bacterial communities from Lake Vanda, McMurdo Dry Valleys, Antarctica - Oligotrophic Lake LV.19.BULKMAT1 | ecosystem: Environmental > Aquatic > Freshwater >... | reverse complement strand
GCAGCCCGTCCTCGATCCGATCGCGTGCCCGGCCGATCCGACCTTGCGCATCCGGGCTTCGGACGGCTTCGACAGCGGCGTCATCGTCCTGCCGTGCGCGAGCTGGCGTCGCGCCGGCACGGGCTTCAAGTATGCGGACCGGCTGGCGGCGGTCTCGGGCGTGCACAGCGTCGTCTACTCGAAGCGTCGTCTGGTCATCAAATTGAAGGGCGCCAGCTATCCGGCCCTGGTCGGGCCGCTCGGCTTTCCGCCGGGGATCGAGGTCGCCTTCTCGAGCGGCAACCGCGACTACTGCGCGCGCTTCGAGACCTTCAAGCGCAACGAGGCGGGCTATCTGTTCGCGACCAAGCCGTCGCGCGCTTGCCTCGTCCCCACGCCGACACCCAGCCCGAGCCCGACGCTCACACCTTCGCCGACGCCCGTGTTCGTCTGCCCGGCCGGCAACGTCTGCAGCGCCTTCGACGTCGTGCCCGGACCGGGCGATCTGCTGCCGGTCGACGACGGCGCGGCGACGTGGCTGCGCCTGTTCGACTTCACCGGCGCGGGCGTGTTCGGCAACGCGGCCAGCGGGCTCTGGGGTCCCGACCGTGTCGTGCTCGCGCTGGGTGCGATCGGCGCCGGCGGCGTCGCGCCGCTGCAACTCGTCGGGACGACCCACCTCGGCGCCAACTTCGTCGACATCGCCCAGCAACTCGGTACGCAGGGCACGATCTGCGTGCGCATCGAGCAAGACCCGCTCGTGACCGGCTGGATCGACTGCGATGGCGGTCGCGATCCGGACGTCGCGCTGGCGGTGGACAGCAACGGCGCGGCAGCGGCGGATCCGTCGATCCTGAGCGTCCCGGGTGGTGCCGATCCGCTTGCCGCCGCGGGCTCCGGGGTGGTGCGTGTCCAGCTCCGCTTCGCGGTCGCGCCGGCCAACGACGCGGCTGCAGTACCGTCGACTACGCGGCGTCGCCGATCATCCGCTCCGCGTTCACCACCGGCGTCGCTGCGAGCGCGGTCGAGAACGACTGGATCAACGGCGCAGCCGGCGCCGCCGGTCCGAACGAGATCGGTCTCGCTGGTCAGCCGTCGCGTGTGCCGGCTGGGGCACGGCGAGCATCGCGCCGGCGAGCATCGTGGCGCCGCTCTACGCGCTCGATTTCACGGCGCCGATCGTGAACCAGGTAGTCGATCTCGCGCAGGTATTTCGCCTCGATCTGGCGCCCGCGAGCGGCGCGACGCCCACGCCGGTCCCCAGCCCCACCCCGACCCTCGCGACCCCGACACCGACTCCCACCGCGACGCCCACACCGGTGCCGACGATGACGCCGACCCCCGCTGCGACGCCCACACCCACCCCGAGTGTGGCACCGACGGCGAGCCCGACTCCGTCGCCAACCCCGCCGCCGGTGCCGACCACGGTGCCGGCACAGATCACGGCGGTGACGATCAGCGACGCGAGCAGCAACTGGGGCCCGGACTACACCGCGCTCGGCAACTGCTACGACGGTGCGCGCTCGAGCACGAGCGTGGTCGCGCAGAGCGCGGGCGCGTTCGCGACCCGCTTCCAGCAGAGCGTCGCCAGCGACTGCGAAGCGGTGCCGACCGGTGGCGGTGGCGTCAGCGCCGACGCGACCGCCGACTACACGGTGGGCTTCGCCGTCACCTGTCCGGCGGGCAGCACCTACCAGCTCGCGGTCTCGACCACGCTGCGCGGTGCGCACACCATCAATCGCGACAACGGCGACGGCTGCGATCTGCCGTTCTTCGGCACCACGCTCGATTCGCAGGCGCAGGTGTCGGTGGTGAGTGGATCGCTCACCGGGGGTACGCTCGCGAGTGGATCGCTCGGGCTGGTCGCGCCGGCCGACCTCACCAGCGCACCCGATGCCGACGCGGGCTTTCTGCGCACCGGCAGCGCCGTCATCTCCGGCACCGGCACGGGCAGCGCGGTCGCGCACACGTTGCGCTTCCAGTGGAACGCACGCTGCGCGAGCAACGGCGACTCGCTCAACACCGGCTCGGAGTGCGCCGTGCGTCTTGGCTTGACGTCGGAGCTCGACCCGAATGGCATCGCGGCCTGCATGAGCGCCGACGACTACCCGGGCGCCGGCAGCCGCGTGGCGGCGGACGACGGACACCTCGTGAACGTGACCGGCGTCTGCACGACGCTGGTCGGCGCCCCCACCGCGACCCCGCAGCCGACCGCGACCCCGCAGCCGACCGCGACACCGGTTCCGACGCCGAGCCCGGTGCCGACGCAGACCCCGGTCGTGACCCCAACGCCGGTCTTTACCCCGACCCCCACCGCCGGCCCGCTCGGGCCGCTCGCGCTCACCGTGGCGACGGGCTCGAGCAGCTACTGTCCCGCTGACTCGGTGGCGGGATCGCTGCTGAAGACGCATGGCAACCCGACCGGTGGGGTCCCGGGTACGGTGTGCAGCGGCTCGAAGGGCGCCTTCACCTCGGACCCGCTGCAGCTCGCGGGCGGCGCGCCGGATGTGTTTGGCCGTGCCGATCTCATCCTCGCCGCCCCGGTGGTGATCGGCGTCGACCTCGACACGCAGACGCCGAACTGCGGCGGCTCGTGCGGCGCGTGCTGGCGCCTCGAGGACGATCCCGCGAACCTCGGCTTCGTCGATTGCGACGGCGGCGCGAACGCCGACCAGACCTTGATCGTCAACAGCAACACCACCGCGGCACCACCGGCACCGGCGCTCGACCCCGCGTGGTGGACGCTGCCGAGTGGCGCGTCGAACGGCGGTGCGGGCGCGGCCATCGTCCGCGTGCGCGTCAAGCGCATGCGGGTGAACGGGACCACGACCTGCCCGGGCGTGAACGACTCTGCCTGGTCGAGCCGGCCGATCGAGTCCCTCGCCCTGGTGACCGGGCAGGCGACCACGCGCATCGATGCGCCGCGGCGCTGCACGGGGAGCCTGTTCGGAACCGCGTGTCCGAATGCCAACCCGCTCACGGTGACGCTCACCGGCAGCAACTTCAGCTGCGCCAACTGGACCACGAACAGCGGTGCGCGCCTGGTGATCCCGTTCGTGAACCTGGACGAGAATCTGGGCAGCACCTTCGGCACCGGCGACATCGCCCAGGTGCTCCGTCTGAATGATTGAAGGGGGCGCTCGCGTGCACGCGGCGGCGCCGGGGACGAGGCACCCGCCTTGCGGTCGTCCGCGAATTGAGCGAGCGTCCCGGAGCCCTGCGGCGGTGTCGGGGGCCCGTAGCTCAGTTGGTCAGAGCGGCCGGCTCATAACCGGTTGGTCCCAGGTTCGAGCCCTGGCGGGCCCATAGTGAAATTAAGGGGTTGGCGGGCGTGTCCGTCGGCCCCTTGGTCTCGCCGTGAATGTCCCGTGAATGATTCGGCGGGGCGGTCACGTGCGTGCTCCGATCGAGGCCACCTTGTCGGCCTTCTCGCATTGCTCGTCGACGTACCCATCGACACGTCGGAACGCCTCGAGCTGGTCGGCCGTGTCGGTGATGTTGTAGCGCGAGAACATCGACTCGGTCCGGTGCCCGGTGATCTTGCGGGCGACGTCGCGGTCGACGCCCGCGCGGACGAGGTTGCGCGCTGCCGACCGGCGCAAGTCGTGGAACAGCACTCCGGGGATGCCCGCGGCCGTGCAGGACTTCGCCCACGCCTTCCTGAAGTCGCCGAGCTGCCGGCCGTCCCCGCGGTGGAACACGAACTGCGACAGGAACACCGGCTGGCCCTTCCGCACCACCTCGCGTCGGGCGCGGCGCCGTTCGACCAACTCGAGGAGCTTGCCGAAGAGCGGCACCGTCTGCGGCTGCCCGTTCTTCGTGAGCGCGCCGGGCACCGCGATCAGCTTGTTCGTCCAGTCGACGTGCTCCCAGCGGAGCTTGCCGATCTGCCCGCGCCTCCACCCGGTCAGGTAGGCGAACCTCGCTGCGTCAGAGAGGTCGGTCGGGAGGTTGCTGGCGATCTTCTCGAAAGTCGCCGGCTCCACGAAGCCCTGCCTGGCGTTGTCCTCGGGCAGCATCAAAAAGTAGGGCAGGCGGGAGAGCTGCCCGCGCTTGTGGGCCAGCCGAAACGCAGCGCGCAGGCACCCGACCTCGCGATTGATCGTCGCGTGCGCTCGGGGCGCGAACGCGTTCAGCTCCTCCTGCTGGTAGCGCTCGATGGCCATCGGCGTCATGTCGATCGCGCGGATCATGCCGAAGTGCTTCCGCATCGCCTTGATGTGCGGACGGAACGACCGCACGCTCCGGCCCCGCGACTCGAGGTTGCGCTCGAGGGTGTCGAGCAGATCGGCGACGGTGAGCCGTCCCTCGTCCGGCCCGGCGTAGCGGTCCCCGTGAATCGACTTGATCCGCTCGCGCAGCTTCTTCTTCGCCTCGCGCTCCGAACGGCCGCCGTGCTCCCGCGTCAGCTTCCCGCGGAAGTAGAAGGCAATCTCCCACGCGCAGGCGCATGCCGCATGCTCGGCACGGGGCCGACCCTTGTTCGAGCACTTCGCCGCGTGGCGCTGGTGAATCGAGCCGTCGCCCCTCATCGCGTGCGCTCCTTGGGCTTGGTCTTGAGGTACGCCTCGAGCGCCGTGATCACGATGGCGCGGAGGTCGGACCCATCGTCGAGCGCCCGGATCTTCGCCGCGCGCCAGAGGCCCTCGGGCAGATCGACGGTGGTCTTCACGACGTGCTCCTCTCGCTTGCGACCGCGCACGGGAATACATTAATACAGGAATACGGGGAACTCAAGTAATCTCTCCCCGGTGCTGCTCGAGAAAGCGCGCGATACCGGCGCGACTGAAGCGCAGGCGGCGTCCACGTCCCTCCTGGATGACGAACGGCAACGTGCGATGGTTCCGGTAGATGAAGGGCGCGGTGCGGCCGATCAGGTGCGCAGCCTCGTTGAGGTCGTCGAACACGTCGTCGCGAGGGGCGTGACGCGGATCGTTGGCACCTACGGCGAGCCGGATGAGGAGTCCGTCGCGGACGCGCATCAGATGGCTCAGCTCCAGCTCGCACTGGGTCAAGAGGTGGCTGGCAAGGGCGGGCGTGACGCCGGCGATCTTCTCGGCGTTGTCCACCAGGTCCGCGAGCGTGGGGACGGCATGGAGCGACCTCCCCGGCGGTGTCACGGCGTCCCGTTCTCCCACGGACAGATCCAGTTCACGGGCGGGCGGCAGCCCGCCTCGCGCTCTGACTCGTGTTTCGCCCTTTTGGAGAGTCCGCGGCCAGCTGGACGTAGCACGCCCGATCGTCGGGTGAGAGTAACGGCGACAGCTCGCGACGCCGCTCCCGGCGGGCCCTCGTAGTCCGTCCATATTCTCCCGCGACCCGTCTGGGTTTGGGCTGTCGGCGGCGGGGGCGACACGTTTTGCCGTCGGCTGCTCCCCGCCTCCGGCTGGGCCGGCCTGCGAAGCTGCGTTGCCCCTCCGGTTCCCGGAGCCAGGTGCACATCCGCCGTAACGGATCGACCGACCCGCCCGATCGCCGTCACGCGGCCGCCGTCCGCCGCACGGCCTTCCGCCCAGCCACTGGGCGTGCCGCAAGGGCGCAAGGGCACGATCCATCGGGGACCCGCATGGCTTGGGATGGACTGTCGATTATCTTTCAGCGATACAGCTGAAATATGATCGACAAGCTGCGCGCGCGACGTCAACGGGTCGTCCAAAAGCTGCCGCCCATCGAAGAAGTCCTGCGCGGCAGCATCCTCGAACGCGCGGTTCGCTGTGGTCAGCCAAATTGCCGTTGTGCATCCGGCGAGCTGCACGCAGCCACGGTCTTCACCGTCAGTTTCCCGGGGGGGCGCACCGAGCAGATTTCGCTGCCCCCCGCAGTCTTGCCGACCGTTCGCGCTTGGGTGGCCAATTATCGGCGGTGGTGGGAGATCATCGAAAAGATCTCGGCCATCAACCGAGATCTGCTGCGCGCGCAGCGCCACGAAGCCAAGGAGCGCCCGCCACGGCGCCAGAGCAAACGCCGCTCTCCTTCGTAGGCCTCGCGACGCATCGCAGAGCGCGCTGCCCATCAGGGGCCGCAAGCAACGTCGTGGGCCCACGGTTGGCGGTTGCGGGGAGGAGGGGAAGACGATGGGAGTCAACACGTGCGGGGCCGAGGTCTTGCTGATCGCGCTCTTGTCCAGCCTGACGCTCTTGCGTCCGACGTTGACGCGCCCCGGCTTCGCCAATTTCCTGGTCCTGTTCGCCGGGTGGATCCAGACCACCGGACTGCACGCCGTCACCGAGACCCTGGTGGCCACCGATGTTGCGCGCCGACGCCACCATGAGCGCTTCCATCGCTTCTACTCGCGCGGCACTTGGACTCCCGATCGATGGGGGAAGATCCTGTTTCTCGCCGCGCTGCGCCTGGTCCCCGAGGCGGAACCGATTCGGGTGGTCCTCGACGATACGTTGGCCGCCAAAAAGGGCCCCGGCGTCTTCGGCATCGCCAGTCATCTCGATGCCGTGCGCTCGACACGCATCCGCCGTGTCTTCACCTTCGGTCACTGCTGGGTCATGCTGGGCGTGTTGGTGCCCGTCCCGTTCTCCCAGCGGCGGTGGGCGCTGCCCGTGCTCTTTCGCCTCTACCGCAGCAAGAAGGCCGCCGCCAAAGAGCAAGAGACTCCTGCGAGCAAGAAAAGACCGTACCGGAAGAAGACCACCCTCGGACGCGAGATGCTCGATCTCGTGATTGACTGGGCCAAGGGCCGACGCATCGAGCTATGCGCCGACTCGGCCTACTGCAACGACACCGTCGCCCATGATCTGCCCGAATCCGTGGTGCTTGTGGGCGCAATGCGACCGGACGCCGTACTCACCGCACCTGCCCCGGAGCGCGTCGGGAAACAACGCTCCGGCCGGCCTCGCAAACGCGGCGCAACCCTCCCCAAACCACAGTCCCTTGCCAAGGATTCCACCACTCCCTGGCAACCTCTCGAGATCATTCTCTACGGCCAGTCATGCAACCTGCTCTTCAAGGAGTGCGTGGCCCAGTGGTATCGACCGTGCGGTAGTCGGCTGCTCAGAATCATCATCGTGCAGGTCGATCGTGGCGCGATCGGTCTGCGGGTCTTCTTCTCCACCGATCCCAGCATGTCGGTCACCGCTATTCTCCAGGGCTACGCCAACCGCTGGTCGATTGAAGTCTGCTTCCGCGACCTCAAGCAACTCCTGGGATTCGCCGACTCCTCCGCCCGCACCCAGAACGCCGTCGAACGTACCGCGCCGTTTGTCGGCTACTGCTACACGCTCCTGGTCCTCTGGTTCGTTCAGTCCGCGTACCCGAGCAAGTCGACCGTCATCCCAATTCGCCCCTGGTACCCCCACAAGCGCGGCGTTGCCTTCGCAGACATACTGCGCACCGCACAGCGCGTCCTGGCTCCCGTCGACATTCTTGATCCCGGCTGGAATCTCGACAACTTGCAAATATCACCGTCCACGCCCGACCTGCCCCGGCAAAGCCGCGCGCGATGCGCCTCATAAGGGCGAAACACGAGTCTGAGCTGCGGCGCCGTGCGCCCCGGTCCGGCGGTCATGGCGCCACCTCGTTCCGCTGGGAGACGCCGATCACGAACTCGACCTCGCGATCCGAGTCCGCGTCAGAACCCATCCTCGGGGTGGTTCCCGAGCCCGCCGGTAGGGATTCGCCGCTGGGAACCACTCCGATCGGCAGCTCGTGCTGCGGCGGCGAGGCGCCCTCGGCATTGTGATCGGGGGCGCCTTCGGCTGACGCCACGTAGAGGCTCATGGCAGCGGCGTTGCCCTTGTTCACCACCACGCCGCGCTCGATGAGCGCGTGAACCGTGGTCTTCACGTCGTCCGCTCTCGCCCCGACGTTCTCGCGCAGCGCGCGCATGGCGCAGCCCCGGTGCGACGTGATGAAGCGGAGGATGCGCTCCTCGACCGAGGACTCACCGCTCACGAGGTCATACCGTTCACCGACGAGCTTCACGGTGTAGTCGCCGACCTTCCAGCGGGCCTTGACGTGCAGGGTGCGCACGTCGGGCTCCTTTTCCTCCTGCATCTCGATGATCACGTCGACGTTGGCGCCGATCGCCGAGCTGTCGCGGTACTTCCCATCCGACTTGCGGGCGTGATGCAGGAGCACGACGGCGGCGTCGGTATCGCGGGCGATCCGCGTCAGCGACGTCATGAAGGGCGTCCATGCAGAGGCTGCCCCGGATTCGGGGCGCGCGCCCGTCGCCTCGACCAGCGCGGCCAGCGTGTCCACGACGATGAGCGCTGGCCTCAACGAGCGCGCCTCAGCGTGGATCTGCCCGAGGGGGTCGCTCTCGGTCGCCAGGCTGCTGATGATAAAGATGCGGTTCGGGGTAGCGCCGTACCCGACCATACGGGCGGCGAGATCGCTGGTGTGCTCCTCGAGGCCCACCCACAGCACGTCGCCGTGCACCGTCGTGTCATCCAACCAGCTGCCCCGGTCCTTCGACACCATGGCGGCCGCTGCGGTCGCGAGCGTGGACTTCCCGCCCTTCTCGCGGGCGGCCAACAGCGTCACGCGGCCCGCCCACGCGAGACGTGGCACGACCGCGACGGGTGGGGCTAGGGCCGCCGGATCGGTCAGGATTTCGGCGAGCGTGCAGACGAGGCGACGCTGCTCCCGGTTGGGCGGGCTGGCCGGTCGATCGGCGGTGTCTCGCGTCGACGTGGTCATCTTCGGCGGCGGCACATCGGCGGACAGGATGAGGTCGACGTTCTCCACGCCGAGCCCTTCCAGACGATCGGCGTAGATCGGGTAGCAGGTCGTCCGGTCAGAAGTGTTTGCGGCCATCCAGTCGCGGCGGAGGGCCTGCACCGCGTCAAGCTGCCACACGGTGACCTCCTTCGCGCTCGGCGCGCTCCTCGGCCTCGATCGCGTCCAGTAGCTGCTCGGCGAGCACCTCCCGAAGGAACGGGTCGCCGAGGCTGTCGAACAGTGTCCGCAGCCTCGGGTTCATCAACTCCGGGTCATGCCTCAGGATCGCTCCGTGCAGGTGCACGTTGCCCTGCGCATCGTGGAACTCTCGGAGCGCCGCGATCCACCGGTCGCGGCAGTGCAAGCGCGCCATCTCGTGTTCGAGCTGCTCCTGTTCGCGTCGCGCTCTCGCGTCCGCGATCTCGGCAGGAGTCCGGCGCTGCGCCGTCACGCCTACCAGCGCCGCGCAGTGCTGGAGCGCACCACGGAACTCGAGGCCGTTCAGCTTGCGGGCGAGCAGCAGCGCGTCGCCGGACCCGCAGTGCGACCAGCACGTCCACCACCGGCCGTCGCGGCTGATCGAGAACGCCGTGCGGTTGTCGCCCCGGTGGATCGGGCACGCCGCGCGGCGCGTCCTCGGGACCTCGCAACCCGCATCCACGAGAACCATCGCGACCGTGAGTCGGTCGCGTACTTCGGCGACCTCGATCCAGCCAACCGGGGCGCTCATAGCGCCACCTCGGGGTCGACCTTGTGGCTCGCAACCCACGCCAGAAGGTCTGCAGGGTCGTACAACACCGACCCTCGACCGGCACCCGACGCCCGGATGAAGCGCGGCCCCACACCATCCCGGCGCCACCCCTGCAACGTCCGCGCGCTGCGACGCAAGAACGCAGCCGCCTCGTAGGTCGACAGCAGCGGCTGCGACGCTGCTGCCCCCCGTCCCATGCCCCACATGCACGTCTCCGCGGGCACGCCGTGCGCACCCGAAGCTGAAACGAACGGCTCGCGCTCAAGGCGCGGCCCCGCGGGTCATGGAAGGTGCCGACGTCTTTCGACGGCGACGCCTCATAATACTACGCGGCGCTCTCGGTTCAAAGCCCCTCGCTGACAAGGATCCATCGGTGGGCGGTTCCGCGGCTCCACTGGAGCCGACCGTTCGCAAAGTCGTGTCTGGCTGTAGTACCCGTGCAGACCGCAGGTCAGCTCGAGGCGGCTTCACCCCATGCAAACGTCTCTCGCTCCACCAGAGGAGAACCAACTCGTCCGCGTCCGCGGCCAGCACTGGGTCGTCAGCGGCGTCCACCCGAACGCGCACGACGAGCCCCAGCACCTGGTCGAGCTGACCTCCGTAGAGGACGACGGCCTCGGCGAGGACCTCACCGTCGTGTGGGAGGTCGAGCCCGGTGCCCGCATCCTGGAGAAGGAGACCTTCCCGACCCCACAGCGCAACCACTTCGACGACCCCGAGCGCCTCGCCGCATTACTCGACGCCGTCCGCTGGGGCGCGGTCAACTCGGCCGACTCCCGCGCCCTCCAGGCTCCGTTCCGCTCCGGTATCACGATCGAGGACTACCAGCTCGACCCCGTCGTCCGCGCGCTCTCGATGCCGCGCGTGAACCTGCTGATTGCCGACGACGTTGGCCTCGGCAAGACGATCGAGGCGGGCCTCGTCGTCCAGGAGATGCTGCTTCGCCACCGGGCGCGGAGCGTGATCGTCGTCTGCCCCGCGAGCCTGTGTGTGAAGTGGCAGGCCGAGATGGCGCAGAAGTTCGGTCTCGAGTTCCGAATCGTCGATGCCGACTTGGTGCGGCGCCTTCGCCGCGAGCGTGGGCTCGGCTCAAACCCGTGGCGGCACTTCCCGCGCCTCATCGTCTCGATCGACTGGCTCAAGCGACCACGCGCCATGTCGCTCTTTCGCGAGGTTCTGCCGACCGGCTCGCGCGCGTACCCGCGGGCGTTCGACCTGCTCGTGATCGACGAGGTCCACACGGTGGCGCCCGCCGGCCGAGGCCAGTACGCGCTGCCGAGCCAGCGCACGCATGCGATCCGCGAGCTGGCGCCGCACTTCGAGCACCACCTCTACCTCTCGGCCACGCCGCACAACGGCTACTTCGAGTCGTGGACGGCACTCCTCGAGATGCTCGACCCGCAGCGCTTCATGAGGAGCATGCCCGTCAAGCCAGAAGCGCTGCAGCAGATCATGGTCCGTCGCCTCAAGTCCGAGCTGCGGGAGGACCCGGACCTCAGGCGGCCCGACGGCTCGCCGCGCTTCGCCAAGCGCGAGATCGTCGCTCTCGAGATCGACTACCCCGCCCACGAGCGCGACGTCCACCGTCTGCTCGACGAGTACAACGATACGCGGCGCAAGACGGCCGGTGGGGACAAGACCGGCCGTCGCGCAGCCGACTTCGTCACGCTTCTCCTCAAGAAGCGGCTGTTCTCGTCGCCTATCGCCTTCGCCAAGACTCTCGAGGTGCACCGGCAGACGGTGGCGGTAGCAGCGAACAAGCGCGCGACGTCGCGCCGACTCGAAGCGGCCTTCGACGCGCTCGACGAGGACGTGGCGGACGACGACGCGCAGCAGGAGGCTACCGAGGAAGCCCTCGCCGCGGCCGCGCTCGCGCTTGGCGGCATCACCAAGGAGCAGCAGCGGCTCCTCGAGGCGATGGGGCGCTGGGCCGACACCTGGCAGCACCGCGACGACGCGAAGACGACGAAGCTGCTCGCGTTCATCGACGAGGTCTGCCGCACGGTCGGGAAGCACGGCAAGCGCACCTGGAACGACGAGCGGGTCATCATCTTCACCGAGTACCGCGATACTCAGAACTACCTCTACGAGCGCCTGGCCAAGCACCTGCCCGAGGGCGAAGTGAAGGACCGCGTCGAGATGCTCTACGGCGGTATGGACGCCGACCGACGCGAGCGGATCAAGGCGGAGTTTCAGGCGCACCCGTCGAAGTGCCCGGTGCGCATCCTGCTCGCCACCGACGCCGCGAGCGAAGGCATCGACCTTCAGCTCCACTGCCACCGTCTCGTCCACATCGAGACGCCCTTCTCGCCCGCGCGCATGGAGCAGCGGAACGGCCGCATCGACCGCCACGGGCAGCCCGCGCCGTCGGTGCTTATCCACCACTTCGTCGGCAAGGGCTGGGAGAACACGCCCGCCGGTACGATGGAGGGTGACCTCGGCTTCTTGCTGCTGGTCGCCCGGAAGCTCGAGCAGGTCCGGGAAGACCTGGGCAGCGTCGGTCCGCTGCTGGCGGAGCAGGTCGAGCGGCGGATGCTGGGCGACAGCCGCGCGACGGTCGACGTGAAGCCCGACGCGCGGCGCGCTGCCAGCGCGAAGCTGCTGAAGCTCGAGCGGAACCTCCGCGAGGAGGTTCGCCGCCTGGCCCACTCGGTGCGAGAGAGCCGTGCCGAGCTGGGGATCACGCCCGCGGCGGTTGAGCGCGTGGTGCGGGTGGGCCTCGAGCTGGCGCGGCAGGCGCCGCTCTCCCCGGCGACGCTCGAGCGACGTGCCGACGACCGCCGTCCGGTCGGGCCTGTGTTCGCGGTGGGGCAGCTCACCGGGAGCTGGGCGCGCACCGTGCTCGACATCAAGGACCCGATCACCGAGGAGGCACGCCCGATCACCTTCGACCACGCGGTGGCCGAAGAGGCCGATGACGTGGTGCTCGCCCACCTGAACCATCCGCTCGTGAGCGCGGCCACGCGGCTACTGCGCGCGGCGATCTGGGAAGCGGGCGAGGGGCGGTCGGGGCTGTCCCGTGTGACGGCCCGAGTCGCGCCGGACGACGCCGTCGGCGAGTTGCTCGCGATCGTCCATGCGCGGCTCGTCATCACCGGAGAGGGCGGCCACCGACTGCACGAGGAGATCATCTACGCCGGCGGGCGCATCACCGCGGGCCGCTTCAGCCGAGAAGGCTGGGGCGTCGGGCGACTGGCTGAAGTGCTGCGGGGTGCCACCGACGAGCTGCCGCCGGCTCATGTGCTGGACGCGCTGGTCGCTGCCTGGCCGCAGGTGGAGACCCCGCTACGCGAGGCGCTCCGCGCGCGGGCCGACGAGCGCGCCGAGAGCCTCGAGCGGCGCCTCGAGGAGACCAAGGAGCGCGAGATCGCCGACATGCGCACGGTGCTGACCGAGCTGGCGCGCACGATCGAGGCGGAGCTGCGCGACCCGAAGCAGTTCGAGTTCGACTTCGACCGTCTCGATAAGTCCGAGCGAGCGCAGGTTGAGCACGACCTGAACGCTCTTTGTGCTCGCGTCGCGGCGATCCCAGCCGAGATCGACGCCGAGGCCGCCGAGATCCGTCTCCGATACGCCCGCCGCACGGTCCGCCTGTTTCCCGCCGCGCTGACGTTCATCGTTCCACGTCGCCTCTGCGCCGAAGGAATCGGGCGGGCGGCTGGCCGGGAGAAGTCGTGAGCGCCCGCACCACCGCCCGACACGCCGACTGGCTCGCCCTCGTCGAGCCGTCTGGTCCGTTCGTCACCCTCCCGGTCCTCCGCCGGGCATTGCCCGAGGGCCTCGAGCGCACGCGGCCGGACCTCCGAACCGAGCTGCGCGAGCGGGTGGACGATCTCGGTCGGGAGTCCGGTGCGCGGCAGGAGTTCGTGGGCTGGGTCCTGCGAACTCTGCTCGGCTTCGGGGAGCAGGTCCGTGACGGCCAGGCGGTCCCCGATGCGTGCACGGCCACCGAGCAGGTGCACCACGTCACCCTGCGGCCGACGTTCGTCGTGCTCGACCGCCACGAGCCCTCGCGCCCGCGTCTGCTCGTCTCGGTCTATCCTGGTGGCACGAACTTGACGGCGCATCTCGCCGGCGAGCGGTGGGCGGCGAGTCCCGTGGACCGCATGACGACGCTCTGTCGCAGCGTGGGATGTGTTCTCGGTCTCGTCACCGACGGCGATCGGTTCACCTTGGTGTGGGCGCCGGCCACTGCGCCTGTCGGCCGCGGCACCTGGGTCGCGAGCATCTTCGCCGAGGGCAGCGAGCGGAATCTGCTCGACAGCTTCACCACCCTCCTCGGTGCGAAGCGGTTCTTCGCGGCGAGTGGCGAGAACCGTCTCGAGGCGTTGCTCGCCGAATCCGCGCAGGCGCAGGCAGATGTGACTGGCCAGCTCGGGTTGCAGGTCCGGCGCGCCACCGAGCTGCTCGTGGCAGCGCTCTCACGCGCGGACCGCGAAGCAGACGGCAAGCTGCTGACGGGGGTCGAGCCGCACACGGTCTACGAGGCGACGGCCACGGTGATGATGCGGCTGGTCTTCCTGCTCTACGCGGAGGAACGCCGGCTGCTTCCGCTTGGTGACGAGCTGTACGACGCCTCCTACGCGGCCTCGACGCTGCGCGATGTCCTGCGCGAGACAGCCGACCGTCTCGGCGACTACGCGCTCGAGCATCGCGCGACGGCGTGGCCGCGGCTGCTCGCGACGTTCCGGGCCGTCTATGGTGGGCTGGCGCACGACCGCCTTCGCATTCCCGCATATGGAGGCCGGCTCTTCGACCCCGACCGCTACCCGTTCCTCGAGGGACGGAAGCCGAGCGAATCGTGGCGCGGCGGGTCGTCCGAGCCGATCACCGTGGACGACCGCTCGATGCTCGGCATCCTCGACGCGCTCCAGATGCTGGAGATCCGCGAAGCCGGCGCCACGGAGAAGCGCCGCCTCGCCTTCCGTGCGCTCGACGTGGAGCAGATCGGGCACGTCTACGAGGGCCTGCTCGACCACTCGGCCGTCGCGATCACGAAGCCGACGCTGGGGCTGATCGGAAGGGCGGCGGGGTCCGAGCCGGAGGTCGCCCTCGACGAACTCGAAGGGCAGGCGAGACGAGGTCGGGACGAACTCGGGGATTGGCTCCAGGAGAGAACGGAGAAGTCCAAGCCCTACATCTACAGGCAGCTCGATGCCGATCTCGACGACGATCGCTCCCGCCTGATCCTCGCCTCGTGCGACAACGACCCGACGCTCGCCAAGCGCGTCGAGCCCTTCGCGTGGCTCGTGCGCGAAGACCTGCGGGGTATGCCGATCGTCCTGCCGCGCGGCTCCATGTACGTCACCGAAACGTCGCACCGACGCGACACGGGCACGGAGTACACCCCGCGCGAACTGGCCGACGAGGTGGTGAAGCACGCGCTCGAGCCGCTGGTGTACGACCCGGGACCGGCGAACGAAACCGACCCGGCGAAGTGGAGGCTCAAGTCGTCGGACGCAATCATGGATCTCCGCGTGTGCGACCCAGCGGTAGGCTCCGGCGCATTCCTGGTGGCGGCGTGCCGCTTCTTGGCCGACCGCGTGGTCGAGGCATGGACGGCACAGAAGTCGCCGCTGGTCGGCGAGCTGTCGGTGCAGGTGCCGCCGGAGGGCGAGGTCGACGACCTCACCATAGAGGCGCGCCGTCGCGTGGCCGAGCGCTGTCTCTTCGGCGTCGACCGCGACCCGATGGCGGTGGAGATGGCGAAGCTCTCGCTGTGGCTCACGACGATGGCGCGCGAGCGACCGTTCAGCTTCCTCGACCACGCTATTCAGTCGGGCGACTCGCTGCTCGGCGTGACCGACCTCGAGCAGGTGCTGCGGCTTCACATGGACCCGAAGCATCGCAAGCAACTCCCGCTGGCGGGTAGCATCGTCCCGGCGGTCGAGCGCGCGGTCGAGCTGCGGCGCCGGGTGGAGGCGGTGCCGGTGCGGGAGCTGCGCGACGCCGAGGAGAAGGCGCGGCTCGTGCGGGAAGTGGATCAGGCGCTCGCGCCGGTGAAGGTGGTTGCTGACCTCATCGTCGGCGCAGCGTTGCTATCGGCGATGCCGGGCAACGGGTCGATCGAAGACATTGTCGACACGGTCGAGCCCGAAATCGTGGCGGCCTTCGATCCCCAGGTCAACGCCCAGGATCGAGCCAGCCGGCTCGCCGGGCTGTCCGCCCGCGCGGAGGCATGGCTCAATAGCGGGCGACCCGATGGCGCGCCGGTGCGGCGGTGCCTGCATTGGTCACTGGTGTTCCCCGAGGTCTTCCACGGACGGCGAGGGTTCGATGCGGTGATCGGGAATCCGCCGTTCCTTGGCGGGAAGCGGATCAGCGGCCGTCTCGGGGACGACGCGCGCGAGCATCTTGTTAAGCACCTGGCCCGAGGCGTTCGAGGCAACGCTGACCTCGTGGCGTACTTCTTCCTCCGAGGCTCGTCGATTGCGGGGCGCGTCGGCCTTCTCGCCACGAATACAGTTGGACAGGGCGACACGCGCGAGGTGGGGCTCGATCAGCTCGCGGCGCGAGGGTGGACGATCGACCGCGCGGTCAAATCCACGCCTTGGCCGGGGGGCGCTTCGCTCGAGATCGCCAAGGTGTGGGCGGGCGAGAGGCCGTGGAGTGGGCGCATCGTTCTCGACGGGCAAGAGGTCCGGCGGATCACCTCAGCTCTCGACCCGGCCGGGCGTGCGGAGGGCAAGCCAAACCGGCTGGCGGAGAACGCGAGCAAGTCCTTCATCGGGTCGTACGTGCTTGGTCTCGGGTTCACGATGCCGCCCGAGCAGGCGCGCGACCTCATTGCACGCGATCCTCGCAACGCCGAGGTTCTCTTCCCCTACCTGAACGGCGAGGATCTGAACTCGTCGCCGACGCAACAGGCGAGCCGCGGGGTGATCAACTTCTTCGACTGGCCGGAGAGTCGAGCGCGGACCTACGCCGAGTGCTTCGCGATCGTCGACGAGAAGGTGCGGCCCGAGCGTCAGCGTCGGTCTGCCGATGGATCTTTCGTGCTGCGTCGACCTCTCCCCGAGAAGTGGTGGATCTACGCCGACAAGCGACCTGAGCTCTGTCGAACAATCGCAGGCCTCGAGCGAGTACTCGTCATCGCTACGGTGAGTAAGATCGTCCAGCCGGCATTCGTACCCACGGGCCAGGTCTTCATGCACCAGCTCGCCATTTTTTCGTACGACGATAACTTCCACTTCGGCGTGCTGTCGAGCGCGTTGCACTGGCATTGGGCTGTCAAGTACGCATCGACGCTGGAGACGCGAATCCGCTACACGCCGTCCGACGTCTTCGGGACCTTCCCCCAGCCCCCGTACTTCGCCCCCGTCGAGCAGACCGGCAAGGCCCTCGACGACCATCGCCGTACCCTTATGGTTTCGAACGACGAGGGCCTGACGAAGACCTACAACCGCGTCCACCGTGAGTCCGACACGTCGCCCGGCATCGTTCGCCTACGTG
>Ga0163144_10013745_pt1 | contig 16860 bp, 12 predicted proteins | sample OliLak19BULKMAT1_FD_123175 | JGI IMG/M metagenome (GOLD analysis project Ga0163144, IMG submission 123175) | Freshwater microbial mat bacterial communities from Lake Vanda, McMurdo Dry Valleys, Antarctica - Oligotrophic Lake LV.19.BULKMAT1 | ecosystem: Environmental > Aquatic > Freshwater >... | reverse complement strand
GAGAACCCCTCAGGGCAACCCGACGGACCATCGGCCAATCCCACCGACGCAAATGGCGCGCTGAAGTGCACGGCGCCCGCGGTCGGCCCGTCACCGCTACGCAGGCTCACCTCCGCCGAGTACAACAACGCAGTCGCCGATCTGCTGGGCGACACGACGCGCCCGGGAGCCACCTTTCCCGCCGACAACCGTGTCGGTCTGTTCGACAACACCGCGGCAGTGCAGACCGTGCCGCTATTGCTGGCCGAGAAGTACGTGGAGAGCGCTGCTGCGTTGGCGGAAGGTATCAAGGACGTGGGCGCGCTGGTCGGCTGTGACGTGGCGGCAGCAGACGCTACGGCGTGCGTGACTCGCTTCATCGAGCGCTTTGGCCGCCGCGCCTACCGACGCCCGTTGTTACCGGCAGAGGTAAGTAGCCTGCTTCAGATCTGGAACGGCACGACCGGCGAAGCGGACGCAGTCACTGGTGTGCGCGGAGTGGTGGCCGCCGTGCTGGTCTCCCCGCATTTCTTGTTCCGGCCCGAGTTCGGTAGCGGCCCGTCGAGCATTCCGGGCACTCAGAAGCTATCGCAGTTCGAGCTGGCCGCGCGGATGGCGTCGCTGCTTTGGGCGTCGCCGCCCGACGAAGCGCTGCTCGACGCGGCGGCGGCCAACCAACTCGGCACGCGCGAGCAAGTGGCAACGCAGGCCAGGCGCCTGCTCGCGGACCCGAAAGCCCGCGCTGCCAATAGCTCGTTTTACGAGCAGTGGTTGGGACTCGAGCTCTTGTCGACGACCACGAAGGACCCAGCCCTCTACCCAGAGTTCGACGACGCCCTGAAAGCGGACATGCGCGAAGAGACGAAGCGCTTCGTCGAGCACGTGGTTTGGCAAGGCGACGCGCGCGCTTCCACGCTGCTCACGGCGCCGTACTCGTTCTTGAATGGTCGGCTCGCGAAGCTGTACGGCGTTACTGGTCCGACAGACAACGCCACGTTTACGCAAACAACGCTCGACGCCACCCAACGCGGAGGGTTCCTCACTCAGCCGGGGCTCTTGGCCGCGCTCTCTTCGCCGGGAGAAAGCTCCCCGTTCAAACGCGGCGCCTGGGTGCGCCGGCGACTCTTGTGCCACGACCTGCCCGATCCACCGAACAATGTTCCTGAGCTGCCCGAGCCAGAAGAGGGCATCTCGGGCCGCCAGCACGCCGCCATTCACTCGAGCACTCCTGCGTGTAGCGGTTGCCACAGCCTGATCGACGGACTCGGTTTTGGACTGGAAGAGTACGACGCGGTCGGCCGGTTCCGGACTTTGGACCGCGGCGTTGCTGTCGACTCGAGCGGCGAGGTGACCGAAACGGTCGATGCAAACGGCCCGTTCAACGGAGGGGCGGCGCTCGCGACTCGGTTGGGCAGCAGCGAGCAGGTCCGAAATTGCGTGGCCACTCAGTGGTTGCGCTACTCGCTAGCGCGCCGCGAAACGGACGCGGACGCGTGCTCGCAGCAAGCGCTTCGAACGAGTTTTGCGGCATCCGGAGGCGACGTGAAAGAGCTGATGGTAGAGCTCACTCAAACCGATGCGTTCTGGAGCTATCGCGCGCCAGAGGGGACGCCATGATGCCAACCTTGCCAGCCGGTCTGCCTGCGGCCCTAGGGCGCGGCCAGCATGTAGTCGAGGAATCGAAGGATCGCTCATGAACAAGAAGTGGCTATCTACACGCCGCGCCCTATTGGGCGGCTTGGGAGCAGCGGGCGCTTTCGCACTCTTGCCCCGCAGCCAGGCGGTGGCACAGGCGAGCACCCCCAAGCGGTTCATCGTGGTTCACGTGCCGGAGGGCATGTGGTCGGACGCGGTGCGGCCTGCGGCGGGCGCGGCCAGCCTGGGACCGATCTTCGGACCCCTCGATGCATTTCGGTCGAGGCTGACGGCCTTGGATGGTCTAGAGCTTCGTTCTAGAGACAACGGGCCCGGCGGCGACGGTCACCACCGCGGCGTGCCGCACATGCTCACCTGCACCGAAATGGCGGATGACTCGAACGCAGGTGGCCCGTCCATCGATCAGAAAATTGCCTCCCTAATTGGCTCGGACACCAAGTTTCGGTCCCTTCAGTTCGCCGTGCGGATCGTCTATGGCGACACCAACGCCGCGCTGATCTGGGGTGCGGCGCGGGAACGCCTGCCCGCCATGCAAGATCCCTGGGAAGCGTACGAGCGTATCTTTGGTGACTTCACGGCGCCCGAGCCGTCCATGCCGCGCATCGATCTGAGGCGAAGCGCGCTGGACCATGCCGTGAGCGAGATCGCAGCGCTGAGCCCCAAGCTCGCGGCGTCGGATCGTGAGCGGCTGGAGTCTTACCATACGTCTTTGCGCGACATCGAACGACGGCTAGACAGCATTCCGTCACCAGGAACCTGCGTTCAGCCCGTATTGGGCAACGAAATGGACGCGCGCGCCGAAAGCCTCTACCCAGACATGGGCAAGCTGCAAATGGACTTGATGGTGGCGGCACTCCGCTGCGACGTCACCCGCGTTGCCAGCTTGCAATGGGGCAACTCGAACGACCAGTGCAGCTACCCCTGGTTGGGTGTCAACACCTTGGGTCACGACCTCGCGCATAGTAACGCCAGCGACAAGAAGCAGACCGTTTACAACTGGTACGCCAAGCAATTCGCCTACTTGTTGGGTGAGCTGGACGCTGTGCAAGAGGGCGCCGGCACCATGCTCGACAACACGGTAGTGCTTTGGGCCTCCGAGTTCGGCGACTCCAACGGGCACAAGGGCGAGGACTTGCTGTGGCTCTTGATGGGTAATGCGGGCGGCTACCTGAAGCAGGGACAAGTCTTGCAGCTGAACAACCGCTCGGTCAGCGATCTTCATGCCACCATCGGCAATGCCTTCGGCATCCCCGACCGTACCTTTGGCAACCCCGCCTACTCGGACGGTCCTATCGAAGGCTTGGTGGCTTGAGACCCTGTTTTAGCCTCTCTCGCGGCTCGTGATCTGCTCGTGCCAAAGACTGACTGAGTAGTGTTAGCCTAGCCGCAGAGCGACCGGCAGATCCCGTCGGCGCAGAAGCCCGCGTCGCACGTGTCGGCGCAGACCGGCAGGCAGGCGTGCTCGACGACCTCGCAGCCATCGGCCGGGCCGCAATGGGCGCACTGCGTAGAGAACACGCTGTTGGGCGGACACTCGACTGGGCAGTAGATCTCGGTGCAGATGAGCTGACCGTCAACGCACTGACACTTGTTGCAGCTCCCCGGATCGGGAATGCCGCTCGAACCACTCTGGTAGGTCACGCCGTTCACCTTGCACGCCGCATCGGCGCCCGCACCCCGAACCGTTTCGCACCGCCCATCCGCAGAGCAGTAGAAGCTGGACGGCGGTAGGCACGCGCCGCAGGCGACGTCTCCGTAGCAAATCAACGCCGCGTACTGCTCCTGGGCAGCTTGAGCGGCCCCAATGGCCTTCGCGTTCTCGGCATTGACGGCAACCTCGCAACCGCAAGTCAGGCTTTCTCCGATCAACTTCGAACACTGATTCGCTTGCTGCGGGTCACACGCCCTCGCGTCATCGATGGCGGCAGCATAGTTCTTGGCGATGTTGTCACAACTGTTGCAGCCGATCTCGGTGCTGCCCACGGACCCGTCCGCCGAACAGCCGCACGTGTTGCAACCATCGGCTGCGGGGAACGAGTCACCGCTCTGGTAGTACTTGCCCTCGTAGAAGCACTGCCCGCCACAACCGATCAGCGTGCAACCGACTGCGCCGTTATCGCAGCTGCAAGTATTGCAGCCATCGGAAGCGGCAAACGAGGCACCGTCCTTGTGCCGCTCGCCCTCGTACAGGCAGCCTTTGGCAACGCCCGACCCGGAGCTGCCCGCGGAGCTCGATCCGCCCGCCCCGCCGCCGGCACCGGAAGAGCCGTCGCTTCCGCTTCCGCTGAAAGAGCCGCCGCAAGCTGCCAGGGACGACGCGAACAGGGTTAGTCCGCAGAACGGGAGGGCAAGGTGCCGAAGGTAGGACATGATGCTTTCTATACAAGCAAGACTAGTGCCTAGGCCTCTACCTCAGATTTGCCGTAAGAAAGTCAAGAGGTGCCACGGTTGGCACATCGGTTTGGCTCAGGTGCGGCGGATCCTGTCTAGGTTCGACGCTATCGGAATTGCCTATCGGCAGAGTGACCCACAGATCCCGTCGACGCGTGAGCCCGCCGCACACGTGTCGGTGCAGGTCGGCAGGCAGGCATACTCGACGACCTCGCAGCCGGCGGCGCCGCACTGAGCGCACTGCGTGGAGGCAACGCTATTGGGCGGGCACTCGGGAAATATGCACAATCGCACGCCCGGCGGCGGATCGCGCTTAGAGTCGCGCGCATGGCGTCAGGCCCGCTTCGCGTTGGGCTCGTAGGTTGGGGTCTCGCCGGGCGCACGCTGCACGCGCCCTTCATCCAGGTGCTGGGCGAGCTCGAGTTGGTCACGGTCGTCACGTCGCGGACGCTCGAGAGCGAGCTATTTCCTTCGGCGAAGCGCGTCGACACCATCGCAGAAGTCTTGGCCGATGAGTCGATCGATCTGGTCGTGATTGCATCGCCCAATCGCTTTCACGTCGAGCAAACTCTTCAGTCGCTCAGCGCGGGCAAACACGTGGTGTGCGACAAGCCGCTGGCGCAGACGTCCAGCGAAGTGCAAAGCCTGATGGCCGCGAGCTCGCACGCGCAGCGCTTGGTCATCCCCTTTCAGAACCGGCGTTGGGACGGCGACTTTCGCACCGTTCAGGAGCTGATCCAGTCAAAGCGCCTGGGGCGCATCCACTACTGCGAGAGCAGCTGGTCGAAGTACCAGGGCGTGCCTCGGGTGCGTTCACAATGGAAGGCTGAGCCCGACTTCAATGGGCCGCTCTACGACCTCTGCCCCCACCTGATCGACCAGGCAATCGTCTTGTTTGGTAAGCCGGCACGCCTGCTGGGCCGCATCGAGCGGCACCGGCCTGCGAGCCCCGTACACGATTACGTGCGCCTGACGCTCTGGTATGAAGATGGGCTCGAGGTCGTGCTCGAGGTCGACCAATTGGATGCGTTCGGAGGCCGGCGCTTCGCCCTGCGTGGGCAGCTGGGCGGATTCGAGAAGCAGGGCTTCGATCCTCAGGAGCAGCGGCTTGCGGCAGGCGCATTTCCGGTGGGGCCCGATTGGGGCAGAGAAGAGCGCTCGGCTTGGGGCAAGCTCCGGCGGCTAGCAGGCGAAAAGTTGGAAGAGGAAACGAGCGTCGAGACACTGCCGGGTGATCAGCGGTTATTCTATCAGGGTGTCGCGGCTGCAATCTCCAGTGGAGACCCGCCCCCAGTGACGCTCGAAGAGGTGCTATGGCAGGTCGAGATCATCGAGGCAGCGCTCAGATCCAGCCAGACCGCACAGGTGGTCTCGCTGTAACGCCCGACAGGAGAACGAGTGAAAGCACGCTATGCACTGATTCCCGACAAGGAAGTATTCGAGCTTCACGACGAGGAGCTGGACGCCTCACAGCTCGGTGAAAACCAGGCTTTGATCAGGGCCGAGACCAGCATGGTCAGCGCGGGAACCGAGCTGGCCGCCTTCACCGCCCTATCCAAGAACGTGTACATCCCAGGCCGCTGGAACTCGTACCCATGGCGACCGGGATACGGGCTGGTGGGTCGAGTAGAAGCGGTTGGGCCGAGGCAGGAGCGCTTGAAGGCGGGGCAGCGCGTGTTTTGCTTCGGCAAGCACGCTTCGTTGCAGATCTACGACTATTCCGGGACGAAGCCGATGAACGGCATCTTCTCGATTCCAGAAGGTGTGGACGCCATCCAGGCAGCCGTTGCGCGCATCGTGCTCATCGGGCTCACCGCCCCTCAGGTGTCCGGCGTGCAGGTCGGGGATCGGGTTGCGGTGTTCGGTCTGGGCTTGGTCGGGAGCATCACCGCGCTCCTCTATCAACTTTCCGGTGCCGAGGTGATCGGACTCGATACCAGCGCCGGGCGCTGTGCGGCGGCGCGGGCTGCTGGGCTGACCCAGGTCCTCGAGGTCGCGGCCGAGAAGCAGGTGGAAGCCATTCTGGAGCTGACGAACGGTCAGGGCGTGGGAGTAGCCGTGGACTCCGTGGGCCACACCGCAGTGATTCAAAACGCGGTGGCAGTGGCAGCCCAGTACGGCCAAGTGGTGCTGCTCGGCTCGCCACGCGCGGCGGTACAGGGAAACCTTACCGACCTGCTCAATCGCGTCCACATGCAGTCGCTCGTCGTGCGGGGAGCCCTGGAGTGGCAATTGCCGCGCCACTCCACGCGGGGAGTGAAGCAGTCCGTAGAAAGCAATCTGAATCTTGCTCTGGAGCTCGTTCGGTCGGAAAAACTCCGCGTCAGCGCGCTCGTGAGCCACGTGGTGGCGCCCGAAGCCCTCGGCGACGCCTACCGCGGCATGCTGACCGACAAAGACAACTATCGCGGCGTGGTCGTGGATTGGCGTTGACCCTCGAGGTCGATTAGCGGAAGGCGTCTCTGACGTATGGACAGGTTACTGGATCTTGTCTCCGCAGCTCGCGGAGTCGGGCCGGCCCCACTTCTTTCCCTTGTTGCCGGCGAGGTTCCTCTCCTAGTATCCGCCGCGCGTCGCGAAGCATTGGAGCGGTTGCGACGCAAGGTGTTGGCCAGCTCGCGACAGCGGCGCTGCGCTGCGCTGCGAAGGAGACCACATGCGAGACGATGAATCGACGAATACGGGCTTGTCTGGGATTATCGAGCACCTGACTCGGCGCGGCTTGGGCGGGGCAGCGCTGGGCGCCTTGGCCCTAGCGGCCTGCGGCAAGTCCGGGACCACGAATGGCCAACCGGGACCCGCCGGCAGCGCGGGCGGCGGTAGCTACGCGTTCGGAAAACCCCTCAAGGCGGCGTTCGTGAATGCAGGGCTGGCCAACTCCTGGCCAGCGCAGGGAAAGTCTACGACCGAGCAGTGGGCGAAGTGGCTCGGCATCGACATCACCTGGTACGACGGCGGGCTGAGCATCGACAAGCAGCGCAAGGCGGTCGACGACATGGCCACGAAGCAGTGGGACTACGTCGCCATTCAGGCCTTTGGCATCGACACGCTCGTCGACCCCGTATCGCAGATGATCAAAAAGGGTATCCCGGTGGTTCAGATGGACACCGTCATCGCCAAGGACGACCCAGGGATTCTCACTTTCCTAGAGCCGGACAACATTGCGATGGCCGAGACGGTCACCGACCAGCTCTTCAAGGCGATCGGCGGCAAGGGCAACGTGATCATGACTCAAGGCGCGCTCGGCCACAGTGGCGCCCAGAAGCGTGGCAAAGGCTTCAAAAAGGCCCTCGAGCGCTATCCCAACATCAAGCTATTGTCGGAAGACACCGCAGACTGGGACGTCAACAAGACGGCCAAGCTCTGGGAGGACTACCTGGTTAAGTTCCCGCAGATAGACGCGGGCTTCTTCCACAGCGACGACATGGCCTTGGCCGCCGCCAAGGTGTGCAAGAACGCTGGACGCGACGTCAAGCTCGGCAGCGTGGACGCGATGCCCGAGGCGATCGAGGCCGTCAAGGACGGTCGATTGCTAGTGACGGTCCGCAATTCTTCTCCGCGCATTCACTGGGGCGCGCTGGTGATTGGCGCCATGGCTGCCACCGGCACCAAGAAAATCCCCAAGTACATTCAAATCGACGGCCCCGTGGTGACCAAAGAAATCGCCGACGGCATCCTTTTCATGGAAGAACACTTCCTGCTCTGACGCACAGACGCCTCGTGACTTCGAGGCCTCAGCAAAAGCCCCCAGAAAGGTTTTCGTGACCGAACCACTCCTCACGCTGCAGGGAATCTCCAAACGCTTCGGTGGAGTGGTCGCGCTCGACAACGTGGACTTCGACCTTCGTGCCGGCGAAGTCCACGGGCTGGTCGGCGAAAACGGCGCCGGCAAGAGCACGATGATGAAGATCCTTGCCGGCGTGTACAGCGACTACGACGGTGAGATGCGGCTCAATGGCGAGCTCGTTCGGTTCTCGTCGCCCGCCAATGCCCAAGCGCGTGGCATCGGCATGGTCTATCAGGAGCTCAGCGCCTTCCAGCACCTGACGGTCGCGGAGAACATGTTCGGACGCAACATGCCTATGCGTGCGGGTTTCGTCGACTGGAAGGCGATGAACCGGGACGCGCAGAAGCACATGAACGCGCTCGGGCTCGACATCGACGTCACGCTTACCATGGGCTCCTTGCCCGTGGGCAACCAGCAACTAGTGGAGATTGCTCGAGTTATCTTCAGCGGCGCCAAGAGCATTATCTTGGACGAGCCCACTTCGGCACTGTCACCGCCGGAAACGCGGCGGCTCTTCGAGTTCATGGCAACGCTCAAGGCTCAGGGGCGAACCATGGTGTTCATCTCTCATTTCTTGGATGACGTGCTCGAGGTCACCGACCGCATCACGGTGTTCAAGAACGGCAAGCACGTTGCCCAGCTCGTCACCAAAGAGACGAGCAAGCATCAATTGGTCGAGCTCATGATCGGCGGTGATGCCGAAACGCTGAAGCCCCTGTACGAGTCGAGCACGGCCGCGCATGCGGATGCCGATCCCCTGGCCCCCGCCAAGGCAGACGTGTTGACGACCGACGGTCTGACGAAGCTAGGGGCATTTTCTGGCATCTCCATGGCGCTCAAGCAGGGGGAGATCCTCGGTTTGTTTGCGTTCATGGGCGGCGGTCAGACTCAGCTGGCCCGCTGCCTGTTCGGTGCCGAGCCCACGGACTCGGGCAGAATCCTGCTTGACGGCCAACCTATCTCGCTGAAGAACACGACGCGCGCCAGAGCGGCCGGCATCGCCTTCGTGCCAGAGGATCGGCGCAGCGCCTTGATGCTTGAAAAGGAGATCTTCAAGAACATCACGATCGCGCACCTCAGCAAGCTCGTGCCGTTCTGGTTCAAGGAAACCAGGGAGCTTGGCATCGCCGAAGAGCAGATCAAGAACGTGGGCGTGCGGCCCCCCAAGCCCCATCTGCACGTGGGCGCTCTGAGCGGTGGCAATCAGCAGAAGGTCGTGCTGGCCAAGTGGCTCACGCAGACCCCCCGCGTGCTCATTCTGAGCGAGCCGACCCGAGGCATGGACGTCGGCGCCAAGGAAGAAGTCATCACGATCGTGCGGCGCCTGCGTGAGCAAGGCGTAGCGATCTTGCTCGTGACGACCGAGCCGGAAGCCATCCTGAGCATTGCGGATCGCTCGCTCGTGATGCGCAAGGGTCAGATCACGGCGGAGCTTAGCGGGCGCGCATTGACCAAAGAAGCCTTGATGAAGAACGCCTGAGGCGTTCCAGGATTTTTCAGTGAGCAGAACCTTGAGGAGCAGCGGGAGCAGATGAGCGAAACTCGAGCGACCGATACGACGGCGCCAGCGTGGGGACCTGCCGTGGCATGGGTAAGGCGGCGCGCCCGCGATTTGGCGCCATTCGCCACTTTGGTGGTGCTGGTCGTGTTCTTCGGGGCAACCACCGATAGCTTCTTCGACCTCGTGAATCTGAGGAACATTCTGGCTCAGGTAGCCACGCTGGCCGTGGTGTCGACAGGCATCACCTTCGTCCTCTTGTGCGCGGAGATCGACCTGAGCATCGCGGCGGTTTCGATGATGACCGGCGTCATCGCTTCCATCTTGTTCGGGGCCGTTGGAGTGCCCGGATGGGTGGGTGTCCTGGCGGGCGCCGGGGCGGCCACGGCGCTTGGCATGCTCAACGGCTGGACGACCACGCGCGTAGGTTTGCCGTCGTTCGTCGCCACTCTAGCGAGCATGCAGATAGCGTCGGGTCTTGCGCAGTACATCACCCGCGGCAACATCGTTTACACGATTCCGGACATCCTCAAGTACTTGGGCGGCTCATACATCGGGGACACGGACCCGTGGCGTCTACCCGTCGTCGTGGTGGCGGGCGTCGTAGTGCTGCTCGTAGGGCACGTGGTTTTGGCGTACACGCGGTTCGGGCGGTACATCTACATGACCGGCAGCAATCGCGAGGCTGCTCGGCTGAGCGGCATCAATACGAAGAACATCGTAGCCGCGTGCATGGCGATTTGTGGGCTCTGCGCTGGTTTGGCCGGCATGCTCAACACCGGGCGGCTGGGCAGCGCGCAAAGTTACGGCCTCGACGACATGCTGCTGGACAGCGTTTCTGCGGTCGTCCTGGGGGGCACGTCCCTATTCGGCGGCCAAGGCGGAATCAAAAATACCGCCATGGGCCTGTTGATCTTCGGCGTACTGAACAACGGCCTGAACCAGCTCCAGCTCGACATCTACATGCGGCTCTGGGTGCGCGGCGTGATCCTGCTGGTTGCGCTCGTCATCAACATCTACGCCCTGCGCGTGAAAGCAGCCCCGGCAAAGTAGTAGGGTCGCGGCGACTGGTCAGCTTCTTTTGACGCCAAGAGCGCCGAGATTTATTGGGGGTCAGCCCAGACCTGCACGGTCGAGATGCCGCACTCAATATCCGTCAGCTCACAGCGAAGGCCCCCCTGCCGAGCGTGGATTGGTCGGTCTGCGCTGCCGAGTAGGCCGCGCAACCGAACATGAACGTCGTCCGTGGCGCAGTGCGTGGCCTGTTCTGCGACGAGCACCAAAGTTCGCTGCCTCCGAAGCTCGCGGCGGACCTGAGCCAAGAGAGAGGTAATCTGATCGCGGGCTTGCGTCAGGCGGGACGCTGGATCCGTTTTCAAACAATGGGCAGCGTACTGAGCTTGTAGCTCGAGGCAGCTCCCCGGACACTTCTTGAGATACAAGTCTTCGGCCTGCTCGCAAGAGAGCGCCAGGCCTTGCGAAATGGAACGCAGCGCTCCGTCGAGGCCGGCCTGGCTCCTCTCGGCAGCCTGCACTGCGGCTAGCAGCGCTCGCTGACGTTCGCGAAGCGTGGAACGCCCAACCAGGCGACTCAACTCCTCGACGACCGCATTCGTGCTCTCGCGGCTCGGCTTTCGACACGACTTCTGCACGAGCCCGACCAGCTCGAGCTGTGCCGGGTCGACCAGCCTCGAAATCGGCTCCGGTTCGAGCTCGAATGACTCGGCCGAAAGCTTGGCGATGCAGCCAGCGATCTCTGCTCCCTCCGGTTCAGCAACCGGAAGGAGCTTGTCAGGAGCCACACAGTACAGCGCGCCCGTACCGTCACTCTGTTCCTCTACACGGAGCGCACCTTCGGCGCGGCTCATAGTCAGGGACAACGCAGCACCACCTTCGCCAGCCACCAACATCGTTAGGACGGCACCGCCGCGAACTCTGCGCTGAACGATGGCTCTCGCCTCACTGGGTGTCGGCATTCGCCAGCCGGCACCGAAGGTTCGCGAACACGCCGTTATCACCGAGGCCTCGTCCGACCACCAGAGCGACGTGAGCGAACCCTGAAGCCCGTCCAAGGTCACGCCCGCGGCTTCCGGCGACCACAGGTACGGTACGCCCTGAGCCAAGGCCAGGCACCGCTGCGATAGGGCGTTGCCCGCCGCGCCCCGCCAGATGGGCCCTGCAAACGCCAAGCGCCTTCCAGCAACCTGATAGAGCGCGCTGCCATCCCACAGGGGCGGGTCCTCTTGCAAGGGCTGCGGCGCTGTGGCTCGTGCTCTGCACGAGGCCAGCCCCGCGACGAAGAGCGCCCCCGCGAGCGCGTGACGCCTAAGAGCAGGCAATACCGTTCGCCTCGGCGCCCAGGTAGCAGTAGCCGGATCGGCCGTACTTCTCGTCCAGCGTGGAGTCTGGCGGGAATGGCTCGCAGCGCAGCTCTGGATGATTGCAGTCGTCGTTGCAGTCGCGGAGCTCCAAGCAGAGCGCCGCATCGCCGAGCCCTTGCTCTCGAGGCACGCAGACCGTCGCTGTTGCGAACACTTCCCAAGGGTGTAACCTAGTTCGGTGCAAATCGGTCGACGCAAGGCTATCACCTATGGGCTTGCAGGGGCGGGTGCAGTCGGTCTCTCGGGCGCGCTTGGTTATCGGGAGTGGCTGCGTCGCCGCTACGAGCCGGAGGCTCCCATCATCGAAGACCGACCCGGCATGCTTGCTACGACGGCAAAGGTCAGCAGCCAACGCCGGCTGGGCCGAACCAACTTGCAAGTATCGGTGGTCGGGATCGGCGCAGGCGGGCTGGATGGGCCAGAGCCCGTAGCGCGGGCCGTCGATAAGGGGATGAACTACATCGATACGTCGATCTGCTACGGCGGGAGCGAAAAGGTGATCGCGCGTGCTCTACAGCTGAACAAGGGCCTGCGCGAGAAGCTCATCATCGCCAGTAAGTGGGACGCGGGCCACAACTGGAAAAACTCCGAAATCCTAGAGTCGCTCGACAACAGCTTGAAGCGTCTCGGTGTTTCGGTGATCGACATCATGCAGCTGCATTGGCTCGGTGGCGGTCACAAGGTCCCGGACGACGGCTTCAATCGGCTCGACAACCCGGAGCTGTACCGGGCGATGGAGGACGCAAAAAAGGCCGGCAAAGTCCGATTTTTTGGAGCCACGTCGCACGCGGACACGCGCAGCAAGATCCTCAAGCACGCCATCGACAAGGGCGCCTTCGACATGCTGCTGGTGAAGATGAACGTTCTAGACTACGAGAGCGCCGACCTGCCCTCGCTCTTGGCCCACGCCAAGGCCAAAGACGTCGGCGTGGTCGTGATGAAGTCGCAGCCCGCCGGCGACCGCGTGCCAAAGGGCTACGAGAAGAGCAAGTACAGCATCTTTCAAGCCAACCTCCGTTGGGTGCTCGAGCACGATGTGGCGTGCGTGGTGCACTCCAAGATCGGCACGGACCCAGCTTACCAGGACCTCGCGACGGGTGCGGTGCAGGAGCGCTTCGGCGAGCTCGATCGGTCGCTGCTGTATCACTACGCTCAAGCGCTGAGCCCCGAATACTGCCGCGGTTGCGGCGACCAATGCGTGCCAGCGTGCCCTCACGGGATCGCCATCCCCCATGTAGTTCAGTTCGCGATGTACGACCGTCAGTACGGCTGGCATGAGCGCGCCCGTGAGCACTACCAGGCCCTGCCTATCGCGGAGCGTTGGTCCGAGACCTGCCTCAGTTGCACGCGCTGCACCGACGTCTGCCCGCACGGCTTCGACGCCGCCAAAGACATCAACGAAGCGCACGAACGCTTGGGGTAATTCCCGCGGCTTGCACGCCTAAATGCGCATCGCACTGATTTCCGATCTGCACGGCAACGAGCTGGCGCTCAAGGCGGTGCTCGCACAGATCGCGCAGCGCGGTGTCGATCAGATCGTTTGCCTGGGCGACGTCGCGACGCTGGGGCCGCAGCCGGAGGCGGTCATGGAGCTGCTGGAAAAATCGGCAGCCGTTTGCATCTTGGGCAACCACGATGAGTTCATGTTGGATGAAGCACTCGTCCACGGTTACACCAAGATACCGGTTCTGGTCGAGGCCATCGACTGGTGTCGGCAACGCCTGACGGCCGACTCGTTCGCGCTGATTCGGAGCTTTCGTCGGACGTTAGAGCTAGCGCTCGAGAATGGGGATCGATTGCTGGCGTTCCACGGCACGCCCGAGTCCAACATGACCGACCTGCTCGCCACCACGCCGCCCGACGAGGTCGACGAGCTGCTGAATGGTCGTAGCGCCAGTTTGATGGTCGGAGGTCACACGCATCTGCAGATGCTGCGGCAGCATCGAGGCATCCTGCTCGTCAACCCGGGCAGCGTGGGCATGCCTTTCAAGGTGCATTGCGCAGGCGGACCGCCGGAGGTGCTACCTCACGCCGAGTACGCCATTGTCTGTTCGACCACGGCGTCCACCTCGGTAACCCTGCATCGTGTAGCGCTCGACAAAACCAGCCTGCGAAACGCTGCGCGCGCGGTCGACAACCCACTCTGCGCCTCGCTAGCCCAGATGTACTCATAGGTGCAGGCAGGGGCTATGCATGCCTGCACCGGCCGACTTGTTCTAAAGCCGCTTTCCGCTCAGGTACGCGTAGATAGCCATGCCTATCACGTAGGTCACGACGATGGCGATAACCAGGTATTGGGTTCGTTTCCAGACCGGCGAGCGGTAGTAGGCCGCGACAGCTCGCTCGGCAGTCGCGATCTGGTCCTTCCACTCGCTTTCCACGGCCTGCACCGCGACCCGCGCAGGCTCGTCATTCTCCATTACCAGCCCTGCAAGTAACGCGGCGGCCAACCGTTCGGCGCCACGCCTGGCGCCGCGCTCCGTGATCCATTCACCCAGCTCTGCGCTCGCCCGACCATCCGTGACGAACACGACGTAGCTGGCCGAACGCGACCCTGACTTGAGCCGCACTCCCAACTGACACTGCTGCGCGTGAAGCTCGCTACGCCTGACCGCGCCACGTACCATGAGTGTGCCGCGATCAACCTGCGCGAAGACCAGCTCACTCAGGCCCAACCACAGCACGCCTGCTCCAAACAATGTTCCCGTAGCGGCCGCTCCCCCCCCACCGCGTACCAAGCCGAAGAGCCCAACCACGAACGCAACCCCGCCAATCAGCAGTAGCGCGAGCGGAAGGTGGAGGGCGGCCCTTTGGGAACGCGAAACGAGGAGCATGAATGGGGGTGTGGCCTACGAAGTCGTGGGAAGCTTAGGGACGTTCGCCGCTACGCGCGCTCGATTAGCCGGGCTTGGAAAGCGGAGATGGCAGCCCAATCGGGCAGAGAGGGCTGAGCGCCGAGCCTGGACGCGGCCAGAGCGCCGGCCGCGTTCCCGTACCCGGTTGCTTCGAGAATGTCGTTCGTTGTGAGCCAATGCAAGGCTCCTGTATCTTCTCAAAAAAGAAGTCCTCGAGGCGTGCACCCGCCTCGCGCTACGCGACTTGCCAAGCGCCTGCACCGCTGTATCCTGCCGGCCCGGGCTAGCGGGACGACGCCGCCAGCGGTGGCTCAGAAGAAGGACGACAATGCACAAGCGCGTGGCAGTATTTTGGCCGGGCGACGCCAGGGAGATCCCCAATCAGCTGGTGCGTTCAACGGTAGAAGAGACGACCGGGCAGCTCACGCGCGCGATCAAGAAGCTCGGTCGCGAGCCCTACCTGGTGGAAGGGTTCCTATCGAAGCCTCATCATGCGATCGAGAAGCTTTCGGGCATCGACGACCCCATGGTTGGAGTGTACGCCCACTGGGTGTACGGGCCGCACACGACAGACGGCGTGGTCGGCAAAGACAACCCGCTGCTACTCGCTAGCAACTTTTCCGGGCGCTGGCCCGGCCTGGTCGGTTTGCTCAACACGGGCGCCTGCCTTGCTAGCGTGAACCGTCCCTTTTCGCGCGCCTGGACGGATGCCGCAGACTGGACGACGGACTCCACGTTCATGGATCGCCTTTCCGAGTGGTGTGACTCCGGAAAGATTGCGTACGACGAAAGCGAGCTCTTCTACAGCGCGCCAATCAGCCGCAGCGCCACCATTACTGCGCGCGAGGTGAAAAAGGAAATCGACGCGCGCCGCATTTTGGTGCTGATGCTGGGCGACACGTCCATGGGCATGATCAACGGTTACTTCGGCCCGCGGCTCTTGAACCGGTACGGCTTCACCGAGCACAAGGTCGATCAGGCCTGGATCATCGATCGCGGACGGCGCATCGAAGAGAAGCGCATCGACGACGCCCTGAAGTTCGTGCTCTCGCGCGGGCTGCAATTCCATTGGAAAGAGAACGGCGCCGACGACTTCGACGAGGCCGCGAGCCGCGAGCAGCTGCGCGACTACCTGGTGGCGCTCGACATGCTCGACGAGTTCAAGTGCGACGCGCTGGGCTGGCAGTATCAACTGGGTCTGATCCCGCTCCGAGCGCCGAGCGACCTGGCAGAAGGCCTCTTGAACTCGGTGTGTCGGCCGGAGTCGAACGGCGACACCATAGCCACGGCGACCGAAGCCGATCAGGGCAACGTGATCCCGATGGAGCTGATGAAGCGGCTGCTCAAGAAGAAGGGCCTACACCAGGCAGTGATGTTTCACGACGTACGCTGGGGCGCGGAGCACGAGGGGCGCTTCCTGTGGGTGCTACTCAATTCCGGGTCGTGCGGCGCCTATGCATTCAACCATGACCCCGAGTCGTTGAAGGGCGCGCACTCCTATCGCCAGCCGAAGATCTACTTCCCGACGCCAGGCGGAACTCTGGCCGGAGAGAGCCTGCCTGGCAAGATAACCTGGGCCCGGACCTACATCTTGCAAGACGAGCTATGGATGGACATCGGTCGCGGCGAGGTCGTGCAGCTGCCACCCGATGTGCGCGACGCCTGGTGGAGCGGGACCACTCGCGAGTGGCCGTTCATGGCCGCCGACATGGGCATGAGCCGCGACACCCTGATGGCCCACTATCTCTCGAACCACGTCGCCGTAGCCTACGGTGACATCTTCGACGAAATGGTCGCGCTATCCATGGAGCTTGGTTTCAAGATCAGGATCATGGGTAAAATGGACTAAGGGCGTGTCCCTGAATGCTGTCTCTCCCGTAAACGTGCCCGTGCCCCTAAGACTCCAAGGCCGGCGATGATCGCGATGACCAACACTGGCCGCTGTGCTCCAACGGCGACTACGCTAGGTGAGTAGAGCAAGCCTTCTTGCCCACAACCTCGCCGGTCTGCTTACCAATTCGTCGACGGCATCACAACCAAGCAAGTGGTGGTGCGTTGGTTGCAACCTTCACCAAACCTGGTGCGCCCAGCGCTAGAGTGTTACGTTTATGTGAACTATGCGCGTCTCCCCATGGCGTTGGGTGTGGGTCTTGTTGCCGCTAGCGGCAGGCTGTGCCCAGGGCCTTCAAACCGATGAGGACGATGCGCTCGGAGACGGCGGCAACTCTGGGGGTGGAGTGCCGAGCGCGGGGACGGGCGGCAGCGGGTCTGCTGGATCGGGCGTGGTCAGTAAAGGGGGCACTGGAGGTAGCG